>Ga0302322_100000029_pt1 | contig 77806 bp, 78 predicted proteins | sample Fen_T0_2_FD_203757 | JGI IMG/M metagenome (GOLD analysis project Ga0302322, IMG submission 203757) | Peat permafrost microbial communities from Stordalen Mire near Abisko, Sweden - Fen_T0_2 | ecosystem: Environmental > Terrestrial > Soil > Wetlands > Permafrost | place: Sweden: Abisko...
CCATCCCAATCAAAAACCAATATCGGGAAAGCGTACTAATGATGCTGATGAAAAATAAAAACGAGATGGACAGAGCACCAATAAAAATGTATAAAGCAAAAACATTAGGCCGGAGCTTACTTCCGAAAATGTTTTCAAAGATCAGGTAGCTATCAGCAGGAACAACCAGATTGACTAACCCAACCTGAAACGAATGTGATTGAACTTCTATGCGCTGAATCTGTTGAAAGTGATCATAGGTAATCACCGGAGCAGGCGATGCCGACCAACTTATCCAGAAAAAAACAATAGAAGTGAAAATAAAAAATACGAAAAACCAAAAAATGGTCCGATACGATTTATTCCATGACTTCCAGAATTGCAATGAGAGCATAGTAGAATGGTATTGAAGTGTAGTGGAGACGATGCAGAACTATTCCAAAACTTTTGGAACACGGAAATAATCTGCATCTTTTTTGGGTGCACTTTGCAAAGCAATGTTGTGATCAAGGTGGGGTTTTACATCATCCTCACGAAGCGCGTTGACTTCGTGACTCATCGTTGTTAAGGGTTCTACACCATCGATATTCACTTCGTTTAGTTTTTCAACAAATGAAATGATGTTGCCTAAGTCTTTGATCATTTTCTCTGAGTCCTTCTCATCAAATTCAAGACGGGCGAGATGAGCGATTTTATCTAATGTTTCTTTATCAACTTTCATCTGTTATTTCTTATTCTGTTTTTCCAATTCCAAAGCAATCACTGAATACACTTCTTCCTTCAATTTTTTTACATCACTATTCGTCATCCCTTTCGTTTCAATCGGCTCATGAAAGACCACTTTTACCTTTCCCCGGTGAAGCCTTAACGGATGTTCTGGCAAAATTATCCAATTGAACGGAATCGTTACAGGCACAATAGGAATTTGTTTTTCAATGGCCGCACGGAAGGCACCATCTTTGAAATGCGACATGCGAGGAGGTTCACTGGTCGTCATGCCTCCCTCCGGATAAATGATGAGGCTTTTTCCCTCGTCGATCGCCTTTAAGGAATTGAGAACGGTATTACCGCGGCTTCGAAGGCTTCTGCGATCTACGGTGATGTGCAATTTGCGATACATAAAACCAAAGAGTGGCACTTTCTCCATGGAGTTCTTTCCAACAAAAATAGCGTTGACAGGATTGAGCCCCATTGCTGGGATATCGAGGTAAGAAAAATGGTTTGAACAGAAAATATAAGTTCGCTTGGGATCAAGTTTAGACCGGCACTCTGCTTCATAAGGCAAGAAAACAAAAATGAAAAGCAGTTTTGCCCACCATCGGTTGATAATACCGGTGAGTTTGAATTGCGCCGGGAAAATTATTGGAATTAATAATAGAGGAAAAAGCAGGACGAGAAGCAAACTAAAAATGAAGAAGCCGTAAACGGTGTGAATAGTTCGTATAAGTTTCATTTCGAAATATGCCTCAAACTATTGCCGTGTGTTCTAGGAATATGTATTAATTCCGTTTGTCGTCCATCGATGTAGCGAAAACCGGTTTCATCAAAATAACCATCTTCCTCCAGCATGATCTTAATGTCTTTCTCCCATTCGGAAATAGGAACCGTTGCATTCAGTTCGATGGAGTAAGCAGTTTTAAAGTGCATGGGATATTCTCCCGTGAAAGGAACTCCACCCTGCATATCCCACATACCAATGGTTGTTCCTGCTGCATGACCATGATAGCCAATCGGGTGCGTGTAAATTGAAGGTGTGATTCCCAAATCAATTGCTTGCTTGCGGGAGTCGGCCAAAATTTGATTTCCGGTTTTTCCTTCCTTGAAATTAGAAGTGAGGATGTCTTGTAATTTATTTCCCTTGGCCAATGCATTTTTTAAAAAATCAGGAGCATCCTTTTCGCCGGCTTTCAAAACGTAAGCATGCTGCTGTGTGTCGGTGTTCAATCGCAAATAAGTGATTCCAAAATCAACATGAAGCAAATCACCGGGCATAATCACAATGGATTCGTCAGTTCCCATACGTTGAATCTCCACGGAGGGATGAAACCACGTGTCTAGTTTTAGTCCCCTTATTCTTTCGCGATACCACCACACTACATCTTCTGTTGTTGTCACTCCGGGTTGAATTACTCGATCAGAAAATCCTTCGGCAATGATTTCGTGAGCGATCCGGCAAACCTGAGGATAAATTGTCATCTCTTTTTCAGTTCTTGTTTCGAGCCAACTCACCGCAAGTTTTTCAGCAGAAACAACATGCGACTGAAGAGGCTTGGATAGAACCTTCAATAACTCGTCATAGTCGTTGGATGAAATCCCATCGGCATGAGCAAAACTTGATGCTTTGTCGACACCGATTTTTTTTGGATTTCTTTCTTCAATAATTTTAGCAAGCTGTTTCCATTGATCAGGTTGTTGTTCTGGATTCCATGATCTTTTAAAAACTTTACCTACATCGTACCGAGCAACGGCTAAATACTCCACTTCCTTGTCGGCACCTTTATCGAACACAACAAGCATCGTTGTTCTTCGTGAAGCCATCCAGGTAGCAGGTAACATCGTTTTGATGACAGGATCCTCGTTGTACTCTCGTGAAATTAACACCCACATATCAAAGCCCTCTCTTCTCATAAGACCAGGAAGAAGATTCTTAAGTCGATCATCTAATAAATCATCAATCACCTTAGCTTGGTCGCGCTGGGAAAGAATGAGAGGAGATTGAGCTTGCAGATCCGTAAAAAAGAAGAGCAGTAATGCGGCAATAAAAAGTTTCATAAAATTATCTTGCAAGTTTAATGATACATCGTTCGCCTTTCAATACTTCATTCGCATTGGCGACTTCAATCGTTGACTTGGCATCGTCCATTTCTTCACGTACTTTCTCTTTGATCTCGCGCACGCGCATCGCCTCAATAAAACGTTTGATGTCTTCTACATTTTCCAAAACCAATTCAGGCACCTGTTGGGGTTTGTTGTCATCACCTTTAGCTACCATCGTGAAGTAACAAGAGTTCGTGTGCTTGATCATCCCCGTCTTCACATTTTCAGATTCAACGCGAATTCCTACAATCAACGAAGTGCGGCCCACATAATTGACAGATGCTTTTAATGCAACTAACTCTCCAACTTCTACAGGCTGCAAAAATTCCACCTTATCAACAGACACGGTCACGCAATACGTACCTGCGTGCTTGCTCGCACACGCGTATGCAACCTTGTCCATCATCGAAAGCAAAATGCCTCCATGAATTTTTCCGCCAAAGTTGGCGTACGAAGGAATCATTAACTCTGTAATAGTAGTTTTTGAATGTGAGACTGGCCGGGGGTCCATGTTGAAAATGTTTCGCAAAAGATAGGAAAAGAAAGTTAATCGTGATTAGTAACAGCTCACTTGGATGGAAAACATAGTTACCTCAAGCAACAGCTTGTTTCAGTTTTTTACTTAGGATATGAAAGCGCAAGACCATGGCCATAGCAGTCAGCGTAAGACCAATGAGCAGGCCTGTCCATACACCAACTCCGCCCCAACCAATTTTAAAAGCCAAAAAATATCCAAGTGGCAAACCAATGATCCAATAAGCAACAAAAATAAAGAGCGATGGAATTTTCACATCATGCAGTCCACGCAATGCACCGAGGCATACCACTTGAACACCATCACTAAGCTGAAAGAATCCTGCAATGATGAGTAACGGAGCTGCAATGGTAAGCACTTCCGGATCGCTCACATAAAGTGTGGGCAGAAAATCTTTTCCTAAAACAAATAGCAATCCCCACAAAAACATAATCGACATCGCTATTGACAAAAGCACAAAAGCAACAGTGCGCATCGTTGAATAATCTTTCTTACCCATTTCATTGCTCACGCGGATGGTAGCTGCCGCTGCCAGGCCCGAAGTAGTCATGTAACTAATGGTAGCAAGGTTGATGGCTATCTGATGTGCCGCTAATGTTTTCGTTCCCAGCCAACCCATCATCACGGCCGACATATCAAAAGCGGCTACTTCAAAAATAAATTGCACACCGGCAGGCAAACCGATGTGAAGCATTTTGCTGATCAGTGACTTGGAATAATTTCCGATTGAAAAGCCTGGTCTGAATTTTTTGAACGAAGGCGACCGATAAACATAAATCGCAATGGCGGCTGCCATGATTATTCTTGAGATCAACGTAGCCCAACCTGCTCCTACCAGGCCCATTGCCGGCAAACCGAAATGACCAAAGATTAAGATATAATTCAACGGGACATGAATGATGTTGCTTCCAATCACTGCCATCATGGCAATGCGTGTGAGAGAAAGACCTTCCGTAAACTGACGAAACGTTTGAAAGATTAAAGTAGGAATGATCGAAAACGTGATGATCCCCAGATAAGGAATTGCTTCGGTCACTACATCAGCTGGTTGATCAATGTGGTACAAAATATTTTTAGCGGCCATCACCAGCGCCACTAAAATAAAACTGTTGGTAATGTTGATCGCTAACCCGTGCTTTAATACTTCACTGCTTTTCTGTGAATTATTTTCACCGTGTGCCGCCGCGACGAGTGGAGTAATAGCATACGAAACGCCAATGCCAAAAAGCAAAATCACGTTGAACGCGACATTCGCCAGAGAAGAAGCAGCCAATGGCACAGCACCAACATGGCCGACCATCAAACTGTCCACCACGCCCATCATCACATGACCGAGTTGGCTGAGCATTACCGGGACAGCTAATTTGAGGCTTGTCGAAATATGTGGAGCGTATTTTGAAAAATTCATTCGATGAAAGATGGATAAAGTTATCCCTTTACATCAAAGGAGAAACTTTTCTCTGTAAACTCAAACGTTTTTAAATTATAAACACGTTCGGTGAATTCTGCTTTGTTATTCTTACCAACCATAACAATCGTTGAGCAGCGTGATCCATAATTCGGGCTTTTAATAAACATCGATGAAAGCATCCGCTCGCGCTCAAGCCCTACACCTGTGTCAGGAAGTTGATCATCGGGTGCTTGTTGCTCATCATAGAGGACATTCAATATTTTTTTGGAGTCAATCTTATTTTCATCGAACAAGATTTTCATTTTTTCCTTTCCCTTCTTCACCTTCGGCCAGGGTGTGTCGAGCAAATGATTGCTCAATCCATGAAACCCGTTTTCAATCTTTACAATTCCCTCTTTGTAGTTGGAGAGATAAAATAATTCCTCAGCGTTGCCAACGATTAAATTAAATCCGTTGTACTCATTTTTATTTTTCTCGATGGCTTTCAAATACTTCTCTGGCGATTCATTCGACAGTAAAAAATCAGTGACTAAATATCCGCGAGAAGGAGCAACTGATTTTAAATTTTTCAAATCGCGGTAGTTGGTCACCATGGCAATGCGTCCGTTCTTGTTCATCGCCATCCAGGTGCCACACGTGCCGTCCGGCTTCCTGGCTTCCAGATCACGACCTCCAACAACTTGCGGATGCTCGTTCCACCATTCGGCTGGAGAAGTTTGCCGTGCATAAAACTCATCGCGGTTGGCGGCCACAATGAGTTTGTAATTTGGATGTTGATGGAGTGAAAGAAAAATTAAACACATGATAAAAAATCATTCTATCAACTTCTTGAAAAAAGGAATCAATTCTTCTGCGAGTGTCGCATGATCTTCTACATTTGGATGACCCGTACATCCTCGTGCCTGCATTGGTTTGAAAAAATAAACAGCCACGGGTTTATCGTTGGGATACAACGCATCCACATTTTTCTTTACCGCAGAAAGACAGTTTTGAAATTTCTCTCTGTCCTTACCTTGCACCATGGCACTGCTGAGCAAAGCAATCTGGGCAGTGATATATTTTGATTTTACTTGCTGCACAAATTTGATGTAGGATGAAACAAATACAGCACTATCAAAAGGAAGTCGCGTGTGTTTACCATCGCCCCGACTAAAATCATTGGTGCCCAACGCTATACTCACTACATCCGGTTTGTAGTTTTTAAATTCCCACATCCGCTGACTTTCCAGTTGAAAATCGGATTTCTCGTACACTACTGGCATCGCGGGGCCATCGCTGTTCCAATTGCGATAAATTCCAATTCCGCTTACACCACTAACGATGAAGTTGGCAGATAACGCACGCGCCACCCTGGGACCATAAGCAAAATACGCGTTGTGTTGATCGTGATAAGCGCCTGCACCGCACGGCACTTCCGATGGATCAGCAGCAGCGCCACATGTAATGCTGTTGCCGATGAATTCAATTAGTGAAGCTCTCGGTCTCCCAATGGGTTGTAATGAATTGCCTGTAATTTTCTCAATGAAAATCGGGCCGGTGTGCGCTTCTGTTGCTTTGTAAATCCACACGGTATGAGTATCATCTGTTGACGCAGAAATGGTGATGGGTTGTTTATTATTACCTTCTATTCTTACTCTTTTCTGATAAACTCCGTCGAGTTCGTATTGCAAATAATTATGAGCATTGTTGTCGGTGAGGTAAGCAAACACTTTGCTCTCCTTTCCGCGAAAGCGAAAACCAAAATGCGAAGCCGAACTGATCAGTTCTACACGTTTTTGATCGTTGAACAAAAATCTTCCATAAGGAGAAAGTTCTGAAGCTGGTAAGGTGTCATCAGCTGTACTTGTACTTTTTAAAGAAAAACTACTGCTCGTTAAGCAAAGAGCGACAACAATAATGTAGAGTTTAAATTTCATACAGATCATTTTAAATTCGTTCAACGCCAAGACCCGGTTTATCGGAGCAAGACATGATGCCATCTTTCAAGATAAATCCGCCCTTCACCACATCACGTGCTAAATCAAGACTCCCGTCTAGGTCAATGTATTTGGTATTCGCGCAAGCAAAGGCAACATGCAGTGCTGCCGTAATACTTACAATGCTTTCATCATTACAGCCCCAGAAAAGTTCAATACCTTCTTGTGCGGCTATGTCGGCAATCTTCAACGCCTGACTTATACCTCCGCATTTCATCAACTTGATATTAAATATACCCGTAGCCAATGGTGGCTTCACTAATTCCATCGCGCTCTTTGGTGTGAGCAAAGATTCATCAGCGGCAATAATTTTGCGAATGTGATCAGGCAATTTTTTCGTTGCTTCAATTTCCTTAGCGGGAAGTGGCTGTTCAATCAATTCAACATCGAGATGTTTTGTTTTGTTATAAAACTCGATTGTCTTGGCTGAATCATATCCTTGATTGGCATCAATGCGAATAACGAACTTCTTTCCAAATTTTTCACGCAGCTTAACAATACGCTCTATGTCTTCCTGTAAATCGATTCCTAACTTTACTTTCAAGACTTTAAATCCTCGCTCCCCATATTCCTGAGCTTCTTTTAATGTCTCTTCCACATTTTTTATCCCGATCGTATTTGACGTTGGTAGCGACGGGATTTTTTGTCCTAAATATTTTACCAAAGGAATATTTAAAAATTTCGTGAAGGCATCGTACAACGCCACATCAAGCGCAGCGCGGGCAGCGGGGTTCCTGGGAAACTTTTGCCACACCTCGAAGGTCAACTGATTCAATTCACGAATATCGCGACCAATCAAAAAGGAAATATTCTTCTCCTGTAAGGCGTCTGAGCATTGTTTAAAATTTTCACCCGTTACGTACTCGCTGGGATTGGCGGCACCAATACCTGTGACTCCACTATCAAGGGTGATCTCCACAAAGGCATTGTTCACTTCATCCACGGTTTTAAATGCAATGGTGTATGGCTTCGTGTTACCAAGGTCGGCCGTCCACGATTTGATGGATTTTATTTTCATAGTTAATCAGTAGTAAGTAGCAAGACTTAAGACACAAGATTTTGGTATTATAACAAGTTTTTGTCTTTCGTCTTAAATCTTGCGTCTTGTGTCTTCAATCATCTTTTTGAAAATCGGAACTAATTTCTCTACCCCATCTTCCAGTGGAAGAATAGTGGTGATACCTAACTCTTTTTCTTTTGTTGTCGCCCACTCTCGTGCATCCGCCTCTTTCATTTTCATGGTATTCACAGTAACAGCAACAGTGGCAGCGCCATACGTTTTAATCAAATCGATTTCGTCTTTCACATCTGGAATGTTGTCTTTATAACCTTCCATCCCCTTGTATTTTTTTCTTGCTGGGTTATGCTGCAACACCGCAGCATCAGCATCAGCACTAATGAGCCACTCCGCTCCTGCAGGCCCACTTGGGTTGCGCAAGCTCGACTGCCCTTCAATAAAAATGATATCAGGCTTTGCTTCTTTCCAACATTTCACGATGGCATGCTCCATCTCTCCAGAAATAAAATCGTTGAGGGTGCTGTCAAAGATGAATCCATACTTCGCTCCCTGCATCCAACCGGTTTGTCCTGTATAAATCATTTCGGCATTATAACCTGCTGCTCGCATTGTCTCAACAAGAAAGCGTGTAGTAGTGCGTTTACCTAATGCGCAGTCCGTTCCTAATACAGCAATCTTCGGGCAGTGAACCTGACTGATCTCTCCTGACCAAAAATGAAGGTCTTTAAATTTTTTGGGTTTACGTACATCAATAATCTGCACTTTCTTCTTCTTCGCCAACGCCACAAGATCAGCATGATCGGAAACGTAATCATGAAGGCCATTCACAATGCTGTAGCCTCTTGAGATCGCTTCGCGCAACATCACCTGAAGTTCTTTCGGCAACACTCCTCCTTTGGTAGCCACACCGATGATGCAGTACTTGGCTTTCTTTTTTGACTTGTCTCCAAAATCTTTCAGGGAAGCATAAACCGGAATGTTCCGTTTTCGTCCATCCAAAACTTCACCAGCATCTTTGCCAGGATATTTTTTATCGATGATTCCAAGAATAGTAAAACGTTCTGTTCCGCGAATAAGTCCGTGCGCGGTTTTAGCGTTATCGGTATCTAAGAAACTCGAAGTGATTACAATTGCATTGCTCTTTGCCATGGCTAAAAAATTTATTGAAAATTCGGTGAAAGTTGTCGAACGCACAACTATTTATTGATCGTACTTTAATCTAAACTCTGACAAATCAGGTTGGCGTTGGCGTTTTCGTTTTAACTCATATTTATAAACCGTTCGTCCTAAATTTTTCATGAAAGGATATCCCAGTTTGCGATAAGCATACACTCCATCATTGTAAATTCCATCGAGGTTGGTATTGATAACAGCGGAGAGCATGAACTCCACACCTTTGTCAAGATCCACGATGTAGGCATTGTCCAGTAAATAACCGTAGGCGTCACCGACTTTATTAAAAATGCGGAGATTAGGTGAAATAGGTTTCCTTCCATCACCGAACATGAAAAATTTGCAATACGCATCGAAATAAGCTTTGTCCTTATAATAAGCCGGGTATTTGGTTTCTTTGGGTCGTTGAGACATGTATTTCAAAACAAATTTTCTGTCTTCTTCACTGAAATTAAATCTTCTTGCTGAATCCATAAACTTGGGAAATAAAACCGCTTTCAAAATTTCTTGTTGCTCTTGAAGTGGATAAGAATTTTTATAAGTGAAGTCAAATGGCCGCCTAATCAATTGCCCATTGCTGATGTAGCCAATACCTTTTAAAACTTTTCGCGGCGGTTTGATTGAATCTTCATTCTCCAACATGGGCTGACTAAATACAATAGTGTCGTGATTAATGAAACGCACTGCCTCCGTATGCCGGTTTTGATCAGGGTTGAGTGGTCGCTCCAACCGATGAAGAATACGCATGTTGTACCCTTTACTTTTTAAGTTTGCGTTCACTTCTTTTTGTCCAAGAAATTCATACAACCGGTTCGAAGCGTCATTGTCACTCACCAGCAAAATCTTTTTAGTATAATGGGCTGCCGATGGCAATCCATTTTCAGAGGTGATGTCCTTCTTCACCGAAAGTTGGCCTGAATAAACACTGTCATTAAACATGGGTGTAAACTTGTTGAGGCCATTGATATTTAATCGATTTAATTTTTCCAGGGCCAATAAAGCAATCGGAAGTTTAACAGTACTGGCCGGATAAAAATATTTTGTTGAATCCACATGAAAGTAAAAAGATTTAAAATGTGGTCGATTGAGAGAGTCGCGGTTGATCTGGGTATAGATGATCTGTACTTCAAGCGTGTCTCGATCTTTGAGGATACTTCGAAATTTGGAAGGATGTTTCTTCATCATGTTCTCCAGGAGTAACTGATTTTCAGTGAGACGGCTGGCACACGAGGTGACCGTCCATCCAATGATTAAAAGCCAATAAATTTTTTTCATACTTACCAAAATAACTTCGCGTAACTTTGCATTTAAATTTCAAGGTAATTTATTTTTTAATGGGTATGTCAAGGTTTTATTTGCTGGCACTACTTTTTGCCTCTTCGATTTATACATCAGCTCAAAACGACAGAAAAACGAAGTGGGTTGACAGCGTCTTTTCAAAACTAAAAATAGAAGAAAAAATAGGGCAAGTGTTTATAGTTCCGTTCAGCACAAACATGCCCAAAGAAGATCTTCAAGATTTGATCAACCAAAGCAAAGCAGGGAAACTCGGGGGCTTAATTATCCAACGAAGCGCGCCGGTTGGTTACGCCAAGTCCGTGAACAGACTTCAATCCAATTCAAAAATACCTTTGCTTATTGGTGCAGATATTAGAAAAGATTTGTCTCTCATATTTGATAGCACGATGGTTTTTTTTGAGGCCAATGTATTGAATGCCATTTCCAACGACAGTCTGCTCTACAGTTTAAGCCATGAACATTTCAGACAAAAGGATATACTTCACATTCATTTTCCTTTCAATCCAAATAATGATTCAATTAGAAATTTAAAAACAATTGATGTCCAGCAAATTCAATCAAATGCCAAACCAAAAAAAGGTGTAGAAGAAAAGCAGGCATTTCTTAAAGGGAATGATTTATTGATCTCGCCGAAAAACATCGATGCCTCTATCAAGACAATAGCTAAGGCCATCAAAAAAGATAGGGTATTAGCTGCAAGACTCGACCAATCAGTAAAAAAAATCCTGTATGTAAAATATGATGCAGATCTCTGGCAAAATAAATTCATTGACACTGACAATTTGATTTCAAGACTTCACACCCCAGAGGCCGACTTATTAAAACTAAAATTAGCAGAAGCCTCAGTTACTGTTGTGCAAAACGATGCTGAGATCATCCCCATTCAAAAAATAAACAACCGGACTTTTGTATCCGTCAGTTTAGGAGAAGGAAATAAAAATGAGTTCACACACTTTCTATCAAAGTACGATGGCTTCAAACATTACGCAGTAAAAACATTGAGCGATACTGTCGGTCTATCAACATTGTTAAAAGAAAAAGACATAATTGTAATCGGACTGTTTCCGGGCTCAGCACCTTTGTTGAAAGACATCTCCGGTTTGATCAATCGACTTCCACAAGAACGAGTGATTATTTGCAGTTTTAGCGACCCAACAGACTTAAATTATTTTAAAAAAATTCCAACGTTGATTGCTGCTTACAGTGATGAGCAAGGAATTCCTCAAGCGGCCGCGGAAGTAATCTTTGGTGGAATTGGTTCACAAGGAAAATTATCAATAAACATTTCTGATTCACTCTTGGTCGGAAAGAATATAAAAACCAAAACGATACAACGTTTTGCTTACTCCCTTCCAGAAGACGCTGGCATGAATAGCACCACGTTGAAAAGAATTGAGCCCATTGCCCAAGAAGCAATTTCGATTGGCGCAACTCCCGGCTGCCATATCTTGGTTGCGCGGAATGGAAAAGTGATTTACGAAAAATCGTTTGGTTCACTGAGCTACGATAATAAAATTCCGGTAAGTGATGAAACCATTTATGACCTCGCTTCGGTAACGAAAGTGTCAGCCACGTTACAGACGGTGATGTACATGCACGAAAAGGGGATGATCGACATCAACAAAAAAGCCTCCGTATATTTACCTGAACTAAAAGGATCAAACAAAGAAGATTTTATAATTAAAGACATTCTTACCCATCAAGCCGGACTGTGGCCTTACCTTCCTTTCTGGGCAGAGACTGTGAAAGATTCTATCGTCACCAAAAAATATTATGGCCACGAAGCAAGTAATGAATTTCCATTTCCCGTAGCTGAAAATTTGTTTGCTACAAAATCCATGAAAGATTCACTGTGGCAGTGGATCATTAAATCAAAAGTTCGTGAAAAATCGCCACGCGCTGGTTATGATTATCGCTACAGCGACATGGGCTTTTACATCATGCAACACCTGGCCGAGAAAATGATTGGCGAGCCCTTAGAAGATTTTTTGCAAAAAAATATTTATCAGCCGTTAGGTGCCTCAACGCTTGGTTACTTACCGTTGAGGAAATTTCCACTGACTCAAATTGCGCCAACCGAAAAGGATACACTCTTTCGTAAAAGTCTATTGGTAGGTTACGTTCATGATCAGGGTGCGGCTATGCATGGAGGAATTGCCGGGCACGCCGGATTGTTTAGCAATGCGAATGACCTTGCAAAACTCGGGCAAATGTGGTTGAACCAGGGTAGCTATGGTGGAGTTCAGTTCTTCAAACCGGAGACCCTTAATTTTTTTACAGCTAAACAATATACCGACAGCAGACGCGGCCTCGGCTGGGACAGACCGATATTAAGTGATTGGAACAGCCCCGTGTCGATGTACGCTTCTTCAAAAACCTTTGGTCATACAGGCTTTACAGGCACTTGTATTTGGGTAGATCCAGAATTTAACCTTGTCTATGTGTTTCTTTCCAACCGTGTGAATCCGGATATGAACAACACTAAAATATTAAATGCCAATATCCGTCCACGGATACAGGATGTTATTTATCAATCCATTTTTACATATTGTAAAAATCACAATCAGGTTGAAACCAAATAATCACAAATCGAGTTAAACCAGAAATCGCAAACCCAAAAACTGTGGAAAAGATGAAAATCGGTATTGTTTGTTACCCAACATTTGGTGGTAGCGGTGTGGTAGCGACCGAGCTCGGTAAGGGGCTGGCAAAAAAAGGTCATCCGGTTCATTTTATTACTTACAATCAACCCAGCCGATTAGATTTTTTAAGCGAAAATTTATTTTATCATGAAGTAGAGTTTCGCAATTATCCTCTTTTTGAACACGCCCCTTACGAACTTGCCTTGGCAAGTAAAATGGTAAGCGTTGTAAAAAATGAAAAACTGGATTTGCTCCACGTTCATTATGCCATACCTCACGCTTCAGCCGCGTACATGGCAAAGCAAATTTTGAAAACGAAGGGGATCTACATTCCGGTAATCACTACACTTCACGGCACTGACATTACTTTAGTGGGAAGGGATCCATCGTATGAACCGGTGGTAACATTCAGTATTAACCAGTCGGATGGCGTGACATCCGTATCGCGCGATTTAAAAAAAGAAACGTACGAATTTTTCGATATTCAAAATCATATTGAAGTCATTCCTAATTTCATTGATTTAGAAAAATTCAAGAAGCAAAAGAAAGATCATTTTAAAAAAGCAATTTGCCCGGATGGTGAAGCGCTGGTGGTACATACATCCAATTTTCGTAAAGTGAAACGAGTGGGTGACGTTGTAAAAACATTTTACAACATCCACAAAGAAATTCCTTCTAAGCTTTTAATGATTGGCGATGGCCCCGAACGCGATGGGGCTGAGCAACTTTGCCGCGACTTCGACATTTGTGATGATGTTCGTTTCCTTGGAAAATTGGAAGCAGTGGAGGAAGTATTGTCCGTAGCCGATTTATTTTTAATGCCATCCGAAAAAGAAAGTTTTGGGCTGGCGGCCCTTGAAGCAATGGCTTGCGAAGTTCCGGTGATCAGCTCCAATTCTGGAGGATTACCAGAACTTCAGGTGCAAGGTGTAACAGGATTTATGAGTAACGTTGGCGATATTGACGACATGACCCGCAAAGCGTTGTTTATCCTGGATAAGAAGAATTTACCTCAATTCAAGGCCAATGCATTAAAGCGCGCCCAGGAATTTGACATTACCAATATATTGCCCTTGTATGAAAATTATTACCGGCAGATATTAGAAAAGGCTGTTGCAAAGGAGCCGGTTTAAACCATTTTCGATTGTGATAGTCTTTGATTCAATGTAAATTAGCCTCAATTAAAGCACTATGAACTACGCCGTAAAACCTCAGAGTAAAGGCACAAAACAATTGTTCAGAAACCCCATTCTAGAAAAATTGTCGCGCACGCATATTTCAGTGCCTTTGATTATTTTCTTTTCTTATGCCGCGGCTCTCCTGTATTGGAGTGTCACACATACATCACTATCGGTGCAAGCCACGATTGGAATGTTTTTTATTGGCATGATCACCTTCACTTGGATAGAATATATGGTGCACCGCTACCTTTTTCATATGGGTGCACACACCGAGAAGCGAGCTAAACTACAATACACACTGCATGGTGTTCACCATGAATTTCCAAAAGACAAAGAACGCCTTGCCATGCCACCGATTGTAAGCATTTCGATAGCGACAATTCTGCTGTTTTTATTTCGGTTGATCCTCGGTGATTTGGTGTTCTCGTTCTTACCAGGATTTTTAGTAGGCTACGCAGGGTATCTTTCCATTCACTATATGGTGCATGCATTTCAGCCTCCCAAAAATTTTCTAAAAGCGCTTTGGGTAAATCACAGTGTCCATCATTATAAAGATGGAGTGGAGGTTTTTGGGGTGTCATCTCCACTGTGGGATTACATCTACGGAACAATGAAAAAATAATTTAAGCTCATTAAAATAAAAATGCCGTGCAAAAACGGCTTTTATTTCTCAAAATACTATCTTTTTAAAAATTCGTTTCTTTCAAAGCCTTTTGTGAAGGACCATGTGAATAGGTAGGGCAAGTGTGAATTGAACAAGCTGAACTCAATACTGCTAACACCAAAAACAAAACTGTAACTGATTTTCTCATAAAAAATTTAGCGGTTAAAAATCTTCGTCAAATTTAAGTCGACTAAATTCAGGAATATTTTTAAGAACAGTCGATTTATTACATGGGTTTAAAAAGTGTTTTCAAAAGAAGTAGCCTGTAAAATTTTACGTTCGATGAACATAAACGGGGGATATTTGGTTTATCTTGAACATATAAACTATGCTTGGTCACCGGTTTTCGAAATATAGTCCACCACAAGACGGTAAATCCGATTTTGAGAAACTTCTGAAAGTCTTCATGCAATTATTGCTGATCACTTCCGGCAACGTTTTCGAAGCGTTGCAGTGGCTTACCGAGGTTGATAAACAATATGGACTTACCAATAAAGATTATGGCATTGGCGATTTCATTGAAGACCTGAAAAAGAATGGTTACATCACCGATGAAGGACCAAATGGTGAGTTCAAAATCAAACCCAAAGCCGAACAAAATCTCCGTCAGTCGGCGTTAGAAGAAATTTTCGGAAAATTAAAAAGAACAAAACCAGGCGGCCATCAAACTCCACACAATGGCCGAGGTGACGAACCTACTACTGACAGGCGTGATTACGAATTTGGCGACACGATTGAACAGATTTCGATTACTGATTCCTTGCGGAATGCTCAGGTCAATCATGGATTGGAAGATTTTTTCATGACGGAAGAAGACTTGGAGATTGTTGAGAATGAGTCTAAGTCTCAAACCTCTACGGTGTTGATGATTGATATTTCACACTCCATGATTTTGTATGGAGAGGATAGAATTACTCCAGCGAAAAAAGTGGCGATGGCGCTATCCGAATTGATCACCACAAAATATCCGAAAGACACCCTTGACATTTTAGTTTTCGGTGATGATGCCTGGCAAATTGAAATTAAGGATTTACCCTATTTGCAGGTTGGTCCGTATCATACCAACACCGTTGCAGGGTTAGAGTTGGCGATGGGTATTCTTCGAAGGAAGAAAAACACCAACAAGCAAATCTTCATGATCACCGATGGCAAGCCAACCTGTATCAAACAAGGAATCAAGTATTACAAAAACAGTTTTGGCCTTGATCAGAAAATCTTGAATAAGACGCTTGATCTTGCTGTGCAACTTCGCAAAATAAAAATACCGGTTACCACATTTATGATCGCTACCGATCCTTACCTCAAATCCTTTGTACGCGAATTCACCAAAGCAAACAACGGCAATGCCTACTACAGCAGCTTACAGGGATTGGGCAATTTGGTATTTGAAGATTTTAAAAGAAACAGAACGAAGAATCTCTAACCGTTAATCGTAAAAGTTATTCGCTAATGGCAAGACGAAAAACCTAAATACTGCAACGGTTAACAATTAACTAATAATGATAGAATGAAAGATTTTCAAAAAATAAAAAACCTCGGCCAACTCAAAGCATCCGGATTCAAATTCAAAACCATTAAGGATGAATTGCGCGGCAACCTGATTGAGAAATTGCGAAACAAAGAAAACGTCTTCGAAGGAATTTGGGGTTATGAAGAAACGGTTATACCAGATTTAGAAAGAGCCATCCTAGCCGGTCATGACATTAACCTGCTAGGCTTACGCGGACAAGCAAAGACAAGGCTTGCTCGATTGATGGTTCATTTGTTGGATGAATACATTCCTGTCATTGAAGGATCGGAGTTAAATGACGATCCACTCAATCCGATTTCTCGTTACGGTCATGATAAAATCAATCTGCTCGGAGATGAAACTCCGGTTACCTGGCTTCATCGCGATGATCGCTACACAGAAAAACTGGCCACACCTGACGTTTCCATTGCCGATTTAATTGGTGATGTTGATCCTATTAAAGCTGCTTCGTTGAAACTTCCCTACTCCGATGAACGTGTGATTCACTTTGGATTAATTCCCCGCTCTCATCGTTGCATTTTTGTAATCAATGAATTACCCGATTTGCAAGCGCGTATTCAGGTTGCGCTCTTCAATATTTTACAAGAAGGCGACATTCAAATCCGAGGTTTTAAATTACGATTACCACTTGAAATTCAATTTGTATTTACCGCCAACCCCGAAGACTATACCAACCGCGGAAGTATCGTCACTCCCTTGAAAGATCGGATCGACAGTCAAATCATTACTCATTATCCGAAGACACTTGATATTGGTAAACGGATCACACAGCAAGAAGCAAACATCCGCGCTGAGCAGAAGAAAATGATTTCCGTTGGAGAAATTGCAAAGGATATCATTGAACAAATTGCATTCGAAGCAAGGAAAAGTGAATACGTGGATGCCAAAAGTGGAGTATCCGCACGACTTACTATTTCGGCTTATGAAAATTTAATCGCAGCCGCCGAGCGGAGAAGCATTATCAACAACGAAAAAAATACTTCCATCCGCGTTTCTGATTTTATTGGTGTTATTCCTTCCATCACCGGCAAGGTTGAACTAGTGTATGAAGGCCAACAAGAAGGTCCTGGTATTGTCGCGCAGAATTTATTAGGCAAGGCTATCCGTTCACAGTTTATTAATTATTTTCCCGATCCCGATAAATTCCGCAAGCAAAAAGAAAAGAGCCCTTATCGAAAAATCACCAATTGGTTTGGCGATAGTAACTCAGTGGACCTGCTTCATGACTTAAGCAATGCTGAATATGAAAAAACGCTGCAATCCGTTCCAGGGCTTTTGGATTTAATCAATGAATTTCAAAAAGGACAAGATGCATCTCTAAAATTATTCCTGATGGAGTTTGCTCTTCATGGTTTGGCAGAACACAGTTTGATCAGTAAACACAATTTAACATCCGGGCATCAGTTCAAAGATTTGCTCAGCAGTATGTTCAGTCTGCCGAAAGAAGAAAGCAATGAAGAAGACGAAGAACTCGGCAACGACAAATATTAAGAGCGACGAAGTTTTAGAATTGCAGCACCTGGTAGTTGAGGGTGAAGGCCATCAGTTAGAATTCAAACGCAAAGCTTCTCATCCTGAAAAAATTGTTCGTGAAATGATCGCCTTCGCTAATACCGAGGGAGGAACTGTTTTGATCGGTGTGGATGACAACGGAGCTCTTGCGGGAATAAAATATCCAGATGAAGAATTGTTGTCTGTGCGCGAAGCTTTACAAAAGCACGTGAGACAAACATTTGTATATCAAGATTCTTTGATAACCCTTTCCGAAAATCGATTTGTTCTACGGCTTGACATTGCTCCCAATTTGAAACGACCTATTTTATTTTGGATTGATTCGAAGCATTCCGAAAGTTATGTGCGCGTTAATGACATGAGTGTAAAAGCCAGTAACGAGATGATAGAAATCATTCGAAGAAAGCGACAAAAAAAAGATATCCGATTTTATTTTGCGGAACACGAATTGGCACTCATGAAATACTTAGATAAGTATCCATCCATTACCTCCAAGGAATTTCAAAAGCTTACTGGACTGAATCAATACGCTGCCTCCCGCAAATTAATTTTGTTGGTGCTTGCCAACGTGTTGAAAATAACTGCTACCGAGAAGGGAGATTTATATTCAAGGATTTAGTTAAGCCTTTTCAAATCAAGTTCAAAGCCGGGCAATAAATCTCCACCGATGAGTTTCTTATCAAACTCAATTACCTCCTCAACATTTGATTTCGGCTTGTAGACGTAGGATTTCTTTTCGATGGGATCAATGAGCCATCCTAACTGACAACCATTTTCAATCCACTTTTCCATCTTTGATTTTAATTGACTCAATGAATCTGACTTTGAGCGCAATTCAATTACAAAGTCTGGGCAAACAGGGGCAAATTTTTCCTGCTGATTAAATGTGAGTGCTTCCCATCTCTCTTTCTTTATCCATGCGATATCTGGAGAACGCATTGATCGGTCCGGTAGTGAACCCTCCTGATGAATCAAAACCGTAGCCTAAGGTTGGATTGGCTTCAACCCAATTTCCAAACAAAATGTTTAATCTGAAATTGAGATTGCTTGAGAAACTACCTGCTGGTGACATAATTATTAATTGACCTTCTTCGTCACGTTCGATGCGGAGTTCCTTATTCGCAACACACAATTCGAACAGCACGTCATCTGTCATTGCATAGCGCTCCGGTATTTTCAAGATAACCTCCTCCATAATCAAATTTACTGAAAGAATTACAAATCCTCCTCGCGTTCCAACATTAAAATCGAAGCCTGCGGCACGATAAAATATTTCTCGCTTTCATAGATCACTTCAATAGCTCCTTTCTGAAGAAAGATCGCCAGATCACCTTCCTGGGCTTGAAGTGGTAGATATTTAATTTGATCGTCCTTACCTTTCCACAAATCATCTTCATCGGCAGGCATAGGCAATGGATAGCCCGGGCCTACTTTAATAACAAAGCCTCGTTGAATTTTTTCCTTCTCTTGAACCCCTGGAGGAAGATAAAGTCCGCTTTCGGTTTTGTCAGATTCCTTGGCAGGGCGAATCAACACACGATCGCCTACTACAATGAGTTTTTTTAATTTGTTATCAGCTGTGATTTTCATTTTCTCTTGTTGGAAGATTTGTTCAACACTCAAAATTACAAGAAAGGATGCAATTACTCTCTTCGCATCGCTTCCACTGGATCGAGGCGTGAAGCTCTCACGGCAGGATAAGTTCCAAAAATAATTCCAACCAGCAGTGCAAGGATAGCAACAACCACAATTGTATTCCATGTGTATAAAGCCTGAAATGGAATTTTTGTTAGCGCCCGGATAATAGGTATTGCTCCCATCGTTCCGAAAATCCCCAATAACAATCCGCAAAAACTTCCAACCGAAGAAATGGTGATGGATTCTGTCAAAAATTGGAGAAGGATATCTTTGCGTTTTGCGCCCATCGCTTTACGCACTCCGATCTCTGAAGTTCGCTGGGTAACAGAGATCAACAAAACGTTCATCACACCAATACCACCAACCACGACAGAGATACCAACAATCAATCCCATGATAACACGAAACAAACGAAAACCTCTTTCAGCTTGTTCTAGTCGAAAACCATTGGTCATTATTTCCAGGTCGTCGGCATGATTTCCAAATTCCTTTTTAAGCTGCTCACCTAAAGAAGTCTTGATCGATCCAATATCTCCAAGGTTTTCTGCCTCAATCACAACTGCAGGTGGATAATTCTTTAATTCAGCCTCAGAAAATAATATGATAGGCAAAAATATCTCTGGGTTTTTAGACTTGCTTTGTACAATGCCGATGATGTTGGCTGTATGTCCATTCAGATTGAGATGATGTCCAATTAAGTGGGTTGAAGAATCCTTTCTCATAATAGCCTCTGCAAAAACCGTATTCACGACTGCCACCGAAGAACTATTTTTCAAATCGGCAGAATCAAAAACTCTTCCTGATTTTATTTCTGTTCCCGGCCTAAGGTTTTCGCTGCTTCCATAAATCATACTCGCTACTTTTTTTCCTTTTCCTTCCAGCTCCACCTCTGATGACTGTGAATTGAGTAAATAAGAAAGAGCTGGCTTCGTCAGTGATTGCTGAATTCTTTTAAACTGCCAATAGTTGATGTAAGCGAATGAATCTTTCTTCACCACGATGCCATTCACATTTTTTGTGGGATGAGATGAGATAATGATTGAGTTCAGTGACGTGGTTGTATTGATTTGCTCTTTCGCAAACTTCTCCATACCATCAATCAAACAGAGAATAGCAACAAGAGAAGCGACTCCTATCACCATTCCCAATATTGATAAAAGCGTATGAAAAAAATGGCCGTATATAGTGCTTACTGCCATTTTAAAAGAGTTAAGAATTTTTCTAAGCATGCAAACAATCGAAAGTCTGTTGCCAAGACTTTTAATAAAGCTAAATGTTACACTGGAACAGTCGTCCCTGAAGTGCTAGCTAAACAAATCTTTTTGGTCGTCCTTTTTCTCAGGATAGTTTTCTGATGAATACAAAGGAAGTTTATTCAATCGATTAGATAAAATGGAGTCTTCGGTTATGATACCTTTTGAATTGGCCTCGTTTTTAAGAGTCGAAGTTTCTTGCTCTAATTCTTTAACGCTAATCTGTTTTGCTCTTCGTTCAATGGGCGGGTTAATTTTTTCCGCCATTTCAAATTCAGAAACTTTCTCTAAAATATCTTTTGGCAAATCGGCAGCGCTGCGATAAACCAATTCAAAGAATTGTCGGGTAAAAAATCCATCTATCTGGATTCTTCTCTTTGAAAGATGGACGAACTTGCCCAGCACACGACAAATGTTTTCCCTTTCTTCGGGACTTAGCTGCTCAGCAAATTCATAATCTTCGATTTTTAACAAACTTAAAATCACCGGCTCAAGCGAATCGATCGAAATGACAAACACGCTGTAATCGGCTAACCGAAAAACATATTGGTCAAGTGTTTCTAATGTGTTGGTGGGTACCACAAGAAAAATATCCTTCTTAACATCCTGTTCCTTCGCATATTTCTTCGCCGACTCTGCCTGATTTTTTAAATAATTTCTGAAGTTGGATAAATCTTCTCCTGCTGGACTCTTAGCATCGAAAACAACAAACTCGTTACTAATCTTCAATGTATTGTCCGGTTCGCCTTTAAACGGAACTTTATCAACGTACTCGATAGTATGCCTCGAGCAAATGGTTTTGATAGTGTTCTTTACATTCTCCTGATGGGCCGTCCACGTTTCACGAAGTTTGTGGATCCTGTTTATTTCAGTATCCTTTCGTTCTTGCAGTTCACGGTTTCGATCATTCTGAATTCGGTCTTGAATACTCTTTAGCGAATCTACTGCTTTAGCATGGTCTTGCTTTCTAAACTCTTCGTCTTTTAGTAATTGCGTGTTTTGTTGAATACTTTTTTGAAGTTCGCGCTCAGTTGATTCCAATCTTTCACGTAAAACGGCCACATCGTTAGAGAGTTCTGTTCCACGCTTGAAGTAAAGCTTATTTTGCTCGAGCGCAGTGGTCAGATCCTTTTGAAGTGATTCAATTTGCTTATTGGATTCTTTCAAAACCTGAACTTCTGTGTTGAGTCGCACAACCGATTCCGTTAGGCTCTTGTTTGTCGCTCGTTCTATTGATAATGCATTGGCATTTTGGACTGACTCTTCCGCTTTCGAAATAAACTTCTGTAAATCGGCGGAAGCATCAATCAATTGATTTTTGATCTTGCCCCAACCGAAGAGTCGGCTAAAAAAATTAATCTCCCTGAGGCTTTCAAAAAGTTTCCTGATATGATCAAAGGTATCCATCTCGCAAAGTTATGTCATTTCATTCCTCATGCAACGTCATAACCTGATCGCAAGGTAAATTAGTGAGCCAAGAAATTGCAGCATGGCAATAGAAAGTGCTAACTTGTGTTTTAAAACACACCAACTTACAAATTGGCCGGACTTTTGTATACACAATGTGAACTTATCTGGATTGGTTGTATTATAAAAAAAATTATAAACAAATGAAAACAATACTTGTTTTTGGATTGTCACTTGTCTTCGCTCCTTATGTTAATGCTCAGTCTGCGAATGACGAGATGCAAATGTTTCAAACCATGTTTGGATTAGCTAAGAAAGAAATCGTTTCTGAATTTGTGAAAATTGATGGGGCTAAAACCGATACGTTCTGGAAACTATATGATGAATACGAAAGCAACCGGAAACAATTGGGGCAAAAGAGATTTGTGGCCCTCAACAACTATGTAAAAAATTACACCAGACTGTCAGCTGCTGAAACGGATCAAATTATTAAGGATATCATCTTACTTTCTGACAACCAGGACAAACTTATAGCTCAGTACTATGATAAAATAAAGAAAGGAGTAAGCATTTCTTCAGCTGCGCAGTTCTATCAGATTGAATGGTACCTGCAAAGCCAGGTGCGCACCAACATCCTCGAGAGTATCCCTATGATCAACGAACTCGAGAAGAAAAGCAAGTGATTAACCCTAGTCGCATGTGTTAGGCATTCCAGCCTGTTTTGGGTAATTTTGTCTTGATAAGTATCAGGACTAAAACAAAGAATTTTTATGGTTGACACAATCTCTTCAGGCCGCGAAGCTATCGCCTTGGAAGATAAGTACGGTGCGCACAATTATCATCCATTGCCGGTAGTGCTCACCAAGGGTGAAGGCGTTTATGTGTGGGATGTAGATGGCAAGCGTTATTACGATTTTCTTTCAGCCTATAGTGCCCTCAACCAGGGGCATTGCCATCCACGGATTGTTAATGCGCTGATTAATCAAGCAAAAGAACTCACCTTAACTTCACGCGCTTTTTATAATGACAAACTGGGGTTGGCCGAAAAATTTGTTTGCGAAACATTCGGTTATGATAAGGCACTATTCATGAATAGTGGTGCCGAGGCCAATGAAACTGCTATTAAGCTCGCGCGAAAATGGGGCTATACCAAAAAGGGAATTGAAGATAACAAAGCTGTGATCGTGGCCGCGAAACAAAATTTTCACGGCCGCACTACTACCATCATTTCTGCCTCCACCGATCCTTCAGCAACAAAAAACTTCGGACCTTTTATGCCAGGGTTTGAAATTGTAGATTATGATAATGTCGCTGCTCTGGAAAAAGCACTGAGCAATAAAAATGTTTGTGCGCTCTGGATCGAACCGATCCAGGGTGAGGCCGGTGTATTTGTTCCGCATGATGGTTACTTGAAAGCGGCTGAAAAACTTTGTAAGCAACACCATGTGCTGTTGATGATGGACGAAATCCAGACCGGCATTGCACGCACTGGCAAAATGCTAGCCAGCGATCACGAAAATGTAAGACCCGATCTTTTGATTTTAGGCAAAGCACTCTCGGGTGGAGTTATGCCGATCTCGCTGGTGCTAGCCGATGATGAAATCATGCTGGTGATCAAGCCGGGCGAACACGGCTCAACCTTCGGTGGCAACCCTTTGGCTGCAGCTGTAGTAATTGAAGCTTTGCAAGTGGTGAAAGACGAAAAGCTTGCAGAAAATTCCGAGCGACTCGGAAAAATTTTCCGCGACCGGATGAATGCACTAAAACAAAAAACAAAATTGATTACGCTCGTGCGTGGTAAAGGGTTACTCAACGCTATAGTGATCAACGATACGGAAAATAGTGAAACTGCGTGGAACCTTTGCTTGAAGTTTGCTGAAAATGGATTGCTGGCAAAACCTACGCACGGTAATATTATTCGTCTTGCTCCTCCATTGGTAATTAATGAAGAACAAGTTCACGAATGCTGTGATATCATTGAGAAGAGTGTGATGACATTTAGTTTTTAAAAGAATTATAGTCTTAGCAATATGAAAACAAAACTCGTCCTCTATTTGCTTAGCGTGATGGGAAGCGTGTTTGGCCAAACAATTCCATCACCCGAAGTTCAAATCAAAACAGCATTACTGGCTTGCCCAGATGAATCAAAAGACAAGGCGATGATCTATGGCTATTCGCCCAAAGGAGATTTCATCGTGTTGCGCCCAGGAACCAATGAATTGGTTTGCCTCGCTCATGACCCGAACCAGCCAGGCCTCAATGTGTCGTGTTACCACAAAAGTCTTGACCCATTTATGGCACGTGGCAGAGAATTAAAGAAAGAAGGAAAAAAATTCCAGGAAGTTTTTGACGTTCGCGAAAAGGAAGTCAAAAGCGGCAAGCTGATCATGCCGAAAAATCCGGCAACATTAATCATCTACTCGGCTGATAAAGAAAAATATAACCCGATGACGGGAGAAGTTCAAGACGGCTATCAGCGTTCGGTGATTTATATTCCTTATGCTACAGCAGAAAGTACCGGCTTGCCCACCAAGCCCATCGCTCCAGGTATGCCATGGATTATGGATCCGGGAACACATCGTGCTCATATCATGATCGATCCTCCGAGGAAATAGTTAAATCTAAATCAGACATTTACAAACTTCATGGCACCTTCCGTATAACGGAGTCCTGCAGCAACGCCTTTGGGTGCGATGGCATCAATATCTTGTAATTCCTCTTTTGTGAATTTTACATTTACTGCGCCCTCATTTTCTTCAAGGTATTTCATCCGCTTCGTTCCCGGAATCGGAAAGATGTGTTCACCTTGGGCCATCACCCAAGCCAGGGCGAGTTGTGAAGCTGTGCAATTTTTCTTAGCTGCTAACGCTTCCAATTTATTTACTACATCTAAATTCTTTTGAAAATTTTCGCCTTGAAAACGTGGAGAAGTTCTTCTAAAATCATTGGCGTCAAAATCCTCAAACTTTTTGATTTGCCCTGTCAGAAATCCGCGACCGAGAGGAGAATACGCAACAAAGGCAATTCCTAACTCTTTGCATGTGCTCAGCAATTCATCTTCCGGTTCACGGCTCCACAGTGAAAATTCAGTCTGTAGCGCAGTGATTGGATGAATTTTATGCGCTCTACGCAATGTGGCTGGAGAAACTTCCGAGAGACCAAGTGTTCTTATTTTTCCCTGCTTCACCAATTCTGCCATCGCTCCAACAGTTTCTTCAATAGGCGTGGCCGGGTCAACGCGGTGGAGATAATACAAATCAATTACATCGACATTCAGTCTTTTCAAACTTGCCTCGCACGCTTTAAAAACATAATCCGGCTTTGCATTAAAACCGCGTACCGTGGGATCAGAAGGATCGCGTAAAATGCCAAATTTCGTAGCCAGCGTAACTTGGTTCCGTTTGCCTTTTAATGCTTTGCTGAGCAAAATTTCATTGGTAAACGGGCCATACATATCTGCCGTATCAAGAAAGGTTATTCCCAAATCGATAGCACGATGAATTACTTTTATGGATTCAGTGTCGTCAAATGACCCATAAAAATCTGACATGCCCATGCAGCCGAGGCCGAGCTGCGAAGTTTTTAATCCTTGGGACCCGAGGTTGCGAATTTGCATCGAGGTTGGTTTAGGTATGAGGGAAACAAAAAGCTTGTTATAAAGTTCAAGAAGGAATCAAATCTTAAAGCACGCCAAGTTTTCGAAGTTCCAATTTCAATTGAGATGGCGATTGAAAATGAACTCCAGCGATACCAACTGCTTGACCGCCAAGAATATTTCGAGGAACATCGTCAATGAAAATGGATTTAGCTGGATCGATCTTATACCGATCCAACAAGATTTGATAAAACTCAGGAAAAGGTTTCCTTGTTTTCTCATGACCTGATACAACAATGCCTTCAAACCAGTGAAGAAAATCAAAATTTTTCAACGCCCAGGGAAATGTTTGCTCCGACCAATTCGTGAGTGCGTAGAGTCTGAATTTTTTCGATTCTCGTATTTGACTCAAGATTTCCACGGTACCGGCAATTGATCCATTTACAGTTTCTTCCCATCGATTATACCAGGCGCGGATAGGGTTCTCATGTTCAGGAAATTTAATAAGCAATTCGCTGGTGGCTTCTTCAAAAGATCGCCCGCCATCTTGTTTCTCATTCCAATCGTTGGTGCACACATGTTGAAGAAACCATTCCATTTCAGTATCCGTCTTAAAAATCTTTCGGTAGAGATGGCGCGGGTTCCAATCAATTAACACGCCGCCCAAATCAAAAATTATTGTATTAATGGGTTGCAACGCCTAGAAGTTGAAGGAATGATTAAAGAAGGGAGAGAAAAGAGTACTTGTTCCCTTACCCGATAGAATATATTTTTTATCAACCAATTGGTAGACGATACTTTCCTTTGTGGCCGGATCGATTATCCAATATTCTTTAACACCAAATTTCTCGTAAAGGTCTTTTTTTGTTACAAGATCGTGCTTGTTATTGCTGGGTGACAGGAACTCCACTAAAATATCTGGACTGCCCTGATAAGGCTCATCATCTAAAGGCTGATTTTCATTTTTGTAGGAAATGAATGCCAGGTCAGGTTGAACAGCGTTGGAACGAGAATCAAAAAATATGTCGATGGGAGAGACAAAAAGTTCTCCTAGTTTTTTTTCAATCACAAAATCATCTACAGTTTTTAAAAAGGCTTTCAAAAGCCGTTGATGCTTATGAGATGGGGATGGCGACATATAAATTTGTCCGTTAATAAGTTCCGCTAACGTTCCCTCGGGGAGCATTTTATACACTTCCATAATAGTGCGAGGAGGGTATGGAACATCCGCAGTCATAAGCCGAAATTACAAAATTTATTTTCCAAAAGCCCATTTCAAAAACTCGGGCATAGCCTCGGCCCAGGTTTCAAGGTTATGTCTTCCATTTTCCATTTCAAAATATTGAATATCATGAAATGGTCGATAGCCCTTTCTTGTCAACTCTGCGATGAGATCGAGTGTATCATCAATGGAATCAATAATGCCATTTTTGTTGCGATCACTTTGCTCGTCAAGTTTCCCGGTTTGAAACCAAAACTTCATGCCCGTCTTCAACTTGCCATTTCTAATCTGTCGATGCATTAGTCGATCGCGATGATCTGAATAAAATAGACTGCTGCTGTCACGTTTCCTCCACCAGAAGGAGCCGCTGAAAACTCCTACTTTCTGAAAGATGTCAGGATAATTCCACGCCAAGTCTATCGCACTCAATCCGCCCATGGAACAACCAGCAATACCATGCTGCTTTGCTGATGAGTCAATCGGATATTTATAAAGCAAATATGGAATCAATTCCGTGGTGATATATTTTGCATAAGCTTTTGTCAGTTTACCGCGCTTAAGGTAGTCCTGTTGTGTGGTGACACCATATTCTTGTAAACGATCGCCTGCTTCTACTCCTGCCACGATCAAATTCTCAATTCGTTTTTCTTCAACGAGCTGCTCTACAGTAGCCTTCACGCCAAGCTTATCCATATCCTGGCCATCATTAAGTAGCAGTAGAGGAAATTTAGTTGAACTGGATGTAAAATTGGGAGGCAACAAAATTGTAACAGTCACATCGCGACCAAGCAAATTGGAATAAGCTAAGATTTTATCTTCACGATAATTTAATGAATCCTTTTCTTTCGGTATTTCTTTTGGCACTGTTGTCTTTCCGTTTTTATTTTACCAATTTAAAGTAATCAAAAATAAACATCTTCTTTCATTAGCAAATTGTCTTGTTGTTTATTGATAAAACTAATTGCATGCCGCACGAATACGAGCACCGATGGTATTCTCCGAGTCTCAGCAGGAACATTGATGTTCTTTCGTTTGGTAATCGCGGATATCCAGTTATTCTTTTCCCTACCTCGATGGGTCGCCATTATGAGAATAAGGATTTTAAATTAATTGATAGTGTGTCCTGGTTTTTAGACGAAGGGCTCGTGAAAATTTATTGCCCTGATGGAATTGACGCCTTGAGCTGGTACAATCGAGACATTCACCCGGCCGACCGTGTAAAAAATCACATTTGGTATGATCAAATGCTGCTCACCGAGTTAGTTCCTCTTGCCCAGCGCGAAACCGGTGTGGAGCGCGTAGCAACAGCGGGCTGTAGTTTTGGCGGCTATCATGCCACCAACTTTGCATTCAAACATCCGGAAGTGGTAAAATATGTTTTTAACATGGGAGCTGCTTTTGATATCAAAAGCCAAATGGATGGATACTACGACGACAATGTTTATTTCAATAATCCGATCGACTTCATTCCAGATGCAACAAGCCCGTTCTTTAAAGATATGTTTGTGGTATTAGGAACGGGCACACGAGACATGTGCTGGGATGCCAACGAAAAAATGGCTGCGATTCTGAGAGCAAAAGGAATCAATCATTGGCTAGATGTACGGCAAGGTCATCCGCACGATTGGCCATCGTGGCGCGAAATGTTTCCGCATTATCTTTCGTTGATCAAGTAATGAGGATTCTATTCATCAAAATTTTTTTCGTTTTAATTCTTTTTAGTCCTGAGGTTTTTGGTAAACCGATTCATGAGTCCCTATCCATAAAAGCCGGAAACATATTGCAATGGGTTAAAATCGATGGCGACAATGACCAACATCCGGTATTACTTTTTCTTCATGGTGGGCCAGGAGGTTCTGTAATAAGTTATGCTAATCAATTCACCAGCGAGCTTCAAAAACATTTTATTGTGGTGCAATGGGATCAACGTGAAACAGGGAAAACAAAATCGTTAAATTCATCGGCTGAACCTTTAACAATAGCACTCTTCGAGCGAGATGCTGTAGATGTAATCAACTATTTAAGAAATAAATTTAATCAGGATAAAATTTATTTGGTGGGACACTCGTGGGGAGGTTTTCTTGCCTTGGAGGTAGCATCACATCATCCTGAAATTCTTGCTGCTTGTTTCGCTGCCTCACCGATGATCCACCAGGTTGAAAGCGAAAAAATAGCACTTGATAAAATGAAAGAACTAGCTAAAGAAGTGAACAATAAAAAAGCGCTGCAAGAGTTAGAGAAGGTAAAGATTCCATTTGAAAATGGAACTCAACTTTTTTATCATCGAAAATGGCTTAATCAATTAATCAATCGGCAACAAGTTCCATTCACTAAGCCTTATGTAGAAAATTGGTCAACGGTCTGGTTATCTTTATACAACGAAGCGTGCGCGATCAATTTTGTTGAAGCAGCACCTGAAATAAAATGCCCGATCTTTTTTTTTGTAGGCCGAAAAGATTTTCAAACTAATTTCAAACTCACCGAAAGCTATTTTGAAAAGTTAAAAGCAGAAAAAAAAGAGTTATTTTGGTTCAATGATTCAGCGCATGGCCTTAACCTTACCGAATCCCAGAAGTTTCAGCAAATAATCATCTCTACGGTAGGCCAACTAAAAAATTGATTATGAAAAAGATAGGAATCCTTTTCGGTATGGAGCGGTCCTTCCCTGAGGCTTTTGTTGAGCGGGTCAACAAATTGAGTTTAAAAGATATTCATGCAGAGCCTGTAGTGGTGGATATGGTGGAACAAGGAGTTGGCGATGGTTATGCTGTGATCATCGATCGCATTTCGCAAGACGTTCCCTTTTATCGCTCCTATTTAAAAAATGCTGCGATTAGCGGCACCGCAGTGATAAACAATCCATTTTGGCAAAGTGCCGATGAGAAATTTTTCAATAACGCGCTTGCTGTAAAACTCGGAGTGCCAGTTCCAAAAACAGTAATCCTACCTTCAAATGAAAAACCAACCGACACGCAAGACAGCTCATTCACTAATTTAAAATTTCCATTAAGTTGGGAGAAAATTTTTGAACATATCGGCTGGCCTGCCTACATGAAGCCACACTCGGGTGGTGGCTGGAAAAGTGTTTATAAGCTAAATAGTGTGGACGATTTTTTTAAAGCGTTCAAAGAAACATCACAGCTGGTAATGATGTTGCAAGAGGAAATTATTTTCACGGAATATTTCCGATGTTATTGCCTCGGTCGAAAATATGTTCGTGTGATGCAATACGAGCCTCGCAATCCTCATCACTTGCGCTATGTAGTCAATGGGCCTCCTGCCGAGACAAAGCTGGTGAAAAAAGTTCATGACTATGTATTAGATATCTGCAACGCCCTTGGTTACGATTTCAATACCGTGGAGATGGCTGTGCGCGACGGAGTCCCTTACGCTATCGATTTTTGCAATCCAGCACCCGATTCCGATATTAAATCAGTGGGCCAGGAAAATTTTGAATGGGTGGTTGAGCATGCAGCCAAGGTGGCTGTAGAAAGAGCACGCGCCCAAAAACCCGGTCAAGATAATCTTACCTGGGGTACCTATGTTCGACGGTCGGTTTCTGATTTTGAAAACGCTGGCTCAAAGCCAAAAGCAGAATCAAAAGAAAAGAAAGCGAAGGCTTCAAAATCAAAGAAATAATTTTCACGCAAAGCTGCTAAGTCGCAAAGACAATTTATTGTTATCAGTAAGCTAAATGAATTAATCAAAATGAGATTTTTAAAGAATACTATTTTTAATAATTTAAAAATTCAACCTTAGCGCCTTTGCGCCTGCCTTTGCCGAAGCGGCTACGCAGGCAGGTCTTTGCGTGAAACGAATGAATATGGAAAAATTTACCCTGGGAGTTGAAGAGGAGTACATGGTGATTGATCCCGTTACCAGGGAATTAAAATCGCATGATCAAAAAATTGTAGAAATCGCATCAAAAGCTTTAAAAGACCACGTGAAAGCAGAGATGCACCAGGCGGTTGTAGAGGTGGGCACCAGTATTTGTAAAAATGTTGAAGAAGCAAGGCATGATATTTACATGCTGCGCAAGTTTGTATCGGATGTTGCTGGCAGTTTAAATTTAAAAATTGGAGCCGCCGGAACTCATCCGTTTTCCCATTGGAGCACGCAGTTGATAACTCCGAACCCGCGCTACGACGAAATCATAAATGAAATGCAGGAAGCTGCACGCTCCAATTTAATATTTGGGTTGCATGTGCATGTCGGCATCAGCGACAAGAACATGGCAATTCACATTATGAACACCGTCCGTTATTTCTTGCCGCACGTCTATGCACTCTCCACCAATTCACCTTTTTGGGAAGGGCGTAACACCGGTTTCAAATCTTTTCGCACGAAAGTGTTCGATAAATTTCCGCGCACCGGTTTGCCTGATTACTTCAACGATTGGGATGATTATAAAAACTTTGTCAACCTGTTGATCAAAACAAGCTGTATTGACGACGCAAAAAAAATCTGGTGGGACGTTCGCGTTCACCCCATCTTTGATACCATAGAGTTCAGAATTTGTGACGTGCCTTTGCTGGTTGAAGAAACGATTGCCATCGCCGCGCTCTTCCAGGCGTTGGTGGTCAAGTTATACAAGCTTCGTCTTCAGAATATGAGCTTCATCATGTACACGCGTGCACTGATCAACGAAAACAAATGGCGCGCCTCGCGCTATGGGTTGGATGGAAAACTTATTGACTTGGGGAAGCAGGAACAAGTGGAGACACGTGCGCTCATCTTGGAACTCCTCGCTTTTGTTGATGATGTAGTGGATGAGTTGGGAAGTCGCAAAGCGATTAATGACATTCACAAAATTTTGGCAAACGGAACGGGCGCAGATCGTCAGTTAAAAATTTTCGAACAAACTAAAGATTTGAACGCCGTTGTAGATTATATCACCAGCCAAACTTTAGTTGGAATTTAAGTCGAATAAAAAATTACCTGATGGGATATCGTTTGAACAGTTTCGATTCATCAAACAATTTTCTGTAGGTAGCATGACGTTTCACTATGGGTGCATCGATCTGTTCGCATACCTTAATCATCTTACTATTAAAATCGCCAATCCAGTTCATTTCATATTCCTTGTACCGTGTGTACTTTTCCTGGTGTAAGATTCTAAACGCATCAATGATTGCTCCATCAACACCTTTGCCTTGGTGAGCGGGTACTACTCCAAACAACAGGCCGAAAGCTTTTTGACTTGTCTTTCGCCACGAATGCCACAAAAATTTTAACTTACTGAGTAAATTCCATTTGCCATTGAGGTGTTTGAATACCTGATTTACTTCTGGCAATGAAAGAAAGAAAGCGATCGGTTCATTTCCATAATATCCAAACCAAACCAGTTTTTCGTCCATGATCGGTTTCATCTGCTTCACGATCAGTTTCGCTTGCGCTTCAGTCAGCTCGGGGATTTCACCGCGATTAGCCCAAGCTTTATTATAAACCTTGCGGATTAGATCAGCGAGTGTATTCCAATCTTTTTTTCTTACATAGTCAAATCGATAAGCCGGATTTTTGGCAACCAGTTTTGCCTTTTCATAAAGCTTTTCATTTATTGGGCCATCCACTTTGCGTCCAAAAGTGAGTTGATAGAAATAAACCTGGAAGCCATACGCTTCAAAAAAGTTTTTATAAAAAGGAGGATTATAGTTGCATTGATAGTTGGGTTCCAGCTCGTAGCCCTCTATAAGCAAACCCCACCATCGGTCGCGGCTACCAAAATTGACAGGGCCATCCATTGCTTCCATTCCCTTCGACTGCAACCATTGCTTACATTGATCGAACAAGAAAAAAGCTGCCGCTTGATCATTGATACATTCAAAAAGTCCGAGACCACCGGTAGGTTGATCATTTCCTTTCATGGAAATTTTCTTATCGTGAAAGGCCGCTACACGCCCGATTGTTTCTCCGTCATCATTTTGCAAAATCCATCGTATACATTCGCCTGTGCGAAAGGATTTATTTTTTTTGGGATCAAATACTCCCTCAATATCCTTATCTAGTGGCCTGATCCAGTGGGGGAAATCTTTGTATAATTTCAGCGGCAAGGATAAAAATTCCTGGCGATCGCCCTTACTTACCACTTCTCTGATTTTCATTACCCAACAGGTTTTATTCCGCTACTACAGGGGCACGGTTTGGTAAGTTGATAATAAATGAAGTGCCTACTCCCAACTTGCTTGTCACTTGCACCTCGCCTCTTAATTTATCGGTTGCATTTTTTACGATGTACAAACCCAGGCCTGAACCATCAGATTGTTCGCTCGCCCGATAAAACATATTAAAGATCTTTTCCAAATTGTGAAACTCAATGCCAATACCATTGTCCTTGAAAGTGATAATCGCCTGATTTGCATCAATCACAATTGTCACACTGATTTCCGGATTAGCCTTGTTGAAATCGCGGTATTTAATTGCATTGGATACCAAATTTCTGAAAATTTCGGCAATGCGCCATCGGTCGCAAAAAAACACGCCGCCGTTCACAACGATAGAACGTTTGATCTGCTCTGCTCCTTTTAAATAGCTTAAATCAACAAAGGTTTGGTCAATCAATTCATGAAAATCGATGGGTTCTATGATGACATCCAGTTTTAAGTTTTTAGAATGGCTTAGCACATCGGTAATAAAATGATCCAACTGGTTTACCTTCTTTTCAATTACGCCAAAATAATCTTTAAGGTTGTCATCGTTGCCGGGTAGCCTGGCCAGGTTTATCAGCCCCAAAACCGAAGACAACGGTGCGCGCAAATCATGAGAAACTTTATAAACAAAATTGTCAAGCTCAGTATTACGCACTTTCAATTCTTCCTCCACTTTTTTCTGTTCTGTGATATCCACATACACGCCAAAGATGCCGATGGTCTTGTCTTCAAAATGTACGGGGAGGCCATAAATAATTACCGACAGCAGGACACCATCTTTGCGTTTGCGCTTTGTTTCTATACGCACCACTTGTTGTGTTGAAATCAATGTATTCAAATCATTTCCTTCAGACTCCAGTGAATCCGGCACGATGGTTTGATTTAACTCCTGGCCTTTCAGTTCTTCGAATGTATAACCAAACATTTTTTCAAAACCTGGATTCACCTGTGCCACATGGCCTTCGCTGTTGAGCATCACAATCGCCATGGGCGAAACGTGAAAGAGTTGTGAAAAAAGTGTTTCTGATTTTTTTATAGCAAGTCGGCTTTCCTTTTGCTCGGTAATGTCTTTAACAATAATTTGAACCGCAGGTTTATTGTGGTATATAAATGGATACGACGAAGCCTCCACATCAATAACTTTTCCGTCAAGCCGAACATATTTTTGTTCCATGGCGGGCGCCATTTCTCCATGCTGAACTCGCAACAATCGATCGCTAACAGTATCATGATAATCAGGATGTACAAAATCCATGAAGTCGCGGCCAATCATATCGTCAGGTTTTTCAGCAGCCATCATGAGAGCGCCCGAAATATTCAGGAACATGAGCTTGCCATCCAAAAGAATAGCAATGCCCAATGGCAAATGCTCCACCAACTCACGGTAACGTTGCTCATTTTCACTAATGTCCTCTGGTAATTTTTGTGGAATGACATCCATCCCCTTAACGGTTTCAGAAGTAATGCGCGACTTTGTGGTCTCTTTCTTATCCATGCTTAGAAAATGCAAAACAGCAATATAGGAGTTTACCTAATCCGAAGTTATGCGGATATCAAAATAATATTACCCCAAAAGCACTCTCAAATAGATTGTATTTTCTTTTTGGCTAATGTTGATGAAATTTGCATAAATGTCTTTAAATGAAAATCGTTAAGATTATCCTCGTAACCTTAGCAGGAATAATTCTCCTGTTTCTTAGCCTTGGATTGCTTTTTCCCTCTTACGAATATCAATCATCCATTGTAGTGAATGCAAGCCCAGAGAAATGCTGGACGGTTTATCACAATACAAAAAAAATGGGCAGCTGGTTGGAAGGCTTCGAATCGCTTACCTTGAAAAGTGGCGAACTACTAGCAACCGGGTCAACTTACGAGATTGTTGTAACCGATGATGGTCACCGAATGGTGATGAATGAAAAAATTATTGAAGTGAGTGCACCAACAAAAATCTCTTACGAGCTCAATAATGACGTGCTGAAATCAGAATTTTCGTTTTCGTTTGAAGGAACGACATCTACTACCATTACCAGCAGGTACAAAATCAAGGGCAACAACATTCTATGGAAATCGATTCTGTTCCTTTCCAAATCATATATAACCAGCGAAGGACAAAAGCAACTGGAGGGATTGAAGAAAGTGATTGAGTCGTGAAAACAATTTCCAATTATTTTTGGCTTCTCCTCTCACTACTTCTTGCTATTCACGGCGCAACTGTAATTCTCGATGAGTGGCAGCGTAAATCCATTCACGATGGAGAGACCGTTGAGGTGAAGATTGATAAACTGAACTGTGCGAGTGGAATTATGATATTTCACTTTGGGCTATCAATATTTGAAAAGGAAATTGACACGAGAACATGTGCGTTGTTTAATAACGGTCAAAAAATTAGACTTAAACATAGCAGTCAATATCCCGACAGGTTTTTGTTTATCAACGAGCGCAGCCCAAACCGGTTTATTTTAGGTGGACTTGAAATCTTGCTTGGCCTGATTGGATTCCTGACCAACTGGCCGATGAGAAGAGCTAAACAAATCGTCTATAAAAATTTCCCTCACCTTTCTGATAATTAATTTTTTTAATCTGGAATAAAGTAAGGCTTGGTATTTTATTCGATAACTGCCTAACTTCAAACTTCAATTCAAGATTATGTACTACCACAGACTTGGAAAAATTCCTCCGAAACGTCACACCCAATTTCGTCAGCCCGATGGAAGTTTGTACAAAGAGGAATTGGTAAGCTCTGAAGGATTTTCTGGAATCTATTCCAACCTGTATCATATTCATCCGCCTACGCGAATTAAAGAAGTAAAGGCAGCTGAGAAATTTGAAACGAAACGGATTGCCGATTACAAACTTCTTCAAACTCATCTGAACACTTCCAAAGTTGGCGAAACAGGAAATGACTATTTGAGTGCGCGAAAAGTTTTGCTGATGAACAACGATTGCTCATTGGCCATTTGTTCTCCTAAAAAAAGAACAATGGATTACTTTTATAAAAATGCCGAAGGCGATGAAGTAATCTTTGTGCACGATGGAAAAGGTACGCTTACCTCACAGTTTGGTAAATTGGAAATAAAGCAAGGTGATTATGTAGTTATTCCTCGCACTGTGATTTACAAATTAGATTTTGAGTTAGGACCCCTGCGCTTGTTGATTATTGAATCCTCCTCTCCTGTTGAAACAGTAAAACGTTATCGCAACCAACTTGGGCAATTACAGGAACACTCACCTTATTGCGAGCGCGACATTCGCCCACCGCACGAGTTGATCACCGATACTTCACGCGGAGAATTTTTGATGAAAATAAAAAAGCAAGGATTCCTCCACCACTATGTGTATGATCACAGTCCGCTGGACTTGGTAGGTTGGGATGGATTTCTTTGGCCTTATGCTTTCTCCATTCACGACTTTGAGCCGATCACGGGTCGTATTCATCAGCCACCGCCAGTGCACCAAACATTTCAGGCGCGCAATTTTGTGATCTGTTCTTTCGTGCCGCGCTTGTTTGACTATCATCCGCAAGCAATTCCCGCACCCTACAATCACAGCAACATCGACAGCGATGAAGTGTTGTATTATGCAGAAGGAAATTTTATGAGCCGCAGAGGAATTGAGCGCGGCTCATTCACGCTTCATCCCGGAGGTTTGCCGCACGGCCCACATCCAGGCACGGTAGAAAAAAGTATTGGCGCTAAAGAAACACATGAACTAGCCGTGATGATAGATACGTTCCATCCACTTCACCTGACAGAAGATGCTATTCCTTATCTGGATAAAAATTATCCGATGAGCTGGACGGATAATGATGGCAGTGGGTATAATGAGGTGAATACACCGTAGTATATTTAAAAGGAACATTGCGTTGACACATGCCAGACACACAAATCAAAGTAAGGTCCATAAGCCACTCAATAACAATGAGACGAACAACTAATAACTAGCAAACCTATATGCAATTATTCTTTTAATTTCGATTATGATCTCAGAAAAAATAAAACATGAGATTTTAAAATGCGTCAAGGACAATGAGATAGATACAGTAATGGTTGCTTGGCAAAAATTAAAATACGAATTTGATAAAGACTCGATATATAAAGCCTGGTACTGGGCAGAAGAAAAACAATTTATCGATAACAATGAATTTGGTATATATTTTCTAACTAGTAGTGGACTTAAAGAATTATGGAAAATGAACAAGGAACAATTAGATAAAATGCCAGACGAGGAGAAGGTACACAGGCTCCTTGAGTTTATGTGGACAACTAACCCTAATAAATATGATTGGAATATTTCTGAGTTGATACCTGCATTTGATGATTGGCAAAACGAATATGCAATAAAACATCTATGTAAAATTCTCATTGCTAATAAAGATGTTAATAATCTAGAAACTAAAGGAGGTTTTTCAATTGGGTTTAATGAAAATTCGAAAATTGCTTATCACGGTAATAAATATTTAAAAACATCAACATCTGTTCAGCCACAATTAACAATAGGTACCATTCAGCAAAACTATGGGACGGTTCACGGAGCAATGACTCAATCATCAGACTCTTCTTCAAATAAATCAATTAGCCCTGAGACAACAAATAATAAAAGTATACTCAAGACAATCAGTATAATTATTGGAGCCATCGTTGGACTAGTTAGTATTGCTTATTATGTAATTGAGATCATAACAAAAAAATAAATCGATACCTCACTAGCGCAAGCGTCTCTTTTACCCTCTTCAGGCTCAGCGCTAGTAGTTGTGGCTGTAGATTGTTGGTTTTAGTTTCGGAAGCCGGAAATATAAATTTGAAAATAAGTTATGAAATCAGTACTGACAATCTTACTATTTTTATTTTTCAGTAACGTACAATCACAATCCGGAAATATGGCAAATTCAGAGCGGCTGGAGATACCTAAAATAGACTTTGACAATAATGGGAATTTGATAATTACAGCGTTGCCCAATTCTTCAAAAAATGATTTTGATTTTTTTGAAGGCAAATGGAGCCTTCATAATAAAAAATTGAAAACGCGTTTGAACAATTGCACGGAATGGAAAGAGTTTGAGTCAACACAAGAAATGTATAAAGTATTGAACGGCATTGGCAATATTGACAATTATCTTGCAACATTTGACGGTGTACCTTTCGAGGGGATGACCGTTAGACTTTTTAATCCAAAGACAAGGCTATGGAGTATTTATTGGGCTGACTCAAACGAAGGAATTCTACAACCACCCGTTGTAGGTTCATTTGAAAATAATGTTGGCCACTTTTTTACAAAAGACACTTTTAATGACCGTAAAATATTAATTGTATTTCGGTGGGATGTAAGAAACAAACAAAACCCAGTTTGGAGCCAGGCATTTTCTGAGGACAATGGTAAAACTTGGGAATGGAATTGGTATATGTATTTTGATAAGTTTGTAAAGTAATAAGACACAAGCGAGACACTTGCTCCTGATCTGTCTAGTCCTGAAATAGGTTTACACGAAACGTAAACTTAAAACGGGATTAATTAACATTTCTTCGCAGAGCTACTCGTCTCGAGAACGCTGCGCGAATGAAAGAGATGCTTCTCATTCAGAAGCGGTAAGGAAAAATGCTGGATTCAGGCTGAGCATATTCAAAGGTTTGATTTCGTTAAAATTATGGTGCTCATCCCACTCTAGTCAAAGCTTCTGCTTGTATAGAATTAATGAATTGAGTTATATTGTATTCGAAGAACAAGCGAGACGCTTGCGCCAGATCAATGCTGTTGGCAGCCATATCGACTTTCAGTAACAAACTTTAATACTTATGCAAAACAATTGTATCATCAAATACATAACCATACTATCTCTGACACTATTAAACACGGCTTTAATGGCACAGAAGAATGAGATTGTAAAGGAAAAGTGGCACTGGGATAAAAAATCAAAACAAGATACGACCGCTGGATACGTACAGGTAATAAAAGTGGACAACATACTTTATATTTCTGGAGCTGTTTCTGCAGAAGTAACACCTGAGGAAATTACTAATGTTTATCGTGCATTAGAACGGTCGTTAAAAAGTTTTGGAGCAACTTTTCAAAATGTTGTAAAAGAAAATTTGTATACAACAGACATTGAATCAATGAAGAAGTATAATAATTCGAGAAAAGTATTTTACAAAAACGATTTTCCTGCGGCTACATGGATACAGGTTTCGAGATTATATATGTCCGACTCAAAATTAGAGATCGAATTGGTAGCACATCTCCCTAAGAACTGACTTATAGGCATAATAAATTATTTCTTCGCAGAGTTACTCGTCTCGAAAACTCTGCGTGAATGAAAGAGATACTCTATCAATTCTGAAGCGATAGTAATGACTGATCTCAAAGAAGCGCGGAGTCCAGACGGGTAACTCTGGGAGGAATTAAACAAAAATCGGGCGAAGTTTAATTTAAAGTTTCAGTGACATCATCGGCAGAAATCTTTTTTCGATGTAGATACGTTCATATTTTTATTAATTTTAAATTGAAAATGTAACGCTATGACAAATATTCGAATAATTTTATTTGGTTCAATTTGTTTTTCTCTGTTGGTGCAAAAGTCGCTTGCTCAGGGTGCTAATCTCAATAACAATAATGTGGTGGGCTGGAACAACGTACCGACAAATCTTGTAAAGGGAAATGTAAGCTACACTGATGTAAAAGGTGATTGCTTCTGGCACAAGGAGTGGTTACGCGCTTCTGTGACAATGAAAAATGGTGAAGTGTACAATATTCCTAAAGCTAAACTCAACCTTTATTCGGAAGAGATCCATTATATAAATGAGGCAGGCGCAGAACGTTCCGTAAGAAACGAGGTAAATACCGTCGTTTTCTTTTCTGCTGACGGCGAGATGTTAATGGCAAGGATCCCTACAACTATGGCAGGGAAGTCTACGCAGAAATTTTGGTAGAAGGAAAGATTCGGTTCTCGAAAATAACCACCGTTAAATTGATCCAACGAGAGGGAGATCCATTTGCGAGAAATCAAGAGTGGAACTTTGAGCCCAGAGAAAGCTACTTCATTGAGGAGAATGGTAGCATTCAGCCATTGGGTAGTTTTAGCAAGGACCATCTTTTGCCTTGATGAAAAAAGAAGATGGGGATGAAGAGTGGCTGAAGGCTAAAAAAAATAAACTTAAAAATGAAATTGATGTGATTACATTTCTGGATTATCGAAACTCGTTGGCTCGTTAACCCTTGCCTTTTGAAAAAATCGATTAAAGAAGTGTATCGAAAATTTCGGAACAGGCATCGATGTAATCGAAATCGCCATCAAGATGGTGTCATTACAAATTGTGAATGAGGAAACCTTTGGAGTTCATGTTGGTCGCTGACCAACATGTAAAATTCCTTACCATTGGTACCCAACACTGATGTTTACCAACCACGGTGTGTTGTTCGCTCCCACGTTCAGCGTTTTGTGAACTTCCGTTTGATCCGTTATCTTATTATAATAAGTGTAACCGCTGTCATCAAGTGTTGAAGCAACATTCGGCCACCAGCGTAGGCTTGGGGCTACCATAACTCCTTTTAAGAAATTGTTTTGCTTTTTGAACGGATGCCATTTTCCATAAAGTCCCAGGCCGAGGGTGAACGTGTTGTAGGCAACGACTCGGTTGGCGAGTGTCTGCTCTTCTCCATCGTAATAAATTTCAAACCGATGCCACTTGGGTTCTAGACGTAGGTTCAACCAGGAAGTAAATCGGTACCCAATACCAAAACCCGTTGAGTATGGCAGGTGCGCCACCAGGTGCTGCTCCTTCGCGGCACCAGTGATCATACTCCCCTGGTATTCCAGCGAAACGCCATGAGAATAATCGAACGACATTTTCCTGGTGAAGAAATTTGCCTCGATGTTAAATCCACTGAGCAGCAAGGGCTGATTCAATCCAAAAAGAATGGCTACCTCTTTCTCACTTTTCTGAGCGTTCAGCTTAGTTGTTACACTAACTAAAAGAATGACAATGATTTTTAATTTCATAGCGTTTTGATTTTTGTTCAAAATTCATCGCTATTAGCTGCCTCGGAAATGACCTATGTTAAGAAATGCCTTGCTTGGCAAGTTTTGCACGCAAGCGGCTGAGGCTTTCGGGTTTAATCCCCATCATCGAGGCAATGTATTTCTGCGGCACTTCACTTATGATTTTCGGCCATACCTTCATCATGTACAAATATCTTTTCTCGGCATCCGCTGATAGTTGCTGATAAACCCGGTCTTCAAATCCTAGACACGTCATTTCAATCATGCGAAGCCAAAGCTGTTGCACCATGTTGTTGTTATGATAGATTCGATCAAAGTCCTTCTTTGAAATAACAAGAAGTTCGGTGGGAACAATCGCTTGCAAATAATGGTTGCTCGGCTTTTGCAAAATAAAACTACTCAGCACAGCAATGAATTCGCCTTTCAGACTCACCCACCGGGTAGTTTCCGTTGCATCATTGATATAGAAATGGCGGATCATCCCTTTTACAATAAAACCAATACGAAGGCATGGCTCACCCTCCTTGGCAAAGTAGCCGTCCGTTTTAAGGCTGATCAATTGAAAAGGAGCGGCAAACTCTTCCAGTTCCTTTTCACTGACCGGAACCACTGATTGAATGGTCTTAAACAGAAAATCCGTTGGCTTTTGCATCAAATGAAAGGTAGAAAAATTTCTACCTTCATCGCATTGTTTTGTTGGCTAATCCGTGAACTTTCCGGCCACGACATTTGTAGTTAACTCGAAATACATGTTTAAACATGTATTTACCATCAACCTTAAAAAACAAACTTATGAACTCAGTAATCCATAAAGCCAGCACCCGCGGTCATGCCAACCACGGCTGGCTCGATACCAACCATACTTTCAGTTTCGCCCACTACTACGACCCTGCACGAGTTCATTTCGGTGCGCTACGCGTGCTCAACGATGACTTCGTGGAAGGCGGTATGGGCTTCGGCACGCATCCCCATGACAACATGGAGATCATCTCCATTCCATTGTTGGGTGATTTAGAACACCGCGACAGCATGGGTAATGTGGCGGTAATCAAACAAAATGATGTGCAGATCATGAGTGCCGGCACCGGCATTCAACATTCAGAATACAACAAGAACAAAGACAAAAAAGTAAACTTCCTGCAGATCTGGGTGTTCCCGAAAATGCGTAACATCAAGCCGCACTATGATCAGAAAAACTTTGATCCCGCTAAACGTGAAAACAAATTGCAGTTGATTGTCTCTCCTGAAAAGGAAAGCGAAGGTGTTTGGATCAACCAAGACGCGAAATTTTATTTAGGCAACCTGAAAAAAGGTTTTCAAACTGATTATTCGATCAGCCAAAAAGGAAATGGCGTTTATGCTTTTGTGATTGAAGGTGATGTAACGATCAACGGCCAAATGTTGAACAAACGCGATGGCTTCGGTACTTGGGATATCGATAAATTTTCAATCACTGCCGATAGCAATGCTGAATTGCTATTGATGGATGTACCGATGATGGAAACTGAATACTAAGATGCTGGATGCTGGAAACTGGAAATCCAGAATCTAGCGACTAGTACCCAGTATCGTTTAAGACATCCACTATCATTTAAAAATCAAAATAGAAATTTATGAAATTAAGAACAGTATCTCGTTTATTATATGCTGAACAAGTTGACATGGGCGGCTTGCCTATTCGTCAGCCGTTGCCCACTCGTGCTGTGGAACAAATCGATCCGTTTTTATTATTGCATCATGCCAACATCAAGGCGCCGGCTCATGTGAAGCCTGATCATGCCGGGGTAGGACCGCATCCACATCGCGGGTTTTCGCCAGTCACTTTTATTTTTCAAGGAGGTGTTCATCATCGCGATAGCCGCGGGCACAACAGCACCGTGTATGCCGGTGGCGCGCAATGGATGAATGCAGGAATGGGAATCATTCACAGTGAGCGCCCGCCCGATGACATTCATGAAATTGGCGGTCGTCAGGAAATTATCCAGTTGTGGATCAATACGCCCGCTAAACATAAAATGGATGTCCCTTCATACTTTCCTGTGAAATCAGAGGATGTTCCATCTGCGACAAGCGAAGATGGAAAGGTAAAAGTCAATGTCTTTTCAGGAGAACTTTTGGGAATAAAAGGGCCTGTGCCTTCGCAAGCTGTAGTTAATGCAGCTACTCTTGTGTTTCAGCAAGGTGGAAAAATTTCGATTCCACTTCCAGCGAACCATAATGCGTTTATCTATTTGCTCGATGGACAATTAAATGTGGATGGTTTTGGATTGGTGGATGAATTACATCTTGTTCATTTCAAAAATGATGGTGATGGGGTTTCGCTCGAAACCACTCAAAATACGCGCGTTCTTTTATTAAGTGGTGAGCCATTAAATGAAGAAGTAGTTTCTCATGGGCCATTTGTAATGAACACCCAAACTCAAATCTTGGAAGCCATGCGCGACTACCAAATGGGTAAGATGGGCATATTGATTGAAGAGTAATTTTCCTCTTCTAGGCGTCTGACACCTCAGGTGTCTTGACGCCTTACTAACATTGATGCTTATTTTAAATTTGCCAGATCGCGAACCAGAATTTTCTTGCGATCGAAATTGATCAGGTTTTTATCTTTCAGTTCGTTGAGAATAGTGGTCACAGTTTGGCGACTTGTACCGGTAAGGGCGGCAATATCTTTGTGGGTGAGTTTGGTGGGCACGAGCGTTTCGTAGCCCACCTTCTTTCCCTTCCATGTGGCAGAGTCCTTAATGAATTCGATGATGCGTGTGCGTGCATCTTTAAATACCAGCAGTTCCAGTTTGCGCTCCAATTTCATCAAACGAAGGCCAACAAGCTTCAGCATTTTAAAACTCAACTCTTGATTTCCGTACATTAACTGCTTTAATTCCTCAATACTCAGTGGGCACACCATGGTTTTGTCATCCATCGCTTGCGCGAAGTCGGTACGCTTCTCTTCACCCGCTAACGCCAGCTCTCCAAAAATTTCGCCCATACCGAGGATGGCAGTCACAATTTCCTTTCCATCATCCAGATAGCGGCCAATACGCACGCGGCCTTCAGCAATCATATAAATGTATTGGGCAGGCTCATCGGGGAAATAAATGAACTGGTCTTTCTTAAAATAATTGAAGGTGTGCCGCTCCGACATCGATTTTACCTTATGCGGGCACAGCACATCATAAAGATTCACACTTTCAAAGTACCAAATTGCTGAAACGTTTGACATTTTTTTTGGGAATTTTTACTGACTAAGTTAGCGCAAATTATCGAATAAAAGTTCCACATGGCGGGCCTGCGACTTAGTGAAATCTGGATTTACCCCATCAAATCATTGGGTGGCATCCGTGTGAAATCAGCTAAGGTTTTTGAAAAAGGACTGGAATACGATAGGCGTTGGATGCTGATCGACAGCGATAACAATTTTATGACACAACGTATCAACCCTAATATGGCACTGTTTAAATGGTCAATGGTTGATGGTCAATGGTCAATTAATTACAAAACAGATTCAATCACTTTTCCATTCAGTCATTCAATCTCTCAATCTTCAAATTTATCAATCAAAGCTATCATTTGGGATGATGAAGTCGAGGTGTATGAAGTAAATAAGGATTACAGCACTTGGTTTTCGAACCGACTAGGCATTGAATGCAAACTGGTTTCCTTTCCTGAAAATAATTCGAGGCCTGTTGATGCAAATTATCAAATCAATCACGAACAGGTTAGCCTTGCCGATGCTTACCCTTTATTGTTAATTGGAGAACAATCTTTGGCTGATCTCAATTCAAGATTGGATGAACCTGTGCCGATGAACCGCTTTCGCCCCAATTTGGTTGTAAGAGGAAGTCGGCCCTATGAAGAGGACGAATGGAAAAATTTCTCGGTGGGGAAAAACAAGTTTGCAGCTGTGAAGTCTTGCGCGCGTTGCGTGCTTACTACGGTGAATCAATACACTGGCGAAAAAGGTATTGAGCCACTCGCAACTTTATCAAAATACCGAAAGCAAGAGAGCAAAGTTTTATTTGGACAAAATTTAATAGCAATCGATCATGATGAAATACAAGAAGGAGACGAAATTATTCTGGAATAGAAGCTGGATGCTAGTCCCGATAGCTATCGGGACTGAATGCAGGAAACATTGCCTACTGTCTACTGTCTACAGCCTGCTTTTGTTTGTATCTTGTTCTTCAAAAAACGAAAAGCTTCCCATCTTCGGCGAGCGTGAGTTTAATGGCAAGGACACGACCTATCACACTATTGCCCCCTTTCAATTTGTTGATCAAGACAGTGCGCTGATTAATAATGCAACATTCAAAGACAAAATTTATGTTGCCGATTTTTTCTTTACCTCCTGCCGCACCATCTGCCCGATCATGAAAACACAGATGCTTCGTGTCTATGAAGCAACACAAGAGATGCCCGATGTATTGCTGCTATCGCACTCTATCGATCCGGAATACGATACGGTAGCATTGCTGCACGACTTTGCCAACCGTCTTGGTGTAGAAAGCAAACGCTGGCATTTTGTAACGGGTGCGAAAGATTCTATATTCAAAATTGCGCAGACAAGCTATTTTGCAACGGCGATGGAAGATAAAACCGAACCCGACGGCCGAATTCACAGTGGAGCTTTTTTATTGATCGATAAGCAAGGCCGCATCCGCGGAAAATACGATGGCACAAAAGAGGAGGACGTGAATCGATTGATTGCTGATATCAAAAAGTTAAGGAATGAAATAACTGTCGAAGGTCAATGATCAATAGTCAATGGCTAAAAGATCATAAACTATGGACTATTGACTGTCGACTATGGGCCATTTTGCTTTTACTCTTCTTGATGTCATGCACAACTAAAAGCCCCAAGTTCCAACAATACTACGCACAAGGCCAGGTGTTGTATGAAACGAATTGCAGCAACTGTCATCAGAAGAATGGAAAAGGTTTGGGATTAGTTTATCCTCCGCTTGCAACAAGTGATTACTTTGAAAAAAGCTTTAATGCATCACTTTGCTTGATGAAATATGGAAAGCAGGGGGAAATTATCGTAAATGGAAAAAATTTTAATAAGCCAATGCCAGGTGTACCCTCATTAACAGAATTGGAAATCGCCGAGATTGCCACATACATCAATAATTCCTGGGGCAGGCAAAATGGGATAGTGGAGATAAGTCAAGTGACATCAGCACTTAATAATTGTGAGGTAAAATAAGTATCTGCAAGGTGTCTCTAACCAGAATCAAGACCTCAAAAGCTCAAGAAGCATTTTTATTTCTTCTCCATTTTAAGTTACTTAAGCGGTATTTGAAGAAATGAAGCGCCCCAACTACCAAAGAGTTTTAATCAGTCTTCTTGTCTTTTTATTCGTCTATGGTGGTTTGCTGGCAGTTTTACTCGAGCTGGAAACAGGTGCGCCGCATAGTAGGTTGAACAACTGGCAAGACGCCATTTGGTACTTGACGGAGACGCTAACAACGGTAGGCTACGGCGATGCCTTGCCAGTCACTTACTGGGGCCGCATGATCGGCTTTGTCTTTTTACTTTCAAGCTTAGGTGTTTATGGTTTTATCATTGGACAGATCGCAAATTTTATGAGCACAGTAAAAGAACATAGGGAGCTGGGCCTCAACGGCACTAGTTTCGAAAACCACGTAGTGATCATTGGCTGGAATGATTTTGGTCATTCGGTGATCAGTCATTTAGTAGCTGCAGGCAAGCAAGTAGCGGTGGTCACAAAAGACCGCGGTCACATTGAAATTATAAGAGAATATTATTCGATGGAACAGGTGTTCACATTGTTCTCTGACTATAACAATTTCGATTTACTGGAGAAGTCGAATATCCGACGTGCCTCCATTGTTTTTGTCAATCTCAATGACGACACGGAAAAATTAGTCTACATCATCAACATCAAGAAACATTTCGAGAGCCTGAGCTATGTAGTTACACTTGACAACGGTAATCTGAAAAGCACCTTCATGCACGCAGGTGTTACCTATACCATTTCTAAAAACGAAATTTCATCCAAACTTCTGGCCAGCTATATCTATGAGCCTGATGTAGCATTCTTTAGCGAAGAATTGATTGCCTTTGCCCACGAAGAGAATGAGTATGACATGAAACAGTTTTTGGTTAAACCCGATAACATGTATACCAACACTCCCTACGACAAAGCTTTCTTCGAATTAAAACGCGATTGCAATGTGGTGCTCATCGGCTTGGTGAAGTTTATCAACGGCCATCGAAAATTATTGAAGAACCCGGAAGGCAATGTCAAAATTGAAGCCGGTGATTATTTATTGATGATGATGGACGGCAAAGGTCGCAACAAGTTGAGTAAGCTGTTTCATATTGAGGAAGGGATTTAAGACCTGGATGCTCTTCAAACCCTTAAGTGGTCGTAATTTCTGCATTCACTTCGACCTATTCTCTCTGATTTATGCTGACCCAATAAATATCAATTGGAGAAGATTAGTCAAAGCCTAAAGTCTTCTATTGAAGAATACTAGTAAAGAAAGAAGGGCGTGCACCTCTGCACGCCCTAACCCCAAAAACCATCCTGCCCGGGAGCAGGATTTACCAAACCCCACAAACCAACACTCTTTTACAGCTTTTAATTAACCATTTCTATTTGATCGGTATTCACAAACTCAAACTCGACATCGTTTTTGATGTCAACGAAAATTATGGAGTCCTTGTTCACTTTGCCCGATAAAATTTGCTTCGAAAGTTCATTCAGAATCTCTCGCTGCATCACCCTTTTTAGGGGACGTGCACCAAACTGTGGATCGAATCCAAGCTTAGCTAGCCTATCGAGCGCTTTCTCAGAGATCTCAAGTTTAATGCCGCTTTCGTCTAACCGTGTCCTCACTAATTCAAATTGAATGCTCACAATCTTGCGGATATCCTTTTTGCTCAACGGACGGAACATGATGATCTCATCAATCCGGTTGATGAACTCGGGACGCACCGACTTTCTTAATAGAGACGTAACTTCTTCTTTTGTATTTTCAATTACCTCAAAATAATTTTCATCTGTAAGCTTCTCAAAGTTCTCCTGGATGATCTGCGAACCAATATTAGTAGTCATAATGATGATTGCATTTTTGAAATTCGCTGTACGGCCTTTGTTGTCGGTGAGCCTTCCTTCATCCAATACTTGCAACAAAATGTTAAACACATCCGGATGAGCCTTTTCAATTTCATCGAGCAACACAACGGAGTACGGTTTTCTTCGAACGGCTTCGGTTAACTGACCACCTTCATCATAACCCACATAGCCTGGAGGTGCACCTACTAATCGACTCACGCTATGGCTCTCCTGGTACTCACTCATATCGATGCGTACCATTGCATTTTCATCGTTGAATAAATATTCCGCTAGTGCTTTGCTCAATTCGGTTTTACCCACACCGGTAGTTCCCATGAAAATAAACGAACCAATCGGTCGCTTTGGATCTTGCAACCCCGCGCGGCTTCTGCGCACGGCATCACTCAATGCTTGAATAGCTTCTTCTTGACCCGCCACCCTCTTGCCCAATTCAGCCTCGAGGTGCAGCAACTTTACACGTTCGCTTTGCAACATTTTGGCCACAGGTATGCCTGTCCATTTAGCAACTACTTCAGCAATGTCTTCGCTATCTACTTCTTCTTTCAACAATTGGTGACCTGCCTGCATTTCTTTCATTTGAATTTGCAGCTCTTTCAATTTTTTCTCAGCCTCTCCGATTTTACCATAACGTATCTCAGCTACCTTTCCGTAGTCACCAGATTTTTCAGCTTGTTCAGCTTCGAATTTTAGTTTGTCTATATTTTCTTTTTCTTTCCGGATTCCCTGGATAATACTTTTCTCGCTGTCCCATTTTGCTTTGAGTGAATTACGATCTGCTGAAATATCTGCGATCTCTTTGCTAAGCAACGATTCTTTGTCCTTATCTTTTTCTCTTCGAATTGCTTCGCGCTCAATTTCGAGTTGCATGATCTTGCGATTGAGCTCATCTAGTTCTTCAGGAAGAGAATCCATTTCTAATCTTAGCTTTGCTGCCGCTTCATCCATTAAGTCAATGGCTTTGTCGGGAAGAAAACGATCACTAATGTAACGACTGGAAAGCTCTACGGCCGAAATCACGGCATCATCTTTAATGCGAACTCCGTGATGCAACTCATATTTGTCCTTGATACCGCGCAAGATAGAAACCGAGTCTTCCACGTTAGGCTCATCCACTATTACAGTTTGAAACCTGCGTTCCAGCGCTTTATCTTTTTCAATATGTTTTTGATATTCTTTCAACGTGGTCGCACCAATGGCATGAAGTTCTCCTCGAGCCAAAGCAGGCTTCAGTAAGTTTGCAGCATCCATCGCTCCTTCACCGCCACCTGCACCAATTAGCGTGTGAATTTCATCAATAAATAAAATGATTTCTCCGTTCGAGTCGGTCACTTCTTTGATCACAGACTTCAAGCGTTCCTCAAATTCGCCTTTGTATTTCGCGCCAGCTACGAGCAAACCCATGTCAAGCGAAACGAGAATTTTAGATTTTAAATTTTCCGGCACATCGCCATTAACGATACGTTGCGCCATGCCTTCGACAATAGCTGTTTTTCCAACGCCAGGTTCACCAATGAGTATCGGGTTATTTTTTGTTCTGCGTGAAAGGATCTGCAACACCCGCCTGATCTCTTCATCGCGGCCGATCACCGGATCGATTTTTCCTTTCTTGGCTAAATCATTCAGGTTTTTCGAATAGCGCTCAAGTGATTTATATTTTCCTTCAGCATTTTGATCAGTTACACGGGCGCCTCCACGCAATTCCTTAATCGCCTTTATTAGTGCACTTTTTTCAAAGCCAACGTCCTTCATTAAAGAAGACACTTTATCCTTTGTAGAAAGTAAAGCCAACAGCAAATGTTCTATGGAAACAAATTCGTCCTTAAGTTCACGTAGTTCTTTCTCTGCATTTTGCAAAACTGAGTTCGCCGTGTGCGATAAATACGGCTGTTGCCCAGAAACCTTTGGATAAGACTTGACAATTTCTTCCAGCTTGCTTTTAAGAATGGATTCGTTGATATTCAGTTTTTTGAAAACATAAGACGAAACATTTTCATCTGTCTCCAAAATCGCTTGCAACAAGTGACCCGGCTCAATGGCTTGCTGATCGTTGCTCGAAGCAACGCTAGCGGCCTTTTGCAAAGCTTCCTGAGATTTTATGGTAAATTTTTCGAAGTTCATATTTTCAATCTTTTGAATCGATTTGATCAAAACACTATCCACTCTCCTCAAAGAACAAATTCCAGGAAATATTGTCTCAATAAATCAATATTTTTATGTCAATCCAGTCAAATTGACTGTAAATAAGTAACTTAGAAAATAAGATTCGATCTTCACTTAAGAACCGCATGTCGAAAAAAAGTAAGCCAAAGATTAATCCGATACTTATAGAAGTTGCTTGGGAGGTGTGCAATCAAGTGGGTGGCATCTATACGGTTATTCGTTCAAAGGCTCCTGCCATGATGAAAAATCATAGTGGCAACTTTTGTATGGTTGGCCCCTACGTAAGCAAAAATATCCAGGCAGAAATTGAGCCACTCAACGATGTGGAGGATATCTTCGGGCAAGCTGCCGCCAACTTGAGAAAAAAAGGATACGATGTAATGTATGCCGAATGGCTGATCACCGGAAAGCCTCGAGTTGTTTTACTAAATCCATTGATCGAAGAGAAGACGCTCAATGTGCTCAAATATTTATTATGGAAGAATCACGGTATCGCGACACCCACTGGCAATTTGCTCATTGACCAAGTCATCGCCTTCGCTTTTCTCACGAAAATATTTTTGGATGAACTTGTTAAGTTAAGGGGCGATCAACAGGTGATCGCTCATTTTCATGAGTGGATGGCCAGTCTCCCCATCCTCGATATTACACGTGAGAAGATGCCTGTAGAAACCGTGTTCACAACACATGCGACTCAACTAGGCAGACACCTCGCAATTAACTCCCCGTTGTTTTATGCACACCTTCCTTTTTTTAGTTGGGAAGAAGAAGCAAAAAGATTTGGCGTTGTAACAGAAGCTGCTATTGAATACGGTTGCGCTCAGAAGTGCAGTGTTTTTACAACGGTAAGTGAAGTGACAGCCCGTGAATGCAAACACTTATTAAAACGGGCACCCGAAGTTATTCTTCCAAATGGTTTGAACATTCAGCGCTTTGAAGCCTTGCATGAATTCCAAAACCTACACGCGTTGTACAAAGAAAACCTCAACGAATTTGTAATGGGGCACTTCTTTCAATCCTACGCGTTCGATTTGAATAAGACATTATATTTTTTCACGTCCGGCAGGTATGAGTATAAAAATAAGGGCTTCGATCTAACATTAGAAGCGCTCGTCCATCTCAACGAGCAATTGAAAGAAGAAAAATCCGATCTCACGGTGGTGATGTTTTTTGTGACGAAAAGGGAATTCACCAGTATCAAACCTGAGGTTTTGCAGGCGCGGGCGGTGATGGAGGAGATCAGGCAAGTTTGTTCGGCCATTCAAAAACAAGTTGGGCAACGATTTTTTCTTGAAAGCACGGCACGCCAAGATCAAAAGCTTCCCGATCTCAACAGTTTTGTGGATGAATATTGGGCGTTGCGTTACCGAAGAACAATTCAAACCTGGAAAACTAAAAATCTTCCTCAAACTGTGACACACCGCTTGTTAAATGAAGAGCATGATGACATCGTACGATTTATCTCACGCAGAAAACTGCTCAACCGACCCGAAGACAAAGTAAAAGTTATCTACCATCCAGATTTTATTAATTCCACAAATCCTTTATTCGGTTTGGACTACAGCCAGTTTGTGCGCGGATGTCACTTAGGGATTTTTCCAAGTTACTATGAGCCCTGGGGATACACTCCGCTCGAATGTATGGCCAGCGGAGTTCCCGCCGTAACCAGCGACCTCAGTGGCTTTGGTGATTACCTCATGAAGCACATGCCCGATCATGAAAAGGGCGGCATGTTTGTGGTGGAGCGTGGCAAACGAACTTTTGATTGGAGTGCAAAGCAATTGTCGGCTTTTTTATACAAATTTTTAAAACAAACTAGAAGAGACCGGATCATGCAACGAAATAATGTAGAGAGTTATTCTTCTGTTTTTGATTGGAGCAACCTGATCAGGCACTATGAAGAGGCGTATGAGTTGGCCAGCAATTAAAGCATTACAAATCTTTCCTGCTGCATCCAGAAACTTCCAAAATCAAATCAGGTCCATAAGCTTTTGAAGGAGTTTGAAATCCAGATTTGACATTACCAGATAAAATTTTCTGTGCGATCAATACACTTGTCTTAGCCGTGAGGGTGTATCCTTCTACGGTTTCGAGCAAACTGGTCTTTTCTTGTTGACTATCCCAAACCTTGCCCCACAAAAACATTTTGGAGGCTGCCCTTCGTTCTTCGTTGGGTCCGGCCGGTTTCTTATCAATCTGTTTTAATAAATAATTTTTTACCGCACGCATTCGCAAAAGCCAATTGAGATAGCGGCTCATCTTCACTTGCTTAATTAAGCCATCATCTGCCCCACGAAAAACTTCAATGTTGCCAATGCCCGTGCTGTAAATGCGGTGGACACGTCACCCCAGGGAATGCGGATTGACGGTAACTGAAAGGCCCCGTAATTTATTTTCGTGATTCCTTCATGAAGAGGAACAGAAATAATTTTTCCGTCTTTACGAATGGCTCCTCCCAATCCCAATCCTTCCACCATCGTCTTTGATGTGCCTCGTGAAAGTCCACCCTTAGAAGCAAATGCCAACTGCAAATGAGTAGCCGATGGCAATCTGTTTTTTAAATGCATCGCCAGGCAATCGGAAGGAACGACATCAAAACCAACTCCTGGCATTAATGTGATACCTGCACCTTTAGCTTGCGCATCTAGTTTTGCCATCATTTCAAACACCAAGATTTCTCCAGTGATATCCGTGTAATGCTTTTTTGTTTTGAGGCAAGCCTCCACCATTAACTGTGCTGTAAATTGAAATGGACCTGCTGCATGAATTACCATCGATCCTTTTTCCAACAACTTGCAAAGACCAGCTGAGTCATTAATGTCTACAACTTCAAACGGATATCCGGTTTGCAAACTTTGCTTTCGCAGCTCTTCACCATTTCTTCCCGAAAGGATAACCTCAATCCCTTTTGCTTTGCATTCGTCAATAATTAATTGGCCAGTGTATCCATACGAACCGTAAACAATGATAGGAGATGGCATATTTATTTTATTCTCTCGACTCGCTCAATAAAATACTTGGTGTCCCCTCGCCAGGGGAAAATTGTATATCGTTTGATGAAATGTAAATTCACTCTTTCACCACTTAGCGCCACTTGCTCCAGATCACTGATAACTACTTTTTGATCACTCTCCACAGAAAAATCAAAGGACTCAGCAATCGGACTGGCTCCCTTCAAGGCGCCAAACGTTTCGAGATTAAGTTTGCCCTCGTACGTCTTGAATACTACTCCTTTCTGTGTAACGCGTAAGACTTTACCTGCCATAATACCGCTTTCATAAACTCCCCAATAAAGAAATGAAAATACAATCACGCCAATAATAAGAGCTATAAGTAGTACGCGTCTCAATATTTTTTTTGACGTCTTCGCGAAACGCTGGCCAAAACTTTCATTTTCCATATCTCAGAACTTTGATAATGAAAGGTAGCCTTTTTACTTCAACTTTACATAGCCGCCTATTTGCTTAAAGAGCCTTAAATATCGGTAGGAGTTAATTTCTCACTCAATTAAAATTATACCGTCATGATCTCCACTTCCTTCTTCTTCATCAAGGTCTCGATTTTCAATATGAAATCGTCCGTAAGTTTTTGAGTAGTCTCTTCCGCATTTTTTACATCATCTTCCGATACTCCTTTTACTTTCTTTAGCGCTTCGTTTGTTTCCTTGCGAATGCTGCGAACACTTACCTTGCCATGCTCACACTCCTGACCTACTTGCTTCACCAATTGTTTCCTGCGCTCTTCGGTGAGCATTGGTATGTTAATGATCACTTGCTGACCATCATTCTGAGGAGTCAAACCAATATTGGCATTCATAATTGACTTTTCAATTTCCTGAATCAAACTTTTCTCCCAAGGCTTAATGAAAATACTTCGCGCGTCTGGTGTAGTAATAGATGATACCTGGCTTAGCGGGCTCATCGCACCATAATAAGAAACCATGATGCCGTCAAGCATGGAGGGGTTGGCTTTGCCCGCACGTATTTTTGCTAATTCACTTGACACGTGTGCGATGGCTTTATTCATCCGGTCTTTGGCATCTTCAAGGTATAGTTCTAATTCTTCCATAAGAGTAGTAAGTTCTAAGCTTAAGTTTTAAGAAAGGGAATTTTCAAATTTTACAATTTTCAAATTAGCTTATTAACGTTCCTGCTTCTTCACCTTTCGCTATGTGCACCAGGTTTCCTTTTTTGTTCATATCAAAAACTATGATCGGTAGTTTATTTTCCATGCACAAGGTAAAGGCTGTCATATCCATGATGTTCAGGTTTTTCTCATAGGCTTCCTGAAACGAGAGCTTGGTGTATCGCACTGCGTCCGGGAACTTCAACGGGTCTTTGGTGTAAACGCCATCAACTCGTGTTCCTTTCAATACCACATCCGCCTGGATTTCTATGGCCCGTAAACTTGCTGTTGAGTCAGTAGTAAAATAGGGGTTACCAATACCGGCACCAAAAATAACGATCCGCCCTTTTTCCAAGTGACGGATCGCTCTGCGTCTGATAAACGGTTCGCAGACCTGCTCCATTCTAATACCCGCCATCAGGCGCGTGTATACGCCATGACGCTCGAGTGCACCTTGCAATGCCATCGCGTTGATCACCGTGGCGAGCATGCCCATATAGTCACCCTGCACGCGGTCGATGCCCAGCGTTTCGGCCTGACCGCCACGAAAAATATTACCGCCACCGATGACAATCGCAAGCTCTACACCCTGATCCTTCACTAATTTTATTTCCTCACAATACTGTTCCAGCACAGCCGGGTCGATGTTGGTGGTTTTTGAGCCCATCAGCGCCTCACCGCTAAGCTTTAAGAGGATGCGTTTGTATTTCATTTGTTTGTAATTTCTTTTTTAGCGGTCAAATGGAATGGCCAATTTGATTGTTTCTCTCTTGGTAACCATGCACCAGGGCATTTCATCTTGGATTATTTCAGCAAATATGACAGGGATTTCAGGATTTTACAAAAGTTCAGCTCGAAGTAATGATTAGATTTTTTTGATCTGTTGATCGCAATAGCTCTTGACAAAGACTTATCAACATTGAAAAAGCAGAAAACTTACTGCCTAATTTAACAAAGCACTTACCCCTCAAAACCTTCGATGAACTGTCTTTGCCAAAGAGTGCTCGTCCCTTCAAAAATGCGTTCTGGCGACAGTCGTTGCAATCCAGCGCCGATTGCAACCCACCTTTGCATACACACAAACCAAAAATTATGGGACCCAATAACATCCTTTACTATACCGATGATCATCAGGTTACGATTACCGACTCGGGCATTAAGGTTAAGAAGACACTTTATAGCCTCAACGGAATCTCCCGCCACGGTCTTTCCGTTATTCATCCTCCGCGAGTTCCATTCATTATTCTTATTGTTCTTGGTGCCGGTTTATTCATGAGTGGGATAATGGAGTTGATTCCAGCTGCGTGGAACATAAATGTTCACATCCTTGGTTTTTCTTTTCTGGTCGCTTCGGTGTTGATGACCATCGGTGCTGTCCTTGTTTTGGCTGGCATTTTTGTCATGCTGAAGTTGAAGGAAAAATATGCAGTTCATATCATTACTGCCGAAGGTGAAAAAAACGTAGTGGTGAGCGCCAGTCACAAGTACATCAGCCAGATTGTAGATGCACTTAATCGCGCGTTCCTCGATCTGGTTAAGCCAGCCAAAGAAGGAAGGAAAGTTTGAAGTGATCATATTTTATTTAGACGGCCTGGCCTCGCGTTTCGCGAGGCCACCGGGCTGTCGGCAGTTGCCAACCTCCAACACATTCACGCTCATTTATAAGTAATAGCACGCGTTCCGCACTTGAACTTGGTTTTTTTAGTTTGAGTTTTCCTCAGCATTCAATTGCAAACAGGAAATAATAAAATTCTTCGGCTCCATTTTTATAGAGTTAAATCTCATCTCAACCGATCCGAATCCTTCACCAGATTCTCATCCTTCTTGATAAACCGGTTGGCAATAGCATTGCACACCATCGCCACGGCGGGAAAGAAAAGCGACACACCATAATTTCCACTGACGTGATTGGCTTGAATAAGTTTAATCGCGAGGTAGGCAGCTGAACCCATACATCCTGCCATGAACAAAGAATTGAGTGCTCCTAATTTTAATTGTAACAACCTATTTTCAAATTTTCCAATCTCAATCATTGAAATCGTTGCTGCAGCTATACCAAGTATGGCAATGATGGAATACGGAAAATAAATCACTGTGTTAGTATCCCCTGTTTTTACTCCGTAATAAAGAGGATACAAAACCCAGCGTGTGGTTTCATCTTTTGCTTCCCACACGGGGAAAAAAATCATTGCTACTAAACAGGCAATTGCGATTGCCAGAAATACCGTTTGTTTTCTTTGCCACATGATCGGTTGGGTTTAACTTGCACAACTGTCTGCAAAAATAACAATAGAACTCAAGCCATCTCAAATTAATAATGAAAACTGCTTACATCGTTGATATTCTTAGAACGCCTATCGGTAAATATGGTGGCTCACTCGCGTCAGTCCGTCCGGATGACATGGCTGCTCTGGTAATCAAAAAAATTTTGGAACGTAATCCAACAATAGATCCCAACCAAATTGAAGATGTGATTTTTGGCGCAGCCAACCAAGCTGGTGAAGACAATCGCAATGTAGCGCGCATGGCAGCGCTGCTTGCCGGCCTCCCCACCGCAGTTGGTGGTGTCACGGTAAATCGATTGTGCGCTTCGGGGTTGCAGGCAATTATGGATGCCTCACGCGGAATTTTTAATGGCGATGGTGAGGTTTACATTGCCGGAGGTGTTGAGAGTATGACGCGTGCACCCTTTGTTATGGCCAAGAATGATGAGCCGTTTTCTCGCAAAGCAGAAGTTTACGACACAACCATCGGCTGGCGGTTCACTAACTCCAAGCTTTCGAAACTGTATCATCCTTATAGTATGGGCGAAACGGCTGAGAACGTAGCAGAAAAATGGAAAGTGAGTCGTGAGGAGCAAGATAAATTTGCGTTAGCCTCGCAGCTGAAATATTTTCAAGCACTGGCTGCAAATAAATTTAAAGAAGAGTTAATTGCCGTTTCAGTTTCCAAAGGCAAAGAGAATTTTGTTATCGACAAAGATGAATATCCACGCGAAACTTCATTAGAAAAATTAGCGTCATTAAAACCCGCATTCAAGGAAGGCGGAAGTGTTACAGCCGGAAACTCATCGGGTATCAACGATGGTGCCTCAGCTTCATTAATTGCAAGCGAAGAGTTTGTCAAAGAAAATAATTTAAAACCTCTGGTACGTGTTGTCTCCGTGGCGATTGCCGGAGTTGATCCTGCTTACATGGGCATTGGTCCTGTTCCTGCAACATTGAAAGCACTGCAACGTGCTGGATTAAAAATTTCCGATCTTGGTTTAGTGGAATTAAATGAAGCGTTTGCTTCTCAATCCTTGGCTTGTGCTCGTGATCTTGTGCTTGATCCAACAATTGTAAATGTCAACGGTGGTGCAATTGCTATCGGCCATCCACTCGGATGCAGTGGCGTGCGCATCAGTGCAACGCTTATTCACGAGATGAAAAAAAGAAAAGTAAAATATGGATTAGCGACCATGTGCATTGGTGTAGGTCAAGGCGCTGCAATCATTTATGAAAACGCGTTTTAAGATATTTTGTACTGCTTCTTCCCAACTTGCCTACTGCTTGCTTACTATCTAACTTTGAAATAATTAACAAATTATCTCCATGGCAATTCGCAGACCTTTTAATTTAAAACAGTGGATCACTGACAATCGTGATTTGCTAAAGCCACCCGTAGGCAACAAAAATCTATATGCTGATGCAGGCGATTATATTGTGATGGTGGTTGGCGGTCCCAACGCGCGCAAAGACTATCACTTCAACCAAACCGAAGAATTATTTTATCAACTGCAAGGCAACATCAACGTACGCATTCAGGAAGAGGGTAAAGCAGTTGACATTCCCATCAAAGAAGGAGAAATGTTTTTGCTTCCGGCTAATACACCTCATCGTCCGGAGCGGCCAGCTGATACCGTGGGTCTAGTGATTGAATGCAAGCGTTCAGCTAATACTTATCAGGATGGACTGATCTGGTTTTGTCACAACTGTAACAATAAACTTCACGAATACCGTTTTCATCTCGATAATATTGAAAAAGATTTTATTCCCCGCTTTCGGGAGTTCTATGGTTCACAAGAATTGCGCACCTGTAAAAAATGCGGTACAGTGATGGAAACTGATCCAAGATTCGTCTAACGCATCCATGCAAGGTCGTTCCTATTTTTCTTCACCTGTCGGTGAATTAATAATTGAATCCGAGAATGAAAAAATCATCACACTCGGTTTTCTAAAAGATTCCAAACAAGAAGAAATCCAAACTTCTATTGTTGACCAATGCATTGCCGAATTGGAGGAGTACTTTTTTCAAGGAAGAAAATTCTTCTCATTTGAGATGAATTTAATTGGGTCTGAATTCCAAATTAAAGTTTGGAATGAGTTACTGAATATCCCTTTCGGAAAAACTATTTCTTATGAAGAACTGGCTATTCGAGTCGGGAACATTAAGTCAATTCGCGCTGTTGGTTTAGCCAACGGGCAAAATCCAATTTCAATTGTTGTTCCTTGCCATCGCGTGATCGGAAAAAGTGGTGACCTCGTAGGTTATGGCGGAGGCCTGGATAAAAAAATCTGGTTACTTCAGCACGAGGGCGCACTGCAGGAGCAGCTTTCGTTATTTTAATATCTTTAGCACTTAATGTTTCCCATGAAGTTTGAATCTTCTATTTCTTTCGCTAAAAAGTTGGACAGTCAGGATTCGCTGCATTCATTCCGATCCAAATTTCATCTGCCAAAAGTCAAAGGCAAAACAGCGATATATTTTACAGGCAACTCATTAGGCCTGCTTTCCAAGTCAACGAAAAAATTTGTTGATGAAGAATTGAACGACTGGGCGAAGCTAGGTGTGGAAGGACATTTTCACTCCAAACGTCCGTGGTTACATTATCACAAATTCAGCAAGAAAGCACTATCAAAAATCGTTGGAGCAAAACCAAGCGAAGTAGTAGCGATGAACCAGCTCACTGTGAATTTGCATTTGATGATGATTTCCTTTTACCGACCAACCAATACGAGGTATAAAATTTTGACGGAAGCCGGAGCTTTCTCATCCGATCAATACGCGTTTGAGTCGCAAGTAAAATTTCATGGACTTGATCCCGCGAAAGCAATTATCGAATTGTCTCCTCGCCCAGAAGAACATGCTTTGCGAACGGAAGATATTATTAAAGCGATTCAAGAAAATAAAAATGAATTGGCGCTGATCATTTTTGGTGCTGTTCAATATTACTCAGGTCAGTTTTTTGATTTAGAGGAAATTACCAAAGCAGGACATGAAGCTGCGGCCTACGTGGGATTTGATTTAGCCCATGCTATTGGCAACATTCCGTTGCAACTGCACAAACATGAAGTTGATTTTGCGGTGTGGTGCGGTTACAAATATTTAAACTCGGGGCCTGGTGGAATGGCTGGTGCATTTGTCCACGAAAAACATGCGAAGAATTTTGATCTTCCAAGGCTGGCAGGTTGGTGGGGTCATAATGACAAGGAGCGTTTTCAAATGAAGAAAGGCTTTCAACCCATGGAGGGCATTGATGGTTGGCAAGTTTCTAATTTTCCTGTTTTGAGTGGAGCTGCTCAATTAGCCTCTTTGGAAATATTTGATGAGGCTAGAATGAGTAATCTTCGTAAAAAAAGTTTTTTGTTGACTGGCTATTTAGAGTTCTTATTGAAGTCGATTGAAAATTATAATGAGCATTTCACGATAATTACTCCTTCTGACAAAAATGAAAGAGGTTGTCAACTTTCTTTACTCATGAAAAAGAATGGAAGAAAAGTTTTCAACAAAATCACTCGGGCTGGCGTGATTGCCGATTGGCGAGAACCTGATGTAATCCGTGTGGCGCCAGTGCCATTATATAACACATTTAAGGAAGTGTTTTCATTCTCCAGGATTTTTCAAAATGTCCTTCGATAAAAAACAACACATCGCTATTGCCGGTGCAGGACTTGTTGGCTCGCTGCTCTCAATTTACCTTGCTAAGCGCGGACATCGGGTTTCAGTTTTTGAACGCAGACCTGACATGCGCAAGCAAACCGTAGATGCTGGCCGATCGATCAATCTCGCATTAAGTAATCGTGGGCTCCGTGCATTGGATGAAGTTGGGCTTACTTCTGAAATAAAGAAAGCCGCCATTCCCATGCACGGTCGGATAATGCATGATCGGCAAGGGAAGTTGACCTTTCAGCCTTATGGAAAAGAAGGGCAGTTCATCAATTCCATTTCTCGAAGCAATTTGAATATGGTCTTAATGGACAAAGCAGAATCGCTCGGTGTTGAATTTCATTTTGTGCAACGTATCAACTCACTCGATTTTGAAAATACGAGCATGGCCATCCAGCAACCAAGATCCAGTATCAAGAATCAAGAATTCGATTCCATCATCGGAGCAGACGGAGCCTTCTCGGCCGTGCGCAGTTCACTGCAGATCACTGATCGATTTGATTACTCCCAAGATGATATTGCTCATGGTTATAAAGAACTTCATATTCCGGCAACTGAAAGTGGTGCATTTCAATTAGAGAAAAACGCCTTGCACATTTGGCCACGAGAAAGCTTCATGCTCATTGCCCTTCCCAACCCGGATGGAAGTTTTACTTGCACTTTGTTTTTCCCATTTGAGGGACCTCTTTCCTTCAATTCATTAAAATCAGAAAATGATGTTGAGAAATTCTTGAAAGAAACTTTTTCTGATGCTTTTCATTTGATGCCCAATGCTGTGGAAGCTTTTATGAGTAGTCCTGCTTCTTCATTAGTCACAGTTAAATGTTTCCCCTGGGCTAAAAATAAAACGTTGTTGATTGGCGATGCGGCCCATGCTATCGTTCCTTTTTACGGGCAAGGCATGAATGCTGGATTTGAGGATTGTCGCGTGCTCAATCAATTGCTCGATGATTCATCTGATTGGTCAAATTTTTTTAGTGAATTCCAAAACTTAAGAAAGCCCGACACGGATGCGATCGCAAAACTTGCACTGGACAATTTTATTGAAATGCGTGATTTGGTTGCAGATGCTAAGTTTCTATTGAGAAAAAAGATTGAAGCCAAGTTAAATCAATTGTTTCCGACCAAATGGGTTCCGTTGTATTCAATGGTCACCTTTCACGATGACATTCGATACGCTGATGCTCTGGCAATAGGACAAAAGCAAAAAAAAATCATGGATGAAGTAATGCAACTTGTTAACATAGAAACAACATGGGAGCAATTGGATTTTGAAAGCATCGTGAGTAAATTGTAAAATGCCTAAAATCTCTGAGACCGATCTATTGCTTAATCCAGACGGAAGCGTCTATCATCTTAATTTATTGCCCAAACACATCAGCGACACGGTTATTGCTGTGGGCGACCCAAGCCGGGTATATATGGTAAGTCAGTTTTTTGATGACGTGGAATTTGAAATGAACAAACGCGAATTCATTACTCACGTTGGGAAGTACAAAGGAAAAAAAATCACTGTGATTAGTACAGGCATCGGCACCGACAACGTTGAGATCTTCTTTTCGGAGTTAGATGCACTAGTCAACATCGATTTGAAAACACGCGAGCCTAAACAGCGGAAGAAAAAACTAAAGGTAATCCGGATCGGCACTTCAGGCGCAATGCAAGAAGACATTGCGATAGGCACTTCGTTAGTGTCTGATTTCGCGGTTGGCTTTGATAACTTAATGAGCTTCTACGATTTGCCAATGAACGATGAAGAAACAGGCCTTGCGCATGATATTCAAAAGAAAACAGGGTTGCCATTTATGCCTTATGTCGTCCGTGGATCAGAAAGTTTATTGAAGCAAATTGGATTTGACATGCGTGTGGGCAACACTGTAACATGTCCAGGATTTTATGGACCTCAAGGAAGAGAACTGAGAGCACCCATCCGCTTCCCACATTTGCTGGAAGATTTAAACTACTACCACAAGGGTGATTTTTGGCTCACCAATTTAGAAATGGAAACTGCGGGGTATTATGCGATGGCCCGTTTATTAGGGCACGAGGCTCTGAGCGTAAATGCGATCCTTGCCAACCGAATCAAAAATAAGTTCGTAAAAAATCCTAATAAGGTTGTTGAAAACTTGATTGAGAAAGTTTTGGAAAGAGTGTAATTAGTTAATCGTTATCCGTTAATCGGAATTACATTCAATTAACTATTAACAATTAGCTTTTCAAGCAGTAACCATACTGTCCATGCGCATGATGTGTCTGCCCGCATTAAAAGGATCATCATTATAAAACCCGGAAAGAATGCGATGGGCAATCTGCTCAATCACTAATTCATCGTCTGATTTTTTTTCCTTGCCTTGCCAGAATACACGTTGCGGATGTTTTTTCATGTCGTCCACGTACGCTTTTGCATGAAGATATTGTTCCTGAGTGAACGTAATGGTAAAGCAGGTTTTTACTTTTTGAGTTTCCATGACTTTTGTTTTGCAATAGTTGTGCCTGAATTTTCTTTCAACTTTCGAAAATAAAACATATTCTGTCAACTCCCTCGTTCGGTGTCGGACAAGAGTGTCCGCAGGTGAGAAAATTTATGATGAATTGATGAAACTTCTATTGGCAGAGTTCTGTTAGAACCGAAACAAACCTAATCTAACTATGAACTACGTTATCACTGGCTCACTGGGCCACATCAGCAAACCTATCGTACAAAAATTAAAGTCGAGCGGTCATTCGGTTACGGTGATCACCAGCAACTCAAGCAAAGTAAAAGACATCGAAGCATCAGGCGCTGTCGCTGCCGTTGGTTCTGTTGAGGATAATAATTTCTTAAAGAAAGCATTTGCCGGAGCACAAGCCGTGTACCTGATGATACCACCCAAATGGGCCCTATCGGGAAGCTGGCTTGATTTTCAAAAAAAAGTAATCCAAAATTATATTGAAGCGGTTAAAGCCAACAGTATTAAAAATATTGTCTTTCTAAGCAGCGTAGGTGCACACATGGGTAAAGAAACAGGGCCTGTCGATGGGTTATCGGTGGCTGAATGGCATCTCAGTCAGTTAAAAGATGTAAACCTCTTAATCGTACGACCTTCCTATTTTTATTACAATCTCATGGGAATGATTCCGATGATAAAGAATATGAACATCATGGGGTCTAATTTTGGAAGCTCGAAAGAAAAACTGGTGCTCACCGCCACTTCGGATATTGCCGAAGTAGTTACTAATGAACTGCTGAAATTAAAATTCAAAGGACATACCATACGTTACATTGCCAGCGATGAACGCCATCCGAAGGAAATTGCAGAAATCCTGAGCAAAGCTGTAGGAAAACCAGGAACTCCCTGGATTGAGTTTAAAGATGAAGATGCCCTGAAGGGAATGCTACAAAGCGGGCTTCACAAAGAAATTGCCAACGGCTACGTTACCATGGGCGCTTCATTGAGAAATGGAAAAATGCAAGCCGACTATTGGAAAAACAGGCCTAAGCTTAGTAAAGTAAAATTGGAAGATTTCGTCAAAGAATTTGTGGCTGCCTACAATGCGTAAGAAATATTTTACAGGGAAAAGGAGCCTCAACCAAAAGTTGGGGTTTTCTTTTTTAAATTGGATTGAAAACTTCTAATCGGTCCGTTCCTATATTTTGCTGAGCGCAAAGCTTACCTTTCCTGGAGGGAGCCTTAATTCCTTCACCAAAAGTTCGAGGTGAAGTGAACACTCTGGCTTCATCCCAAAGATTGGCGTCCATAAATAACTGAAGCGTTTGTGCTCCCCCTTCCACAATTACAGATTGAATATTTCTTTTGAAGAGATCATGAACCAGTTCTTCCAGAAAATTATTTTCATCGATTCTTACCAACAAAAGATTTTTATACTCTTCATGTTTAAGTACATTATAGCAAATCGTTTTTTCCTTTTTATCAAATAATTGCAGACGATCATTAAGGCGTAAAAACCGATCGATGACAATTCGAGTTGGATTCCTACCGGTCCAGTCGCGCACCGTCAGTGAAGGGTTATCATGCGAAGCTGTATGTGTGCCAACCAAAACTGCATCTTCTTCACTTCGCCAACGATGAACCAACTGCCTTGAGAATTCATTGCTAATCCACTTCGATTCAAAATTCTTTTGGGCGATAAATTCATCGGTTGTCTGTGCCCATTTTAAAATAATATATGGGCGCTGCTCTTCTATAAACGTGAAAAAACGTTTGTTCAGTTCGTGACCTTCTTTCTCTAACACACCTGTTAGCGTTTCAATGCCAGCATCTTTTAATTTTTTTATTCCCTTACCATGAACTTTAGGATTGGAGTCAAGATTGCCAATTACTACTTTTTTAACCCGATGCTTAATCAGCAAATCAACACAAGGCGGAGTTTTTCCAAAATGCGAACAAGGTTCCAGGTTCACATAAACTGTGCTTTCTTTTAAAAGAGATTGATCTTTTGCAGAATTAATGGCGTTCACTTCGGCATGTGCTTCACCAAATTTTTGATGCCAACCTTCACCGATAATTTTATTGTTGTGCACAATCACGCAGCCGACCCGTGGGTTGGGGCTTACCCTGCCGACACCCAATTGGGCAAGCTCAAGGGCACGTTGCATGAAAAATTCATCGTGAGTCATTAGCATTTATTATCATTGCAAAGATGAAAACGAAGCGGACCAATTCCAAAGCGGTATTTCACGAGATCAAATCGAAATTGACATTAGATGATCCGGAAGAAGTCCACGCTATTGCCTTGGCGCTAATGGAAAAGTATTTCGGATTGACTTTGACAGACATCCTTTCAGAAAAAGAAATTGAATTTCAAGCCTTCGATAAAACTATTGCGCGATTAAATCAGTATGAACCACTTCAATACATTTTGGGTGAAGCTGAATTTTTTGGCAGAAATTTTATTGTCAGTCCGTCCGTGTTGATCCCACGACCTGAAACAGAATTGCTAGTGCAAGAAGTTTTAAAAATGAAATTAAACGCTCCAAGAATCCTGGATGTTGGGACGGGCAGTGGTTGCATAGCAATAACATTAAGCCTTGAGATTCCGAATTCGAAAGTCTATGCCATTGATGTTAGTCAAAATGCGTTGGACATCGCAAATGCCAACTCAAAAAAATTAAGAGCTGATGTGTCTTTCATGCTTCTTGATTTTTTAAATGACTATAATTCATTTGAACCTGTTGATCTGATCATTAGCAACCCACCCTATGTTAGAAATTCAGAAAAGGAGTTGATGAAATCCAATGTGCTAAACTTCGAACCGCACGAAGCCTTGTTTGTTCCCGATACTGATCCTTTGCTTTTTTATAAAGCCATTGTTATGAAAAGTAAAACATTGCTCAACACTGGAGGAAAAGTTCTCGTTGAGATCAACGAAATTTTCGGAAATGAAGTAAAAGATTTATTCGAATCGTATGGATTTAAGGAAGCTAAAATCATCAAAGACCTTGACGGCAAAGATCGAATTGTCGTTGCCTCAAAGGGTAATTAGCCCCAACGTTCTAAATTCCATAAAACTTTGTTCTGTAGACATTCGTTAAACTCCGAATACAAACTACAGCCTCATGGACTGGAAATTCTGGAAAAAACCTGCCAAGGAAAAGAAACCAAAATCTTTTATCAGAGAATGGTACGACTCCGTTGTATTCGCAGTCATTGCAGCCTCTCTTTTGCGATGGTCTGTAGCCGAGGCGTTTATGATTCCAACACCCTCTATGGAGAATTCGCTTTTAGTTGGTGATTACCTTTTTGTGAGCAAATTTCATTACGGCACGCGCACACCGCGCACACCTCTTCAAATTCCACTTACTCATCAAAAAATTTGGTTTACGGAAATCCCATCTTATCTCGATTGGATTCAGTTGCCTTCTTATCGTTTGCCCGGGCTAAGGGAAGTGAAGCGAGGAGAACCCGTTGTATTTAATGTTCCCAAAGATTTAACTGACCCCACTGAAAGGCCTATTGATTTAAAGACCTTTTTAGTGAAGCGCTGCGTTGCTGTTCATGGCGATAAGTTAGAAATCAGGAATAAACAAGTTTTCATTAACGGAGAAATGATGACCAATCCTGTCGGCATGAAGTTCAGCTACTTGGTGACAGCAAAAGATGAAATTCACAAACGCCACCTCCATTCCTTTGGACTTGACAGCGATGACTGTTCCTATTTGGGCAAAACGTCTGACTCGAAGTTAGCCGTATACACCATGGTTCTAACACGTGAACAGGTCGAGAAAATTAAATCCACTCCATTCATTGTTTCTGTTGAAGCCAATACTTCTTTAAATGATACACCAGACCCCAAACTTTTTCCCTCATTGAAAAACGCAGTGTGGACTGCCAACAATTACGGGCCTCTTTTTATCCCAGAAAAGGGAGCAAAAATGATCGTAAATGACTCTACCCTGAATGTGTACGGTGAAATCATCCGGTTATACGAGGGGCATAAAAATGTAATAATAAAAAATGGCGAACTCATTATTGATGGCCAGCCAGTTTCTGAATATGTATTTAATCAAAATTATTATTTCATGATGGGCGACAACCGCGATAACTCTCTCGATTCACGCTACTGGGGTTTCGTTCCGGAAGATCACATCTTAGGAAAGCCGTTGTTCATCTGGATGTCGCTTGATAATGAAGCAGACCTTCTACATAAAATCAGATGGAGTCGATTGCTAAACGCGATCAACTAATCATTAATCGGGTTCAAAAAAACAAACCGACCCTCCTACCCAGGTTTTATCTTTATTGAATTTTACACCGATCATTTCCCCCTGGCTGAGCCGAGCGAGATTAATGACCGGAGTTGGCCGGAGTCGATTCTCTTCCCAAAGAAAAAGCAAACGTATTTCAGTTTTTATATTTCCATCAGGCGATTGGATGACCGGTTCGTACTGAATTTTTTTTTGAAGCAAAAAAATTTCTCGTTCATTTTCAGGAATAGAATCCAGGTCGCTTTCCTTTACGTGAAAGATTACGCCACTGCCAGAAAAAGAAAATAATGGTTTGAGCACATAGTTTTCTAAATCGGACGGCCACGATTTGTATTCGTTCAAAAATTTACATTCAGGAATATACTGGCCGTTAATGAAAGGCATAGCGTATTTACTAATCCTGAAAAACCAATTTGGATGTCCTGCCCACTCCACATCAACATCTTCTGTCAAATTAAAATCCAATTTTAGATCCGTTCGCTTTAGCAGTTCATCAAATATCACGCGGTTATAAATGCGATAAATAGGAATTGTTTTTCCACTCTTTTGATAGAAAAGTCTTCTCCCTTCTCTTCTAATGTCACCAATATGAGTCGGCGCAACTCCTGTAATCTTTTCAGTAACAAGAAAATCGACGGCAGTATTTTGTTTCAATGGATCGATCTCAAGCAAGATCACATTCTCAGAATCATGGCCGTTCAATAAGGCATTTTTCAATTTAGCTTGATATTGCGTAGTAGTCAGCTCAAAATGACTGTTAAATCCTGGGGGGCAATAAAAATGCTCTTTAAATTTTGACGCTAAAAAATCCTGCCAACCAAACAATGATGGAAACCCTTGCATCTCAATCAATTGAGGTTGCAAGCTTCCGTATTCGTCCTTAACTACAGCAAAATCCAGAGCTAGAAATAAAGTATGATCCGTTTCGTTGGGAACAACTTGATTCTTAGGAATTGACTTTTCAGTGAGCTTCTTGAAATCATCACGTATTAAGAAATCAATAATTTGATTGGAAGCGTTAACCAATTTGTGTTTAAGTTCTTTATCAACAAAAACAGGGCTTTCGGCGATCCGAAAAGTAATCTGATGATTAAAGGTTTGGTTTAGATCCGTTAAAAAATTTCGATACTTCGTTGATGAAAATGAAGCATTAAATTCTTTTCGAGCCGAGGCAATCATACTTCCGCATTGGAATAAACCGCTGCTGCCGCGTGAAGAAAATTAGGAAGGATTGTTTTATGCGTGCATTTGATCTTATCTGGTTCATTGAGCATTTGCATCATATGCAAATATTTTTTCTCCCCATACTTCTTGGTCACTAATTTCTTTTTATCCTCGCGGAGGAGGTGACGATGCATCCCATCACTGTCCACCTCGGGGTGAAATTGCGTTCCGATAATGGACTCATCAAAGCGGATAGCCATCACAGCACGTTCGAAGGGAATCAATGGCCTTTCTTTTTCAATACACAATATATTTCCTCCTCCTGACCAAATCTTGCCTTCGTTCGGTTGAACGAGTTGGTAATCGCGCGAATCAACGGCATAAAAAGGATCGGTAAGTTGATTAATCAAGGATTCTTTCTTTCCAGCTTTTGTTTTATGAACTGGCATCACTCCAAAAGATGTGCTTTTTCGCTTGGTCACCTTAGCATATCCATAATGACGGCAGAAAACCTGAAATGAGTGACAGATCAAGAACACAAATTTCTTTTGAAAAGGGTTTTCCCGATTGTGTCTTAAAATGGAATCCATTAATTCAAAATAGTTGTCTTCCCACGCAGAACCTAAACTGGTGAGCGGGCTCCCAGGTCCACCGGAAGAAATGAAAACATCAAAATTTAAATCGGCTATCTCCAAATGTTGACGGACATCAAAAACTTGATAAGAGATTGGAAGATCAACTTCATTTTTAAATTGGTCAACCAACTCACCAATGCATCGCATTCCTTCGTTGGACTCACCTTCGTATAAATCAAGAATAGCAATTTTCATGTGTTACTATTTATTTTTTCCATGTCACAAATGGCCACTCAGATTGCCATTCCTTTGGTAAGTGATTTATTTGAGCCATTTCCAGTAAAATGATTGGACAAATATAAGATTCTAAACGTACCTCTGAATAAGAGACGCTTAAAAGTCTTTATGCACCTCAAATAATTATTAGCTTTGACTACAACAATCTTTGTAATTTTTAAAACTGGATACTAATTGGCGTTCCTTACCAATCTTAGTGCTGAGAGCTTAACCATAGTGACTTTCGTTGCTTTGCTGTTGGGTATGGCAAAAACCGGTGTGCACGGGGCCGGAATGCTTTCCGTTCCGTTGCTTGCCATTGCCTTTGGAGGTAAGGCTTCCAGCGGATTGATGTTGCCAATGCTTTTGGTCGCAGATGTTTTTGGAGTCTGGTATTATCATAGGCATGCTTCATTCAAGCATTTGAAAATCTTATTTCCCTGGGCTGCGGTCGGCATCATTGCTGGAAGTGTTGCTGGAAATTTTATCTCGGAAGAAGTTTTCAGAATCATCATGGCTACAACCATTTTTGGCAGTTTAGTGGTAATGATTTGGTTAGAGATGGGAGGAAGGGAGAAAATTCCCGATAATATTATCCTCGGAATAGGTGCAGGTTTTTTAGGCGGGTTCACTTCCATGATTGGTAATTTGGCGGGCACTGTGATGGCCGTTTATTTTCTCAGCATGCGACTTCCAAAAAATAATTTTATCGGAACGGCCGCTTGGTTTTTTTTAGTCATCAACTGGTTTAAAGTTCCCTTTCATGTCTGGGTGTGGCATACCATCAACAAAGATTCATGGCTCCTCGCCCTGGTCCTTGTTCCCATAATTTTAGGAGGCGCCTTTTTAGGAATTTTATTGGTCAAGAAAATGAACGATCGTACGTATCGCTGGTTTATTGTCGGCATGACGTTTATTGCTGCTATCGTGATGATGTTAAGGTAACAACTTCAATTATTAAAAGACTATTTTGTCTTTTAATTTTATTACCTTTGCAATTCATTCATCACAAAACTATGTCACGCCAATCGCCCCACACCTTTCATATCCCAGTAATGGGATTAGCTTTTACCATTGATACACCAATCAAAGTTGCCAGGTTTGGAATCAATTCCGTAGTCTCCATTATTGAGGATAACCTCATTGAAAAAATGCGAAGTCATTATTACAAGGAGCTAGGCGAACGGTATTGTCCTATTACTCAGGATGAAGTGGATTATCGGGCTAAGCGTGTAACTGACTACTTGAATCTTACGGACCGTATCGTTAAAGAACAAATCATCAGATTAAAGAATTCTGATTTTGAAGATGGGTCTGAAATTAACCAATACTTTGAAATGCTTCCTGAAAACAGTGACTTAAAGCGCATCTTCAAACAAATGAGCAATGTGAAAGACCCGGTAGATAAACTGCAATTGGAAAATTGGTTGCGTGAAGAAATTGAGCCTGGAAGTATCGACGTTAACATCATGACCAAACTTGATAAAAATAATTTAGATGAAAATGGAAATATTATCCAAGATGGATCGGATGCCGTGGCAGCGCTTCGAGGTTATGCCAATAGTAATCTCACCAATTCTTCAGTGATTCTTTCAGCAGGAATGAACCCCCGCTTATTTAATTATATGGAAAAGCTGAGCGCCTTTGATGCAGACAACCAGGGAAATTTCACAAAACAAATTGTAATCAAAGTATCGGATTACCGCTCGGCCCTGATTCAAGGAAAAATGTTAGCGAAGAAAGGGTTGTGGGTAAGTGAATTTAGGATTGAATCTGGTCTGAACTGCGGTGGTCATGCTTTTGCATCCGATGGCTTTTTGCTGGGACCAATCCTCGAAGAATTCAAAAATAAAAAGGATGAACTTATCACCACCTTGTTTGGTATATACAATCAAGCTTTGCAAGGAAAAGGAAAACACACTTTTGAAAAGAACCATCCATTGAAAATAACTGTGCAGGGAGGTATAGGTACAAACGAGGAAGATGAATTTCTTCATCACCATTATGGAGTAGACAGCACCGGTTGGGGTACACCTTTTTTATTAGTGCCCGAAGCCACCACCGTGGATGAAGAAACTTTGCAATTACTGAGCAACGCAAAAGAGCACGACGTAGTGCTTAGCAAGAATTCGCCTTTGGGAGTTCGGTTTTATTATTTAAAAGGCACCAGCGCTGAAAAAGAAAAACTAGAACGAATAGAACAAGGGTTGCCTGGCAGCCCATGCTCTGAAGAATTTCTTGTCTCAAATACAGAATTTGGGAAAGAACCCATTTGCACGGCATCGCACAAATATCAAAAACAAAAGATTGAACAACTTCAATCCCGGGCTTTACCAAAGAAAGACTATGACCGTCAGTTGCAGGAGGTGTTGGATAAAGAGTGTTTGTGTGTTGGTTTAAGCAATGCAGCCATAAAAAACTATAGACTGAAACCATTCACAAAAAGAAAAGCCGTGAATGTTTGTCCTGGTCCTAACATTGCCTATTTCTCAGAGATCGTTTCCTTGAAAAAAATGGTCGATCACATTTATGGAAGAACTAATATTATTCAAACCGATGATCGGCCTCATATGTTTATCAAGGAACTTGCACTGTACGTTGATTACTGGAGTGAATTGTTGTCGGATTTGAAAGGTGCAGTTGATAGTAAACGCAAAACGTACGTAGAGAATTTCTATGAAAATCTGGAGCAAGGCATTTCCTATTACCGCAATCTTACTACTACAATGAATGAAGAATTCTCCGGACTAAAAAACAAAATCGAATCCGGACTTGATGAAGTTGAAACTCAGCTAAAAAATATATTTGAACACCAAGTAAATATGTTGAGCGAAGTCTAACACGTTGACCCCACATTACTCAATTATTGTTCCTGCCTTAGAAATTTTGTAACTAGGCATCATAAATTTCGTCTTCCAATATGTTTTCAAAGGCTTGTGAATATGCGATTCGTGCTTCCCTATATATCTCAATCAAAAGCATTGATGGTTCAAAGTTGGGGATAAAGGAGATCGCCAAAGAAATCGACTCTCCAGCACATTTCACTGCCAAAATTCTTCAAACATTAACCCGAGAAGGAATCATCTCATCGATTAAAGGACCCAACGGTGGCTTTTTTTTAGATCCGGATGCTAAGCCAGTTCCATTGACCGCGATTGTTAAAGCTATTGATGGTGACAACATTCTGCATTCTTGTTCGCTGGGGCTGAAAGAATGCTCTGACAGGTTCCCTTGCCCGATCCACAACGACATTAAATCGTACAAAGAAAGGTTACGCAAGATCATGAAAGAAAAGACCTTGCAGCAATTGGGCAGCGACCTGGTCAAGGGTAAAACATTTTTGAAAAATTACAAGACCAAATTATCCCGCTGACCATTCGGCACACGAATCGCGGGTCTCCCAAAGTTTTAGTGAAGTGAGTTGAATCTGCTCTGGCAATGCTGAGGAAATTTTTTCCTTCAAATAGATCAGCAGGTTTTCTGCCGTGGGTTCAACCTCAATTACTAACAATTCATCTTTTGAAAAATCGTTCTTCGCTTCAGCCAGGTAAGCCCTTGACAAGATCAATTGATGATCAAGCAGGTTTATCGCACAGTCTTGCACAATGTATTTCAAAAGTTTAAAATCCATAAGGATACCAAGTCCTTGAATAAACTCATCTTTGGTTTTTTTTGCCTGAACGGTGACATGCAGCTCATACGAATGGCCATGGATATGGGCCAACTGCCTGGATATTGATGAATCGCATGTGCCGCTTCGAATCTGAATATTTTTGTAATAGAAATCATGTCCAAGTAGTATCCAAATGGAACGGTTCAGCCTGTATCCTAAGATTCTTTCCCTTCATGCTCTAAATTTGAAGAGCAAAAAAGACGAATATCTTTTATTCATAAAATGATTTAAATCAGTATCGGAGCTAGGGTTTACGCTTCTAGTCAAATGCAATCGTCTGCGTGAAAATAAGAATAAAATTGTCTTTTAATTATATTAAGATAAATTTGTCTTTTATTACGTTGTATTAATTGATGAGGAATTGACCATTTTAAATGAAAGCCATGAATTTTAATGATCAGCTAGATCTCGTTAGTAAACGGGATGTTTTGAATGAAAAAGTTTCAAAATTTACCAGGGCCGATCAACTTAAAGAGACTGGGCTTTACCCCTATTTTCGGGTAATTGAATCCGATCAGGACTCTGAGGTGATTATTGATGGAGAAAAAATCCTCATGTTTGGATCCAATAGTTACCTTGGGCTCACCAATCATCCGGAAATAAAAAGAAAAGCGATTGAAGCAGTTAATAAATATGGTTGCGGCTGTGCAGGTTCCCGGTTCCTCAATGGCACGTTAGACATCCACCTCGAATTAGAGCAAAAGTTAGCAGCGTTTGTAGGTAAAGAAGAAGCCCTTGTATTTAGCACAGGGTTTCAAGTAAATATCGGCGCGATCCCCGCATTGGTAGGCCGACACGATTATCTTATTCTCGATGAACTGGATCATGCGTCAATCATCGAGGGTTCGAATTTATGCCTTGGCCAAACGCGGAAATTTCGGCACAACAATATGGAATCGTTGGAGAAAGCACTGCAAAGCTGCCTTCGTGACAAAATGAAACTGATCGTGTTAGATGGCATCTTTAGTATGGATGGAGACATTGCCAAGTTGCCCGAAATCGTTCTACTCGCTGAACAGTACAATGCCACCCTAATGATCGATGATGCCCACGCACTTGGCGTAATCGGTAATGGAGGAAGAGGCACAGCCTCACATTTTAATCTTACTAGCAGCGTTCATCTCATCATGGGTACATTCAGTAAATCGCTGGCTTCGATTGGAGGATTCATTGCCTCTGATAGATCCACCATAAATTACTTAAAGCACCATGCGCGGTCATTGATGTTTAGTGCCAGCATTTCACCTGCTGCCACAGCCAGTGCGCTAGCCGCTTTGGAAATTATTGAACGAGAACCGGAGCGAATACAAAGCCTCTGGGATAATACCAATTTTACGTTGACAGCATTGAAACAGTTGGGTTTTTATATCGGCGCCTCATGCACCCCAATCATTCCGATTTATATCAGGGATGATATTAAGACTTTTAAACTATCGAAGATGCTTTTGAAGGAAGGGGTTTTTGTAAACCCCATCGCATCACCTGCTGTAGCAAAAGAAAATTCATTGATTCGGTTTAGTTTGATGGCTACCCATTCTCGTGAGCAGATCGAAGAGGCACTGGAAAAATTATATCGGATTTCGAGGAAACTTGATATTCTTTAAATTGCCATGGCAATCACCATCAATGACGTTAGTACGAAAAAGCAATTCGCTGCATTTATCGACTTGCCATATCGATTGTACAAGGGCCATCACTATTTCGTTCCTCCGTTACGGTTCGATGAAGTAGCCACCTTACGAAAAGATAGAAATCCAGCTTTCGATTATTGCGAAGCAAAGTATTGGCTCGCGCAGAAAGACGGAAAAGTAGTTGGCAGAATCGCCGCGATAATTAATCAAGCTTATATTCAAAAATGGAAAAATCCATATGTGCGTTTTGGATGGATCGATTTTGAAGAAGATCTGGAAATTGCAAAACTACTTTTAGGGACTGTGGAAGAATGGGCAAGAGAAAAAGGGTTGACGGCTGTTCATGGTCCACTTGGCTTCACCGATTTGGATCATGAAGGAATGTTGGTTGATGGCTTTGATAAACTGGGAACGCTTGCCACTATTTATAATTATTCATACTACCCACAGGTACTCGAGAAGCTTGGATACAAAAAAGATATTGATTGGATAGAGTACAAAATCAAAATTCCTAAGGTAGTACCTGAAAAACTTACAAAAATTTCTGCTATCGTTCAACGCCGATTAGGGCTTCGCCCATTACATCTTCGTTCTTCAAAAGAAGTATTGCCTTTCACGAATGAAATCTTTGAACTGATTAATTCTACTTTTTCGGATTTGTATGGTGTGGTGCCGCTCACGCAAAAACAGATTGACTACTACACGAAACAATATTTTTCTTTCATCCATCCCGATTTTGTTTCCTTAATTCTTGATGGAGACGATAAGCTGGCCGCATTTGGCATTACCATGCCGTCTTTGTCGCTCGCCTTGCAAAAAGCAAACGGAGGCTTGCTCCCCTTTGGATTCATTCATATTTTAAAAGCGTTAAAGAAAAATAATTTAGGCGACTTATACTTAGTGGCTGTGCGCAAAGATTTGCAAGGCAAGGGTGTGAATGCAATCCTCATGTGCGAATTGACAAAAGCGTATATCAAACATGGGATTGAATATGCCGAGTCAAATCCGGAACTTGAAGACAACGCGCAAGTCCAATCGCTATGGGAGTATTATGAAGTGCAACAGCACAAACGCAGGCGTTGCTTCATTAAGTATCTGTAAGCTTTTCTAATTATGAATAAAGTTCTCATCACCGGCGCGAGCGGTTTTATTGGAAGTTTTTTGGTGGAAGAAGCGCTTCGCCAAGGGCTTGATGTTTATGCTGGAGTTCGAACAACGAGTAACCTGGAATATTTATCAGACAAACGCATAAAAATTATTGAGCTGGATCTTTCCTTGCAAGAAGCTCTTAAAGTAAAGTTCGATTGGTTGACAAGAGAGCATGGCAGCTTCGACTATGTAATTCACAATGCTGGAATTACTTATGCTCCGGCAATCAAAGATTTTATGACAGTGAATTACACTGGCACCATAAATTTGATAAATGCGCTCCGGGTATCGTCAATGCCGTTGAAAAAATTTGTGTTTGTCAGTTCGCTCGCGGTATTTGGTCCAGGCAATGGCGAGACTTTTGAGCCCATCAAAATTGGAGATAGTCCACATCCAATTTCCAGTTATGGAAAAAGCAAGTTAATGGCGGAGGAATATATTCGCTCCCATTCTACTTTTCCTTATTTGATACTGAATTCCACGGCTGTTTATGGGCCGCGCGACAAGGATTTTTTTGGATTGATGAGATTGATCAATTGCGGATTTGAGATTTACATAGGAGACGGCCGGCAAATGATTTCCCTCATCTATGTAAAAGATTTGGCAAACGCGGTGATTACCGTTATGAAATCACATATCGTCAATCATTCCTATTTACTATCCGATGGCTCACATTATGACAAAGAATATTTAGTTGATATCATTAAACGGATTCTGAAGAAAAAGACCTTGAAACTGAGATTGCCGACAACACCATTAAGGTGGACCGTTGCAGTTGTTGACCAAATCCAATTGCTGTTGGGTAAACGACCGTTCTTAAATATTGAAAAGGTCAGGGAGATAAGTAGCGCCAATTGGACATGCGATAGCAAAGAAATCTTCGGTGAAATTGCCGCATTTCCCCAGTTCACTCTTGAGAAAGGAATGGAAGAAACCTTAACCTGGTACCAGAAACAGGGTTGGCTGAAATAAACTGTCTTCTGCCATAAAATTTATTTGCGCACATACAAAAGACTAAATTGTCTTTTATTATGTTTGTGGAGAGCCTCAGGAAATTAATGTGCCCGACATGATCATGAATTAAATCATTCAAACACATCTTACGATTTTTTAAACTAAACCACTACAGCCATGGAACTAAATCAGGAAATCCTCAGCGACATTGTAATCTACATGAAATATGCCCGCTACATTCCGGAATTAAGTCGGAGGGAACTTTGGCCGGAGATCTGTGGCCGTTACGAAAGCATGATGGCGGTCAAGTATCCAAATTTGAAAAATGAGATTCATTCCAACATGGAATCTGTTTTACAAAAGAAAATTCTACCCTCGATGCGCGCTATGCAGTTTGCCGGAGCGCCCATCATCAAAAACAACAGTCGCATCTACAACTGTGCTTATATGCCGGTGGATGACATCCGAGCTTTTTCTGAAGCGATGTTTCTTCTTTTGGGTGGTACGGGCGTTGGGTTCTCCGTACAACAACATCATGTGAGCGAGCTTCCCACCATATCCAAAGCCACTAAACAAAAAAGGTTTTTGGTAGGTGATAGTTTAGAAGGCTGGGCTGATTCAATCAAGATGATCATGAAAGCCTATTTTGGGTTAAGCGATGCCCTGCCTCTCTTCGATTACTCAGACATTCGTCCCAAAGGAGCACGATTAATCACAGCAGGAGGAAAAGCTCCAGGAGCCGAACCACTAATGGTGTGTCATGCGCATCTCACAGCGCTTTTGGGTCGCAAGAAAAATGGAGAACACTTGTCCCCTTTAGAATGTCATGATATGATGTGTCATATTGCGAATGCAGTATTGTCTGGGGGCATACGAAGATCGGCCATGATCTCTTTATTTTCCTTCGATGATGAAGAAATGCTCACCAGCAAATTTGGAAACTGGTGGGAGCTAAACGAACAAAGAGGCAGAGCTAATAATTCGGCTGTGTTGTCGCGAGACCGCACAACAAAAGAAGAATTTAAATCACTTTGGAAAAAAATAGAATTGTCAGGATCAGGTGAGCCAGGATTTTATTTTAGCAATCATCCCGATTGGGGCACCAATCCCTGTTGTGAGATTGCATTAAGACCATTTCAATTTTGCAATCTATGTGAGATCAACGTCTCTGACGTAGAAACTCAAGATGAGTTGAATGCGCGTGCCGGAGCAGCAGGTTTCTTTGGAACATTACAAGCTGGCTTTACTGACTTTCACTATCTGCGCGATGTTTGGAGACAGACCACAGAACAAGATGCCCTGATCGGAGTTGGAATGACTGGCATTGCGAGTGGCCGTGTTGCCAAGTTGGACTTGATTGAGGCCGCTGAA
>Ga0302322_100000030_pt1 | contig 77668 bp, 64 predicted proteins | sample Fen_T0_2_FD_203757 | JGI IMG/M metagenome (GOLD analysis project Ga0302322, IMG submission 203757) | Peat permafrost microbial communities from Stordalen Mire near Abisko, Sweden - Fen_T0_2 | ecosystem: Environmental > Terrestrial > Soil > Wetlands > Permafrost | place: Sweden: Abisko...
TCACAACATTACTCCGGCGCGGTTGATTTCGCCGTTTGTGGCGGGGCTTTACAAGTTGCCGGTGAATCAGCCATCAGCTCTCAGCCGTCAGCCATCAGGAAATGCTCAAGGTGCCGGCAGTGTGGACACCCACCCTACCGTCGTAAAGAACGCAACGCTAGGATCGGGTACTCTCGGATCGCACACTGCCTACGGGCCTTCAAAAGCTGCACTTTATGTGAATCGCGGCTTGGGGACGTTTGGATTTCCGGTGCGGTTGGGAGTGCCTCCGGAGATCACAGTGTTGACGTTGCGGCGAGCCTGAAAAGACAACCGTTCACGCATGTCAGGGAGCCTCGGATCGTGGTATAATTCTTCAGTAAAGCCAGCCAGATAAGCACCTTTAAATGCAAGAGCTTAGCAGCAATTTTCCCTTACTCAATCGCGGAGTTTTGCTCCGCTTGAATTGTGCCGAGCCGTGTCTTCACCCAAGCTCTTCACTGCTCCTGCTGAGAACTGACTACTGAGAACCGAGAACTGATTTCTTATGGCCGACGAACAGAATCCTGAACTTCCATTAACACCTCCACCAGGAGGCGACGGACCGACTGGTCCAGGCGCGCTCAACATTCAGCCCGTCAATATCGAAGAGGAGATGAAGAAGTCGTACCTCGACTATTCACTCTCCGTGATCATTGGGCGCGCGTTGCCTGACGTGCGCGACGGATTGAAGCCCGTGCATCGGCGAATTCTTTACACGATGCAGCAGATGGGCTTGGCGCCAGGAAGGCCGACTCGTAAGTGCGCCCGTATCGTCGGAGAAGTGATGGGTAAGTACCATCCGCACGGCAACCTCGCGGTGTATGACGCGTTGGTGCGGTTGGCGCAGCCGTTTGCGATGCGCGCTCCGCTGGTGGATGGGCAAGGGAACTTTGGCTCGGTGGATGGCGATCCTCCCGCGGCAGATCGTTATACGGAAGCGCGGCTCACGCGAGTTTCGACGGCGCTGCTGGAAGACCTCGATAAAGAGGCAGTGGATTTTTATCCGAATTATGACGGGTCGGAAACGCAGCCTACGGTTCTGCCGGCGCGGTATCCGAATCTGCTGGTGAATGGGTCGGACGGAATTGCGGTCGGCATGGCGACGAAGATTCCGCCGCACAATCTGGCGGAGATTGTGGATGCGACGATCACGCTGGTGAACAATCCGAATGCGCAGTTGGCGGAGTTGCTGAAGTTTGTGCAGGGACCGGATTTTCCGACTGCCGGAATCATTCACGGGCGGGCGGGAATTTTTGAGGCTTACCGGACGGGACGCGGACGCTTTCAGATGCGTGCGCGGGCGGCGATTGAAAATATCTCGAAGGAAAAGCAGGCGATCATCGTCACCGAAATTCCGTATCAGGTGAACAAGCGGTACCTGATTGAGCGGATGGCGGAACTGGTCAACAACAAGACGATTGACGATATTTCCGATCTACGCGACGAGAGCGATCGCACCGGAATGCGGATCGTGATTGAGTTGAAGCGCGGAGCCGAGCCGCAGATTGTGCTGAACCAGTTGTTCAAGCACACGCAGATGCAGGAAGGCTTCTCGATGATCCTGTTGGCGGTGGTGAACCAGCAGCCCAAGGAATTGGGGCTGATCGCGGCGCTCCAGCATTTCATCGATCATCGCGTGGATGTAGTGCGGCGGCGGACTTCGTATTTGCTTTCGAAAGCACGCGACCGCGAGCACATTTTGGAAGGCTACCTGACGGCGCTCGATCACCTGGATAACGTGATCACGATTATTCGGGCTAGCGCGAACCGGGCCGATGCACGCGAGAATTTGGTCGCGTATTTTGGCGGCAAGAAAATTGATATCAACACCGAAGGCCGCGCGCCGAAACTGCCGCCAGACAGGCCGTTCACGTCAAAGCAGGCGGATGCGATCCTCGAACTGCAACTGCATCGCCTGACGAAACTTTCGATCGACGAAATCTCGAACGAGTTGAAGCAGATTCGCGAAAATATTGCGGAGTTTGAAGCGATTCTCGGTTCGGAAAAGAAGCTGCGCGGCGTCATCATCAAAGAGCTGGAAGAAGTGAAGAAGCTCTATGCTGACGAGCGGCGCACGCAGATTGAAGACGAAGCGGCGGAGATCGTGCTGGAAGACCTGATCGCAGATGAGCAGGTTGCGGTGACGGTCAGCCATTCCGGTTACATGAAGCGGACTCCGATTTCGACGTACCGCATGCAGCGGCGCGGCGGAACCGGACGCACGGGCATGAAGACGCGCGACGAGGATTTTGTCGAGCATCTGTTCATTGCCTCAACGCATGCTTTCATTCTGATTTTCACCAACACCGGGCGCGTGTACTGGCTGAAGGTGTATGAGATCCCCGATCTGACGGCTGCGGGTAAGGGCAAGCACATCGGGAACCTCGTCGGACTGCAGGCCGGAGAAGCCGTGCGCACGATGCTGGCGGTGCGGAACCTGGAAGAAGCCGGGCGCTACATTTTCTTCGCCACACGAAATGGCACGGTGAAGAAGACCGAGCTGAAGGATTTCTCGCACGTGATGTCGCGCGGAATTATTGCGATCGGCATCGATCAGGGCGACGAACTGGTGGCGGCCACGCTTACGGATGGAGCGCAGATCGTGTTCCTGGCGTCCCATGATGGGCAAGCCATCCGGTTCGGTGAAGAAGACGTACGGCCGATGGGTCGTCCGGCGTACGGCGTGCGCGGCATGAACCTCGATAAGGGCGACTACATCGTGGGCATGGCGACCACTCCAAAGGACGCGAAGCAGGCAGAATTGGCGGCTGAAAGAGCGAAGGCGAAGGCTGGAGGAGTGGAGGCGACTGCTACCGATGAGACGCTGCCGATCAAAGGCTCGCTGATTCTTTCGGTCACAGAAAACGGCTACGGCAAACGCACTGCTGCGGACGAGTATCGCCTGCAGGGACGCGGCGGGTCGGGCGTGATCAACGTGAAGACGACTGAGCGCAACGGAAAAGTCACGGCGATTGCTCAGGTTACGGAAGAGTCCGAGGTTATGCTGATCAGCCAATACGGCAAGATCATCCGCATGGACTCGAGCACGATTCGCGAATCAGGGCGCGCGGCGCAAGGTGTGCGCTTGTTGTCGCTGGAGCCAGGAGATCGCGTGGCAGCGGCTGTGGTGATTGCGCCGGTGGAAGAGAATGGGAACGGGACGCTGATTCAGTAACTGTTCCGAGCCATCAATTTGTAGGAAGGTGGATTTTCGAATCCACCTTTTTTATTGGTTGGCTCTACCGCTGCACTCTCGCCTCGATCACGCTCTTGCCCATTCCAATGGGGATGATGCGCGAGATTTCGAAGTTGGCTTTTCCGAGGAGGGCGAGCCATTCGGCAGCGGTGCGTTCGCGGCCGCCGGGCATGAGGAGCATTTCGAGGTCGAGCCACTTGGCGGGATCGGGCGCGGAGTCTTCCGCTACAACGCTATCCACGAGGAGCAGTCGTCCCTCGGGGCGATTTTCGAGAGCGCGACGGACATTGCCGAGAATCTTGAGCGCCGGTTCATCAGCCCAGTCATGAATAATGTGCTGCATGTAGTACGCGTCGGCGCCAGCCGGAATGTTCTCGAAAAAGTCACCAGTCACGGTGAGGCAACGCTCGTTCAGTTTCTTCGCGCAGATATTGCAATTGGCTTCATGGACCACATTCGGGAGGTCAAATAGAATGCCTTTCATTTTCGGATAGCGGAATAGAACATCGCAGAGGATGGCGCCATGGCCGCCGGCCACGTCCATCAAAATGCCGATGCCGGAGAAGTCGTAGGCATCGAGCAGCGACGGGGCAATCAAGCGACTGAAGCAGGTCATGGCATGGTTGAAGTCGGCGGCGACTGCGGGCTCGCCGAAGATGGCATCGAAGCAGGGTCTGCCGGTCACTTTCTCGACGGCGGGCTGACCAGTTTCGATCGAATATCCGAGTGCCGACCAGACGTCCAAGTGGAACCGGTTACTGACCCAGATGATGAAATCACGAAGTGAGCCCGGTGTGTCGCTGCGCAGCAATTCCGACATCGGCGTGAGCCCGAACACCCGGCTCGGATGTTCCTCGAAGACACCGGCACTGGCCAGCAGGCGCATGACCCGGTAGAGCGCATCGGCGTTGCTGTGGGTTCTCTCGGCAAGATCTGCAACAGGAAGGGGGCCATGCGAAAGAAGGTCGGCAATCTTCATGCGAGCAATGGGCTGCAGTGCGGCAGTCACTCCCATACCGGTAGCCAACTGCATCATGCGTCCGAAATCCTGCGGTGAAGTCTTGGGAGCAGCGAGAGTTTCTGGAGATAACATAGGGTCCCCTCGGAGAAAACGAAAATGGGGGACCGCCACCCGGTGGCCCAGCGTGCAGGAACATCCCCCCCCAAAAAACAATGTCCCCATGTTAAGGGAATTATTCGATGGAGGAAAAGGAAAAAGCGCCGGGGTTGTCATTCCTGACTCCCCCTTAAGCGGTCGCAAAATTGTGCACTTTGCTCGAGCAATTGCATGTAGGAAAGCTGCGACGTGACCACCGTAACTTTCGTCTGCATTTGCGATAGTGCTGCAATATTCCGGGTACTGTTAGCAGAGGCCTCTATGAACTGGACTGTCTTGTTGGCGCTCGTGGTTGCATGGGGCGTCATTATGGCGTTGAAACAAGTGGTGAAACAGTTGCTGTTGCGGCAGGCAGGACGCGCGGCGCTATCGGAAGTCGGCAAGCGCGCTCTCGCACGAGTACCCAACCAGGTCTCGTTGTTGAAGGCGGATTCTCCGGTTTGGACGCATGCGACCGAAGTGGAGCAGCAGGCGGCTCCTCTGCGGAAGGAAGGATTCACTGATCTCGGTGTTTACACGGTAAGTACAATTCCGGGAGTACTGATTCGTATAATGGCGCATCCGGAAACCTACGTGGCGGCGCATGTTTACGATCACCCGAAGTCTGGCAGTTGGACGGAATTTGTGACGCGCTACACGGATGGAAGCACGCACTCGTTGAGCACTTTGCCCCCGACTGGGATGGAAAATCCGGATTGGATTCGAAAGATTAAAGCGGACAAGAGTACGCCGACGGATCAGCTCTACCGTCAGTTTTTGACGCAACGTGAGTGGCACGGAATCAAACAAGTCGCTCCTGCGGATACGATTCGCGAGTTCGAAGAGAACTGGGCGAAGATCATGGAGTGGCGGCAGAAGAGCGGGATCAGCGTGAAGGAAGTCAGTCACGTCACATTGAAGTGGCTGGAAAAAAAGCAGGCTGCGGGTTCAAACCAGTAATCGAACTGTTCAGCACTCAGCTTCGCTTTTGCCCACAGTATTACCCCAGTCACTTCCCGATCACCCCTGCGGTCATCTATCTTTACTACAGAGACACGTCCCTCCCTGTGCGACCGGGAGTGGCTGCCGATTTGCAGTCGAGGCAGCTTCGGTCCGATGCCAGCCGCACCGTGTTCATAAAGACGTCCCAGTTCTTTGGGGTGATTTCGCCGTCAAGGGCGCTTGTGCACGATAAAGAGAAACCAGAACCCGCGTACCAGCCGTTGCTGGCCTCCCCGATCCGCGAGCTGGGGCTGAAGCTTGAGGGCTCTCCGGTGGAGCGCTTCGTCGAGCAGCTTTATCGCGAGCTTGAAGGTAAGGGCTTGGGGAAGTTCCGGCCCGCTTTCTATCTGACGGATGAGTGGGGATGCCCATCGGGCGAGCCGATTATCGGAATCCCGTTTTACCTGGCGAGTACTGCGCTGGCGCAGCTGGAAAAAGAAACGAATGACCTGGAAGATGCGCGGGAAATCATGATGTACCTGCGGCATGAGGCGGGGCACGCGTTTACGTATGCATACAAGCTGCACACGAAGCCGGATTGGAAGCAGGTGTTCGGACCGTTCCGGCGGCCGTATCGCGACAACTATCGTCCGGCGCCGTTCTCGCGCGACTACGTGCGGCACTTGCCGGGATGGTATGCGCAGAAGCATCCAGACGAGGATTTTGCTGAGACGTTTGCGGTGTGGCTGACGCCGAGGTCGAACTGGCGGAAGCGGTATCGCGGCTGGCCAGCGATGGAGAAATTGAAGTATCTGGATCGGCTGGTGCGAAAGCTGGGAAAGAGCGACCCGGCGCGCCGAAGAGGAGTTGCCGATTTGACCGTGGATGAAATGGAAACTACGGTCGCAGAGTTCTACCAGCGGAACGGACGTGAGGATGTCAGCGTTGCGGAACTGACTCCGGATACCGATCTGCGCGACCTGTTCGCAGTGTCGAAGCGGAAGAAGACAGCGGTCGCGGCCAGCGAGTTTCTGCATCAGCATCGCAAGCCGGTGATTGACAAAGTTGCACAGTGGACGGGGGCACAAAGGCCGCTGATCAAGAGTTTGGTGGACAACATTGAAAAGCGTGCGGGGGAACTTGACCTGCGCGCGGATAAGACGCGAAGCGCCGAGCATCTGGCGGAAGTCACGGCATATGCGACCGCGCTAGTGATGACGTACGTGGCGAAAGGGAAGTTTATACAGCCATGAAGATCGGCTCTCGGCTTTCGGCTCTTGGCCTTCGGAACCATGATCGGATTTGTGTACCGCATGGGGATTCCGAACGGCGAGTGTCGAGCGCCGGAAGCTGGCTTGGGGAGCTTTGATGATTGGAGCGAAGATGAAGATCGCGCTGCTTTATGACGTGTGGAATGAAGATCCGGTCGCGGCTGCTGCGAAGGAAGAGCCGACGAACGGCAATGGGCGCAAACCGCGCAAGCCCGTGAAGAAGGTCAAGAAAGAGAAGACCGACCGGGAAGAGATCTTCGAGGCGTTGCAGAAGTTGGGACACGAGCCGTCGTACTTTGAACTCGACGGGCGGCCGCAGTCGCTGCACTCGCTGTCGAAGTGCGACGCCGACCTGATCTTCAATTTGACGGAATCGTTTGATGGCGACGACACCAAGGAGATGAACGTGGTCGCCTACATTGATCTGCTGGGGCTGCGCTTCACCGGGGCGGGGCCGCATTCTATTTTTCTGGCGCAGGACAAAGCAGTTGCCAAGAAGATATTTGCTTTCCACGGGATCAAGACGCCGTTCTTTGCGACTTCGTATCGCGGGCGCATTGAGCACGCGCACGATATTTCGTTTCCGCTGATCGTGAAACCCTCGTGGGAAGACGGGTCAATCGGAATTGATGCGGGCTCAGTCGTCAAGAACGTGAAAGAGATGATGGAGCGGGTGCAGTACATCCAGGATGAGTTCGATTCTCCGGCGCTGATCGAGGAGTACATCGAAGGCCGCGAAATTTATGCCGGGGTGCTGGGGAGTTACGAGCGGGCGCAGGTGCTGCCGCTGGTCGAACTCGACCTGTCACGGTTGCCCGAGGGCACGCCGAAGATCGCCAGCTACGATGTGAAGTTCGAGAAGAATACGGAAGCTTACAAGCTGACGAAATCGGCGATTGCCGAGGACCTCGACGAGGCGACGACCAAGCGTCTGCAGGATACGGCGCTGGCGGCTTATCGGGCGCTCAAGTTGCGCGACTACGGACGCATTGATATGCGGCTGGCTCCCAACGGAGACGTGTACGTGATCGAGGCGAATCCGAATCCGTGGTTGGCGAGCCGGCAGGAATTCGCCATGGCCGGGAAAGCTTCGGGGCTTTCGTATACCGAACTGATTGGGACGATTGTGGATCTGGCGATGAGCCGGTATCTGAATGCGACGATGGCGAACGCGGCGGGGATGCACTAGGCGGCACCGAGTTGATTTGGGCGGTTGCCCTAGCCAGTCATGTCTTTTTCAACAAGGCAATATGGAGTTCGAATACAAGATCACTTCTGACGAATACGCTGCGGCCCAGGCTCTCTATCATCGGTTGACTGGTGGTCGCAAGCGCGTCCAACACACAATTAGCGTGATTCTTGTAGGCTCGTTTTTTCTCGTTGTTGCATGGAACCAAAGACCCATTGACTGGGCGCAATTCTTGGTCGGATCGCTGGGAGTCGGGTGGATATATAGGGGCGTTCTGAACTTGCTGCTACCGGCCAGGCATTTTCGCCGCTATTACCTAACAAGTGAGCTAGCTGAGAAGTCATTTAGGGCCAAGATTAACGAGGATGGACTCGACGTGGCAGGAGACGCGAACATTTGGCAGGTCAAATGGCAAGGTGTCCGGTGGAAGGGTGAAGACAAGCGAGTGTTCATGTTCTATTCCTACGGCACCATATTCATATTTGGGAAGCAGTATCTGACAAGCGACCAACAAGAAGAAATGCGTATGCTTGGCGGATTGAAGCGCTGAGCCACGAAGGTTTGTAACCTGTTAGCTTTGCAGTGCTGTCGTCCAGAGTGACTTTACTTTGGTACCGCCCCCGCCGGTTGCAATCGTTCGAATGCTTCCTCCGCGCGGTCCAGCGCGTCCTGCACGTTCTCACAGATGTTTTCTTTCCCGACCATATCTGCGAATTCGGATTCCTGAATCAGGTGCAGAGGTTGCTCACGGGCACCGCAGAGAATCAGGGCTCGCTTGCTTTGTTTCAACTTCTTCGCAACTTCTTGGAGCGCGAATAGTCCTGTGGCATCAAGGGCGGTCATGTTACGCAGGCGGAGGATTACGACCGGAGGCAGTTTGTGGAGGTGCTCGGTGACGACGTCGATTTTGTCGGTTGCCCCGAAGAGGAATGGGCCATGGATGCGGAAGATGGTCGCGTAGTACGGGATGTCTTTATCTTGGAGGATATGAACGCGGCCGTCTTCGATGTAGTCGTCGGTAACCTGCGAAACGGTGGTGGTGGCTGCCACGCGGCTGATGAAGAGCAAGGCGGCGAGGATCATGCCCGCCTGCACGGCTACTGTCAAATCGGCGAATACCGTCAGCGCAAGCGTTACCAGCCAGACGCTGATGTCGGTTTTCGTGAGTTTGAGCAGCCCGGGAATTTCCGTCCACTCGCCCATGTTGTACGCGACGACCATCAGGATGCCAGCCAGGACCGACAAGGGAACAAAGCGCACCCAGTGCGCGGCGAAGAGAACGATTGAGAGCAGTGTCAGTGAGTGGATGATGCCTGCGACGGGAGTCTGTGCACCCGCGCGGATGTTGGTGGCGGTGCGGGCAATGGCGCCAGTTGCGGGGAGGCCGCCGAACATCGGCGAGACTATGTTGGCTACGCCTTGTGCGACCAGTTCGACATTGGGATTGTGGCGGTCGTTCGACATGCGATCGGAGACCACGGCCGACATCAGTGATTCGATGGCACCGAGCATGGCGACGGTCATGGCGGGACCAAGCAAGCCGTGAATGAGTTCAGGACGGAACTTGGGGATTTCGAAATGCGGAAGACCGCTGGGAATTCCGCCGAAGCGGGTCGCAATGGTTTCGACGGGCAGTTTAAGAAGTGCGACAACAACTGTGCCTAACAGCATGGCGACAATCGCGCCGGGAATGCGGATGGAAATTCCGCGACAGATGATGATGATGGCAACGGTGCCGGCTGCCAGGATCGTAGCCTCGATCGAGATCGTGTGGAAGTTCAGGGCAAGGGCTTCCATGCGCTGCCAGAACACCCCGGGGACTTTTTCCAGCGTGAGGCCGAAGAAATCTTTTACTTGAGTGCTGGCGATCAAGATGGCGATGCCGTTGGTGAAACCGATGACGATCGGGCGCGGGATGAACTTGACCGCGGTACCGGCCCCAGTGAGACCCATGACCATGAGAATCAGGCCGGCCATCACCGTACACATGAAGAGCCCGTCGACGCCGTGGACGGCCACGATTCCTGCGACGACGACAACAAAGGCTCCGGTCGGACCGCCAATTTGCGTTCTGGACCCGCCGAGCAGGGAGATGAGAAATCCGGTAACGATAGCGCAGTAAATTCCAGCTTGCGGTGTGAGGCCTGAGGCGATCGAGAAAGCCATCGCCAAAGGAAGAGCGACCAGACCGACTGTAATGCCAGCAACGAGGTCGCGGAGAAACTTGTTGGGGTTGTAATCGCGCAGGCTGAGAACGGACTTGGGGAGCCATTGATCCGGGAGAAAGCCCTGCTTGGAGAAAGAACCGTCCATGATAGTAACGATTATCGCAGGGGTGGCGGCACGGGGATGTAATGGCGGTCACACGGAGGTAACTGGTGTCGCTCGCTTAGCGGAGAAAAGAAAAGGCTGCCAAGATGATGGCAGCCTTTCTACTTTGGCGAGTCTGCGCGGGCAAGAATGCCCGCGCCACATGGAACTAGAACTTGTTCCACAGGTACTGGTTGTAAACGTCGTGGTGGTACTGCACTTCGGGTGCTTTGACGAACGTGCCCAACAGGCGCGGGCAGCGGTCTGCCGAAGCTTGTTTCAGGTCGGCGTAGCGGCCCTTCACATCTTCACCCATGAGAGTGTCCGTCCAATCTGCTTTACGGAAGTTTTCAAGGGCGGTGTAGATGTTGTCGGGCAGGTAGCGCTCGGCTTGACGAAGGTTCTTGATCTTCGACGTCTCGCCATCGAGGCCGGTCTTGAATACCGACAACATCACGAGATATGGATTCGCGTCCGGGGCCACCGAGCGAACTTCGACGCGCATGCTGCGTTCGTTGCCGATCGGAATGCGGATCATGGAGCCGCGATCCACCGCCGAGGCCTTGATCTGGTTCGGGGCTTCGAAGTGGGGATCGAGACGGCGATAGGCGTTGACGCTCGGATTTAGAAGCAGGCAGATGTCATTGCCATGGGTCAGAATGCGATCGACGAATTCCCAGCCTGCTTTGCTAAGTTTCTCTTCGCCCTTGGGATCCCAGAACAGATTCTTGCCACCCTTGCTGATGGAGACGTTGGTGTGCATGCCGCTGCCGTTTACGCCGACGACAGGTTTCGGCAGGAAACTGGCGGTGAGGCCCATGTTGCGCGCAACCTGGCGGCAGATCAGTTTGTACAACTGGATCTGGTCGGCGGCAACCACAACTTCGGCGTAGTTGTAGTTGATCTCGAACTGCGATGGCGCTACTTCCGGGTGATCCTTTTCGTTCTGGAAGCCCATGGCGCGCTGCACTTCGGCGGTTGTGTCGATGAAGTTGCGGAGCGGGTCGCCCGGCAGGGAATGGTAGTAGCCGCCGGTGTTGACGTATTCGAACTTAACAGTCTCGTGGTAGGTGCGTTCCGCGTCCGGGGTTTTGAACAAGAAGCCTTCGATCTCGTTGGCCGCGTTCAGGGTATAGCCATTCTTCTTGAACTGGGATGCGGCGAATGACTTGAGGACGCCGCGCATGTCGGCCGTGTAGGGCTCGCCGCCCTTGTCGATAACTTCGCCGAAGACCAGAACTTTGCCGGGCCCAAACACGTCGGCGGGGCCCCAGTAGAATGCGCCCCAATCGATGCCGAGGCGGAGATCGCTTTCGCGCTGCGCGGTAAAGCCACGAATCGACGAACCGTCGAACGTCAGGTTGTCGTAGCTCTTGAGCAGGAACTTCTTGTCGTAGTCGAGCATGTGCAGGCGGCCTTCGAGATCGCTGAACATGACGGTCACGGCCTTGATGCGCGATTCGTTGGCCAGGTACTTGAGCCTGTCTTCCTGGATCTTGGCGGGCGATACGCGATCAAGGCGCTGCTTCTTGGCCTTGAGATTCAGCTCTTCCAGTTCGTCGTAGGGGATTGCCAGAAAGTTGCGAAGTTCAGTTGACATGCCTCTCCTTAAGTTAGAAAAGTATTCGGGCGGTGCCCGCACAATCTCGTTGACCAGGGGATCAAGCCTAATAGGCTACCTTGCCGGGACGGGGGTGACAAATAGAAATAGGTTATGCAATGGATTAGGGAGATTTATCCGGCGGGCAGGTAAAAGTGCCCTATTTGTAGGGCAATATCGTGCGAATCATTTTCCAGGGGTGATAGTCGAGCCATCGGGTGATCGGGCGATTGGGAACCATGGTTCGTGAAATAATCATGCATTGAGGAGAACTTCTTGAGTTGTGCTCTTTGTAAGGAACGGAAAGAGAAGCGGTTTTGCCCTGCAGTGCACGGAAAGATCTGTGCGCAGTGTTGCGGCGAGCAGCGCGAAGTCACGCTCGACTGTCCCAGCGACTGCCCTTATTTGCAGCAGTCGCGGGAGCATGAGAAGCCCCGGCAGGCAGCTGATTTCGATCGTTCGGCGCTGTTTCCGGAGGTGGAAATTCCCGAGCAGTTTCTGTATGAACGCGAGCACCTGATTATGGGTTTGAGTTTCGCGCTCGCCAAGGGCACCAGGGCAGGACGGGCTCTTGATGGGCAGTCGCTGATTGATCGCGACTTGATTGCGGCGCTCACGGCGCTGGCGAAAAGCTACCAGACGCTGGTGCAATCGAACCTGATTTATGAGCCGCCGACCGCAAGTTTGACCCACCAGCAGATTGCGCGCGAAGTGGAAACCATGGTGAAAGAGTTCCGGGAAGAAGAACAGAAGCATATGGGTTATTCGCGGCTGAAAGATGTCGAGGTGTTACAGGCGCTCGTATTTCTGCTGCGGATGGGTGTGACACGGAGTTCGGGACGGCCACGTTCGCGGGCTTTTGTGGATTTTCTCTCGGCACAATTTCCGGAGAGGCCGTCGGGTATCGCGGCGCCCGAGGATTCTGGCAGCCGGATCGTCATTCCATAGCAGTCAATCTCCCCCGAAAAAGCTTCTACCACAGAGGGCACAGAGGTCACTGAGGATCTGGATGCTCGGAGTCTTTCTTGACTGCTTCCACCCGTCTCACCGTCTGACCTTCTCCCAACACGGCTAGCATTTCACTTGCGGTCTTTTTGAGAACCGGATGCCGCGCTTCAGGCGCGATATCGACGAGCGGCTGGAGGACAAAACGCCGCTCGTGCAGGCTTGGGTGGGGGATTCGAAGGCCGGGTTCATCGATTACGAGGTCCCCCATCAGCAGGACATCAATATCAATTTTGCGCGGCCCCTTTCTCTTCAGGCGGAGCCGACCCATTTCCGCTTCGATGGAGAGAATTGCTTTCAGCAATTCGCGCGGAGTTTTTTCGGTTTCGATGGCCGCCACACAGTTCAGGAACCAGGGTTGATCGGCGAAATCTACGGGCTGCGTTTCGTATAGAGCGGAAACTTGTCGAACCGGCCCGGCAGCGCTCAATCGCGCGATGGCGGCAGCCAGATTGGCGGCTCGGTCGCCCAGATTCGAACCAAGGGAGAGGTAAGCAATTTCGTGCATCGCGTTCGACGTTGGTCCTACCGACGGCACGACGCAGGGGTTCGCGGCGGGTCAAAACGAAATGTACTCCATCCAGGGAGAGAGTGCAAACGGCGCGCCCCACAGGCTCGCCCATCGCTTCAACCGATCTGTTCGGTCTCCACCGGTTCGACGGCGGGAAGAGTCTCTTCGACGATGCGCTGGTGAATCTTGGCGCTGGTCACAAGGACAACCGAAGCTACGATCACGGCGCTGCCAAGGACAATGTAGCGATCAATGCGCTCGTGGAGTACGAGCCATCCCAGGAAAACGGCAACCACGGGATTCACGTACGCGTAGGTGGAGACCTTGGATGTGGGCACATGTTGCAGCAGCCAGATGTAGGCGGTGTAGCCGATCCAGGAGCCGCAAACAACAAGATAGAAGATGGCACCGAGGCCGCGAGCAGTCCACACGGGATGAGAGTCGCGTTCGAACGCCAGGGCGAACGCAAGGTTCGCGAATCCCGCGAAGACGACTTGCCATGCGGTGGCGCTAAAGGGATCGGCGGCAGCGGTTTGCCATTTCTTGGAAAGCACGGACCCGAGAGCCCAGCTCAGAGAACCTCCCAGCAGGGCAACCGACCACCAGAACTCGCGACGGCCGAGCGCAGTAGGCTGCATCAGAGTGGGCCAGACGAGCGCGACGACGCCAAACATGCCGATGATCAGTCCGACTTTGCCACGGCGTGAAATGTGATGATCCCCAAGCAGGAGGCTGTCCAGTACGAGGAACCACAGTGGGCTGACAGCAACCAAGAGGGCAGAGAGTCCCGTCGGAACTATGCGCTCCGCATAGGAAAGAGTAAGGTTGCCACCCATCAGAAGCAGGATGCCGACGGTGGCGAGCCGGGAGAGTTGGAGTGCCGAGAAACGAATGCGGCGTCCGGTGACGGCACAGTACGCGAGCATAACCAGGCCAGCAACTGTGAAACGCGTCGCGCACATGTAGGCAGGAGGAATCTGTTCGACGGCGATTCCAATACCGAGATAAGTTGAGCCCCAGAAGACGTAGACCAACCCAAAGGCAACGATGATCTTCCACGGGCTCGGAGCGGATGAAGTCATTTCTTGGATGATATCGGGGAAGATTCAGAATAACAGAGCTCGAGAGGCGAGTTGGTGATCGGGCCATCTGGTCATCGAGTGATCGTTGCGGCGCCTGCGGTTTTGTTAGGCCGCGGACCACATGCCGAGTTCGGAGAGGACCTTGGTGGCGGCTTCCGTGCCTGAGCGAACGCAGTCAGGGACGCCGATGCCGGTGAAGCCATTTCCGGCAAGCGCGAGGCCCGGGATTTTCAGGCGCAGGGCTTCGATGCGCTGGAGGCGTTCGAGATGGCCGACGGAATATTGTGCCATCGCGGACTTCCATTTATAGACGCGAGTAAAGATCGGCTCAGCAGTGAGGCCGATGATCTGGCGCAAGTCGTCGCGGGCGATGGCGAGAATCTGATCTTCGGTCTGGTTGAGGATCGCTTCGTCTCGTGCTCCTCCTAAAAAACAGCGAACAATGGCGCGATTTTCTGGCGCGCGGTGCGGGAATTTGTTGTGTACGAAGGTTGCCGCCAGCATGCGGTGTCCTGCGCTGCGGGGGACCAGGAATCCGAAACCAGGCGGAAGCGAGCGGCGAACTTTTTCGTCGTAACCGAGCGTAAGCGTGACGGACGAGCTGTAGTTGATGGAGGCAAGTTCGCGGGCGAGATTCTCGTCGGCGGATTGCAGAACGGCGGCCGCGGCATGTGCGGGCGCGGCGATGATGACGGCGTCGAAGTGATCGGACTGGTATCCGGCAGCGACGGTCCAACCATCATCTTGCGGGATCAGCGACTGCACGGGCGAAGAGGTGCGTAGGTTCGCCGCGTCCAGGCGGGCGACGACGGCGTCGACCATTTGCTGCATGCCTTCTTTGAGCGAACTGAAGAGCGGGCGGGGCGGGGCTTTTGCGGCCCCAGCCATTTTTTTACGGGCTGCTAGCATGGCGCGGCCCAGGCTACCGTGTTTCGATTCCATGTCGGCGAAGCGCGGGAGCACGGCGCGAACGCTGAGGTCGGTCGCTTCGCCTCCGTAGACGCCGGAGAGAAGCGGATCGGCGAGCAGGTCAACCATCTCGGAGCCGTAATGGCGCTCGACCATCTGTGCTACGGTTTCGTCGGCTTCGGCCTTATGCGGAGGATGGAACCACTCGGCGGCCATGCGCATTTTTGTGCGCAGCGAGAAGAGCGGCGAGAGCACCGTCGGCAGAATTTTGGTCGGCACCATGAACATGAGGCCGTCGGGCATGACGACGAGGCGGTCGCGACCGTTCTTATGAACGACGATGTAGGTTTTGCGGTCGGCGTCGTTGGAGCCGATGAGTTGATCGCCCAGCCCGATTTTGCGGCACAGGTCGGCGGCCCAGGGTTTCTCGGTGAGGAAAGAATCAGGGCCGGCTTCGATCAGGCATCCGTCGGCGCGGTCGGTGACCATGACTCCGCCAAAGCGCGGGGCGGCTTCGAACAGGACATACTGGATCCCGGCGCCGGACTGGCGCTTTTCCTCAAGCGTGAACGCGGCCGAGAGGCCGGAGATTCCGCCGCCGATGATTGCGATACGTGGCATAGGGTCGCTGTTCGCTATTCGTCCTTCGCTATTCGCTTCTAAGCCTCGGCTTCAGTTTCAAGAGCACTCCGGAACCGGGCTAGTTGCCGAACCGCGGCAACTGGCCGAGAGTCGACTTTAAGTCATCGACTGTAACCGGCTTCTTGGATTGTCCCCACTGCTTTAGATATGAGGGATGGTAGATAGGCACTCCCGTAACAGGCCGCCGCCCAGTCCGCTGAATTTCAACACGGTGGCCGCGCAAATCAGACATGCGTCCGTTCTTTATCTTGGCCACGACTCGGACGGACTTAACGCCAAGGAGATCGACTCTAGCCCAATCCCTTTGACGAATAACAGGATCGACGTGATGCTTAATGCAATGTTCAACAGCAATTTGTGCTTTTTCTTTGCTGATGTATTTAGCTTTGCTGTCAGTAGGAAAAACATTCTTAGGAGGTTGACAATTAATGCAGTTAATGATCGTGAGCCCATCTCTTGGGATGTCCGCCTTTCTTAGAAGCTCATCAAATACTTCGCCCGCGGGGCCCACGAGGGGTTTACCCTTTTCGAATTCTTTTTCGCCCGGCGCCTCGGCGATGACCAGTCGGTTGAGGTCATGGATGGGACTGGGTCGCTTACGGCTTACGAATGTGTTGTCGGGGATCAACTCTCGCATCGGACAACCCTTGCAACCCGGAGTTTGAGAGACGGTTTTGATCACTAAGACCTCCTACCTGCCCTTTGCCTTTTGGAATTGTAGATCCATCTGGCAGAGTCGCTTCCATGTCCTCGGCACTAAGTCGTAAGTGTTCCCACACGACCGCGAACCAGCTCCGCCAGCGCTGCCGTCAACGTTCTCGATCCGTTCAGCGATTCGGCTCGCCATAGGCGCATGCCTTCTTTTTCTGCGAATTGTTTGAAGAAGATGTCGATGTCGTAGAGCACTTCTACGTGATCGCAGAGGAAGCCTACGGGGTGAATGAACACTCCGCGGTGGCCTTTGGCTTTGAGGCTGAGAATTGTTTCTTCCACGGTGGGCCCAATCCACTGGCCTCCGGACATGCCTTGGCTTTGGAAAGCGAAGGTCCAGGCGTCGTCTTCGAGGCCGCCTGCTTTCGCTACCAACTGGGCGGTTTCTTTGGACTGGGCTTCGTAGGGATCGCCTTCGGTGATGGTGCGCGCGGGCACGCTGTGGGCGGTGAAGATGATGGGCAGAGTGCCGGGCAGAGTGCCGGACAGAGTGTCGGACAACGTGCCGCCGTATTCGGCGTTGGCTTTCGTCCATCCGGCGCGCAGGTTTTCTGCGAAGGCTTTGGCCAGTAGGGGCTGGTCGTGCCACTCGTCCACGAAATCGAGTTCGAAGTCGCTGCCAGCCACTTCGGGGCCGGTGACGGCGCTGCGATAAAGTCCGACGCTGGTGCGTGAATTTTGCGGCGCGAGACAGATGGCGATTACGCGCTCGAATTTTTGGGCGGCGATGGCTTTGACTGCGTCGGCGATGAAGGGCTTCCAGTTGCGCATGCCTACGAAGACGGATAATTGGAGTTCTTGCGAAAGTTGGTCGGCTTGCAGAAGCGTCCAGCAGGCTAGCGGTGAGAAGCCGATCAGCGAATAGCGGTGGCGGATTTCTTTGACCACCTGCGGCGGGAGCGGGCGGCCTCCGGTGACGTAGCGGAGGTACTCTGGAATCTGGTCAGGATTTTCGGGGGTGCCGTGGGCCAGGAGGAGGACGGCAGTTTTCTTTGCTTCAGGTACCGCCGACGAGCGCACGAACGAGTTGACGCTGTTCGCACAGTAGCAGGTGCCAGCGAGGCCCAAAGGGCACGAGGTCATTTCTTCCGCTCCGTTTTGAACTCGGCCGAGTGGTCGCGGATGTAGGCGCACAGCAACTCTACATTTTCCACCGGAGTTTCCTGCAGAATGCCGTGGCCTAAATTAAAGATGTGGCCGGGGCGTCCGGCGGCGCGGCGCAAGATGTCTTCGGCGCGCGTCTTGATTTCTTTCCATTCGGCGAAGAGCAGCACGGGATCGAGATTGCCCTGCACTGCGCCTTTGTTGCCGAGCGTCTGCCAACCGATGTCGAGCGGAATGCGCCAGTCGAGGCCGATGACCTCGGCTCCACTCTCTTGCATCGACGGTAGAAGCGTGGCGCTGTCCGTTCCGAAATAAATGATGGGGACGCCCGTCTTTTGCAGGCGCTTCACCAGATCGGTTACATGCGGGAGAGCGTAGCGGCGATAGTCTTCGACGCTCAGGCATCCAACCCAGCTATCGAAAATCTGGATGGCATCGGCTCCGGCGCGAACCTGCTCGGCAGAGTATTCGGCGGTGACGGATACCAACTTCGTCATCAACTCGTTCCACGCGGCTGGAGCTGAGTACATCATCTTCTTCGCGTGGACGTAGTTGCGCGAGCCTCCACCTTCGATCATGTAGCTGGCCAGCGTGAACGGCGCGCCGCAGAACCCGATGACCGGGAGGCGGTCGCCGAAGTGTTTGACGACCAACTTGATCGCTTCTGAGACATAGCCGAGGTCAGCGGCGCGGTCGGTCCGGAGATGTTTAATGTCTTCGGCGCTGCGGATGGGCTTTTCGATCTTGGGGCCTTCTCCGGCGGAAAAATGAAAGGGCAGACCCATGACTTCGAGCGGCAGAAGCAAGTCGGCAAAGATGATGGCGGCGTCAACGCCGAGAATTTCGGCGGCTTCAATGGTGACCTGCGCCGCGACTTCGGGCTTCTTGCAGATTTCGATAAGCGAATGCTGCTTGCGGACGGCGCGGTATTCGGGCATATAGCGGCCCGCCTGACGCATCAGCCAGATGGGCGTGCGTTCGGTAGGCTGCGCCTTGCAGGTACGGACGAAGAGAGAATTAGGGGCTGACATGAATCTTCCAATTTAGCATTTTCGAGGAAGTTGGGCCGTGCCGGAGATCACGAATTCCTTCCTTCATATGCGTTTCGCTCCAGCCCGAGCCACACCCGCCACGGAGACGCAGAGGCACGGAGAAAACCTTCAAATCGCCAAAACTCGGGTTTTTCGAATATTTTGCATTTCTCCGTGCCTCTGTCGTGAGATTCTGACCTTCTTCAACTTCCGGCTATAATTGCAGCCCTTAACAACAAGGAGTTTCATGCGACCGATTGCCGCGATGTTCCTGATTTTCACCCTGGTAATCCCCTCTCTTTCTTTTGGTGCCGACGCGCGGGGTTCGGACGATGCTGGCCTAGTCGGCTACTCGCCACGAAATAGTGCGAGCGAGCGCGAGTGGGAGACGAAATTCCGGGCGATTCCCGATCCGGCGAACTTGCGGGAATACATGCGGCGACTTTCGGCGCGGCCACATCACGTTGGCTCTCCGTATGACAAGGACAATGCGGAGTGGATCCTCGCGCATTTCAAAGAGTGGGGACTGGACGCGCACATCGAACAGTTCGACGTGTTATTTCCGACGCCGAAGGTTCGTGTCGTGGAGATGGTTGCGCCGACCAAGTTTACGGCGAAATTGGATGAGCCCGTAGTGGCAGTGGATCCAACGTCGAATCAGAAGTCAGAACAGTTGCCGACCTACAACGCGTACTCGATTGATGGCGATGTGACGGCGCCGCTGGTGTTCGTGAATTACGGTGTGCCGGAAGACTACGAAAAGCTGGACCGGCTGGGGATTTCGGTGAAGGGCGCGATTGTGATCGCGAAATATTATCACTCATGGCGTGGTATCAAGCCGAAAGTTGCGGCGGAGCATGGAGCGATTGGTTGCCTGATTTACTCCGAGCCGCAGGAAGACGGCTACACACGCGACAAAGTTTTCCCCGAAGGTCCGATGCGCAATCCTGACGGCGTGCAGCGCGGCAGCGTGATGGATTTTGCGGCGTCCAATCCGGGTGATCCGCTGACTCCGGGTATTGGTGCCGTTCCCGGAGCGAAGCGGCTCGATATTAAAGATGCAAAAAGCATTACGAAGATTCCAGTAATGCCGATTTCTTACGGCGACGCGCAGCCGCTGCTGGCGGCGCTGGCAGGGCCGATGGCTCCGGAGGAGTGGCGCGGTTCGTTGCCGATTCCGTATCACGTGGGGCCGGGGCCGGCGAAGGTGCATTTGAAAGTCGCGTTCAACTGGGACATCAAGCCGGTGTATGACGTGATCGCAAAAATTCCGGGGAGCGAGGCTCCGGAAGAGTGGATCGTGCGTGGCAATCATCATGATGCGTGGGTGAATGGAGCGGAGGATCCGGTTTCAGGGCAGGTAGCATTGCTGGAAGAGGCGCGCGCGCTGGGCACGCTATTAAAGCAAGGTTGGAAGCCACGGCGGACGATTATTTATGCGGCGTGGGATGGCGAGGAGCCAATGCTGCTGGGTTCTACCGAGTGGGCGGAACAGCATGCGGCGGAGTTGCAGGAGCACGCAGCGGTCTACATCAACACGGATGCGAACGATCGCGGGCTGCTGAATATGGGCGGGTCGCACAGCTTGGAGCAGTTCATCAATGGAGTAGCGCGCGACATCGACGATCCCGAGACGCACATGACGGTGTGGAAGCGGGCGCAGTTGGCGAGAATTGCGGATGCGAAGTCTCCGGAGGACCGGCAGGAGTTGCGGTCGCGCGCAGACTTGCGCATCAACGCGTTGGGTTCGGGAACGGACTTTACCGCTTATCTCGATCACCTTGGCATTGCGACTCTGGACATGGGCTATGAGGGCGAAGATGAGCAGGGTATCTATCACTCGATCTACGACGATTTCTACTGGTACACGCATTTCTCGGACACGGATTTCACTTACGGGCGGGCGATGGCACAGACCGTGGGAACGTCAGTGATGCGACTGGCGGATGCTGAGATTCTGCCATTCGACTTCGTGGACTTTGCCGACACGGTCGAGATGTACAAGAAAGAACTGCAGAAGATGGTGTCGGGCAAGCAGGAAGAAATCCGCGAGACCAATCAGGAGTTGGAAGAGGGGGTCTTCAAGGCCAAGTTCGATCCGCGAAGGCCAACCGTGGCTCCAGTCAAAGAAGAGATCCCTCCGCACTTGAATTTCGCCCCGCTTGAAAATGCTCTGGAGACGTTAACGAAGAGCGCGAAACACTACCAGCAGGCGCTCGGGAAAAAGCAGTCCAGCCTTGGCGATCAATCGGCAAACAAGCTGGCAGCCGTCAATCATGACTTGATGACGACGGAACGGGGACTGATGAATGAAGACGGATTGCCGCGGCGGTCGTGGTACAAACACTTGCTCTATGCGCCGGGTGTGTACACGGGATATGTCGTGAAGACAGTTCCCGGAGTGCGCGAGGGGATCGAGCAGAAGCATTGGGCCGAAGCCGACGCAGAGATCGTGCGGGTGGCCAAGGCGCTGGAGAATGAGGCCGGGGTAATTGAGAAGGCAGCGCTGGAGTTAGAGTAGGATGCGGCTATTGCCGAGGTAGGAGTCGAAAAGTTTCGTTCTTGATACTGGCTCGTGCGTACCCTAACGTTGGAGAGCCTTCGAGAACTGCGATCTACGATAGTAGTTCTCTGCAACGTCCACGCCTGATGTGCAAAGTCATTCACTTTGACAAGCCTGTTTTTTGGACACATACTGTCACGCAGATGTGTGGGGGATCCTCTAGCTGGTGACCCGTCCTGTTCCCCTCAGGCATGGGTTTCCGCGCTACAGCGTCCGTACTCGAAAGCTTACCCAGGCGAAAAATCAAAATTGAGGAAGAGGAACATCGGGATGAGACGAACGATTGTGTTTTCTATTGCCAGTGCGGCCTTGTTGTTGGCTGTGTCGATCAGCGGTGTGGCCCAGCAAATTGATAAGTCTGCTCTCCATCGTTATTTTGGCGTAGTACCGCACCCGGACCCGGACGCAGCGAAGATGCTGGAGCAATCCGCTCAAGGTACTGGGCTGACCGTTTGGAGTTACTCAGCCACGTCGAGCCGGAACGGCTCCACCTACAAGGGAACCATGGTAGGCGCCGATCCGAATACGAGCAACGTCACCACCACAATTACCACCCAGATCGTACCCATCATCTTTACCATCGGCGGGACGACGTTTGATCCAACCGTTCCTGACAGCACTTGTGAAGGTGGGAAAGTTCCACTCACATTGTTCAAGCAGTCCCCCATCATCAAGAAAACCGCTTTTACGTTCAACGGCGTGAACGTCGGGAAAGGCCAGTACATTGACGCTTTTCAACGCGGCAGTTTCTGGACCCCGATTCAGGCCAATGGCGGCAAGTACCATACGACACTGAAAGCCGTGACTCTTCCGGCGATCACGGTGGATCCCGGCACGCACGGGCAGATCGTTTATACGGGCGGGTGCGAGGCTCTGGGCGGCGTGGACCAGAGCTGGTGGGATAGTTACGTGAGAGGCACTCTGCTTCCCTCGCTGGCATCGCAGGGCGTGGGTCCCACCACCTTTCCGATGTTCATGATGTACAACGTCGTGATGTATTCCGGCAATCCGAACAACTGCTGCATTCTTGGTTATCACGGGGCAACCGGTAATCCGGTGCAGACTTATTCGCCGTTCGAGTTCGACAGCACGGGAGCCTTTGACAACGGTGATGGTTTCACGGACGCCTACATTGCTGCTCACGAAGTGGGTGAGTGGCTGGCCGATCCAACCGGCCGGAATCCGACTCCTTTTTGGGGACACGTAGGACAGGTGGGTGGATGCCAGAGTAACTTGGAAGTTGGTGATCCCCTAACTGGCACGCCTGCCATCACCAAAACGATCAAGGGCTTCACCTACCACCTCCAGGAGTTAGCATTCTTCTCCTGGTTCTACGGGGCGCCTTCGATGGGGGCGGGCGGCTTGTACTCCAACAATGGCACGTTCGTGTCCGATGCCGGTCCGGTTTGTCACTGAGGTCGCACGTGATATTTGGGATGGGCCGCCCAGTTTTCCGGGTGGCTTTTTTCTTGGCGCTAACTCAAGTGACACGCGCTACTAGCGGTTCTACCGATTCTTGCGCATGAAGTTCCAGGCAGTGGAGACAATGTTGGTCAGGTCGCGCTGCGGAGTCCAATTGAGAAGCTTATGCGCTTTGCTCGCGTCTGCGACCAGAATGGGCGGATCGCCGGGACGGCGCGGGCCGATTTTGCGGCGGACGGGTTGGCCGACGGCAGCTTCTGCAGCGTGAATTACTTCAAGAACAGAATGGCCCTTGCCGGTGCCGAGATTCAAAGCTACCGAGCCGCCGCCTTGTTCCAGGTGCTGCAGGGCGCGGACGTGCGCGTCTGCCAAGTCATTGACGTGAATGTAGTCGCGGAGACAAGTGCCGTCGGGCGTGGGATAGTCGTCTCCGAAAATTTGGAGGTCCGAGCCATCCGGAGTTGCTGCCAATAGAGCGAGCGGGATCAGGTGTGTTTCAGGATCATGAAGTTCGCCGATTTCACCGCTGTCGTCGGCTCCGGCGGCATTGAAATAACGCAGACGGGCGGTACGTAGTCCGTAGGCGCGGCTGTAGGCTTCGAGAACATGTTCGAAAAACAATTTGGAAGCACCGTAGGGATTGACCGGCTCGCGTGGCGCGTCTTCTGTAATAGGAACTTTTACGGGAATCCCGTAGACAGCGCACGTGGAAGAAAAGATGAAGTGCCGGACGCCCGCATCCACGGCGGCATTGAGCAAGGTGAGTGCGTCCACAGAATTATTTCGGAAATACTTGCGGGGGTTAGTCCCGGATTCTCCAACGTAAGCGTGGGCAGCGAAATGAATGATGGCATCTACGCGCGGCAGGACCTGATGGAGTTTGGACAGGTCCGCCATATCGCCTCTGACCAGTTCGAAACCCTTTGCCAGGCGCTCGAAGCCGGTGCAGAGGTTGTCGTAGATGATGACGTCGTAACGTGCGCGCCGCAACGCGCGAGCGGTGTGACTGCCGATATAACCTGCTCCTCCTACTACAAGAACTGCCACGAGAGAACCTCTCTTATGAGTGATGAATCCAAGCTGCCCAATCCAGTTTAGCTCACTGTGCGGCGGCCTTCGCGGCGGCCGCGGGCGCGGTAATCGTCACCGAATCCGGCTGCGTCCATGCCGGCTTACCATCTGCAATTTCCACGCGGTTCATCGTGATCTTTAGCTTTTCGTGATCGACCTCAACCAGCAAGTAGTGATAGTTGATTCCATTGCTCTGGTAGGGATCACTGGGAGCGCGCGAGACGGGATAGGCGTGAGCTCCGGCTCCACCGGAAACGAAGTACGTGACGCCGCCGTGTTCATGGCGTTCGTAGTTGTGCACGTGTCCCGAGAAGACGACGAAGCGGGCACGGGTACGCGGCTGGCGTTCTTCCAGGAGTTTCGCAAGAGCCTGCTCGGCAGCACGTGCGGAATGACCCTCTCCATGGAGGTTCATGGACGAACTCGTGTAAGGCGGGTGATGCGTCATGACGAAGACGAAGTCGACGTCAGTCGCGATGCTGTCGAGTTTTCCGGTAAGCCATTGGGCCTGAGCGCCGGCCATTTCATCTTCGGTGCTGTCGAGTGCGAGCAGAAGCGTGTTGCCGGCGCGAACCGAATAGTAGCGGTGGTTATTCAGATCCGGAAAGGCCTGGAAGTAGTTTCTGAGTCCGGGCTTGGGCAAAAAGTAGAGTTCGTGATTGCCCAGTGTGGGGAACACGGAGATATGCTTCTCGCGCCAGGGGGTGGTCTCGCTGGCGAAGACACTCCAGTCCTTCCGGTCGCTGCCATGAAACACGATATCGCCGGTAAAGCAGATGAACGCGGGACTTGCATCGGCGATCGCCTTTACCAGCGCGACGCGAACTGCGGGGTTGGAGTCCGTGGCGTCCTTTGGGTCATGAAAGCGTGCGTCGCCATAGGCTACGAAGCGGAACGGGCCACTAAGCTTCAGTGACAGATCGCCGGGCGCGGTTTGAACTGGTGGGTGAGTGGGCCTCTCTCCGCGGGCAGGGTGGCTTTTGGCACACCCGATCAGGATCACAATAGCTGCGATAGTGGAGAACGATGAAACTCGCAGGAAAACCGGGAGTCGAGTCATGGGGGCCAGTGCTCAAGAGTTCTTCCATTGTCCCACAATGCGCTGGTTGGGTGCCGGACCTCAACATTTATGCGCAAGGTGGGGAGACGCTGTTCTAAACTGGCGCATAGCTCGGAAAGCCGGATCGCTGCCAGTGGAGCACGGGACTACGCGATGAAACTGCTGATCGTGGAAGACGAGACCCATATGGCAGAACTTCTGCAGAAGGGTCTGTCGGAGGAAGGCCACACCGTTGTGTGCAGTCACGATGGCGCTGAAGGACTGGCTACGGCGATGTCCTACGAATTTGACATCATCATTTTGGATGTGATGATGCCGAAGCTTAGTGGCTACGAAGTTGCCCAGCGGCTGCGCGCCGAAAAAATTCGTACGCCAGTGCTGATGTTGACCGCGCGGGACTCAGTGCCCGACATCGTGCGCGGGTTGGACTTGGGCGTGGACGACTACATGACCAAACCGTTCTCCTTCGAAGAACTCCTGGCACGGTTACGGTCAGTGCAGAGGCGTTCGAGGGCAGCGACAGAAACAAGTCTGCGGGTTGGCGACCTGGTGCTCGATCCGGCGAGTCATGATGTTTCGCGTGGCGATGAGCGGCTTTCCCTGACTCGGACGGAATACAACCTGCTGGAGCGGTTGATGTATCGCCCTGGGCAGGTGGTACCGCGGAGGTCATTAATCGAGGCGGTGTGGGGCTTTGATCGCGAGATTGAGGAGAACACGCTGGACGCGTTCATGCATTTGTTGCGTGCAAAAGTGGATCCGCCGAAGAAGGCGAAGTTGATTCATACCGTGCGCGGCGTGGGATACATGATCCGCGCAGACGGTGCCGCATGAGAAAACTGTCCATCGGATGGCGGCTAACGTTGTGGTACGTGGCGATTTTTGCGCTGGCCCAGTTGGTGTTTGGTGTCGGCATGTGGGTTCTGCTGCGTCACTACCTCTACGATTTGGCCGATGACGATCTGGAGAGTCAGGTCGAAGATCTGCAGAAGTTTTTTGCTACCCAGAAAACTGATTCATTCGCCGGACTTCAGGCTGAGTTCGCGACATCCTATGCGGATCACGCCGGTGACTATTTGCAGGTTTACGCGGGCGACGGTCGGTGGGCCTATCAGTCGAAATTTCTGAAAGCGCATCCACTCGCATCGGCCGAGCCAATGCATATGGCGCGTCCTGTTTTTGAGGACCGCTGGCTGGACGGAATACCGTTGCGCTTTGCCGTCCAACGGTTCGAACTGAACGGGCATTCTTATGCCGTGCAGACTGGCGTGCCGATTGCTGACCTGCTGGACACACTAGCGATGTTTCGCCTATATTTGCTGGGATTCGCGCCGCTCTTGCTGATGGGCGCGGCCACCGGCGGGTATTGGTTGAGCCGCCGGGCACTCGCACCCGTGGACGCGATCGTTGGGACGGCGCGCCAAATCGGTGGCTCGAACCTGAATAGCAGACTCGAACAATTGGATACCGGAGATGAACTTCAGCGCCTTTCCGACACGTTGAACCAGATGCTGGATCGGATTGAAGCTGCGTTTCGCCGAGTAACCGAATTTACCGCCGATGCTTCGCACGAATTGCGCACTCCGGTTGCGCTGATCCGCACAGAAGCGGAACTAGCACTGCGCCGTTCGCGGGGAGAGGCGCAGTATCAGGAAGCCTTGCAGCACATTTTGCAGGAAGCCGAGAGGACTTCGGGACTGATAGAACAGTTGTTGGCGTTGGCGCGTGCGGACTCGGGACGGGAGTCGCTGAAGATGCAGCCCGTAAATGTCCACGACGTTCTGCGGGATGTGGTCGAAAGCTGGCGCAGGGTTGCCGCAATCAGCAATCTGGAATTCCGCGACGGCCTTGGAGCAGCCGAGATCTTTGTGGTGGCCGACGAGAATGCGATTCGGCGAGTTGCCAACATCCTTCTCGACAATGCGTTCAAGTACACGGCCTCGGGCGGAGCCGTGGAATTGGCGTTGGAACTAAGAAACGACGCAGGGTTGATCACAGTTCGGGATACGGGTGCAGGAATTGCAACAGAGGAGCAATCGAAAATATTTGGGCGTTTCTATCGGGTGGACAAAGCCCGCAATCGGGAGACGCAAGGAGCCGGGCTCGGCCTCTCGATCGCGCAGTGGATCGTGCAGCAGCATGGTGGCGTAATTCATGTGGAGAGTGAATTGGGACACGGCGCAACGTTCACCGTGGAATTGCCCGCGTTGAAAGCGGGTCCCGCCTTAATCCCGGCTCAAGTAATAGTGGACCGCGGGCGTGATGATCAGCGATAGAACCATCGAGATGGTGATGCCCCCAATCACTGCGATGGCCAGCGGCTGAAGCATTTGCGAACCAGCCCCAAGCGCGAGCGCCAACGGCAGCATCCCGGCAGCGGCAGCGAGTGCCGTCATTAAGATAGGTCGCAGACGGCGGCGGCCCGCCTGCAGCATGGCATCGTAGGCGGAAAGTCCTGCGCCCCGGAATTTCTGATCGGCGTCCAGCAGCAAAATTCCATTCTTTGCCACGATTCCAATCACCATAATCAAGCCCATGAACGAGGCGATATTGAATGCGGTTCGAGTCACCAGCAGCGCAACGAAGACTCCGGACGTGGAGAGGACGGCGGATGCGAGAATCGAGAGCGGCGCAGCCAGCGTGCGGAACTCGAACAGCAGCACGAGAAAAACAAGCACGATCGCGAGGATCAGCACGAGCAGAAGGTCGTGAAACGACTTTTGCTGTTCGGCGTAGGTGCCACCGTACTCGACGCGGATGGATGGCGGCAGATGCAAGTCGGCCACCTTTTGCTGGACAGCCTTGATCGCGCTGCCCAGATCGCGGCCTTCGAGACGGGCGGTTACGGCGACGTCGCGCTGCAGGTTTTCACGGCGGATTTCGTTCTGTCCGGGAAGTTCCACCACATTCGAGAGCGTGCCCAGGGTCGCCGTATGTCCGGTCGAGCTGTTGAGCAGCGTGTTGCTCATGGCCGCTAGCGAGCTACGGTTCGCTTTGGGGTAACGAACGCGAATGGTGTAAGCAATATCGTTGGCGATAAGCGGCGTTGCGGCGGGCTCGCCTTCGAGGACCGCTGCGGCATCCACGGCGACCTCTTCCGAAGTGAAGCCAGCGCGCGCGGCAATGGCGGCATTCACTTGAAAAACCGTCGCTGGATTGCTGAGCGTGTTGTCGATGCCGTTCAGGACATCCACGACGCCGGGAACCTTCGCAATACTGTCCGAAACCTGCGGCGCCCACTTGGTGAGCAGCGCGGGATCATTCGAGAAAAGTTTGATCTGTACCGGCTCAGGCGCGTTGGAAAGATCGCCGATCATGTCCTGCAGAACCTGAATAAACTCGACGTCAAGCTCTGGTTCCTGCTTCTTTATCTGCGCGCGCAGGTCCGCCATGACCTCATCCACGCCACGGTCGCGGTCGGCCTTGAGCTTAACTGCAATGTCGCCAGTGTTGGCCTCGGTGACGGCGGCCAGTCCTAACTGTAATCCGGTGCGCCGCGAGTAGCCTTCGACCTCGGGCGTCTTGTGAATCATCTCTTCCACATGTCCGAGCACACGGTTAGTTTCAGCGAGCGATGTCCCCGGAGGCATGATGTAGTCGAGAATGAAGCCGCCTTCATCCATCTCGGGGAGCAGGTCGGTCCCGAGGGCGCGATAACAGAAGAAGGACGCGACAACGAGAACACCTGCAAACAGGGCAATCGCGCGTGGTCGGTCGAGGGCGAAGTGCAGGCATCGTTCGTAGAATTCGATGATCTTGCGCACACGGCCGGTGAGCGCGGCGTCCTCCGTGGCGAGCAGGCGCGCGGCCTCACTCAGCGTTCTGTTTTCTTCCGGTGGCACTTCGGCGGCGTCAGTCTTCTTTGAGCCAATGAAGTACTGGCTCAGCGTGGGCGTCCAACTCAGGGCGAGCGCCAACGAAGTAAATAACGAGACGCCGACAGTGATGGCGAGCGCCCGGAAAAATACGCCGGTGACGCCAGTGGTCGCAATCAACGGGATGAAGACGACGATCGGCGTGATCGTCGAGCCGATCAAGGGAATCGTGATTTCTTTGAGCGCGCTGCGAATCGCCTCGAAACGGTCCTGACCTGCATCACGATGGAGCGCAACGTTTTCGACGACGACGATCGCGTCGTCAATCACAAGGCCCACCGCAGCCGCCAGGCCACCAAGCGTCATCAGGTTGAAGCTCTGGTTCAGAAGCTTCATCACGATGAAGGTGACGACGACGGTGGCGGGAATCACCATGACGGCGACGATCGAGGTGCCCCAATCGCGCAGGAACAAGACCATGATCAGCGATGCGAGGATCACGCCGATCAGAATTGCATCACGCACGCTCTTGATTGATTCGGTGACGATATCGGATTGATCGTAGAAAGGTTCGAGCTTAATGCCGGGAGGAAGACTCTTCCCGATGCGATCGATTTCCGCGTGGACTTCGTTTGCCACGTCGAGCGTGTTGCTGTCAGGCTGGCGGCTGATGTTCAGTAGAATCGCGGGCTTGCCGTTTGCCGTGACCACCGTATACACAGGCTTCACGCCGGGGCCGATGGTTGCAACATCGCCGATCCGAATGGGAATTCCAGCCGCCGTATTTTTGACGACGATCTGCCCAATTTGATTTGGGTCGGTTACTTGTCCGTTCACCAGGCCGAGATAGAGTTGGTGATTCTGTTCGAGCAGTCCGGGCGAGTCAATCAGGTTGGTTCGGCGAACCGATTCCAGGATGTCGGTTACCGTAACTCCGGTGGCCAGCAATTTGGCTGGCTCGGGCGTGATGTGAAATTCAGGCTCCTGTCCGCCCTGCACGCTTACCGTGGCAACGCCGTCGAGACGGTTCAGTCGCGGCTTGAGTTCGTAGTTGGCCATCGTCCAGAGTTCGGTCTGGGGAACAGTGTCAGAGGTAAGGCTGTAGCCAAGGATCGGGAAACTGGCGAAAGTCAGGCGATGCGTTTGCAGAGTCGCGGTTGTGGGCAGTTCGGTGCGAATGTGCGAGAGCGCGGCGTCCACCAGTTGCAGCGTGGTCACCATGTCGCTGTGCCAGTCGAAAAAGAGATCGATCTCGGCCGAGCCACGGCTGGTGATGGAGCGCACCTGGAGCAGCCCGGGCACGCTGTTCACGGATTCTTCGATCGGACGGGTGATGGTGACCATCATCTGGTCGATTGGCATGACGCCGTTATCCACGCCGATGACGACACGAGGAAAGTCCGTGGTTGGGAAAACAGAAATCGGAATGGTGGTAGCGAGATAAATCCCGGCCAACGACAAAATAAGGACGAGGAAGATGACCGGCTTCGCGTAGCGCGTGTACCAATAGTGATTGTTTCCCGGGCCAGTGGAGCGCAGTCGTTCGAGCAGGGAATGCCAGGACATGGACATTCGCTAGTCCTTGCCCTTGTCGGTGGATTTTTCTTTGCCGGCGGGCGTTTCGTCGGCTTTTTCCGCACCGGGCTTGTCGCCTGCCTCGGATGCGGGTGCCGCAGGCGCAAGCGTGTACTTGGTCTTGTCGGGAATGCCGTAGCCACCCTTGACGATAACGTTCTCGCCTCCTTTGAGGCCCTTTGTGATCTGCACGCGATCTTGTTCGCGAATCCCGATTTCAACGACTACCTGGTGAGCGAGGCCATCGCCGCCGGCGACCATAACGACGGTTTCGCCTTCGGGTGTCTTCAGCAGCGCCGGAGCAGGAACAAGGATGGCGTTCTTCTCCGCCCGTCCCGCAATTTCCAGATTGACCGTAGAACCTGGGCGGAGCAAGCCCTTTGAGTTCGCGGCTTCCACCCACACTTCGACGGTCGTACTGTTAGCGTCGAGCGCGGGGCTGACGACTGTCACCTTACCCGATATCTTTACCTCGCCGGGCGCGGTGATCGTCGCGGAGTCGCCACGCCTGATCCCCGCCGCGGCATCTTGCGGAACGTGCGCCTTCGCAATGACCGTGGACGTATCCATGACGATCAGCACCGGCGAGCCTGCGGGCGCCATTTCGCCGGGGTAGAGCGGCCGGTCTGTGACCACGCCATCGATGGGACTGTGAATCTCCGAGTAGGAAAGCTGTGCCGCCGCGCCCTCGAATTTTCCCTGGGCGGAAGAGAGCTGGCCCTTCGCTGACTTAAGTTGGTCTTTCTTGCCCGCCGCTTCGAGCGCGGCCATATGCTTTTGCGCAATTTCGTATTGCGACTTGGCTTGAATGACAGCTACTGCCGCGGTATCGAAATCCTTGCGCGGCAACGCGCCTTCTTTGTAGAGACCTTGCCGGCTTTCGTAAACCTTCTGTTCGGCTTCGTAGGCTTGCTTGGCGGCCTGGAGATCGTATTCGGCCTTTTGCCATTCTTCCGGAAGTGCCGATGACGTTTCGATGTTGTAAGCGGCCTGGGCCTGTTCGTACGCACCCTTATTTTCGACGGCAGCAGCGGCGAGATCGCGATTCTCAAGCACAGCGAGTAACTGTCCGCGATGCACGCGGCTGCCGCGATTCACATAGAACGCTTTCACCGGCGCGGAGATTTTGGGCGTGAGCGCCGCCTGGTCTTTTGGGTAGAGGATGGCTTCGACGTTGAGGACCTGCTGGATCTCTCCGCGTTGTGCGGGCGCCACTTGTACGTCGACCACCGGCTCTACTTCTTTTTCCGCTTTGGAGCACGCGGCCGCGAACATCGATGCCGCTGCAATCAGCGAGGCCAGTATGGTTTGAAATGTACGGTGTGTCGTCATTAGTTGTTTAAGCGACGGTCGACCTGTAATTGTCGAGACCGATCATTCTAGAAGCTCCCTGTTAAAGTCTGCAGATTGGCGAACGCGACCTGAAAGCGTAGTTGGCCGTCGTCGAAAGCATTGCGCGCCTGGGTGAGCGTGTTCTGCGCGTCCACAACTTCAAGTACAGACGACTCCCCAGCTTGATAGCGCAATGTTGTCAGGCGAGAACTCTCTGCTGCGAGTTCGGCGGATTGGCTCAGGGATTCCAACTCGGCGCGTGCGGTTTCGGCCTCCTCATAGAAGGAACGCAGGTTGGCAAGCAATTGTCGCTGCGCTGCGCTCAGTTCGACGTGAGCCTGCTGGCGCCGCAAACCTGCCTGCTTTACCTTGCTGTAGCCGGCGCCCCAGTTCCAGATAGGCAACTGCAGCGTTGCGGTTGCGGAGTAGCCGAGGTTGCGTAACCTGTCCGGTGCCGGGCCACGCGCGGCAAACTGATTGGCGTCGATCCCGTAAGAATAATCCGCGGAAAGCGACGGAAGCATCGCAGTCCATGCCACTTTGACTTGCTGATCAGACTGGCGGAGTGACGCGAGCGCTGCATGGACTTCCGGATTGTTCTTCATCGCCGCCGTTTGGACTTCGGTGAAAGCGGGAAGCGGATCGGGTAGCCGCAGGTCGTCCACGACAGAGAAATTTTCTTCGAAGTTCGGGAACAGGAGTACGGCGAGATCAAGACGGCTCTTGTTCATGGAGAGAAGAGCATCCTGTAAGTTGCGCTGCTGCTGCTGTGCCTGAATCTTTGCCCTGATCACATCCGAGTTCGCGACCTCTCCGCCCGCTTGGAGTTTCTGGCTGATATCGAGGAAGTGGCTGGCCTCAGCGGACGCCTTCTGCGCGCTGGCGTATTTGCGTTGCGCCACAACGTATCCATCGTAGGCTTGTACGACCGTGACTACTAAACCGCGGGCCGCGATCTCCGACTTGGCGCGCGCCAAAGCTTCTGCAGCCTGGACGGCATGATGCTCCGCCAGCATCCCTGGCGAGAGCGCCTGATGAACGTTGCCTTGCGCGATGTATTCGTGCACGCCGTTGTTGGCGATATAACGTCCGGGCGGTGGAGATCCAGGAGTGCCGTTGCCCTGGGTGTAGATGTACTGCATGTTGTAGTTGACGTTCGGCAACAAGCCGGCGCGACTCTGCACCACGTCCTGATGCGCGACGCCGAACTCCGTGACGGCTGCGCGATATTGAGGATCGTTCGCCTTGGCTCGTGCGAGGGCGTCTTGCAGCGTAATAACAACCGGTGCCTTGCTGGGGTCTGCGGTGACCCCAGCACTCGCGACGGTGGAGCCGGGAAGATTCTGGCTGAGAGCAAGAAAGGGGAGGGCAAACAATAGACATGAGATCGCCGTCGGATAGGTGATCTTCCGCGGTAGTGATGGTAAGAACAGCATCGTACGCATCTCCCGGAGTCGGCATTCGCCAGCTCAATCGGCCGCACTCTGCAGCCAAAGGCAGGCAATCCACCAGAATGAGGATCGCACGCCAACCTTAAGATAATCTGAAACGGCGGGATGACGCTGAATTGGTGGCGCAACTATGCCGGACCGCCGCAACGGGACTACGCATAACCTGGTAGGCAATCAGCAAGTGGTCAATTCGGGTTGCCCGCCGATCGCAGCCAGAGCGCGTTCGACGATCTCGCTGGCGCAAACGAGCGCCATCGGAAGCGCTGCGGTCACAATAGGAGATAAGCCGATTTCGGTGCGTAGACGTTCGGGTTCGACTCCGATCAGAAAAAGCTGTTCCGGCAGATCTCCGATTAACTGGGCAGCCGCCAGCAATTCACCTGCATTACCTTCGTGTGTGGTCGTCCCGTGGGCGGCGCGAATGCGAAGGATGTCGGATTTCGCAAGAACTGAGATCTCACCGGGCGTCCTCCCCTCGGAGAAAGCATCAAGCAGAACAAGCGCCTTCCGTCCGGAGATGTGACCGAGCAACGCTAAGCCCTGAGTGCCCCCATCCATGCACTCGACTTCGACGTTTTCAGAAAAGACTTCGCTGACTTGTGACAATAGAGTGGGGCCGACACCATCATCGCCCAAGAGAATATTTCCCAAGCCGAGAACGAGTACAGGAGCGGGATCACACGTCTGCCACTGACTATCCATGCCGTCGTTCTAGTCCTCTTTGAAATCGCCCTTTTGGTAGAACTTATAGCCCGAAACGATCGATGTGATCAGGCCGTTGCCGTACTGCGTCGAGTCATAGAGGACGATGTACACGTGCAGGATCGCGAAAACCACAAATCCCCAGGCGAACATGTGATGCCACATGTGGGTCCGGAACGATCCGCCCATCAGCGGCAGCACCCAGCCAAACAAGCGATTCAGGAAGCCGCCCGGGTTGCTCTCGGAGTACAGCGCCATGCCGGTGAAAATCTGGCACCAACCCAGCAAAATCACAAAAAGTGTGTAGGCGATGCCACCGAGAGAATTGTGTCCGAGGTGTACGTGGCCGCGCTCCAGTCGCAGGTAATCGGTCGCTTGACGGAACAAATCTCGCCACCACTGGGGACGCCAGACGTAGGGGAATCCCGAACGTGAATAGTGATTGCCTACCCAGAACCAGTACACGCGCACCAGGAAGCTGACGGTGAAAATCATCGCGGCGATGAAGTGAATCTGCCGTACACGCCCCATCAGGAAATTGCGGTAGGCTTCGCCGCTTGGAGCCAACAAAGGATGCGAGATGTAGAGCCCGGTCAGAAACAGCACGATTAGACAGTTTGCATTCACCCAGTGCGTAACGCGGACCGGCAACTGCCAGACGTACTGCCGCCGGAAATATTCCTCTGGATGTTGAGACATCGCCCGCGGATCGAATTCGTTCGTGGAAGTCGCCATCGGTTTTTCCTCCCGACTACCTGACCGTGATTTCCGCCAGTTTTTCGCCATTCGGTCCGAAAACGTGCGAGGCGCAGGCCAGGCACGGGTCGAAGGAATGGATTGTCCGCAGAATTTCGAGGGGGCGCTTCGGGTCCGCCATAGGCGTATTAAGCAGAGCGGACTCATACGCTCCGTGCTGCCCCTTGGCATCCTTCGGCGACGCGTTCCATGTCGAGGGCACCACAATCTGGTAGTTCTCGATCTTTGTGTCTTTGATGTGGATCCAGTGGCAGAGCGCGCCGCGTGGAGCTTCGGTGAAGCCATACCCTTTGGCGTCGGCGGGCCAGCTTGAAGGCTCCCAACGTGAGGTATCGGCTACTGCTGAGTCTCCAGCTTTCAGGTTGGCGATCAACTTGTCATACTCAGCCATCAGCCAGTGCACGCAGAGTTTGGTTTCGAGTCCACGAGCAGCAGTGCGGCCGAGTGTGGAGAAGAGCGCGGTAGCGGGAACCTTGAGTGCGCCCAGGGCTTCCATGACTACGTCTTTATGTTCGGTGCTGCCGCTCGCGAACCCCACCAGCATGCGCGACAGCGGGCCGACTTCCATCGAGTTGCCTTTCCAGCGCGGCGACTTCAGCCACGAGTATTTGGCATTTTCGTCGAGCTGTTGATAGGGAGGCTTCGGACCACTGTATTTGGGAACGGTCACGCCATCCCAAGGATGCAGCGAATCCTTGCCTTCGGGATACTCGTACCAGGAGTGCGCGACTTCCTCCTGCACCTGATTCGCATCGGCGAGATCAAGCGGCTGCACATCACTCAGATTCTTATTCAGGATGACGCCGCGCGGCATGCGGAACTTGGTCACGTCGGCAATGCCGTTCTCCGGGACGTCGCCGTACGCCATGTAGTTACCGAGCCCGCCGCCGATCGCCGCCCATTCCGGATAGAACGACGCGACTGCCAGCAAGTCGGGAATATACATCTGTTCTACAACTGCCATCGCGTCCTGGATCAGGGTTTTGATGTAATTCAGGCGCTCCATGTTGATGGCGTTGTCGCCCTGCATAGAGATCGCCGAGGCCATGCCGCCCACCAGATAGTTCGGGTGCGGGTTCTTGCCGCCGAAGATGGTGTGGATCTTGATGATCTCCTTCTGCCACTTCAGCGCTTCCAGATAGTGCGCGACCGCCATCAAGTTTGCTTCGGGAGGGAGTTTGTACGCGGGGTGTCCCCAGTAGGCGTTCTGGAAAAGACCCAATTGTCCGGACTGAACGAACTTTGTCAGAGTGGTTGCCAGGTCTTTAAAGTAGCCCACGCTCGCCAGCGGCCACGACGGTGATACTTTCTGCGCCAGAGCAGCGGTGGCAGCCGGATCGGCCTTCAATGCAGAGACGATGTCCACCCAATCCAGCGCGTGCAGGTGGTAGAAGTGGATCACGTGATCCTGCACCTGCTGCGTGAGGAACATGATGTTACGGATGATCTCGGCGTTCGGAGGAACTTTGACGCTGAGCGCGTTTTCGACGGCGCGCACCGAGGCCAGTGCGTGCACAGTAGTGCAGACTCCGCAAATGCGCTCGGTGAATGCCCAGGCATCACGCGGGTCGCGGCCCTTGAGGATGACTTCCAGTCCGCGCCACATGGTTCCCGACGACATGGCATCTTTGATTACGCCGTGCTCGTCCAGCATGGCTTCGACGCGGAGGTGGCCTTCAATGCGAGTGACGGGATCAACTACGACTCTGGTCGCCATGGTTTACTTTCCTTCCTGTTCGGGAGAGTTCTTTTGAGTGGAACGCCGCACTTCCGTCGAGATGAAGTGTGCGCCAACGCCGATGAGGGCAGCCCCGGCAACGACCGCGCCGACCGTATCTGGCGTGGACTCGATGCCCGGCAGCGGAACCGACGAGAGCCTCTCGTAGAACGGGCCGTTGTCCCAGAACTTTTCCTCGCTGCAGCCAATGCAAGGATGACCGGAGCCAATGGGATACGAGACGCCGTTGTTCCACTTGAAAGTGGAGCAGGAGTTGTAGGTGCTCGGACCACGGCAGCCCATCTTGTAAAGACACCAGCCTTTTTTCGCACCGTCGTCGTCCCAGGTTTCCACAAACTGTCCGGCGTCGAAGAACGGACGACGGTAGCATTTGTCGTGAATGCGCTGGCCGTAGAACATCTTCGGACGTCCATAGCGGTCGAGTTCGGGCAAAACACCAAAGGTCAGAATGTAAGTGAGCACGCCAGTCATGACTTCGGCGATCGGCGGGCAGCCGGGAACATTAATGATGGGCTTGCCTGTAATCAGTTCGTGAACTGGCTTCGCTCCCGTTGGATTCGGCTTCGCGGCTTGCACGCATCCGTTCGATGCACAGGATCCCCAGGCGATCACCGCTTTCGCGTTAGCCGCGGTTTCCTGCAGGATGCTAAGGAAAGTCTCGCCACCAATCGTGCAATAGACGCCGCCATCGGCAGTAGGCGCGTTGCCTTCGACTGCCAGCACATATTGGCCGGCATAGTCCTTCATGATGCGCCGGCGATTGTCCTCTGCCTGGAAACCAGCAGCCGCCATCAGCGTATCGTCGTAGTCCAGCGAAATCATATTAAGCACGACGTCTTGCGCGATGGGGTGCGAAGACCGAATGAACGATTCGCTGCAGCAGGTGCACTCCAGCCCGTGCAACCAGATCACTGGCAAACGCGGCTTGGTTTCGAGTGCGTTGACGATTTGTGGGACGACAGTGGCGTCGAGTCCAAGAGCCGCTGCCATCATTGTGCAGAATTTCATGAACCGGCGGCGATCGACTCCGTGGGACTTCAGAACATCATAGGTAGAGGCACTGCGCGCTTCAGCGTCCATAAGCTTGCCTCGAACTGAATGTGGGAAATTACCAAGGCGTGGGCCAAGGCTTGTCCCCGCGCATGTTAGTACAACCGTCATTAGAAGCTGTGACGCGCGTCACCACTCGATGTGAAGCGATGGCCGCGTCGGCGCCGCTGGTGGAGACTTTGCCGTCAGTGCAGGCAGGGACTACTGCAACTTCATCTTTGTCAGCAGTCCGGAAAAGCGAGAATCGTTTCGCAATGAGTCGTAGCGCGGATCTACCTTCAGATAGACCATGGGCGCACAGTGTTCAGCGTAGGATTTTTCCAGCCAGGCAAATGCCTCATCCTTGCTTCCCAGCCGCGTGTAGAGTTGCGCGATCTTGATCGGAGAAACGTATCGGATCTTGGCTTGTTCCTGCATTCCGGCCAGCCAGCGCTCCAACGCCGCGTGGTAGCCTCCCGTGCTGTACGCAGACTGGACTGCGGCGGCCAGCTCGCTTTCGCCCGACAAACGCAGCAATATAACGGCTTCTTGGATTGCCTCCCGCGTTTTGCCTTGTTGCTCATAGGCGAGCATCAGGTCGTCGTGCGCCCAGGCAAAGTTCGGATCCATCTCAATCGTCTTGCGGTAGATCGCGATCGCGGCGTCGTACTGGTGCGTGTAGTGATTGGGATAGGCGCTGTTGATGTTGATGATCAACGACAGTGGATCGAGTTCGAGCGCCCGCTGCAACTCACGGCGCGACTCGTCGAACCGGCCCATGGCTTCCAGATGAATTCCGTACCAGTGATGTGCCGTGGAATACCCCGGGTTAAGCTCGATTGCGCGGCGGAATTCGGATTCGGCGCCCGTCCAGTCCCACTCGTACAGAGCTTTGATCATGGCAAGCGATGTATGCGCTTCTGCCAGTTGATCGTCGAGTTGCAGTGCCTTCGTGGCCATTGCCTGAGCCTGCGGAAAGTACTCCTTTGGCGGATAGCTTTCGAAGCCGAGAAGTCCGTAACAATCGGCTAGGCCCGCATAGGCCAGCGCATAATTAGGGTCGTAAGCAATTGCCTGACGGAAATAGTCGGCAGCTCGCAAGAGCCCTTCATCGGTCCGTTTGTTGAAATAAAAGCGCCCTCGGAGATAAAGTTGGTACGCTTCACCATTGACCGTGGTCCGGCGCGAGAGCAGCCGTTGCTGTTCTCCGGTTAGTTTTATCTTGAGCCGCGAAGCAATTTGCAGTGCAATCTCTTCCTGCACCGCGAATACGTCCGACGTCTTCCGGTTGTATTGCTCACCCCACAACTGGCTGCCATCGCTGACTTTGATCAGTTCTGTGTCCACAACCAGCTTGTCGCCCAGTTGGAACACTCGACCCGTCAGAACGGCTTGCACTCCAAGTGCCTGCCCAATCGCTCGCGGATCGGTTTCCTTCTCCTTGTAGTGAAACACCGTGCTCCGGGCCATCACCTTCAACGTATCCAGCTGAGACAAATTATTGATGATGCTTTCGGTAAGGCCATCGCCCAAGTATTCCAAGCTTGCATCGGAACTGCTGTTCACGAGTGGGAGGACGGCGACGGAATAGATGCCATCGTTCTGACGCGTCCACAGCCAACCCAGCCCGACCGACAGAGCTAGTGCCAGTGCCACAGAGCAAACGACAACCGCATTTCGATAAGTCTTCCGCGGGCGGGGCTCCGCTTGGACGCTAAGAGCTGGATTGCTGGCAGTAGGTTGATCTGCCGACGATTCGTCCGAGATCGGCGAAACCGGGGCAATGAAACGGTAGCCCTTCTTAGGCACGGTTTCAATGAAGCGAGGATTTTCGGCAGTATCCCCCAATGCATCCCGTAACTTATTGATTGCCTTGTTCAGCCCCTGGTCGAAATCCACAAACACATCGGCAGACCAAAGCCGCTGCCGCAATTCCTCACGGCTGACGATCTCTCCCGGTCGCTCCAGAAGCATTGCCAGGATGCCGAAGGGCTGTGCCTGAAGGCGGACCTTCAGTCCCTGGCGACGGAGTTCTCCGGCCTTCAGGTCCGCTTCAAAAATTCCGAAACGAGCGCGCTCCATTTAACCCCGGGGGAGGGAAGATTTGCTGTAGGACCAGCCTCGGAATTCTACCATTTCCACCTTTGTTAGCCAGGGAATCTCCCGCTCTACTTTGTTGTAAACAGACAAGATATTAGGGGAGGTGCGGTTCCGGGCGAGACCAGTCGGAGTCCATTGTCGTAGGTGCGGTCTTCAGGAGAAAGTGGCTGCGTCGCGAGCGATTTGGACCCTCGGTTTCGCCGACTGAATTATGGTTTCCGGAGAGTACTTACATGACTAGCAATTCCGTAATCGAGCTGGCCGACCAAAAAAGAGAACTACGACCGAGTTCACCTTTGCCAGTATTTGAAGAACCTCAACACGCCGAACTTATCCGCCCGGAGTTGCTCGAACGCATTGCGCAGGGGGATCAGAATGCCATGAGCGAGCTGTACGACCGAACCAGCGGTGCAATCTTTCGACTGGCTAGCCGCGTTCTGCGGGACGAAGGCATCGCCGAGGAAGTTCTGCACGACACGTACATGCAAGTCTGGCGGAAGGCGTCGGACTTTAGTCCCGAGCGCGGAACTCCGACCTCGTGGGTGTTCATGATCGCCCGCAGCCGGGCCATTGACCGTCTGCGAGCCCGCCGGGCCTATCAGTTTGAGCAGACGTTCGACGAGGTTTCAGAGGTCGCGCTGGCCGTTGAGGCGAACCTTGAACATTCCCTGATCGGACGCCAATCCGCCGAACAGCTACGCGAAGCGCTCAGTGAACTGCCAGTGCCGCAACGCCAGTTGATCGAGATGGGATTCTTCCAGGGCTTGAGCCATCAGGAAATCGCAGAAAAAACGGGACAGCCATTGGGTACCGTCAAGACGCGAATCCGAAGCGGGATCAAGCGATTGCGAGATTTCATGGCAAGTTCTACCGCATGCGGCCAGCCCGCGCGAGCCGTTTCCCGATGAAACTTCCCCCGCAGTCTATTTGTGAATCCCTATGCCTGGAGCAGCCGCAGTTTGCTCCGGCGCAGAGTTTACCTTGTAGTCCTTGTACTCGATGGTCAGCGTGGCTCGCCCTCCCAGCCGAATGTAGCTGATTGATTGGTTACGCAGCGGTAGCCAGAAACCCTGAACCCGCGTGTACTCGTGGTGGATCTCACTCTTCTTCGTCCAGAAGGACGGATTCTGCGCCGGTTCCGCCTCAATACGAGTCACGGCGAAATCGGTAGCGTCCACCCAGATCTTTCCCCGGTAAACGTACTTGCTCTTGAATTTCGGAGCAACTTGCAGAACATACTGCGGGTTCGGCTCGGACGATTCGAAGCCCGCAAACTCGAACTCATAGTTGGAGCGGTTCAGGAGAGTGCGATCCCGCATCTCTGGTACCGCCGCTTCCTTCTCGCTTTCGAGTAATTTCTTGAATACTCGGTCGAGAACCAGTTTTGACCCGCTCTGCGAAATGATTTCAAAAGTCTTGGTGGCAGGGCTGGTGTAGATAGCGTGCACCGTCATCTGCGCTTCGCGATCCCCAGGAAATCCCTGGTAAACAAGCCGGTATAGTCGCGTCGATTCTGAAGACCGCAAACCTTGCGCCCGTTCTTCGTTTCTGCGGATCAGGTTGTTTACGACCTGCTCAACGGAAAGGGGGCCAGCGGCGGGAGCCGGGGTATCAGAGGTACCACCACGTGCCAGTAACCCATGCGCGCCAAGGATGGCGACTAGAAAGACAATCGGTATGCAACGTCTCAGCATGGGCTCTTTCAAGCCTATACCTTTTGTGCACTAGTTGAGAACTCACGACGAACCTTGGGCCCGGCAGGGTTGAGATGGAGCGCTATGCCTGACAACCGAAGTGCAGCGCTCCATCCGACATCGAAGTAGTGTATCTACTTTTGCTTACTGTCCCAATCCGCGCGTGACATTGCTTTTAGAGGTTCACTACCTTTTCCTTGCAGCGCCGAATTCACGCTCGTGAGCGTCGCCCCGGACAGACTTTGGAATTGCGTTCCTGCATCGTCCAACTTTTTCTTCATGATGCTGGTTTGCTCCAGTTGCGCCTGCGTGGGGCGTCCGGAATAGCCGTTGATCGCTCCGTACACTTCACCGAGATACTCACGGAGTTTCTTCTCACCGGTGATCATTCCGCCTTCTTTGACCGAAACCATCGTTGAGCGGAAGTCCTCGAGCCTTGCGAGGAACCCGTTGAGCTGATCTTTTAACTTGCCGTCCGTCGCGGCGGCAGCTCGTTGCTTTGCCTGATCGCGGAGATCATTGGTGGCATCCACGATATACGTCAACTGGGCGAGCATGTCATAGAGCTGGGTGACGGTCTTGTGCTGAAGTTCGCGATCGGCCGGTGTGCTCTTCGAGCGCGGATCCGGTACCAGCTTTACCTCGGAGGTGTAAGTTTCCTTCCCCTTGGTTAACTTCACCGTGTAGGTGCCTTCCTGCGCCTGCGGTCCGAAGAAGACGTACTGGTCTTCCACGAGTCCGGCAGCCGGTGGGACCTTGGGCGGCTTCGCCCGTTCCGGCCACAGCAGACGGTTCAGCCCGCGCCGCTTGTCTCCTTGAAGAGAAGTCAGCAACGTCCCCTTGTCGTCGTAAATATCAATCTTCAAATCGCCGAAGATGTGGCGCTTGCGCTGGTAATAAGCGATGGAAGCCGCCGCGGGAGTGTTGCGCCCAGCAAACTCAGCATCGCCATCGAATCGCTGCTCGCCTGCGGGCAGTTCAAGTTCCGACGGTCGCGAGGGCAGCATTACGAGATCCTTCGCCAGCAATTCCGGGGTGAGCGCCCGAATCGGGGTGATGTCGTCCAGGATATAAATCCCGCGGCCATGCGTTGCGAGAATAAGATCCGAGTCGCGCGGATGAATCGCAACGTCGCGTACGGCCACGTTGGGAAGGCTGCCTTTGAACTGTGCCCAATGCGCTCCGCCGTCAATCGAAACGAACAGGCCAAACTCAGTCCCAACGAACAGCAGGTTCGCATTGACCAAATCCTGTCGGACGACGTGCGCATAGCCCTTCAAGTCGTCGGTTGTGAGCGAGGTCCAAGTCTTGCCGTAGTCCTTTGTTTGATAAACGTACGTCTTCATGTCGCCGGCAGCGTGCCCGTCGAATGTTGCATAGGCCACTGCCGGATCGAAATGACTGGCCTCGATTGTGGATACCCATGTATTTGCTGGAAGGCCCGCAATGTTCTTGACCACGTTCGTCCAGTGCTTGCCGCCGTCGCGCGTGATCTGTACGTTGCCGTCGTCCGTTCCAACCCAGATCACATCGCCATTCTTGGGCGATTCCGCGATTGTGTAGATGGTCTCGAATTTTTCGGCGTCGGAGTTGTCGATGGTCAATCCGCCGGAGAGTTCCTGATGCTGTCGAGCCGGATCGTTCGTCGTCAGATCCGGAGAAATACGTTCCCAGGATTCGCCATGATCGGAAGAACGGAAGAGGAATTGTCCGCCGAGATAGACCGTTCCTGGATGGTTGGGGCTCAGGTGAATCGGAGCATTCCAGTTGAAGCGGAATTCGGGCTCATTCGCCCGCGGCAGGGGCTGAATATTTCTATGCTCGCCCGTCGATTTGCGAAAGCGCGCGATCTTGCCACCCTGATACTCAGCGTACGCGTAGTCGTCGTCCGACGGGTCGGAGAAAGCCCAGAAGCCGTCGCCGAAATCAATGTTGCGCCAATGACGGTTGCCGATTGCGCCTTCAGCCCGCGACGGTCCCATCCACGTGCCGTTGTCCTGCAGTCCGCCATAGACGTTGTACGGGATCGCCATGTCGTAACTCACGTGATAGAACTGTCCCACCGGCAGGTTCGACAGGAAGCGCCAATGACTACCCTGATCGAGAGACTGATAGACGCCGCCATCGGTGCCGAGTAACACAAGATCTGGATTGTCAGGATTGATCCATGCGGCGTGCACGTCGCCGTGGAAACTTCCTCCCGGCCCTTCATCGGTCGAAAACGCCGCGCTGAAACTCTTGCCCGCGTCCTCGCTGATGGTCAGGAAGAAGCCGGGCTTGTACACGCGATCAGGATTCTTCGGATCGACAGAGAGTCTGGCAAAGTAGAACGGACGCCCGCTGACATTGAAAGAATTGTTAACTTCGGTCCAACTGTCGCCGGCATCGTCCGACCGGAACAGAGCCGTGTGATTCTTCGCTTCGACTACCGCGTAAATGCGCTTGGGGTTGCTGGCAGCGATGCCGATCCCGATTCGTCCCAAGTCGCCTTCCGGAAATCCTTTACGCAATTCGTGCCAGGTCGCACCGGCGTCGGTGCTCTTGAACAATCCGCTGCCCGGGCCACCGGAGCGGAAATTGTGGGGTTCGCGTCTTACATCCCACATCGCCGCGTAGATCACGCTTGAATTTTGCGGGTCCATCGCCATCTCGGCGCAACCCGTGCTGTCATTCCGATAAAGCAATTTGTTCCAGGTCTTGCCGCCGTCGGTCGTTTTGAACACGCCGCGCTCGGTATTCGAGTTCCACAGGTGGCCCAGCGCGCAAGCATAGACCGTGTTGCCGTTCTTCGGGTCAATCACAATCCTGCTGACGTGTTCCGAGTCGGCCAGTCCCAGAGCCTCCCAATTGTCGCCGCCATCCCGCGAGCGATACACGCCTGTGCCCACCGACACGCTGTTGCGCGCCCACGACTCACCGGTTCCGACCCAGACGGTTTTGGAGTCGGAAGGGTCAATCGCGAGCGAGCCAATCGAAAGCGAAGGCTGTTTGTCGAAGATGGGTTTGAAGGTCGTGCCACTGTCCACCGACTTCCACACGCCGCCGCTGGCTGAACCGACGTAGATCGTCAACCGCTGACCATCGCGGACGGCGGCGATATCGGCGATACGGCCGCCGGTCGCTGCCGGGCCAATCGCCCGGATCGGCAACCCGCTCAACGTATCCGTGTCCAGCGTGACATCTTGTGAGAAGGCGATGGGCGCCAAAACGGCGGCCAGAAGAAGGGCCCAAATCGGACGCAAGTTGACCATGATGTGCCTCGAAGTGACGCGGGAATTTGGCGGCGCGCCGTGGTGACGCGCCGCCTACAGCACTATTTCTTAGGGGCTTCAGTCTTTGGCGCCTCAGGCTTTGCAGGCGCGGCAGGCGCAGGTGGCGGCATTTTGAACATGGCATCGTCCACCGGTACATTCAACTCGATTTTCTGGATCATGAGCTTCTGCTTCTGCGGACTGCCTTTAACGCCGCTCTCGATGGCGAACGGAAACATGATCCCGTTCACTTCCTTGTAATCGCCGATCGAAGATTCATAAACCTGCTCGCTACCGCGCACCGTACGCTTGGTTTCTTCGCGGATCGAGAGGAACGAGTCGGAGTCGATGAACACGGTCTGCACGTCGCCGTTCTTCAGGCTGACCTTCAACTTGTAGGCATCGGTGCCCTCAATCTTTTCTTTCCCCAGCAACTCGACTTGGTTGCCCTTGGCCTTATAGTCCACGATGGGGCCATCGATCTCGGCCATCTCTTCCACTTCCTTGGCTTCGTCCGCGGACATCAATTCGGCGTCTTTCTTGCCCATGAACGGCATGACCTGCCATGCATTCTTACCGTCATATGCCTGCACAGCCGTCAATCCCTGGATCGTAAATTCCAGGCGGGCCAGCGCGGGTCGCTTTTGATATAAAACGCCAGGAGCTTCCATGCCCGGACCCATCGCCATGGTCGCGGTCAGCTTGAGGCTCTGCACAGTCTTTAGTTTGTCCATTCCGCCGCGCGCCTGCGTATTCTTCGCAATAATTTCGTCCACGGTCTGGGCTTGGACGGCCGAAACTGCCACGATCAATGCCAAGACCGCCAAACATAGTTTCTTACGCATGAGTCATCTCCTTCAACCTATACGAGGAATTCCAAAGTTTTGTTCCGAAGGATGCTATTGTATCGCCAATCCGGGGGCCACGGTTGGGTACCTCGCCCTCTCATGGATTGGTTACTTGAAAATTCTACCTTGCGCCCGTTGCCAAACCAGGGCGACAGCAAACTCAGTTTAGGGGTAAGATGAAAGCAATTTTGTGGCCCCGGAGGAATGCTTGACCAATATTCTCCCCCGCTGTAGGACCCCGTATCTAGTAGGCGTTCTGATTCTGCTGGCGCTCACTAAGGTCGGCAGTGCCCAAGTTAGTGCTCCGCTACTGCGGATGCAGATCTCCAGTGCTGAACTTCAGATGGAAGTGCATCGGCAAGGAATGGGGAACAACATCAACGATATTGCGAAGACCGATAATCCACGGGATGTCATGCAGTATCCGAACACTGGTTCTTGTGTGTTTGTGTATGAAAACGGTAGTTACGTCTTTCAGAAAAGAGAAGAGCGCACTGTGGGCCAGCCCAAAATCAAAGTGTCGGAAGGCGTTCTTACGTCCGAAGAGATGCAACGACTGAGGGATACCTTGGACAGCGAGGAACTCAAGAAGATCAAGACGCCCCCGGCCCCGGATCTACCGCTTGATACAGAGGCGATTCGTGAAATTGAACGCCTCGATGTGCAGATCAATCACGCCGGAGCCGTTCAGAGATTTACGACAATAAAGGAACGGGTCAAAACTAACGGACAAGGTCTAGTTTCCTCCGCACCTTCCAATGGTGCAGACACTTTTTTAGACAATGGAGCGTCCTACAGGAAGACGTTGAGTCCCCTCGTCAAGTGGTTTGGCGATTTCGGCAAAAAGAACAAATCGGGTTTAAAGGACTCGAAAAGAGAGTACTGCGAACAATAGAAATCTCGGCAAAATGGAGGGTAATTCAAAATGGTACGCGCGACGAGTGCTCTCAGCATAGGGTTGGTCATGGGCTTTTCTCTCTGTGCCGGGCAGACTCAGCCAAAGACGGATAGATCCCTTCGCCTGATGATGACTGAATCACAGCCGGGTACCATGTCCACCGAGCAATTCTGTATTTTAGTGTTTACTGATCGCACTTTTCATGCGGAAAAAGCAAATCGTAAGATGGGAAAGGACCGGGATCGCCGAGTTTATGGGGGGCGGGTTGCTGAAGTTGACTGGAATGCTCTAGAGCCAATTCTCGACGCAAAGGAATTCCGGGATATAAAGGTCTCAAGGAGCGCGCCTCCATTGATGATCGAGAACTCACATCCCTATACGATCAGCGTGGCGCGCGAGAAGGGATTTCAGAATATGGAGTTTCTGAACACCGATGGTATCAAGCCACATGAACGCCAAGTGAAGCCTCTGCTGCAATGGTGGAAGTCCTTCCGCGCCCACATGTCGGAATCCAAGGAGTTGCCGGATGTCCGCTGTCTGCCGGACAGCAACAAGGGCATCTTCAGCTATTGAGTCTGATTGTTAGTTGTCTCGAGAAGAGGCTGTGACTTGCTGCGACAAACCCACGAGGAAAAGGTAGGCCCTCGCAGGTTTTAGCAGTTCCCTTACTTTCCCGCCAGCTTCTTCGCGATCTCTTCCACAATCTTCGGACGAAGATCGGCGAGCACGCTATCGACAATGTTGGCGATCGAGCCGGCATCCGATGCTGCTGTTGGCAACGGAGCGCCTTCCGCAGCAGCCGCTGCAGCCATGGCCTTGGGCGCTTCTGCTTCGGCCTGCTTCGCCGCTTCCGTTGCGTCACCTTTAGGTGCAGCGCCTGTGGCCGGATGGATCTCGCGCCACTGCGACTTGCCTGACTTCCCTGTGCCATCCTTCGCCATGTCGTCCTGTCCTCCAGATTCGGAAGTCGATTCCTGAGCCTCAGCGGTCTCCGTAGTGCCTGCAGCTTGCGTGGCTGTCACGGGTTCCGGTTCGGTTTGCATTATGGAAGATGTTGAGTCTTCCACTTGCGGAGCGGACGTTGCATCAGCAGCGGATTGCATTTCTGCTGAGTTTGCGAACGTCGCCGCCGGTTCCTGCTGCGCTTCTTCCGCTTGCGCCGGTGCATCTTGGACTGCCGCAGGTGCGATTTCAGCAACGGGTGTAGCCGCCGCTTCCGCAACTACGGTCGGTGTTGCAATAACAGCCTTCTCCTCAACCGGAGCCGAGGGCGCATCTTGGTTTGCCGGCGTCGATTCTGCGACACTCGCGGTCTCCACTGTGGCCGGCTGCACCGCTGGTGTTGCCGCAAACGAGCGGAACATCTCCTCTTCGAGCGAAAGTGCAGATTCTTCCGGACTCAGCGCCACGGCAACCGCGGCCCAGCGTGAATTCGCCGACGCATGCCGCGCTGCTTCCTCGGCCAAAAGTTGTCCCGCTGCCACCAGTGTGCCCTGCGACGGAATCGTCATCTCCCCCTGAATGGGGGAAGGAGTAAGCAACCGCAGAGCTTCGGCCAGTTCTTCATCGCTCGGCGCCGGAGCTTCGGGTTCCTCTGGGATAGGAGCCATTGCAACCGGAGTTGGGGTCCCAGCGCTCACCGCCGCCTCTACTTCGGCGACCGGTGGCTCCTCGATCTTCGATTCGGCCTTCGGTTCTTCAATCTTCGTTTCTTCCGCCTTAACCGCAGCAGGCGTTGTCGCATCCTTCGCAGATTCTTCGGCCTGCGCAACCGTTTCGGCCGCAGTCGCCTTGGCTTCGCTCGAAGCCACAACTTCGAATGCCTTTGCAACCGGTGCTTCCGCCTTGGCAGAGGCAAACATCGGTTCATCCTGCTGGTCAACGGGCGCAGGTGCTTCCGCAAGCGATGCTGTGTTTACGAGATCGAGTGACGCCGCTTCCTGGGGCTTTGGCGTCTCATCATGCGCTGCCGGAGCCGGTGTCTGCGTTGCCGCACTTTCGCTCGGCGCTTCCGCGGGCTGCACAGGAATCTCGACAACGCTCGCTACGCCGGCTGCTTCTACGACTGCGGGGGGAGCCGGCACTTCGAACTCTTGGGTCGGCTGCGCCGCGGCGATTTCTGTTGCCGTAGCAACTGTTTCTGCCGCTTTCGTTTCCGCAACCACGGCTTCTTGGGGAACCATTGCCGCGGACGTCTCTTCAGCAACTGAAGGAGCTTCCGAAGTCGCTGCCAGGGTTGCTGGCGGCGCAACCGCCGGAGCTTCCACTGGGGCGTTTGCTTTCTCTACCAAAGCTGCAATCTTCTCCGCTTCCTGCGCGGGGCAGTCCAGCTTCGCTGCCAGTGCGCTCAGTGCGTCCAACTCTTCGGGCGTGATATCACGGGGAATATCCGGAACGGCTACTGGCTCTGCCGCCTGAGGCGTCGAACTCGTCGAAGTAGTGGTCGCTTTCTTCTTGCCCTTCCGGAACTCACGGAAATTCCCCATCTCTTCCGGTTCCGGTTCTTCTTTCTTCTTTTTCTTCGAGGGGAAGCGCAGCCGGTTCTTCCATCCGGAATCAAACTCGCCGCTCTCCGTGGAAATCTCGCCTTCGCTGGTGACGAACTTCGCCCGGTTGGCATGCGCCACCAGACGGTCTTCGAGAGTTGCGATCGCGCTTAGCAATTCGCTGGCTTCAAAAGGTTTTACGATGTGCGCATCTGCCTTTACGCGTCGCGCTTCGTCGGGCTTAAACGGTTCGAGTTTGCCGACGGTCAGAAGTACCGGGATTTGCCGCGTTTCCTCGGACTCCTTCAGCCGCTGGCATACTTCCAGGCCGCTATACCCGGGCATGTAAACATCGAGAACAATGAGATCAGGTTTGATTTCATTGATCCGCTTCAGCGCCGCCGACCCGTTATTGACCGTGAGGACTTCATACCCGGCGTCGGCCAGGATCTTTCGCCCCATGTTCTGAGCGGTTACGCTGTCATCGGCGAGCAGTATTTTCCGCGCCAAGCTGTTCCTTCGCCAAACGGAGAGATAACGCGAAAGTACCTTGTCCCGTAACCCAAGTCAACGATTCGTAAGCCTGTAACCGGTTACGACCGTGTCAGGTACCGAAGTGCATGTACCACGCGTCGAATGAAGGGGATCGGATCGCGGTGCAGTTACGATTGTCTACGGCGTTATGACAAAAATTGTGCCTTTACCGAAAGTGCCACCGGCGGTCGTCGTTCCGTAGAGGCGGCCTTTCGTGCCAAAGACGAGACCCGCATAGGGGTAGATTCCGTCCGGAAAGTATTCATTCGAAAAATTGTAGAGAACCTGGTAGGTGCCGCCGCCCAATTCGTAAACTGCCCCGCAGTAGCAGGGCGCGTGGGCGGCCAGCGTCGTAGTGCCATAAAGACTGCCCGCTTTGTCGAGAAGCAGTCCTCCAGAAGGGTAGTAGCCGAAATCGGAAACGATAAAGCTCACGAGCACCGTCTCCGTGCCAGAAGGAGTCACCTCAAATAGGGCGCCGCGATCCGATTGGCCGCCGATCATCGTGGTGCCATAGAGGTTGCCGCTTCTGTCGCGTATCAGGCCATACGTTGGGGCGAAAGCGTCAATGGCATCGCCCTGGAAGTTATGCAGCAGGGTCTCAGAGCCAGAAGAGGATATCTTGAACACGACTCCGCAACCTTGGGGGGCGCCTGGACAAAAACCTCCGTTGCCGCCGATACCGCCAGTACCGTACAGATTGCCCTTTGCGTCGAGGACAAGAGGCCCGTTCGGGGCACCGCCGTCTGCATAGCCGGTAAAGGTGTAAACGACACTCTCAACTCCGGAAGGCGTTAGCTTGAATACAACGCCCGCATCGAAGGTGCCGCCCCCAGCTGCTCCATACAGGTTGCCCTGCTTGTCGAAAATCAACGGTCCATTTGGGTCGCCGCCGTCGGCCCCGCCCGTGAAGTTGTAAAGTACGGTCTCCGCTCCTGCCGGAGCCAGCTTGAACACAACTCCCCGGCCGAACGCGCCACCTCGGGCGACTCCATAGAAGTTCCCTTGTTTGTCGAGAACGAGCGCCGAGTTCGGATTCGCGCCATCCGCTCCGCTGAAACTGTAAACGACTGCTTCGACACCTTTCGGAGTTACCCGAAACACCGTGCCAAGATCGCTGGCGCCGCCCAGCGTGGTCGTCCCATACAAATTGCCACGTTTGTCACGCACTAGTGCGGCATAAGGAACGGCACCATCTGGTGCTCCGCTGAAACTATGAAGCACCGCCTCCGTTTGTGCGATCGCCGAACTGCAAAACAGCAAGGCTGTCAGAAGCGAAAGCAGGGAGGTCGAGAACAACGCGACCAGAGTTGTCCACTGGGATTTGGAGATAGAGAAATGATCCTTGCCGGAAGACATAAAGGCTCCGCGCCGCAAGCATACTATCCTCGCGTCGCTGATGAAATAGCCCTTAGTTGATTTTGCTGGCCTTGCCCTAGAACGGGTTCAGCTTGCCGATTCCCTTCTTCTTTTTCTTCTTGCTGGAAGAAATATCCACCAACTCATCGTTCTTCGAGGCCGCGCTCGAAGACACCGTTCCCGGGGCCCCACTATCTAACTGATTGCTCTGTTGTAGAGGAGGCAAAGCGTTCGGATCTTGCTCGACGTTTGGCTTTAGTTCATTCGCGTCGGGCGTACCAGGTTTCAATTCGTTCGCCGCTGCGGCTGCATCTGGAGTGACCGTCTGATCCGGAGCGGGATCTGCAGTCTGGTCCGTGGTTGCAGGCTGCGTGTCTCCCGACGCTGGCGTGTCCGACCGGGGAGCTTCCTGGTTCGCCTTGATGTCAGCGGGGTTGACCACGCTGCCCTTCAAGGTTCCATCCGGGGAACCACCCGCTGCTTGTGCCAGATCCCGGACCACCTTGGTCGCGGTCATGGGCTCCTCATCTTTCATCGTGGGTTCGCCCATGTGCGCGGCGCGCGAAACGTCGGGACGCTTTTCTACCACCCCCATTACGCTCGACATCAGCGTCGGCAGTTGCCGGCTCGCCACCTCTTTCTTGTTGTCTTCCAGCGCTTTTCGCGTGGGCCGTGGCACAGGCTGGTGCAGCGCCTCTAAGCGCGCCTTTGCATCCAGCGCCCGGTCCATTGCCGGGTAGCGCCGGATGATATGCGCGTAAGTATCCGCCGCCTCTTTCGTCAACTGCTCCACCATCTTGCTCTTCTGAACTTCATTGGTCCGCGGGTTCTTGCGCACCATCTCGATCTCGGCTTCGTACGACTGCCCGATCAGGAACAGCGCTTCATCGGCGCCGCTGAACAGCGGATAACGATCTACGAGCGTCTTCAGCCGTGCAATTGCTGCTGGAAAAGCAGACCGCAGATAGTAGAAACGGCCAATTCCGAACTCGCGCTGCGCCAGCACTTCCTGCACTTCGCGCAGACGCTGCTTGGCTTGCGGAACCAGTTTGCTGTCCGGATATTCCTGGATCAGCGCCCGGTACTCGTCTTCCGCCCGCATGGCATGCGTGTAATCGCGGTCGGGCTTTTCCATTTCCTGATAATGGATATTGGCTACCTTCAACTGCGCTTCGGCCGCCTCCGGCATATTCGGAAAGAAGGTTTTGAAATCTTTGTACTCGATTTCCGCCTGCTGCATCGCAGTCGAGCCACCTTCGGCGTACCACGAATCCGCCACCGCCAGCTTGGCGCGCGCGATGAATTCCGAATCCGGATACGTGTTGATCAACGTCTGCAACGTCATGCGCGCTACGTCGAAGTGGTTGTGCTTCAAGGCATCCATCGAACGGTCAAAGAGGACCTTGTCCGGTTGCTTGGAGCCCACGTTCGCCAGAGGATTGTTGATCTTCTTGTTCGTACACCCGAGAGCGAACGAGAGCATGACCACTACGAATCCGATAATCAAATTACGCCGCATAGTAAGCCTTAACCTCTGCAATCTTCTAGACCTTCTGCAAATTCGCGTTCTTGGCTGCCTGGACCAGAGCCGCCGCGTTCTCAGCCGGATCGCCCTTCCCGAAAACCGCGTTCCCGGCTACCAGAATCTCGGCCCCCGCGCGCACAATTTCTCCAATCGTATCCATCGCCACGCCGCCATCAATCTCGATGCGGTACCCGTATCCGCGTGCCGCTCGAATCTCCGCCAGCTTTCGAACCTTCGCCAAGGTTGCGGGGATAAACTTCTGTGCCCCGAATCCCGGGTTGACGCTCATCACCAGCACGTAGTCCACAATCTCAAGTACTTCGCTCAGCGCTTCCACCGGCGTCGCTGGATTGATCACAACTCCCGCGCGGCAATTGTGGCTCTTAATGAGATGCAGAGTCCGGTTCAGGTGCCGGCAAGCCTCCTGGTGGACCGAAATCCAATTGGCGCCCGCCTCGGCAAAATCTCCTATATAAAGGTCTGGATTCTCTATCATCAGATGACAATCCAGTGGAAGCCGGGTTGCCTTACGCAGCGATTTAACGACCAGCGGCCCAATCGTGATATTGGGCACAAAATGCCCGTCCATGACGTCCACATGGACTACATGGCCACCGCCAGCTTCGGCGCGCGCCACCTGCTCGCCCAGACGGGCGAAATCAGCCGACAGAATTGAAGGTGCGAGTTCGATCAAACTAATGTCCGGAAGTTAGGGTCTGGACTCGAGAGAAACTGTGGAAATTCTAGCACGTACGGGGGATTTCGCTTGGAGGTCAACGTCTGATTTCCTTCGTCTTCGTTGGTCCGACACCCAACGCTCGCGTAGGCCTCCCGAACCCCTTGGTTCGAAAGGAGAACCGAGAATTCTCAAGAGGAGCACAGAATTCGCACAAGCGTAATCTCTGCATCGAACCTTTGGATATTCACCTAACCAGCCCTGCTACTAATCTCTTTCCGGCAACGTGCCGATAATCTGACTTGCGGGGTTGTAAACCCTACCCATAACACCGCGCTGGATGCGATTTATGAGTTTTATCGACAAACAAGCTCTTAGCTCTCCTCCCGTTCCCCCGGACCGGCGTGTATTTCCCCGGTATAGCGTCCAGGTGCAGATGGAATTGCGCGAGGAAACCAGCGACGTTCCGCTCCGCCTCCAAACCACCGACCTCAGCCGTGGCGGTTGCTACATTCAACTGATCATGACCCTGCCCTTGGGAACGCTGGTCCGCGGCACATTGTGGCTGGCCGACACCCCCGTGCGTATTCGTGGTCGCGTCGTCACACGCCATCCTCAATTTGGCAATGGCATCATGTTCCTGGAATTTGAAGGCGATGGCGCGCAAGTCCTGACTCGCTATCTCGATACGCTCGAGGTTTAGACCACTTTCCCCTCCTTGGGAGGGTTCTCAGCGCGTCATCGTAGGTGCTATTCTGGCCGGGAGCGGATGCTTGTCCCACTAATTACTAAGTAGATCCATTGCCGTTCAAAAGCGGAATGAACGAGGCATCCGCGAAAATCACACCTTCTTCCCCATCCGCACGATCGGCAAGGTCAGACCGTCACCCAGAGGAACTTCCACTCTTTCAAGTTTCTCGTACCCCTTGACCCGATAAAACGGAACGCCCGTTAGAGTGGCCCCCATTTCCAAGCGTCGAAATCCTTGGGCAAGCGCGGCTGATTCGCATGCTTCCAAAATCATCCCTCCGATGCCCCTTCGGGCCCAATCGGGATGAATAAAGAATGCCCGGATTCTTGCTGCGTCTCGAACGGGATCCAACAATTCATCCTCGCGTCCCGCGAACTGGTCTCCGCCATACAACGTCTTTCGCCAACTCCATCCACCACAACCGACAATCGAAGGTGGTGTTCTTCTCGCACCGCCTTCGGCCGCGAAGTCGTCCAGCGCTTCCGCGACATAGTAGGTACGATCCGCGATCAGTTGCGTATCCACGCCATAGACCGACTTGAGCGCCCGTTCCAGTTGCGCCGGAGAATAATCGAGCGCCTGCAGCCCTCGCACGGAGGCAGCAATCAGCAATCCGAGCTCTCGCACATCTCTTTCTTCGGCGACACGTATCGAAATCTTCATCCAGAAAGTAGTTCTATTTTCCCGTTCCCGACACATCCACCCGCTGCGGACTTGCTAGATCGCTATCCGTTATATACACCTCACCGGAAATCGAACCTGTTTCGTCCGGCGAGAACTCAATCTGAATCATGCAGCTCTTCTGTGGCGCGAGGGATGCCGGGCAGGTATTCGATGAAACCAGGAAGTCATCGGTCGCGATCAAGTTGCCTACCAGAATCGTCGTCGAGTTCTCATTCGTAATCGTCACGGTTTGCGGCCCACTCGTTGTGCCCACTGTCTGATTTCCGAACGAGAGTTTTTGCGGTGAAAGCAGGATGCCTAGCCCGTTCGCCATGAGATCCACGCGCTCAGGACTTGCGGGATCGCTGCTCGCCACGGTCAGCACTCCCGGCCTGGCGCCGGACGCCGACGGTGTGAAGGTCACATTGATGGTGCAACTGCCCTGCGCTGCGACTGCCGTTCCACAGTTATTCGAAGTTGTGTAGTCGGTGATCGAGCTGATGGATGTGATCGTGACCGCTTTTGTTCCCGTGTTCGTCAAAGTCACAGGCAGAGTGTTCGACGAGCCCAGCGGTGTATTCGGAAAACTGAGCGGCGAAGGCGCCGGCGAAAGCTCGAGCGACGAGCCCAGCCCGGTAAGCGTTGCGCTCTGCGGACTGCTCGGATCGCTGTCCGTAAACGTGATCGTGCCGGTCCGTTTCCCGGTATGGGTCGGCACATACGTCACGCAGATGCTGCATGAGGCAGTGCAAGTCCCATCGGCACTCTGCGCTTTCAGCACCGATCCCGGCGCGCAATAGTTCTGATTGCCAGTCGAACAGTCCACTCGTGCCGTACAGGTCTGATTCATGGCGAAGTCCGCACTGCTGCTCGCAATCGAATTGATGGTCAGCGGGATTGGCCGCGAGTTGTAGATCTCCAGGTGCCGCGTGATGGCCGTTGCAGCCTGATTCTTCACCGCCGTTCCCATGGCAACCTCGGTCGCCGAAAGCAATGGACACAACCGTGGCGTCAAAAGGAACGGGCTCAGCGGCTTCTGGTTGAAATTGAAGCTGTCGGTGATGTCATTGGCGTTCGCGTCGCGCGTGCTCAGAGCAGGAAGATTAAACCGCTCCTCGATGAATTTCAGCACTGAGGAAAACTCATATTGCGTTGTCGAGATGTGTCCCTTGCGCGCATAAGGAGAAATCACCAGCAACGGCACGCGTGGTCCCAGGCCAAAAGTATCCAGATCGGGCGGCGCGACATGGTCATACATCCCGCCGAAATCGTCCCACACGATAAACACAGCCGTGGTGTTCCACAAAGCCGCATTGTTCATCAGCGCGTTCAACTCCGTGACCGTCGCATTTTCGCCTTCGCAGGTGCTTGAAAAAGGATGCTCGCTCTGCCAGTCCGGCGTGATCACCCAACTCACGGACGGAAGTTGATTGTTCTGGACATCGGTGACGAAGTTGCTCGTGTCCAGAATTTTGGCCCAGTCCGGTCCGTTACGCACTGCGTCGATCGAGTTGAACGTAGACCAGATGTAAGCCGGGTCCGTACTTCCCGCCGAGTAATATTTCCAGCTCACGTTGGCGTTGTCGAGCGTGTTGGCCATGGTCTCAACGCCCGTCAGGCAAGGGAATTCCAGCGAGAAAATTCCGTTCGGTTGCAGCACTCGCACCAAGGCCTGGTCTTCTTCTGTATTCGGCGCGTCGCAACCCCAGGTATGCGTATTGAGCGTGTGAAACGGGTTGTCGACGATGCCGAACGAGTCCGCGGCAATTGTGTACAGGTGATTGGGAAGACTCGGCCCGTGAAGCGACGAGAACATGCTCGCCCCGAGCGTGAAGTGCTTGGCGTAGGCAAAGTAGTTCGGAACGTCCGCAGCGGTAAATTCCCGGCAGGTCAGGTAATCGCCGAGCAGGTCGCCACTGCCGGGGTTCCCCAGGTTGATCAGGTCGAACTGGTTCATCTTCCCGCGGTTGATCGCCAGTAGTGCCGCTGCGGAGCTGTGGTCGATATCGTGCGGATAGCGGTCAGCAGCGCGTCCCATCGGAATCACTTGCCCGTTCGAGAGCACGCACTTCTTCGTGCCGTACTTCGCATTGAACGCGCCGAACATGTTGTCGTAGGTGCGGTTTTCCTTGACGATGAAAACCACGTGATCAATTTTCTGGATGCCAGTCGGTGGTTGCTGTTGAGCGAAGGCTGCGAGGCTGGTTGCGAAGAACGCGAACGCGCACACTACGGCGGAGGTTTCAATGCGGAAGCGAGGGGACGACATTGGAGTGAACTCCTGAAGGGAATTCCCGAGCGTGGAGTAATAGTGCTTTGCTCGAAGTGGGAAGTCAAGCTGGGCCAACTGTGTGCCAACGCTGTTTAGAGTGAGCTATTATCAATTGGTGGAGATAACGAAATGCGACTCTGCGGACTGTGCGCAATTCTTCTGCTTGTCGTGCCAATGGTCGTCGCCCAAGGCAACACTCCTGTCTGGAGAAACGGCGCTCAAGAAAGAAAATACGGTCTAGGGACCTATCACGATAGCTTGGATTTGGCCTTCAAAAAGGCAACATCGGGAGATGGCGAGACTCTCGTGACCGTGCAAGTGTTGCCTAGCCTCCACCGCGAATATGCGCTCACGTTAAAGCAGGTTGGCACGGAAATCAGACTACTCAGAACCGCTTTCGATAAACAGCTTTGGACTCAACTTGGCCCACCCGTAACCGGAGGCAAGACTCGGCAACAGTGTCTCGACTCAGCGCTAGCTGCGAAGGTCGATACGGTGGATATTCCCGCAAGCGCAGACACCACTGCGCAATCATGGTCTGCGTTCCGGAACATCAATCTGGAAACCGATACCTGCCCCCGACGCGGAAAGCAGTGTGCCTTATTTGAAGACGGAACAGACTACATCGTTCAAACCAACGACGGGCGTTCGATCCGAATTAGGGAGGTTGGAAACTCAAAAGAAATTAAGAGTGAAAATGCTGCGCTGCTAGATTGGGTTCGTGCTTTGATCCAGATGGCCAACAACGCTCAGCCACGGTGATTGGTTCAAAATCTCCGTGGTACCAGATCCGACGGCGCTAGCGAGCCGAACGGGCTTCGTGCACTGGAGTTGCCCCCATTGCCGTGCTCTCCCCGGCTTATCCTTCGGCAACGCTCGGGGCTGTCGCCTGCTTCCTCTGTCGCAGATCCCCCGCCAAAGTGGACCGCAGCACCCACAATCCCGCCGCAACTGCCACTGCCCAAGTCAGCGATCCCAGCGCGAGAGCGTAGAGATCGGATCGACGGCTGCCATCCATGGCGATGATCTTCGTGACTTCGTAGCTGAGTCCGCCAGCGGCGATCCCCACCACTAGCGATTTCCCAAGCTCCTTCCAATTCATTCCGCCAAACGGAACCATGCCGCGAATGTGCAGCAACACGGCGATCGTGATCGCGTTGGCGGCGATGCCGAGATCGGACGCGATTGCCAGTCCCGTTACTGACAGCGTATGGAACAGCAGTTTGTACAGCGGGAACGACGCGAGCGTGATCAGGCTGCTGGCAACCATCGGAGTCAGGGTGTTGCTCGATGCGTAGAACGCTCGCGCATATAACGCCTGACATGACCACAACGCCAGCGAGAGCGAGAACCAGAAGAAATAGAGAGCGGTGGACTCCGCGTCGGCGTGAGAGAAATGTCCTCGTCGATAGACGAGATCCACCAGCGGACCGGCAATCGCCATCATCCATCCGGTCATCAGCAGGGAGGCGGCGGTGATGCGATACACGGATGCGTTTACCGTTGCGGCGAATTCGTCGTATTTTTTTTCGCCGAAGAGCCGCGAAAAAAATGGCAACGAAGCTTGTCCCGCGGCTTGCCCGAGGATGGCGATAGGAACAGCGAAAAGACGCTTAGCGTAATTGAGTCGCGCGATATCGCCCACGCTGCTCGAAGCAAAATAGCGGAGGAACCAATCGTCGGCCGTGACCAGTGATACGCCCAACATCAGCGGAATCGACAATCGAACCCAATCGCGGAACGCCTGATTCTTTATATCGAACGAAGGGCGGTATCCAGTGCCGACTCTCGCCGCGCCAAACGCGTTGATCAGAAATGGTCCAGCGATACTCCCGGCAAGAGCCCCCACCGCCAGCGAAGAGATTCCCATCTGCCGCCCAAAAACCACTCCGCCCGCAATGATGAACACGTTGTAAATCAGCGGGCCAAGAGCGGGCAGCAGAAACAGGCGGCGGGAGAGTAGGACTGCGGAAACGACTCCTCCCACGTAAAAGAAGACTTGCGTTGGCAAAATAATCCGCGTCAGGTGAACGCAGAGCGCCATCTGCTCCGGGGTAAAGTGGTGAAAGAACCAGGAGACGAATTGCGGCGTTAGAATCTCGGCAACAATCGTGCCCGCAATGAGCACGGTCGTCATCACAGTAATAATGATGGAGAAAGTCTTCTGAGCGTCCTGCTCGCGCTTTTCCGCAAGGAACTTCGTATAAATCGAAATGAATGTAATCGAGGCCGTGCCGCCGGCAACAATGTAGTTGAGCCAGTCCGGCAACGTGAACGCCGCCACGTACACATCCACCTGGCGGTCGGCTCCGAAAGCAAAAGCGATAAAGGCTTCGCGCAGATACCCGATCACGCGGGAGAGCGTGATAGCAGTCATCATCAGCAGCGTGGCGGAAAACGCCGTGTGCTGGTGCGACGCACGAAAAAAACGCGAGAAGCGCATCCTCTGAAGAGTAACGTATCGAGCGCGGCGCGAGACCCCCGGTTTCCGAAATGAGGGCTGCCGAGAGATGTATCAGTTGGTACCCCACCCCGGCCCGCTTACGTCGTCCCAGAGTATTGGTGGCAGGAGTTCCGTCGAATGGATACGTCAATGTAGCGTACTGAAAACAAACGAAATATCAATTGATCTCTGATTTACCCCTCGTCGATTTCCCTTTCTCGCTGTCCCGCGTCATATAGCTCCTGTACGGAGGCATTTTGTATGGCCACTGCGACACCTTTGGGAGTGAATTCCATGGCAGATTTTGCGGAACAGATGAACCCCAGCACCTTGGCCGAGGTCCGTAGAGCCGGCTTCCGGCAGGCGACACGGGTGCATGGCAGCTTGCTGGCCTCGGCAGAGAAGCGGGCGCTGATCTGGATGGCGGAGCGCATGCCCGCCTGCGTGAATTCCGATCACCTGACCGTTCTCGGTTTCGCCGCCCAACTCATGACCGGAATCTGTTACGCCCTCGCTCGCTACGACCGTCGCATGTTGCTGGCGGCCATCGTTTGTCTGGTAGTGAACTGGTTTGGCGATTCTCTCGATGGAACGCTCGCTCGCGTGCGCCAATGCCAGCGCCCGCGGTACGGATTCTATGTGGACCACATGATCGACTCGATCGGCACCGCCGCCCTGATGGGCGGCCTCGCATGGTCAGGTTACATGCATCCCGTAATTGCCATCGGACTGCTGATTGCATTTCTCCTGCTTTCAATCCAGTCGTATCTCGCAACCTACGCGCTCGGCGAGTTTCATATTTCGTTCTGGCGGTTCGGCCCTACCGAACTGCGAGTCCTGCTTGCTATCGGCAATCTCGCCCTGCTCCGCTGGAACTGGGTGCTTCATAGGCACTATCGCCTTTTCGACATTGGCGGCGCGTTCGGCCTTGCGGGAATGACGCTGATGTTACTGGTGGTGAGCCTGAAGAATACGATCCGTCTTTATCGCGAAGAGAGGTTGGGATGAACGAGGTCAGTTCTCAGATCTCAGTTGCCGGTTCTCAGTTCAAGCGGCGGGAGACATTTGTCCGCTGGCTCAAGTTCAACGCCGTCGGCGGAATCGGCATCGCCGTGCAACTGATTGCTCTCGCGGTCCTTCGGTCTGCTTTCAAGCTGGACTACCTGATCGCGACTGCCTTCGCGGTCGAAACCGCCGTGATCCACAATTTCCTATGGCACGAGCGCTTCACCTGGCGAGACCGTCCCGCGACGCATGCAAAGCAATCATGGCTCCGTTTCGCTAAGTTCAATGCAAGCAATGGCGCGGTTTCCATCGCCGGGAACCTGGCGATCATGCGCTTGCTCGTCGGCGAATTTAAGGTCAACTATTTCGCAGCCAACCTGACCGCCATTACAATTTGTTCGCTGCTGAGCTTCCTGCTCGGAGACCGCTTCGTATTCGAGCGTGGAACTCAATCAACTTGCTGAGTTCAAGCCCAGTGCCTTCCGCCACCCGTTAACCTTGGAGGCCATCTCCCATACCATGTCGTCCAAGGCTTCTCCCATGTCACCTCCCGCTTCACGGTAAGTATTCGCCAGCGCTGCCCAACAAAAGTGGCTGGATGTGCGCACGAGAACACCATTGGTTCCGGGCAGGTCGCCCCCGTGCCACCAGTGGCCCTGCTGGTTGACGCGCCAACCGCGCGCGTAGCCGCTGTTGAGAGGCTCGGGTTCGGTCATCTTCCGGATCGTCTCAGGTTTCAGAATGTTGCGGCTGGTATCGAAGCCGTCCACATGCGTCGCGAAACGTACCAAGTCAGAGGGAGTCGCAATCCACCCGCCATGCGAATCCATCCGCGTGACGTTCATTTCGTATGGATCCTTGCCAGTTTGTTCGTAGTAGGTGACTTCTCCAGCGGCACGATCTTTCAGCTTGTTTCTGCCGATCCGCATATCAGAAATGCCGCAAGGAGAAAGGATCGCCTTTTGGACGTAGTCCGCATAGGGCTGTCCGGTGATTTTCTCGATCACCCGGCCCAGGATGCAGTATCCGAAATTGGAATAGGCATGCACCTTGGCCGGAGGGTTCTTCAGGGGCTGATGGTCCAGCGTCCAGGAGATCAGCTCAGCATGATTCATTCCGAGGTTGGAAAACATCGGGTCATCCGGTCCGTTATCCCAACCGCCAGCCGCATGAGTCAGTAGATGATCGATGGTGATCTGCTCAATGCCTGCGGCGTAAGGCTGTCTGCCGTATTTCGTTCCTAAGACGCTGCCTGTTCCAAAGACCTTGTCCTCCTGGCGCAGCTGACCTTTTTCGATTAGAGAAAAGATCGTTGCCGAGGTGATCGGTTTGGAGATGCTCGCGATCCGAAATAGATTCGAAGTTGACAGCGCCTCTCGTGAGTCTCGGCCAGTGAATCCGAAAGCGTTTTGATAGGCGAAGACGCCTTCGCGAGCAATCGCCACGGAAAGGCCAGGAACCTCGAACTTCCGCATGAATTCCTCGGCCACTCCCGCCATGGCCTTGCGCTCGGATGCTTCAAGCTCGTCCTTTGGGGAAACATCCGCAAAGGTTAGACGGGTGCCGAACAACGCCGGGATGCCAAGTGCAGCCCCGCCGAGAATGCTTTGAAGTGCTCTTCGTCGATTCATTTGTAAAGTTCGCTCCGAACTGGATAGAAGAAAGTCCTGCCGGCGGGTTGGCGGATTTGTATTGAGTAGGACCATGCAAAGGGATAGGCGGTTGCATTTTTTTGTTGGCTGAATCCGCGGCGAGTGGGCGCTGGCGAGAGACTCCCACGTCGACCATATGGTTCGCCTGTAAGATTAGAGTTATGCCCGCTGGTAGAACCGCTCTTCTCGTGATTGATGTTCAAAAGGGTATCTTCGCGGACCCGAAGTTAGTGCGCCGAAGAGAAACTGACCGGGCACTCGACGAGACTGTGCACCGCATTGCTGGATTGATTGAAAAGGCCAGAGTCGCCTCGGTTCCCGTCGTCTATGTCCAACACGATGGCGGCCCGGGACACCGCTTGGAGCCACGCACCTCCGGTTGGCCCATTCGCGAGGAGATTGCTCCCCACCCTGGCGACCTAGTCATCCCTAAACGAGCCTGCGATTCATTCTTTGAGACCGATCTCGGAGCTGAACTTGGGGCGTCGGGAGTCGGTCGGCTCGTCATTTGCGGATGCATGACGCAATATTGCGTGGACACAACCGTGCGTCGCGCAGTTAGTCTTGGGTACGACGTCGTTCTGGTCGCCGATGGGCACATGACCGCGGATACGAAAACGCTCCAATTCGAGCAGATCATTGCTCACCACAATGCGCTCCTGGATGGGTTTGACGCCGGCGAGCACGAGGTCCAGGTCTACCGGACGGCGGAGATTCGGTTCGCCTGATACACGTCCAAGTGCCCGTTTGGCCCCGCGATTGTGAGGCAAATGTTACTTTTGCCCAGCATTAGGGGGTTACGCCGCGCATGAATCCGAGCTATACTTTAATCAGTCATCATGCGTTCGAACGGCTCCATTTCGCGGCTCCGCTTCTGCTGGATTGAAGGACGTGCCTGTCCTCGTCGCTATCTCTCCGTTCTGCCTTCGAATGTTCGCGCCAACCTCTTCGGCAGCGACTAATTTCTCTTTTCTTCTCTCTGCGCATCTGTTCTGCCGATCAGCTTTAGCCTCTGGCTCTTAGCTGCGAGCAGGCCCAAAGCCATGCTGCTCGGATTGTCCGTTCGACCACTGAGAACTGAGAACCGAGAACTGAGAACTAAGAAAAGAGGATCCAAATGACCACCAAGACTCTGACCATCGGCCCCAAGATCATGACCGCTCTGCCCGGTCCCAACGCCCAGCGCATCGTCGCCGGCGATGACAAGTACATTTCGCCGTCATACACGCGCTCCTATCCCCTGGTCGCCAAGCGCGGCCGCGGCATCGTCGTCGAAGATGTGGACGGCAACGAATTCTTCGACTTCTCGGCTGGCATCGCCGTGACTTCCACTGGCCATTGCCATCCCGAAGTAGTCGCCGCCATTCAGAAGCAGGCGGGCGAACTGATTCACATGTCCGGCACAGACTTCTATTACGAAAGCATGGTCACGCTGGCCGAACGCCTTTCGAAGATCGCTCCCATGCCTGGCCCGCACCGGATCTACTATGGCAACTCCGGCGCCGAAGCGGTTGAGTGCGCACTGAAACTCGCGCGCTATCACACCAAGCGCCAGCAGGTAATCGCGTTCTTCGGCGCGTTTCACGGACGTACGATGGGCGCGTTGTCGCTGACTGCGTCGAAGCCGCAGCAGAAGCGCCGCTTCTCGCCAATGGTTCCGGGCGTAACGCATGTGCGCTATCCCGATGTCTATCGCGGATGTACCGGTGGTCCTCAGGATGCCGAGAAATTCGCGCTCGGTTGCGCCCGCTATATCGAAGACAAGCTCTTCAAGACGATCCTGGCGCCCGAAGAAGTGGCCGCGATCTTCGTCGAACCAGTGCAAGGCGAGGGCGGCTACGTCGTCGCGCCCACGATCTTCATGCAGGAATTGCGTCGCATCTGCGATAAGCACGGGATCCTGCTGGTTGTTGACGAAGTGCAGAGCGGTATCGGCCGCACCGGCAAGTGGTTTGCAGTCGAGCACACGGGCGTTCAACCCGACATCGTTTGCATGGCGAAAGGCATTGCCTCCGGCATGCCGCTTGGCGTGACCATGAGCAAGGCTGAGATCATGGATTGGGTGCCCGGTTCGCACGCTTCCACGTTCGGCGGAAACCCGGTTTCGATTGCGGCCGCGCTGGCCACGCTCGACGTAATCGAAAAAGAACACCTGCTCGCGAATTCGCAGGCGGTCGGCGATCACATGATGAAACGCATGGCAGACTGGCCGAAGAAACACAAGATCGTCGGCGACATTCGCGGACGCGGCCTCATGATCGGCGTGGACATCGTGAAAGATCAGAAGACACGCGAATACGGCGCTGCCGAACGTGATCGCATCGTCGAGTTGGCATTCGAACGCGGCGTCCTCTTCCTGGGCTGTGGCCCGAGCACGGTTCGAATCGCGCCGCCGCTGATCGTAACCCAGGACGAAGCCGATGTCGCGGTCGACGTGCTGGAAGACTCAATCTCAGCGCTCGAGAAAACCCTATAGGCGGTAGCCGCGGAGCGGCGTGAGTATGCAGCCCACGGGGCACGCCGTGGGTTTCGATGCGAAACCGATTCAGCCCCGGAGGCTCGAAAGAAGCTCTGTGCTCGAGACTCCGGGGCCGAGTCTACTCCGCGTGGAGGGATGCCTAATGCTTGCCGGAATCGTCGAATCCATTTACATTGCCCCCGCCGCGAAGGGGCCAACCCAGGCTGTTGCGGAGGTTCTGGCCGTCCCGGGCGTCGGGCTTGAAGGCGACCGGTACGCTTTGAAGCAAGGCACTTTCTTCAAGCCCGAACCTGATTTCGAATTAACGCTCATTGAAGCGGAAGCAGTCGAAGCCCTTCGCCGCGACTACGACGTGGAACTTGCGGCCGGCGAATCACGGCGCAATTTAGTGACGCGCGGGGTTGCGCTGAATCATCTTGTAGGAAAAGAGTTTTTGGTTGGTCGAGTGCGACTACGTGGAATTCGCCTGTGTGAACCGTGCGATCATTTGCAGCGCCTGACGGGGAAACAGGTCATCAAAGGCCTGAGGCATCGCGGAGGGTTGCGCGCTCAGATCCTCACCGAAGGTACGATCCACGCCGGCGACGCAATCGCGGTCTCTGTGGAGAACTGAGGTTGCTAGCGTTTTGGGAAACACCACACCTGTTTAGGAAACACCCATGGCCGACACGACATTACGGGACCTCATCTACGGCAAAGGCGCACACGTCGATCCTGTTGCCTGCGTGGAAGATATTTCCGCGAACGTCGCGTCGCGTAAAGTCGCGGGTTATCCGCATTCCATCTGGCAGATCGTCCTGCACATGAGTTACTGGATGGATTACGAATTTCGCAAAGTTGCCGGCGAAAACCCAAGCTATCCGGACAAGGCGATCGAGAGCTGGCCAGAGCATCCTTCGCCAACCGACGAAGCCCAATGGCAAGCCTCGCGGACACACTTTGTAGAAGATCTAAAACGATTGGCGACTCTGGCCGAGGCCGATTCGGTCACGCTTGATCGCCTCGTCAGCGACTCTGACGCCACGAAAACGCTGCGGCAATCCACCGTGCGAACAACCCTGTGGCAAATCGCGGCGCACAACAGTTATCACGTCGGCCAAATCGCCATGCTGCGGCGACAAGCGGGCGCCTGGCCTCCTGAACGTGGCGGCGACACCTGGTAAAGGTGCTCGGCCGCTACTTTTCCCGCAAATGCAAATCAAACATAAAGGAGGCGCACATGCCGCGCTTTACATCCCGCACACTCTTTGCTCTCGCATTCACCCTGGTGGTCTGGGCATCGGCTTTCGCGGGGATTCGCGCGGGCCTCCGAGCCTACGCCCCAGCGAATCTGGCAATCTTGCGCTTCCTGATCGCGTCCCTGGTGCTTGCTGTGTACGCGGCAATCGCCCACTTCCGTGCACCGCAGTTGCGCGACCTGCCAGGACTGATTCTCAGCGGCGCAATTGGCATTTCGTTTTACAACCTCGCCCTGAACTACGGCGAGACTCGTGTGACGGCCGGGGCAGCGAGCATGCTGATCGCCTCAACTCCCATCTGGACCGCTCTTGCCGCGCGGCTATTCCTGCATGAGAAGCTCTCTACCATCGGATGGTTTGGAATCTTCGTCAGCTTCGCCGGAATCACGCTGATCGCCAGCGGAGAAAGCGGAGGTCTCCATCTGTCCGCGCAAGCGCTCATTATTCTGGCCGCAGCGATCACGTCGGCAATCTACATGATTCTCCAGAAGCGCTACCTGGCGCGCTACAGCGCCCTCGAGTTCACGGCCTATTCGATCTGGTTCGGAACCGCATTGATGCTCCCGTTTGGAAACGGCTTACTGCACACGCTTCGATCCGCCCCTGCGTCGGCGACGTTCGCCGTTATCTACCTGGGAATTTTCCCTGGTGCTCTTGCCTATGTAGCTTGGGCCTATGTGATGTCGCACGGCGCAGCAGGCCGCACTTCCACTCTCCTCTATCTGATTCCCGTGTTTGCGATCAGCATTGGCTGGCTATGGTTACACGAAGTGCCCGGTCTGCTGACGTTCGTCGGAGGCGCGGTCGCCCTCGCTGGCGTTTGCATCGTCAACGTCTGGGGAAAACCACGATCTGCGCCGAAGCCTGTGACCGCGCCTGCTAAGCTGCAAGCCACAGCGTGACAAAAGTGACTTAGGGAAGGAGCGGTCTCCCGAGGTCGAGCGTGGAAGAAAACGGAAACCGACCCAAGGGCGGGTGATTCCAGTCACATCGAGTGACGACGCGTGCGCCTAGAGTGGAATTTGGAGTCCAGCCATGTTCCGAGGTCGTCTCACCCAGGCAATTCTGCATGGACTAGACTGGATCCTTTCCAAGCGGAGACTTCCCGATGACGCTCCTGAACATCTGCGTACAGGTCGTCGAGGCGAGGAAGACGCCTACTTCTTTCTCCGCCGACGCGGCTACATCATGATCGCCCGCAACTACCGCTCCCCTCATTATCACGGAGAACTGGATCTGATCGGATGGGATCGTGACGTGCTCTGCTTTGTAGAAGTAAAAACACGAACAACGCACCGCGTTAAGCCTGCCGAAGCTGCTGTCGATCGCTATAAACAAAAGGCGCTGCGGCTAGTGGCGAATGATTTCTTGTCGCATATGCCCAAAGAGTGCGAGTGGCGATTCGACATCGTTTCCGTGTACTACGAGCGCGGTGCCAACGCACCGTCGTTCGAACTGTTTCAAAATGCGTTTCCCGTGGCGTACAATCGAGGCTTCGCACGCTCCTATTGAGAAGTTCACGCTGAAAGGAATGCCAGCCAGTGCCTGAATTACGGAAAGACCCCATCGTGGGCCGCTGGGTAATCATCTCCACGGATCGCGCCAAGCGGCCAACTGATTTCGTGCGCGAAGCGGTAAGAATCAAAGGCGGATTCTGCCCCTTCTGCTACGGCAACGAAAGCAAGACTCCTTCGGAGATTCTTGCGTATAGGCCGAATACGAATGGCAGCACGCCCCAGAAGGACGGGACCGGTTGGACTGTGCGTGTTGTTCCAAATAAGTTTCCAGCGCTCGGTATTGAAGGCAATCTGAACAAACAGGCCGAAGGCATGTTCGACAAGATGAATGGCGTTGGCGCACACGAAGTCATCATCGAAACTCCCGACCACAACGCCAGCCTGGCATCGCTCCCACCAAAAAGGATTGAAGATATTCTCTGGGCCTTTCGGGATCGCATTCTTGATCTGAAAAAAGACCGGCGGTTCAAATACATTCTTCTTTTCAAGAACCACGGCGAAGCGGCGGGCGCGTCGCTGGAGCATTCGCACTCGCAGTTGATCGCCTTGCCGATTCTGCCTTCTTATGTGGTGGAAGAACTGCAGGGTGCGAAGCAGTACTACATGTACAAAGAGCGCTGCGTCTTTTGCGACATCATTCAGCAGGAGACCGATAACGGGATCCGCGTGGTGGCCGAGAACAGCGACTTCCTGACGCTGGCGCCGTATGCTCCGCGGTTTCCCTTTGAGACCTGGATTCTGCCGCGGCGGCATGAATCAGCGTTTGAGAATTCTTCGTCGCAAATGTTTGAGAATCTGGCAAAGGCGATCAAGTTGCTGCTGACGAAAGCGGAGCGCGTCCTCGACAATCCTCCGTACAATCTGGTGGTGCATTCGTCGCCGGTACAGGATCCGACGAGCGAGTATTACCACTGGCACATCGAATTTATGCCGAAGCTGACCAAGACGGCAGGATTTGAATGGGGAACCGGATTCTACATTAACCCGACGCCCCCGGAAGAGGCGGCGAAGTTTCTGCGCGAGGCGAGCGTAGAGGATGTGATTCCGAGTCCCGCAGGCGCGCGCTAAGTCTTCGAATCGCTGTCTCGTTCCGAAATTACCGGCCGCATCCTGTGGCCGGTTTTCTCATGTATGCTTAACGCCTTCGGAGCACATCTATGCGCCATGCTTTGGTAATCTTCCTCCTCGCAGTTTTCGTTCACGCGCAGACGCCACCCACTTCCCTGATCGCCAACATTGGTGCTCGCAAGACCACGAGTCTCAATGGCGCTTGGCACATCATTGTCGATCCGCTGGAGACGGGTCTCGATGCGCAGTACTACCGCAATCGCAAGCCGAAGGATAAGACCGAGCTCGTTGAATACAACTTCGATGCTTCCGAAACGCTGAATGTTCCGGGCGACTGGAATACGCAGAAAGAGAAATTGCTGTTCTACGAAGGTCCGATCTGGTATGAGAAGTCGTTTTCGTATGCGAAACATGGATCTTCACGCGTGTTTGCCTATTTCGGCGCAGTAAATTATCGAGCCCGAATCTATTTGAACGGCGAGGCGGTGGGAGAACATGAAGGCGGCTTCACGCCATTCAATTTCGAAGTAACGAAACTGCTCCGTGACGGCGAGAACTTTCTTGTCGTCGAGGCCAACAACCAGCGCTCTGCCGACGCGGTCCCGGCCCTGCGCACGGACTGGTGGAACTACGGCGGCATCACACGCGATGTGCTGCTGGTCGAGACGCCGGAAACGTTCATTCGCGATTATTGGATTCAACTCGCCAAAGGATCGCGAGACGTGATCCACGGATGGGTCGAGTTGGATGGACCTCGGCGCGCGCAACAGCGGGTATCGATCGAAATTCCAGAAGCGGGAATCAAGAACTCCGCAGTGACCGATGCCGCCGGGCGCGCGACATTTCAAATTCCCGCGAAGTTGCAGTTGTGGTCGCCGAAGCAGCCCAAACTGTACGACGTGTCGATCGCGTCGGTCGATGATACCGTTCACGATTCGATTGGGTTTCGCACAATCGAAACCCGCGGCTCGCAGATTCTGCTGAACGGAGAGCCCATCTTCCTGCGAGGCATTTCGTTGCATGAAGAGGCTCCGGTACGCGGCGGGCGCGCTCATAGCATGGAGGACGCGCAGACCCTGCTGGGCTGGGCGAAAGAACTCGGATGCAACTTTGTTCGCTTGGCGCATTATCCGCACAATGAGAATGAGATTCGCCTCGCGGACCGCTTGGGCTTGCTGGTGTGGTCGGAGATTCCAGTCTATTGGGACATTGCATGGAAAAGTCCGGTGGCACTGGAAAGCGCTCGGTCACAACTCCGCGACATGATCGCGCGCGATCATAATCGAGCGGCGGTGATTCTGTGGTCGCTTTCGAATGAGACGCCGGTCGGTCCGGATCGGCTAACCTTCCTTAAGACTTTAGCGGACGATGCCCGTCGGCTCGACTCGACGCGTTTGATTACTTCAGCGATGAACAAGGTTGACGATGGCCTACTTGGCCAGCACACCCTGAGCGATGCCCTGGCCCAGTCCGTCGATGTTGTGGGGCTGAATGAATATTTCGGATGGTATTACGGTCATCCCGAAGATGCCGATCGTCAGACGTGGGCAATCGCTTCCGAGAAGCCGGTGATCATTAGTGAGTTCGGCGGCGGCGCGCCATATGGACGGCATGGCGATGCGGCGGCTCGTTGGACGGAAGAGTATCAGGCAAGCCTGTTTACTCATCAACTGAACATGGTGAACAAGATCCCGTCACTGGCTGGGCTTTCGCCATGGGTGCTGATGGATTTTCGTTCCCCGCGAAGGCCGCTACCGGGAATCCAGGACTATTTCAACCGGAAGGGATTACTTTCAAACATGGGCAAGCGCAAACAGGCGTTCTTTGTGCTGCAAAAGTTCTATCGGGAAAAAGAAGCGCAAGCCAAACCAACGCAGTGATGCTTGATCCCGTCGATCAACCTTGCGTGCGATCGAGAACCTCGGAGTGCCAAGCCATCTGAATAGCTTCTAGTTTCCCCTCGTTCGATTTCGATGCATCGTCCTTGAAATCCGGAAGCGCCATCACATACTTGTGCAGATCGGTGAAGCGAACGGAGAGGGGATCGATTTCGGGGTGCGCTTCCGACAGAAGAATTCCCAGGTCTTCCGCGTCGCTCCAGGTAAGTTCTTTTGGCATATGAACCTCAAGTTTTCAACGTTTTCGGAGTTTCAATGTTTCAAGGATTCAGAGGTCGGGTTTCGGGCAAGGCAAACAAGGTGGTGCCGGGTGTTCGTCTTTGAAACCTTGCAACCTAGAAACTCTGAAACCTTGCTTCTAGTGCTCTTCCGAAACGTAGTTTCTATTCCACGCCGGAATTTCCACGACAACTTTGCCCGGCTTGTTGATCACGGCCTGGCATCCGAGACGCGAGTTTAGCTGAAGGTCGGCGGCCATGTCGAGTTTGTCGGCTTCGTCGTCCTCCATCTCAGAAATCAGTTCCGCGCCCTGCTTCACCCAGACGTGGCAGGTCGTGCAGGCGCAGTTGCCGCCGCAAGCGTGGTCGAGGTGGATGCCGTAATTCAGCGCGACATCGAGCAGCGACTGCTCTTTGCCGTGATCTTTGAAGGGCAGCTTGCCGTGCTCGAAAGTGACAGTCTTGCCCTCAGGAAGAAAAGTTACTTCGACGGTGTTTTCGTTCGGGGCTTCCACGGCGGTTGAGCCGGTGCCCTGGGACTTTTCGTTAGACATATGACTCCAATGTTTCAAGGTTTCAGAGTTTCAAGGTCTCAAAAAGCCAAGCGGTTACATCATGGAAACCTTGAAACCCTGAACCTTTGAGACCTGCTGTTATTCAAATTCCGCTTTTGCTACCGGATGCCCAGCCGCCGTGCCTTCTTCGAAATCCGTCTGGTCCATCGCCTTGCCTTTTAGCGCGGTGGTAACCGCGGTGTCCATCATTAATTCCGCGAGGCGCATGGTGCCCTGATTCAGCGCGTCGATAGCGTTGCGGATTTGTTGATAGTCGTCGCCGTCTTTCACGGCGACCAAACTCTCTTCGAGACCTGCGATGTTGTGGCGCTCATCGGAAGTCAGCGCTTGCCACGCAGGATTGTTTTTTCCTTTGGCGAGTGCGGCAGTGATTGTTTCAGCCTCGCGGCGAGCCTCGATCACCTGACGCTGACGGAAATCCTCTTCCGCGTAGTCGAAGGATTCCAGCAACATGTTCTCGACCTGCTCGTCGGTGAGCCCGTAGCTTGGCTGCACGTCGATTTCCGCCTCTTTGCCGCTGCGCTGCTCGCGCGCGGAAACATGGAGAATGCCGTTCGCGTCAATCAGAAACTTCACTTCGATGCGCGGCATCCCAGCGGGCATCGGCGGGACACCCTTTAGATCGAATCGCGCCAGCGACCGGCAATCACGGGCTAGTTCACGCTCGCCTTGCAGAACGTGGATGGCGACGTTCGTCTGTCCCTCGACCTGCGTTGTGTAGTACTGCGTCGCGGAGGCAGGGATCGTCGAATTGCGGAGAATGATTTTGTCGGTCACGCCACCCGCGACTTCGATGCCTAGCGACAGGGGCGTGACGTCAAGCAGTAGCATTTCCTTGGTGACATCCGAGCCGCCACCGAGAATGTTGGCTTGCACTGCGGCACCGAGGGCGACGACTTCGTCCGGATTCAGATCCGTGTGCGGCGTGCGGCCGAAAAGACCTTGCACCAGTTCGCGGACTTTGGGAATTCGCGTCGAGCCACCCACCAGGACGACTTCGTCGATCTGTGATGGCTTCAAACCTGCATCTTTCAGCGCCTGCTTCGTCGGCCCGACGGTACGATCGATGACCGGCTGAATCAATCGCTCGAACATCTCACGCGTCACTTCGCGCTGATATCGCTTGCCGCCCGGCAATTCCACGTCGAGCGTGGTAGACGGCAGCGACGAGAGCGCAATCTTTGCTTCAATGACGGACCTCCGGATGCGCGCGACGGACTCGCCGCTGCGGCGCACGTCGAGACCCAGGTCGCCGCGAATGTCGTCGAGCGCGATGGCGATAAGCAGATTGTCAATGTCGTCGCCGCCGAGATGCGTGTCGCCGTTGGTTGCCACGACTTCAAAAATGCCATCGTGGAGTTTGAGAATCGAAATGTCGAAGGTGCCGCCGCCGAGGTCGTACACGGCGACGATTCCGTTCTTGCGTTGGTCAAGACCGTATGCGAGAGAAGCCGCAGTAGGTTCGTTGACGAGTCGGAGAACGTCAAGTCCGGCAATCCGCCCAGCGTCCTTGGTCGCCTGACGCTGCGCGTCATTGAAGTAGGCGGGAACAGTGATGACTGCCTTCGTGACCGGGCCCCCGAAGAAACGTTCGGCGTTGCGCTTGAGCTGGCGCAGCACCAGCGCAGAAATTTCCGGCGGCGTGTAGGTGCGTTCTCCGATTTTAATGCGGAGAACTTCGCCCGCCGCCATATCATCCGCCAGTTGAAAGGGGAACATCTTCAATTCTTCCCGGATGTCCTCAACACCCCGTCCCATCAGGCGTTTAGCGGAATAGACGGAGCGTTCTGGAGTTTCGATCAAGTATTTGCGCGCCGCATTACCGACGATGATCTGGTTCTTTTCGTCGAGCGCGACGACGGACGGCACGAGATTGAGCCCGTCTTCGCCAGGAATGACGGCGGGCGAATCTCCCTGCATGAAAGCCACGAGCGAGTTCGTGGTGCCTAGATCGATACCGACAATGTGGTCAGATGCCATTGTGTAAACGATTGCAGAAGTCAGAATAAAGAAGTGAAATCCAAACGATTTACGGTCTTAACTTCTGCAATCTGACTTCTTACTTCTGACTTAGTTTTCCATTGCTTCATTCACGTCGCGCACGAGATTGCGAATATAGTTGCGCCGGTTCAGCACATCCACCATGCGGTCGCGGATTTGCATGCGGTCTGGTTCGGTTCCGCTATCGACGGCCGCGTCCCACTTCTTCCATTGTCCCTGGAGTTCTTCGAACAGCGCGTCGAACTTTTCTTCCAGCGAAAGCTTGGCTTTGCCAATCTCTTCGAGCAGCGCCGGATCGTCTTCTCCCAGCTTTTTCTGCGTGCGCAGTTCTTCCAGGTGCATATTGAGTTCGAACACTTCTTCCAGAAGATCGGGAGGCACGACTTGCTTCTTCAGTTCGCCGGTGACCCGCGCTTTTTCAGTCGCTTGCTTCGACTGCTCTTCCAGCTCTACGCCTTCCAATCGCAACAGATATTCGGTGCGCTTGATCGGATCCTTCAACGTGCGGTAGGCGTCGTTGAGCATGGAGCTTTGTTCCAGGCTCCATGCTCGCTCCTGTTCCTCCGCATTCGCAAACCCATCAGGATGCAGGTGACGACTCAGCGCATAAAACTCTTTTTCCAACTTGCTCGCATCGAGATCGAGCTTCCGCGGAAACCCAAAGAACGTGAAATAGTCCACCGGCGCGGCAGGCTGCACTTTTCCGCAGGCGCTGCAAAAGTGCGTGGCCCGCATGGTTCCGCACGACCAGCAACTTGACGTTGCATCGCCGGGCATGATCAAGGACGATTTGGATTCTGAGTTTGCCATACACAATTTGGGGCGGACGTGTTGCCCGCCCCTTCAAATTCTATGTTAGGACAGGCGAGGACGCCCGCCATTGCGCTGCTACTTCCTATGCAGAGAACGAACTGCCGCAACCGCACGACTTCGTTGAATTCGGATTCACAAAAACGAAGCCTTGCTGCATCAGCGTTTCCTGGTAATCCAAAATCATCCCGTGCAAATAGATGAATGACTTGGGGTCCACGAACACGCGTATATCGTCAAACTGAAACACACGGTCTCGTTCTCGCGGTTGCGTATCGAAGCGAATGTTATAGCTCAGACCCGAACATCCGCCGCCTTGCACTCCCAGGCGCAGTCCGCCTTGCTCCGGCGAAATGCCTTCTTTCGCCATCGCCGTGCGAATCTTCCCGATCGCCTTGTCGGTGACCTGGAGTCCTTTGGCCGGAGCCGTGGGCTTCGGCGGGCCTTGAACAGTAGTCGTTGACTGCTGTTCCTTCGCGGCCTCGTCTTTGACTGCCTGATCCATGATTACGCTTTCTTAGGACACGGTTCTGCTCGTGTCGTCCGCAGGGGAGACGGGGCAAGTCCCGTCTCTACGACGGTGTGCCTACTGCGCTACTTGGACTTCAACGGGCTTCGACGCTTCCTGCTTTTTCTTCCAGTCGCCAATCGCGGCGCGGATGGCGTCTTCAGCCAACACGGAACAGTGAATCTTCACCGGCGGCAATGCCAGCTCTTTCACGATCTCAGTGTTCTTGATTTCGAGAGCCTGGTCAATTGTCTTGCCCTTTACCCACTCGGTCGCCAACGACGAAGAAGCAATGGCCGAGCCGCAGCCGAATGTCTTGAACTTGGCATCTTCGATGACGTTGGTTTGCGGATTGACCTTGATCTGCAGTTTCATGACGTCGCCGCATTCCGGAGCGCCGACCAGGCCAGTGCCCACATCACTGTCCTTTTTGTCCATGGAGCCCACGTTGCGCGGATTGTTGTAATGATCGATTACTTTCTCGCTGTATGACATTTCGTACCCCTTCAGGTTTCAGAGTTTCAATGTTTCAAGGTTTCAACGAACTTCCCCACTCAGTCGTCAGAGTTGCAGGTTCATCACGCTTAACCTTGAAACCTCGCAACTCTGAAACTTTGAAACCTTGTCCCTAGTGCGCTTCAGCAGCCCACTTCACACTTTTCAGATCCACGCCTTCTTTTGCCATTTCATAAAGCGGCGAAAGTTCGCGCAGACGCTGCACAGTCTCCACCACGCGATCTGCGACATAATCCACTTCCGCTTGGGTGTTGAAGCGTCCAATGCCGAAACGGATGGAGCTGTGCGCCAGGTCGTCGCCCGTGCCCAGAGCCTTCAATACATAAGATGGCTCCAAGGTCGCAGAGGTGCAGGCCGAACCGCTCGAAACTGCGATGTCGTTAATGCCCATCAGCAGCGACTCGCCTTCAACGTACGCAAAACTGATGTTCAGGTTGCCCGGCAGACGGTTTTCCACCGAACCGTTGATGTAAGTCTCATCCAGTCGGTTCATGATGCTGTCTTTCAGGCGATTGCGCAGGCCAGCCATCTTGCAGGATTCCTGCGGCATTTCTTCCATGGCGATCGCGCAAGCCTTGCCCAGGCCGACGATGCCCGGGACATTCAGCGTTCCCGAACGCATACCGCGCTCGTGACCGCCGCCATCAATGAGCGGAACCAGTTGCACGCGTGGATTCTTGCGCCGTACATAAAGGGCGCCGACGCCCTTCGGGCCATAAAGTTTATGCCCTGTGATGGACGCGACGTCGATGTTCATCTTATTTACGTCAATCGGAATCTTGCCGATAGCCTGCACCGCGTCGGAATGGAAGATTACGCCGCGCTCGCGACAGAGTTTGCCGATTTCGGCCAGCGGCTGAATCACGCCGATTTCATTGTTTGCGGCCATGAGCGTGACCAGAATTGTCTTGTCATCGATGGCGCGCTTCAGGTCGTCGAGATCCACCAGGCCGTCTTTTTGCACCGGCAGGTAGGTCACACGGAAGCCGAATTTCTCAAGGTGCTTGCAGGTGTCGAGCACTGCTTTGTGCTCGGTAACCGCCGTGATGATGTGGTTGCCCTTTTCGCGATACATCTCGGCCACACCCTTGATGGCAAGGTTGTCGCTCTCGGTTGCTCCCGAGGTGAAGATGATTTCCTTCGCGGTTGCGCCGATCAGCTTGGCGATGCGCTCGCGCGACAACTCCACTGCTTCTTCGGCTGCCCAGCCGAACGGATGATTGCGGCTGGCCGCGTTGCCGAACTTCTCCATGAAATACGGGAGCATGTCTTCGAGTACGCGCGGATCCATCGGTGTGGTCGCGTGGTTATCCATGTAGATGGGCAGCTTGATGCCATCGGGCACCGCGTGCTGTCCCAGTTCCAGACTGCCGGGGATTGCTGTCTTTACTTCCGTACCCATGATTACTTTCTCCTACCCAGCCCCTGACGAGGCTTTCGTTTTCGCTTCCAGTCTTTACGAAATCGTGACCAACTCGGCCGGCTTTCGCGCTTCGTGCTCGTTAACTTCGAGAACTTCCGGCTCTTCTTTCATCTGCGAAATCTTGATGTTCTTTAGCACCTGCTCGATGCTTTCATTCACCTTGCGCAGCGGTTCGCGAATCGTGCAGCGATCGACCTGCCCACACTCGCCGCGCACCGTCACACACGAAGTAATGAAGAGAGGACCATCAATCGCCTTGATTACTTCGAAGGCCGAAATCGTTCGCGGATCGCGCGTCAGCGTGTAGCCGCCGTTGATGCCATGCTGCGAAGTGAGCAGACCGGCCTTCGCAAGCCGCTGCAAAATTTTCGCGAGCGCTTCCTGCGGAATGCCATACGCCTCCGCCACATCTTTCGCGCTGCACGAACCGCGGTCGGCGTGTTCGGCCAGGTGCTTCATGGCCATCAATCCGTAGTCCGCTTTCTTGGTCAGCTTGAGCATTGGTAAAGGCGACTGTTTCAGTCGTATAAAACTACGACTCTTTCGGTCGCCTTTTATATTAACGCCCCTCAGCCCGATCATGCAAGGGCATGCAGTGAGTGGATGAAAGTAGACAGTGAACGGTAAGTGGATGGTAGTAAATGGCTTAGCGGGGAAAGCCAGAAACGAGCTGTCAAGTTGCTGGTCTCCGTCCATCAGATAAAGCCAGGTAACCTTATATATACGCCACCGTTGGGACTTGACATCTCAAGCCAACGGCACCAAAATACGGCCAATTTCAATAAATCGACGGAAAACCCTTCCCGCATCCCGACAGTCCGCAACTCTTATGACGCCGAACCATCCCGCAGAGCCAGCTAAGCAGAAAATCACTCCGGATCAATGCAAACATCCGGAAGTCCAAATCGTGTCGCGCGATGAAGATAACGAGTACGTCGAATGCAAGGCGTGCGGCGATATCTTCGAGTCGAGCGAGTTCAAGGATATGGCGATCGAGGAGAAAAAAGATCCGGAAGAAGAGTAACCGCTGCTTGTTGACTCCTGACGTGTCAGTGCTGCGCTGAGTACGACTGCGCTACTTCACCTCGATAATTACGTTCTCCGAGGCATCTACCCGAAACGACTTTCCCGGCGGGATCACCGTGGTTGCGCTGTACTCGGTGATGATTGCTGGTCCTCTTAATATGTTTTCAACGGGGAGTTCCCCGCGCTCGTACACCGGTGTCGCGAAAGTCTTTCCTTGAAATCTGACTGATGCCCGTTGGAGGGGTACCGGGTCGCTTACTTTGCGTCGAACAATCCTTTTTTGCTTTGCCACTTCAAGCTTGTCAGTCTTCACTTTCGCGCGCACCCGCAAAGTCACAAGCTCAATCTCGCGGTTTGGATGGTGATATCCATAACGTCGCTGATGATCTTCGTGAAAGCGGCGAACCGTATTACCAGCCGCTGGTACGTTGAGTTCGTAGCCTTGACCGCGATAGCGCAGATCGAGGCTTCTTTCAAAATGCGGGGCGCCACGCCAGCGTTCCACCACGAATTGCTTTCTTGCGCTTGACTCCAGCTTACGAAACTCCCGTTCGAGTGCGGCTTGGGGCAGCCGTTTCTCAACCCGCCAAAGCAACGTGCGCGAAAAATCCTTGACCACATCGCTCACCAGAATTCCGAACGCTGAAAGTGCCCCTGGTCGCGCGGGAATGATCACTGTCGGAATCGCCAGCGCTTCGGCAAGTTCGCACGCATGTAAGCCTCCAGCGCCGCCGAAGGCCACCAGTGCGAAGTCTCGCGGATCATAACCACGCTCGATGGAGACGACGCGCAAGGCCCGTTCCATATTCGCATTGACCACGCGAACTACTCCGGCAGCGAACTTCTCCAGGCTGAGGAGGGATCCTTGTTCCTTCAGCCACGCTGCGGTGATCCGCCGCGCGCGTTCTACGTCGAGCGTGAACTCGCCGCCGAGAAAACGCTCGGGCCGCAAACGCCCCAAAATAAGATTCGCGTCAGTGACCGTGGGCTGAGTTCCGCGCCCATAGCAAATTGGTCCCGGGTCCGCGCCCGCCGATTCCGGTCCTACGCGCAGCAGTCCACCGGCATCGAAACGCGCCAGCGATCCCCCGCCCGCCCCC
>Ga0302322_100000031_pt1 | contig 76244 bp, 66 predicted proteins | sample Fen_T0_2_FD_203757 | JGI IMG/M metagenome (GOLD analysis project Ga0302322, IMG submission 203757) | Peat permafrost microbial communities from Stordalen Mire near Abisko, Sweden - Fen_T0_2 | ecosystem: Environmental > Terrestrial > Soil > Wetlands > Permafrost | place: Sweden: Abisko...
CTGAAGCCGAACGTGATGACTCTGGACGTCGAGATGCCGGGCTGTGACGGACTCACGTTCTTGGGCGAGGTCATGCGCTCACACCCCCTGCCGGTCGTGATGATCTCCTCGCTCACGGAACGCGGCTCGGATCTGGCGCTGCGCGCACTCGAGCTGGGTGCGATCGACGTGGTCGGCAAGCCAAAGCTCGACCTCAAAGCCGGCGTGATGCAACAAGCCGATGAGTTGCTCGCCAAGGTACGCGCGGCGGCCAGTGCACGTGTTCGCACCGCCGGCGCACGGCCGGTGATGCCGATAGACGTCGGCGCGGTCTCCACGAAGTCGCCCGGGCGCGCTGTGGGCACGGCAGCGACCTCAACGCACTCGCAGACTCGGGTGATTGCCGTCGGGGCGTCGACGGGCGGGACCGAAGCGCTGGCAGACTTCTTGAGTGCGCTGCCTGCCGACTCCCCGCCAGTGCTGGTCGTCCAGCACATGCCTGAGCGCTTTACCGGCAAGTTCGCCAAGCGTCTCGATAGCATGTGCCGAATCAGAGTTCGGGAAGCAAGTGACAGAGATCAGGTTTTGCCTGGAACGGCCCTGGTGGCGCCTGGCGGTAAGCACATGCGGCTTGCTTCCGGGCCGACTTCGCTGGTCGTTCGCTTGCACAGCGAGCCCAACAGCGCGCACCGCCCCTCAGTCGATGAGCTCTTCGAGTCGGTTGCGGCGATTGCCGTCAGTCGTTCCATCGGTGTGATTCTCACTGGCATGGGTGCCGACGGTGCACGTGGGTTACTCGCGATGCGCCGAGCGGGCGCTCACACCTTCGCGCAAGACGAGGAGTCATGCGTGGTCTTCGGCATGCCCAAAGAGGCGATCGCGCGCGGCGCGGTTGAGCGCATTTTGCCACTCAGTGGCCTGGCGCGCGCGGTAGTTCAATGTTCGATCAGGAGCTCGCGGAGTGAATAGATGTCCAAACTGACGATTCAAGCAAAGATGTTACTTCTGACCGCCGTGTTTGCGCTCGGCTTGGGCGCATTCGTCAGCATCGTGCTTGCCACGACTGCGAGCAAGTTGGAGGACTCGGATTACGCCGCGGTCGTCGAGATGAAAGACGTCTTGGCTGACGTCTTGCCCCCCCCGCTATACGTGCTCGAGGCTTGGTCGGTCGCCAGTCAAATGATGCTCGCGGAAGACAAGGCGCAGCTGCCCACGCTCGGTGTGCAATGGCGGCAGCTGGAGAAAGATCAGCGAATTCGGCAGGACTTTTGGCTGCAACACCTCAGCCAGGATGGCGCCAAAGCTGCCCTGAACGAGGCGAACCAAAGCGCCGTGCACTTCCTGAACATCGGCGACACCCAGCTGATACCCGCGCTCGAGGCGGGCGATAAACCGCGCGCCCAGGCAGCCTACAAGTTGCTCGGCGAGGCATACGCGCAACACCGAGCGAGTATCGACAAGGTCGTCGAGCATGCAACGAAAGCGTCGACCGAAGACGTTGCCGGCGCCGCGACCAGGATCTCGGCTCGGAAACTGGAACTCGCACTCGCTGGGTTGGTCGTGGCGGTGCTCGGAGGGTGCCTAGGCTTCGCGATCGCTCGCGGGGTCGCACGTCGCATGCACACCACGGTTCAGCTCCTGGCTCGAGTCGCCGATGGAGACCTCAGCGAGCGACTGGACGTGGACGCCGACGACGAAATTGGCGTGATGGCCAAGGCACTCAATCGCGCCTTCGACTCCGTGACCACCGTCCTCGCTCGAGTGCAGTCGGCGGCGTTGGAGTTATCCTCCACGGCCACGCGTCTTTCCGACAGCGCGGAACAGATCTCGTCCGGTGCCCAGCAGCAGGCTTCGAGCCTGGAGGAGACGGCAGCAAGCCTGGAGCAGATCACGGCGACGGTGCGACAAAGTTCGGGCAACGCACAACAGGCAAGCCAGCTCGCCGAGAACTCGCGCGACGTTGCCACGAAGGGCGGTAGCGTCGTCACTGAAGCAGTCACGGCGATGACCGAGGTCACGCGCTCTTCTCGCCGAATCGGTGACATCATCACTACGATCGATGAGATTGCCCTGCAGACCAATCTGTTGGCGCTGAATGCTGCTGTCGAAGCAGCACGCGCCGGCGAGCAGGGTCGCGGCTTCGCCGTCGTGGCCGCCGAAGTCGGCAGCCTCGCACAGCGCAGCGCCGCGGCAGCCAAAGAAGTCAAGTCCTTGATCGAAGATACGCTCGAACGCGTCGAACTGGGACATTCTCTCGTCGGCAGGTCGGGTGATGCGCTGACCGAGATCATCACCTCCGTGAAGCGCGTCACCGACATCGTGGGCGAGATCGCCTCGGCTTCGCGTGAACAATCAGCGGGCGTCGAGCAAGTCAATCAAGCCGTCACACAAATGGACCAAGTAACGCAGAACAACGCGGTGCAGACCGACGAACTCTCGCAGACGGCTCAAGGCCTATCCGCTACCGCAGCAGAGCTGACCGAACTCGTCGGACAGTTCCGCTTGAGCAGTGATTCGCGCGAGATGTCGACTCGCGAAGTTCCGTCGGCCCAACCCAGGGCAGAGCCGCGTCGCAAGCCCGCGCGCAGCGCGCTGCGTCCCCCCCGTCTATCGACGGCGCGCTCCCGTGGCAACGGTCGTTGGCCAGTCGCGACCGACAACGTCAGCGAAGACGACGTCGAAAGTCTCTGAAGCCGATGGCTAGCGAGCCTCGACTGAACAAGAGCGACTACGACGCCATCAGCTCGCTCTTGTACCAGTGGACCGGGATCCGCCTTCAAGACAAGCAGTTGCTGGTGATTGGACGCTTGACTCCCCGGATGCGCTCGCTTGGTGTGGATGATTTCGGCAAGTACCTCGAGCGGGTGAAGCGCTCTGGGCGCAGCTCGGACGAAGCCCAGACCTTCATCAATCAGCTCACTACCAACAAGACCGCTTTCTTTCGCGAAAAGCACCACTTCGACTACCTGCGGGAGTACCTGGTAAAGACGGTCTTGCCGCGCGCCTTGCGCGCGAATAATCGCAAAATTCGGGTGTGGAGCGCCGCTTGCTCCACCGGCGAAGAGCCTTACTCTCTGGCCATGATGTTGAGCGAGGCCGCACCCAGCAGCGCGGGCTGGGACGTCAAGATCCGCGCGACCGACATCGACACGGAAGTTCTGCGCACGGCCAAGGCGGGCGAATACGATCTCGAGAGGCTGGACGGATGTTCGCCCAACCAACGTTCCCGCTTCTTCACTCCCATCTCGGAGCGCAAGTTTCGGGTGAGCAACGAACTCAGTCGACTGATCACGTTCGAGCACTTCAACTTGGTCTCGGATACCCTGCAGGCATCCGAGCCCTTCGATGCCATCTTCTGCCGGAACGTGATCATCTACTTCGATCAGCCCACACAAAAAAGTGTCGTGGAACGACTCGTGCAGCGCTTGACGCCCGATGGCCAACTCTACCTCGGCCACTCAGAGACCTTGGTCGGGACCCAATTGGAGCGCGTCGCCAATCAAATTGGCGTTTACCGACGCGGCGCCGAGTCCGCGGACCGCGCCGCGCACGTCGCCAGACCGCACGAGCCAGCCGAACCGCGTGCGGCGCGCCCTGCGCCGAAGCGAGTCGCTGCGAACGCCCGCCCCAGTAGCGTGCAAGAGCCAGAGGGACCCCTGCCGCACAAGCGAATCGTGCTGGGGCAATGGGAGGTCGCGACCTCACCCACGATCGTGAGCACCTTGCTCGGCTCCTGCGTTTCCGCGTGCTTGTTCGATCCGGAGCAAGGGATCGGAGGCATGAATCACTTCATGTTGCCCAATTGCCAAGGCTCCAGCGCAGATCCCGCCCACTTCGGCATTCACGCCATGGAGCTCCTGATCAACGGGCTGCTCAGCCGTGGCGCCAGCCGCAAGAATTTGCGCGCCAAGGTATTTGGTGCGGGAGCGGTGACCAAGGAGTTACCCGCGTCCGTCGGCGAAGCCAACTCGCTGTTCGTGAGAACTTTTCTGGCCAAAGAAGGCATTCCGATTTTGGTCGAGCGACTCGGCGGCTCGCGCCCACGCGAGGTCTTCTTGCGCACACACAATGGCGAGATCCTGGTGCGGACGCTCAACCCGCTGAAGGCAAAGGCGGTCGAGATCCGCGAGCTCGGCGCGTGGCAAAAACCGGTGGTGGTTCCCGAACCATTCCAGGCAGACGACGCGCTCTTTTAGTCAATGCCGCTGCTATTGCATCGCCGCCCGCGTAGCTCGCGCATTCGAAATGCCAGCGTGTTAGCTCAGCATGATTTGCGACCCCCGTCCGGCTCGAGTCAAATCCCGCCGATGAACCGCCAGCGGCCTATCGGCTTAAGTTATCAGTCAGCGATGCGTTCTTAACGACAACAACCATGCTCCGCAATGCACCCGAAGCGACGGCCCTACACGATAGTCTGTGTGAGCTGGCTCAAACCGTTGGCGAGGCGGTGAAGGAAGACGTGGGACCGATCCGCGAGGAGCTGACCCTCGTGAAATCGCTATTGCTGGAGGCGAGCCAACAGCTACAGCAGAGCTTCCTCAGCCTCAACACCCAGACTCGGGCGCAGCTGCTGCACGTCAAGACCTTGCACGCTGAGGCCAGGTTGGCGCGCAAGTCAACCGTCCCGACGTCGGGCAACTCAGAAGCGCCGATCGCGGCTCAGACCGAAGAGTTCAGTCGTATCTCAGCGCAAATCATCGGCAGCATCGACGATGCCGTGCGCGCGTTGCAGTTCGAAGACATGGCCACTCAGCTGATTGATTGCGTGCAGCGCCGCATCGATCGTCTGGCCGCGGTTACCGTGCGACTCGAAAATATCGTCGTGCATTTCGAGCGCACGCCCAACGATCATACGATTGAAGCGAGCGCGTCACTGATCGAGCTCCGCGCCCATCTGCAATCGTTGAAAAGCGAGTACGCGACAACACTCGTATCGCCGGTCGGCGTCGAAGGACTGGCTGGCGGCGGAAGCGTCGATCTGTTTTGATTGCGCGATCGCCATCTCGGCGCGCGCCTCCACCGCACTTAGGGCCTGCGAATGCCGAAATCAGTCGGTCCTCGCATGCGCGCGAGTAGTGTCGTGGGGTCGCCGACAAACACGGCGGAAAGAGCATCAGCGGCCCAGCGCCTCGGAAGGTAGCCCTCGCCGCCGCAATTGCGTTGTGTTCGCACAGTATAATTTCGGCAGCGAGAGTACTGCATCGTCGATCGAGCATCGAGCCACCGGGATCATGTCAGCACGATCGCGTCGCTCGTAGATCGATGCGGCCCGACCGAAATTCGGTCGACGGGCTCTCTCGAGGGACTTGGGCCAGCAGGGCCTTCAAAGAGCGCGCTTCGCATCCAGTACCTCGCGCACTTTCCGTAGCAAAGACTCGGGAGTAAACGGCTTTTGAACGAACGCCATCTCGCTCTCGAGCACGCCATGCCGCACGACGCTATCGTCCGTGTAGCCAGACATGTAGAGCAGCTTCAGGTCGGGCCGTCGTGCACTCACACGCTTGGCCAGCTCTACCCCGCTCATCTGCGGCATGACGACATCGGTGAGCAGCAGGTCGATCGGGCCGTCGTGTTCCTCGCACAGCGACAGGGCGTCCACAGGTCGCCCCGTCGTGATTACGCAATAGCCGTGTCTCTGCAGGATCCCCTGCGCTACCGCGCGCACCTGATCCTGATCTTCCACCAACAAGACCGTTTCCTTGCCGTGCAGATCATCGGCTGCGGAACGCGGACTGTCATCGTCTAGCTCGCCTTCCACGCGCGGAAAGTAGACTTTGAATGTCGTACCAGCGCCGATCTCACTGTACACCCAAACGGTTCCACCTGACTGTTGAACGATACCGAACACGGTCGAGAGCCCGAGGCCGGTCCCCTTGCCCTCGGCCTTGGTCGTGAAAAACGGCTCGAAGATGCGCGCCTGGGTCGCTTCGTCCATGCCGCTCCCCGTATCGCTGACCGCGACCATCACGTGCGGGCCAGGTCGAGCGCCCAGGTGCTCGCGCGCATATTCTCCGTCGAGTTCGACGTTCGCCGTTTCGATGGTCAGCTTACCGCCCTGCGGCATCGCGTCGCGGGCGTTCACCACCAAATTCAGGATCACTTGGTCCACGTTGCTCGGGTCCGCGTGAATTCGACCCAAGCGGGCACTAGGCAACGCGACCAGCTCGATGTCCTCGCCGATCAGGCGGTGAACCATCTTGTCGATGCCGACGAGGATCTCGTTCAGGTCGAGGATCCGCGGGACGATCACTTGTTGCCGGCTGAACATCAGCAGCTGCCGCGTCAGGTCTGCCGCCCGAAAAGCAGCTAGCTGAATCTCGGCAAGATCCTCACGTATCGGGTCGGTTGGCGCCAACTCACCCAGGATCAGACCGCTGTGGCCCAAAATGACCGACAAGACGTTGTTGAAATCGTGCGCGATCCCGCCGGCGAGGCGGCCAACCGCGTCCATCTTCTGCGACTGGCGGAGCTGTCCTTCCGTGCGCAGAAGCGCAGCGGCCGCCTCACGCTGCGCGGTCAGGTCACGCGCGGTCTTCGAGGCTCCGATGACCTCTCCGGAGGCGCCGAGGATCGGCGCCAGTGAGATGGAGACATGAACTAGCCTACCATCCTTGCGCTTGCGTACCGTCTCGTAGTGCTCCACACGTTGACCGGAGGCAATGCAACCAAGCAGCATCGCTTCTTCACTGCGTAACTCGTCAGGGATCAACATGCCGATCTTCTGCCCGACCGCTTCGGTCGTCGAAAACCCGAAGAGTTTCTCGGCCGCCATGTTCCAACTGGTGATCGTTCCGTCGAGTTGTTTGCTGACGATTGCGTCGTTCGACGAGCGCACGATGGCACCGAGCAAGGCGCGCGTCTGCTCCGCCTCGTACTGCGCAGTGACGTCGGTCATGACGGCGATGCGCGCGCGGCGCCCGCCAAATTCCAAGCAGCGCGATCGATATTCGGCGCGAAACTCGGAGCCGTCCTTGCGCCGATGCCAGGCGGCGCCGCAGGCTTCGCGATCCCCGGCGGCGTCTACTGTCGGTCTGACCTGGGGGCGTTCTACTTCGCGCCGAAGGTCGGCTAAGGTCAGCAGCAGCAACTCATCCTGGCTATAACCGTAAATTCGAGCCGTGGCGTCGTTGATCGCCAATAGTCGGAGCGTCTCGACGTCGAAGACGAGGACGGGTACAGGGCTCGAGTCGAACAGCAGCCGGTGGGCGTGTTCCGACCGCTGAATCGCTGCGTTTGCGGCGACAGCCGCGGCGCGAGCCGCGCGCTCGGCGGCATACGAGCGAGCGTTGCCGATGGCCAGCGCCGCATACTCGGCCACGCTCTGCACCAAATGCAGGTCATCTTCGGTGTAGGGGTTATCGGAACCCGAACGCAGCAACGCTGCAACCGCTACGACCTTGCCGCGGCACAAGAGTGGCACCATCATCGTGCTGCCCACCTGCAAATCTTCGATCAAACGTCGATATTCAGGGGTCGGACTCGAAGCCGCGAACTCGGCCGTCGATACGTGGGGCTTGAGCACGAACTGACCAGAGAGAGCAACCGCTCCCATCGTCCCGGTATGGACGCTCTTCGGTCGGTCAATCAGAATGCGTTGCGCCCGAGCCGCGATTTCGAGATCACGATGATACACGGCACCTCGCTCGAGCATGGTGCCGTCTTCACTGAGCGCGCGTATTGCGCACAAATCTCCAACGGTCCCACCGAGGCGACCGGCGATCGCCGCAAAAAGTCGGTCGTGGTCACCGGTGGCGTCGGCAAACTCGTGCGACGATTCGGCGAGCAAACGAAGGCGAGCCGCCATGCGCTCCCGCTGGGCAAGCTCTCTCTCGGAAGCCCGAAGCAACTGCGCCGAGGCGATCGCCAGCGACGAATGCTCGGCAATGCTTTGAGCCAGCGCTAAGTCCTGCACGTCGAACGCGGGCGCGGATACTCCCGCTCTGAGCAAGACGAGCGCGCCGATCACGCTGCCACGCACGACGAGTGGAAGCATCAGTTCGCTGTTGATGCCAATTTCTTTCGATAGCCCCGCGAACTCGCGCGGAACGCAGGTCGAGCCGTCGAAATTTGCAGTGGCCCCTGGAATGAAGATCGCGGACTGCGTCGCAACAACGTACTGCAACGCCGGCAGCGTCTCAATTTTGCGCGGCGCCGCCGCTCTGCTCTGCGCCAAAAACTCCGCACAGAGTCGCTGGTCGGAGGCGTGCACGTGCGGCGTCGAGAAGTGCAGGCCGTCCTCTTCGGTCAAGTGCAGCACGCACGCGCAACTCAGAATCTCAGCGAGCTCGCGAACCACGACCTGCAGCACGCCCTCGGCCGAGCCGCTCGCGTCCGATAACAATCGAACCGCCGTCAAAAGAACCTGCAGGCGTTCTTGCAAACCCTGGCTAGAATTCTCGCGCTGGCGCTCCTTGCGGGCGCAGGTAACGTCCTGCAAGTTCCAGACGATGGCGGACACGTTGGCGTCGGCTAAGAGATTCGTGCCAGTGGCCGCCAACCAGCGGTATGCCCCATCCCGATGTAGCGCTCGGAACTCGAAAACGACCGGACTGGCGCCCTCGCGACAAATCTCCGCGCGAGCCTTTGCTACGTACTCCTGGTCGCCCGGATGAATATCGGCAAAGGGCTCACGTCCAAGCGGCTCCGACGGGAAGTAACCGCGGAGCCGTTGAACTCCTGGGCTCACGTAGAGGGTGGTCCCCAGACACGAAGTCAGCAGAACGCCCTCGTGACCATCCTCGATCAGAGTCCAGGGCTGCCGTTCGCTTCGTTCGAGAGCGAGGCTTGCTTGCTGTTCCTCGGTGGCGTGCGTGCGCATCACCGTCACCGCGTCGACTCGAAGCGAGATGAGACATCCATACCGCAGTCAATCGACGGCAATTGGTCGTCGCTGCCGACCTTCAAGCACTGGCCTGGCCTGTACACCGCGCGCCCTTTCCACTTCTCCCCACCTCCGGATCCGCCTTCTGGCTCGACATTTTCCCTGTTCGCAACCGCAAACGATAGACCGGCAAGGCACCTAGTCTCAATCCCAATTGAGAGAAGTTCATCAAGGCACTTTCAGCGAGAATCGGATTGGCTGCACTGCGTCAAGCCAGTTTGCAACAGCGTCTTTGCTTCCGACCTGGCGACGCCGAGCCGCCTTCGAGCGCTGATTGTGCACATCCCGGCGATTCGCGCTGGCAATTCAAAGAGGATCCAATTGCCGATCTTCGCTTCGATACTGGCGACGGAGTCCACTCGGCACTCCGAGTGCTTGTCTGCTGCACACATTGTGGGCGGCGGAACGGTTGACGGATCTGCGGCATTGTATGGCTCGACGCCTCGGTTTGGCTGCGCCGGTCATCGTGCCGCGCTACACGGTCATCTCGCTCTCGAACCGTCGCGTCCTCGGCCTGGGTGAGCACGAGCAGCAAGCGCGAACGAATGACTATCTTCTCTTCCTGATCCAGCACGCTAGATGTCGTGCGCTGGGAACGTTGATTGCCATTTGGCGCGTTACGGACGCGCACCCGTTCGACGCGCCGATTGCATTGCGCTGCGTCAAGAGCTCGGACGCGTTGCTGGCATTCACCTATTTCCCGCCAATCACTTGCACGATCGAGATGCCTGGGGTCGATTCTGCCGCGGCGCGTGCGGCGCACCAGGCCATATTAAGCGTTCGAAACGGCCAAGATCCCGAACGCATTTCAGTGAGGCCAGCGGCACCGACGGATTTTCAAACCGTCGTAGCAGGCTTCGGTCCAGGTCCTGTGAACCGCTGACTCGCTGCTCGACACGACTTCTTGAAGACCCCGGCCGGTCGGCGCCTGTTCTCGAACGACCTGCTGGATGCTTGCGGCTTTCGGCGTGAAGCGTGCTGGTGCTCCGGACTCTTGGTCCCGACACGACGCGAGCTGCTGATATCGGTCACGCTGGAGTCACGCTCGAGCCCCGATAGACTAGCATTTCCTGGTAGCTCGGGACGCACCACGCTCGACCAGCGAGAGTTGAGTTACACTCTTCACTGTGCACGCTTACCCTGCCCAGCTCGCTGATTTCGTTCTCGATCATTGGCCCGGAGCGATCTCGCTCGCGGTCGATAGAAGAGCCTTGACGGAGCTGCTATCGACTTGCTTCCAAGCGTCGCTCACGCACGAGGAAGGGCGCAGCGTGCGATTCCGTCTGGTGTCGGGGAATGCAGAGGAGCTCTCGCGGGCGTCGCTGGCGAGTGACTTTCTGCGCCTCGAATTTAGCGAGCCCCAGCTGTTCACGCCTGACGCCGCGCGGCGACTCAGTCCGGCAGTGCCGTTCCATTCTAGTCTGATCGGCGTCTCGCGACTGGCAGACCAATGGTGGATGTGGGGTATCGTGCACACCGGTGCGAATTGGCTCGCGCCCACCTGGGGCGGCCGAAAGCACCAAGAAAGCCTAGCGCTGCCGGCCGTGCACGTGCTCGGCGCCGGGCGCATTGGCGTGTATGCGGGCGCGGACCTGGTGGCTTCGCTCGAGCACGGAATGATCGAAGCAACGACCACCGACGTGTTCACGTCGCGTTGGATCGCTAAACTGTTCCGCGGCGCGGTCAGCCGGGCCGCGGGGGTCGACGAGGCCGCACGCGCGCAAGCCAACTTGGTGCGGGTGGTTTCGCAGCACATGGTCCGCCGTGCCATCTTCCTGATCCGCCAAGCCGGCCACGGCGGACTCATCCTGTTTGCCGACATGGAGCTGCTCGAAAGTTGCGCAGCATCTGCCAGCGGTCCGCTCAAGCTCAAATACGAATTTCGCGACAACGACGCGCGCAGGCGGTACCGCACGCTACTCCAGCGTTTGTTCGATGCGCTCGCCAAAGATGGCGATGGATCCGTGGACCTCAGCCGCTTCCTCGAGGCCGAAACCCCCGACGTGGCGGGCGTCGAGCACGCCATCTTCGAACTCAGTCGTTTGGTCAGCGGGCTGGCTGCGGTCGATGGCGCGGTCGTGCTCAACAAGGCCTTCGAACTGATCGGCTTCGGTGCCGAAGTGTCCGGCGAATTGCCGTACCCCGACTTCGTGCAACAAGCCTTGGACGTCGAAGGCGAACGCCGCTCGGACGAACCGGCCAACTCGGTCGGCACCCGTCACCGCGCCGCCTACCGCTTCGCCACCGCACATCCCCAGGGGCTGGCGATTGTCGTCTCGATGGACGGCATCGTTCGCTTCGTCGCCAATATCGAGGGCAAGATCGTGTACTGGGATCAGTTCTTGAATTGGTAGCTCACGCTCCGGGCGGTGGCTCCGACGGTCCTTCCGTCGAAGCCACCGCCAGTGCTGAACCCGTGCTGCTCGAGGAGTTTGCACGCCCTGCCGTGCTCGAGCCGGAGCCTGACCGCGATCGAACAGCCTGCCAACGGCGCCATTGCCGCCTGCGCCCCGGGTCCCCAGTGGCGGTGTTGGTAGAACTGCAGGCCGCCAGAGGCGCCGGTGCGATAATTCACGAATAGCTCGGGGTTCACCGTCGAACCGCTTCGACGTCGTTGTTAACGCTTCGGCTCGCTTTGCTACAGACGTTTTTTCCCACGCCCCTGCCGTGCTTTTTCACAGGCTCACTCGCCTGGCTGGGATGGCGCGCGGCATGCCGCGTAAAAGCCTGCTACGCTCGAAGCATGTGCATCATCTGCATCGACTTCGAGCGTGGCGCGCTGAGGCCCAAGGAGGCCCGCCGGGCACTGCGTGAGATGCGTGGCGGAATGGACGCCACGCACGTCAAAGAAATCGAGAAAAAGCTGGACGAGGCCGAGCCGCCTTCTTCTCCCAGACCGGGCGGTTGATTTCCGCGTGCGCCGAGCCTGAGCGAGATGGAGCGATCTCGGGTTCCAAAGCGCACCTCGCAGGCACGCCGTCTGCCTCGCGCGCGATTGCGGGGGAAAAACGGCCGCATCCGCGGACCCACTCCCAGGCTCAGGGGGAACGGTGTAGCGTGTGAGGTTACGCATGCTCTCGGTCCCGGCAGAAGAAGCATTCTCCACCCTGGCCACCTCCCTCGTCGGACAACCCGAGCTGGAGGAGGCGGTGCGCGACCGTTGGCGGATCCGATTGCGCGGCTCGGCGGCGGCCCAGCACGATCGGGTGCTACCGGAAGTGCTGCGCAGCGCAGCCGATTTATTGGCTCAGGAATTGCCGCTGCAAACGCATGCGGCGAGCGACGTCAGCGCCCTCGGTGAGCGCTTCGCATCGCCTAGCGGTTCGCTGCTCCTCTTGTGGTGCTACTCATCGACCTGGCGCAAAGATGCCGTGCTGGCAGGCCTGCTGGCGATCGCTCGCCAGGTGCCTGGCTTCGAGGAGCGGGTCGCGGCGGTCGCGGCCGATCGTGTGATCGAAGGACCTTTGCTCGACGCCCTCGGTTGTGCACCACTGATGGGCACGGGCGCCGCGCTGCGCCTGCCAGCCAACGCCGAAGCGCGCGCACGACTCGAGATCTTGATCTGGGAGGCCGGCGCCAGCGCTCGAGAGGTGCCCGAATTCGGGCGTTGGCTGTGGGCCTCCAGCGACACGTTCGAGGAGCTCGTCCGCAATCCGGCGCGCGGCGCGTTGCGCGGTCGCGTGCTGGCCGCGCGCTGTTTGGAGGTCAGCGTGTGTGGTCTGTCCGCGCACGCCGACCAAGAGCTGGTCGGTCGAGCCTTGCAAATCTTGCAACCGCTCTTGCTTCACCCAGAGCCCCTGGTTTGGGTGCACGCGGCACGCGCCTTGGGCCGCCTCACGGGCCAGATCGAGCAACTCGAGGGCACGCTGCTCGACTGGGTGCTGGGCGAATCGCCGCTCTTGCGTCAGCGCGCATTGACTGCGTTCGCCTCTCTGCCGGCCGCTCGGCTCAAGTTTCTGGCCAGCCAAATGGTCGCCATCCTCGACTCGCCGAACGAGGTCGACTGGGCGCTGGCGGCGGTGGCCGCAGCCACGCCCTACCTATTTTTCGAACGACGGGTGATCTGGGATCGCCTCGCGACCCGCATCATCGCCGGTGACGGCGGCGCCGTCGCAGCACGCGCACTCGCGCGCGGTCTGTCCGTACTCTGGCGTCGCGGCCAAAAATTAGCCGAGATCGAAGCGCCCATGCGCGCGCTGCGTGAGCTCGCCTGGTGTGCACGCCCAGCCTCGCTCGATGAATCACGACGTTGGATCGAAGTAACGGCGTTGACCGACGCGATCGATGGCGCCGAACGCGACCCGCTCGATCTCGAGCTGGGCCTCGAAAATTTGATGCGCCTGGCCGCGCAATACGACGATGAAGAGGCCGACGCGCGGGCCGCGCGTTTCGCAACCTCATTGGCCTCCACCTTCGTCGAGGCGCGCCGGATCGCGTTCGGAGAAAACGCGCGTTTGCGCCAGCGCGCGGCCGCACTCAACGCCTTGGAGGGCTGCGCGCGCGCCTTCGCGCTCAGGCTCTGGGGGCCTATGCTCGCCACGCGCCCCGCAGGCGAGCCGATCGAGGAGCCGAATCTCGAAGAGACCTGGAAGCTCGTAGCCCGTGCTCCGGCAGAGATCTTGGATCTGATCAAAGAGCGGCGGCGGCTCGACGGCAGTGATCCGGACGCCGATCTGCCGCTCGAAGTCTTGGCCATTCGACTCGGTGGCTACGCGCTCGACGCCTGCGGCGAAGCCACCGATCTAGGCCCCGGTCGCGGGCCAACCGCGCACGATACCTGTCACTGGCTACGCAAGATTGCAGGTCTTGCCGATGGTTCGCGCGAGCTCGCGCCAGCGCTCAAGGCGGCGCTCAGTGCGCTATTTTGGCGCTTGGTCGACACCACACGCGGCACCGCGCTGGGCGAGGTCGACGACGTGGAATGGCTGGGCCCGTTCGCCGCTTGGTGGGCGCTGGTCATCGATCGCCCCGCCATGCTGCTGCAGCTCGCGACGGCGCTGCCGATGATGGCAGAAGGCGCGCTCGCCCGCTGCTGTGAGCGTGCAGAGTTGCTCCGCACCGCGGTCTCGTCCGGCAGCGGCGAGGGCGAATGGGGCACTGCCGCCTCGGAAGCGCTCGAGTCGCTGCACGCTTTGAATACCGAGCTATCCCATGCGCTGATTGGTTTGGCCGAGGCACTGTTGTCGTTCAACGGCGCGGCTGGCCCGAAACCAAACCTGGAAGCCATGTGCCTCGAGTTGGTGCGCGCGGGCGAACGCCTACAAGGCGCGCTCGCCGACCCAGTCAAGGCGCTGCATGCCAAGGAAGAGGACAACCCAGCCGGCCCCGTGTCGCGCAACGCGACGGAGAACGCGCAACGCATCGCGGCGCTGGTCGCGCGCGCCATTCGCGTGCGCGAGCTGTCGCTCTTGGACGTGTGGTTCGCCTCCCTCGGCCCGGTCGCATCTGCGCTGCTCGAAGGCGCGGTGCGCTCGGCGATCCGCCGTACCCCGCCGCCGCCCCCAAAACCCAAGAAGCAAGAACCGAAGATCGTTCACGGCTACGAGCTGGTGAAAGCGCTGGGCGAAGGCGGCATCGGCTCGGTCTGGCTGGTGCGCAAACCTGGCGCCGACCGGCTGTTCGTGCTCAAGATCCCCAAGGCGGAAGCGCTGGCGAACGCGACCGACACGGAGCGCGAGGGTATTTTGGCTTCGTTCGTGGAAGAGGCACGGGCGCTGGCCGGGCTGTACCATCCCAACGTCGCGAATATCATCGACCGCGGGGTCGCCGACGGCATGCCTTTCTTGGTCCTCGAATATCTGATTGGCGCGGACCTCAAGGAATATGCCGCGGCCCAGTCGATGTCGCTCTTCGAACTCAGACAGGTCGTGCTCGATTCATGCGCAGGCCTGGCAGCTCTCCACAGTGCGGGGCTGGTCCATCGAGACATCAAGCCGGCCAACATTTGGTTGCGCTTGCCGCTCTCCGGAGGCGAACGCTTCGACGCCCCGAAGCATCGTGATCCGGCGCGCGCGCAGCCGCTGTCCGCAGTGGTGATCGATTTCGGCATGGTGCGCGCGATTCGCGTGCCCGCCGACGCCAGTGGACGCTTCGTGGCGGGCACTGCCGGCTACATCGCTCCGGAACAGGTGCTCGATCCAGTCGAGCTCGATCCGCGCTCAGACGTGTACGCGCTGGCCGGTACGATCTACAACGTGAGCACGGGCCGCGCGTTCTTCGACGAGATCGACAACGCCCGCGATCGGATCATCGCCCACATGCGCCGCGACCCGTTCGAAGACGCCGAACGGCTGCGGATATTTCCGGCATCGGTGGCAAGGTTGCTACGTGCCGCGACCGCGCTCGACCCGGGGCATCGCCCGACGCCGCTGGAATTCGGCAAAGAGTTTGCCTCAGCACTGTGAGTGCCGCTTGGGGTCGCCGATAGGTGTCGTCCAACTTGGATCCGGCATCAGAAGGGCAACGGCCCGCTCTGGGCCATCGACGGCGCAGCGATCACCGGCACGTGATGCGGGGCTTCGGCGGGCAATCGGCGATTTTTCGCAAATGCACTGGCGAGAATCTTGCTACGTCGGTCCGTCATGTCGAAAACACTGGCTGCGTTGGTCCTGACAGCCGCGTTCGGCAGTGTGAGCCCGGCTTACGCCGGCGAGCAGATCCCCGGTGGAGCAGCCACTCTTGCAGAGGGGTTGCCAATCCACTCGGGCTACGACGATCACTTTCTTGCAAGCACCGATGAACAGACGCCGTGGGACGACACTGTAGAGAAGCGGCGACACTTCGACGAGCGCCTACTCCAGGCCGGAGTTAGCCTTGGTTCGGGCTCGCAGATCCAGCTCATTGGCCTGTTCGCCGAAGCGAATGTTTGGGATCGATTGGCGCTCGGCGCTGGGGCCGGCGTGAGTTTCTGGGGACCGGAGGCGAGCGGCTACGTGCGCTTCCGACCAGTGGTTTGGGGCGGTGAAGGGCGACACTTGCTGAACGCCTTAACGCTGCGCGCCGAGTACACCGTCATGCGCGAAGGCGCGGAGCTTTTTTCCTTCTGCGACGACAACTGCGGAGTTCGATTCGTGGATAGAACCGCCCAGCTTGGCGCGCTCAGCGTCGGGTTCGAACACCAATTGTGGTCGGGCTGGGCATTCCGCTATGACGTCGGCTTCGCTCATGTCCTTGCGGCGACGCGCTGGAGCTGCCAAGTCAATCGGATGCCCGCGCCCTGTGACGGCGAGGCGCCGAGCGACGACATGATGGTGAGCTTGTTCGCCGTGAGTCATACGCTTTAGTCGTACGTTGCTACGCGCCGCGACCGCGCTAGACCCGAGGCATCGCCCTCCGCGCAAGAATTCGGAAAGGAGTTTTCCTCATCGCCGTAAGAGAGCCTACATTGGATTATTTGCCCAGCTTTCGCGACGCTCGGGCCCTTTTTGCTGCCAGTGCTGGCAGCGGGTAGGCAAATGTTTCATGCTTGTGCCTGGTGCGAGACCGGTTCCAGTCGCCGTTTCGCCGCTTTTTCAGGATAAAGTACGCATGACCCTCTGTCGTTTTCCGTCCTTGGTGCTGGCTTCCAGCTTCGCGTTGACCCTCGCTTGCAGCGCGGGTTCATCCGACACATCCACCTTCGTGCGCGCTGGAGGGGGCAGCGGCCCTATCACGGGCAACGGCGGCAGCGGCAACAGCATCGACACCGGCACCGGCGCCAAGACGGGCGCGGACCCGAACGACACGCGCGACGTTCCGATGCGCAACAAGGTTTGCGACGCAGCCGGCAAGTGTACCTGCCTGCAGTTGGCCATGCTCGGCACGCTGACCTCCGCTGCCACCGATCCCGACACCACCGCGTTCACGACCTGGCTGAGCACGAAGAGCGAAGGGACCGCCGTCGCGACCAACATCCCGACCAAGCCCGCCGCCGTCGATGCCGCATTCCTCGCGAAGTACGACATCCTGCTCGTAGCCAACGTCAACGGTTGGACGTTCAGCGCAGGCGAGAAAGCCGCGGTCCAGAAGTGGGTCGAGGACGGCGGCGGCATCATCACCTTGACCGGCTTTACCAGCACCGCCACAGAATCCGCAGCCACCAGCCAGCTGATCTCGTTCGCGGGCCTGAGCTACACCGGAACCACCGAGGCCCAGTGGGCGGCGCCCAAATCGGGCGAGCAGACGCCCGTCTACTACAAGGGCGGCACCGTCGATCTGAAGCTGTGCATGAATTGGAACGGCGGAACGGCAAGCACGGCTGCCAAACCGTTCATCACCACGCCGCTCAAGTTCCCGCCCCAAACAGACAACCAGCTGGCGAAGCTGACCGCGAACCTCGACTATACGGGTGCGTTCATCGGTTGGCCGATCACCGCCCCCGCCGACGCCAAAGTGATCGCCACAGACCCCGTGACCGGTGGCAACATGGCTGTCGCGAAAGAGGTCAATGGCAAGGGTCGCATCTTTGCCTTTGGCGACGAGTGGGTCACCTTCTCCAGCCTGTGGGAGCAAACGGGCACGCCCTCTAACCCGACGGCAGACATTTACAACCCGTGTTGGGTGCCGCCCACCGACACCGCCGCTGCCTTCTTTCACTCCGTGCAAACGCTCTACCAGACCAAGCAGTTCTGGTTCAACGCGATCAACTATGTGGCGCCCCCGAACGGCTGCTTCACGATCGTGGATCCCGACGTCATCACGGTCCTGAAGTAACGCCCGCGCCCTCGCCGAACGCGCGTACACCCTAGCTCGGGTGCCGGCGAGCCTGCAGCCGAGCTCGATTGACCCGCGAGCCCACGAGCCTGGAGCCGGGCTCGATTGACCCCCCGAGCCCGCGAGCCTGGAGCCGGGCTCGATTGACCCCCCGAGCCCGCGAGCCCCGGGGCCGGGCTCGATTGACCCCCCGAGCGCGCTCTGGTTAGCTCCGCTGAAGATCTCGTGGGCAGGCGAAGCAGAGGCGGGCGGGGCGCGTGGACGATCGGGGCAGCGCTCTTAATCGCGTTATCCGGCGGAGCCTCGTTCGGTTGCTCGTCGAGCGACGCCGAACCGCCGAGTAGTGTTTGCGAACGGTTCGTGTCGAGCTACTGCGCCAAGGCGGTTTCGTGTGCGCAAGAGACCGACCGCTCTGATTTTTCAGAGCTGTGTGACTTCTCGTTCAGGGTTTATCTCCCCTGCGAGCAGGTGACGCGCGTCTGGCGAGATTCGCAACCCTGCGAATCCGCGCTCGCCGCGATTCGCTGTACTGACGTCGAGCCCGGATCATTTCCCCAATCCCCCGAAGCCTGCCAAGGCCTGTTCGGCATAGAATGATGCGCGCTCCTGGCAAAGTTCTGCGGCTGCTATCGCTTTGCTGCTTGCTGCTGGGCTGCGGCGGGGATCCCTCTGATTCCGAGCAGCCGCCGCTAGCCTACGACCCGAGCTACCTGGATACGAACGCCGAGCCGTGCACGGACTTTTACCAGTTCGCGTGCGGCACCTGGCTCGCCCAGCATCCGCCGGACCCCGGCTACACAGAGAGCCGCTTTTTCGCGGGCGACCAACGCAACAGCGTCTACTTCAGGTCCTTGGTGGAGGCGATGTCCAGCCCCGATCCGAGTTTGCGCGTCGCTCAAATTTATTACGGCAGCTGCCTCCGTGCGCATTCGAACGTTGCCACGAGCGCGGAACCGCTGCGCCTCGCGCTCGCCCGAGTGGCGGGCCTTGGCTCGCTCGCGGACTTGCCCGCGCTGCTGGCGGACCTTCACGATTCCGGAGTGCGCGCGCTTTTCAGCGCATACCCGGATATCGACGCGGGTGATCCGAGCCAATACACATTGGCGATCTCCGACGCTGGCTGGAGCCTGCCGGCGCGCGTCTCGTACGACGACGCGGAACTCGCCCTCGCCTATCGGGCACACATGACGTCACTCACGAATGTAGCCCAGCCTGGCGTCATTCCGGCATTCGATGCTGGCGCGGCATTCGAATTCGAGCGGTCCGTCGCGCACTCGGGCAGCGACGACCGAGATCCGGTGCGTCGCTACAATCCGGTAGATCCGGCGACGCTGGCGGCGGCCTTGCCCGGTTTCGATTGGCGGCAATATTTCGCGCTCCGCGGTTTGCCAGCGGAGCGCGTGAATCTGTACGAGCCGAAAGTCCTACCCGGGCTGACGGCCCTTTTGGCTTCCGCCCCGCTGGCCACGCTCAAGCAATACCTCGGCTGGCGCACGCTCGAAGCCTATGCGGGGGCGATCAGCAAGCCGTTGATGCAAGAGGAATTCGCCTTCCACCGCGGCGTCGTCGACGGCGCACAGCAGCCGCCGTCGGACGAATACGATTGCTTCACACGAGTCCGCAACGTCTTCGGCTTCGTCTTGGCCCGCCATTTCGTGGACAGCTTCGTGCCCGACACACTCAAACCGAAGGCGAGTGCATTGGTCGGGCAACTCGAGAGCTCGCTGCACGACACCTTGGCTCGACTTTCGTGGCTGGATGAGCCGACCCGTGCGCAGGCACAAGCGAAGCTTGATTTGCTGCTGCCCAAGGTCGGCTACCCCGAACGCTGGCCTGATAGCGCGCTCAACCTCAACCCGAGCCAAACCTTTCTCGAACAAGGCATCAGCATTTCGCACAGCTACGCGCGGGCTGAAGCCGACGAGCTCGGCCGAAACGTGGATCGCTACGAGTTCTGGGCTTCTCCCGACATCACGAACGCTTTCTATAGCGACCGCCGCAATGACATCACGATCCCGGTCTCGGTGCTGGCAGACCCGTTTTTCCGCGAAGATCGCCCGGTAGCCTTCAACTTCGGCAGCTTGGGCAGCTTGGTCGGACACGAGCTGACGCACGCTTTCGACAGCCGAGGGCGCCACTTCGACGGCCACGGCGCGCTCGTCGATTGGTGGACCGAGTCCACAGCGGCAGAGTTCGAACGCCGCTCGCAGTGCTTGGTCGATCAGTTCGATGGCTACGAAGCCCTGCCCGGGCTGAACGTCGACGGCCGAGCCACGCTCGATGAAAACATCGCGGACTTGGGCGGCTTGATCGTTTCGTTCGCGGCCTTTCGTTCCCAGGCGAAGCACGCCACTGGCGCCAGCCGGTTCAGCGCGGAGCAGCAATTCTTCCTCGCGCACGCGCAATCATGGTGCGAGACCGCGAGCGACGGCGTCACCGCGCGGCAGTTGGCCAGTGACCCGCACGCGCCCAGCAAATTTCGCGTCAACGGTAGCCTGCGCAATCTTCCCGAGTTCGCCGAAGCGTTCGCCTGCTCAGCTGGCAGCGAGCTCGCACCGACGGATCGCTGTGAGCTTTGGTGAGGTTGGCCCGGTTCGTGCAAAGCCACGTGCAACGCCATGAAAACCTCAACCTTCGACCTTTCGCATCCGATGCAAACCTTGACTGCGGCTCGCGAGCAGCTTCGCCTGAGTCTGCACTTGCTCAACCTCGACGCGCGCCAAAAGTGGGACGAACTCGAGGCTAAAATCCTAACCTTGGAGAGCAAGATCGGCCAAGAGGCGGAGAGTCTGAGTGAGGCCACGGCCAACGCCGCGATCGACCTTTCCGGCTCGGTGAAAGAGTTCGTCGACAATCACGTGCGCAGTATCAAGCACTGAGCGTGACAATCGAGGCGTTTTGACACGCGCGTCGCTGTCACTGTGCCCCGCTTAGCGAGCTGGGTGAATGCGCACTGAGCGATCGGCAATGTGACACTCGCCGAAGCGCCGCATTCGACTTGGCGCTCAATCCGGGCCTAAGCTGAAGGATTGGAGGAAACATGCGGCGGCGCTTGGTTTGTCTGACACGTCCGTCTCGTCTGGCTCGACTATCGCTCGGTATGACAGCGCTGACGCTGCCCTCGATCGCCAGGGCAGAGACGCTCAGCGTGGGTCCGGACAAAATGTTCGCCGCGCCATGCGCAGCGGTCGCCGCTGCGCACGACTCTGACGTTATCGAAATCGACGCCGCGGGTGATTACTCCGGCGACGTCTGTCAGATCAGTAAAAACGGCCTAACGCTGCGCGGCGTGGGCGGACGCGCCAAAATTGACGCCCAGGGTAAGAACGCCGGTGGAAAGGGCATTTGGGTCATCACTGGCCACGATACCAGCGTCGAAAATCTGGAATTCTCCGGCGCGAGCGTGCCCGATCAGAATGGCGCCGGCATCCGCCAAGAGGGCGACAACCTGACTGTTCGCGGTTGCTACTTCCACGACAACGAGGACGGCATTCTCAGCGGAGCCAGCGCGCAAAGTCAGATCTTGATCGAGTATAGCGAGTTCTCACGAAACGGTTTCGGCGACGGCTACTCACACAACATGTACATCGGCAACGTCGCGCGCTTCACGCTGCGCTACAGCTATTCGCACGACAGCAAAGTCGGGCATCTGGTCAAGTCGCGTGCAGCCGAGAACTTCATCACCTACAATCGACTGAGCAGCGAAAACGGCAGCACCAGCTACGAGCTCGACCTACCGAACCTCGGCCTTTCGTTGGTGATCGGCAATCTGATCGAGCAAGGCCAGAACGGCGAAAATCCGAGCCTCTTGAGCTATGGCCTGGAAGGCAGCACGCCCGGCAATCCGAAACATCAGTTATTCGTCGTTAACAACACGTTCGTGAACGATCGCTCGAGTGGCGGCACGTTCGTGAACATCGGCGCCGCAGTTGATGTCCCCGCGCAGCTGCAAAACAACATTTTCTCCGGCCCGGGGTCGGTCACCAATCAGCCCAGCGCCGTCAGCACGACGAACTTCTCGGGCGGCGACCCGCTCTTCGTGGGCCGGGCGACGTTCGATTACAGCTTGGATCCCCGCTCACCTTGCATCGATCGAGGCAGCGACCCGGGCCTGGCCGAAGGCGTCACGCTGACGCCCGTATGGCAATACCTGCATCCCGCAAGCGCTCGAGCCAGGCTGGGCGTGGGCCCAATCGACATTGGAGCTTACGAGTTCGTCGTGGGCAATGAAGCCCCGGCCGGCGGAGCCAGCGGCGTCTCCGGCGCGGCCGGTGCCGAATTAGCGATCGGCGGGGCCGGCCCAATACCGGGCGGCGCCGCCAACAGTGACGGCGGCGTCAGCAGTTCCGCGTCGGGCGGACCGGCCCATGCGAATGCCAAGGACGAAAGCGGCTGCTCGTGTCGCGTGAACGGCGGCGCACCTGAAGTGGCGCACTGGCTCGCGCTACTCGTGCCAATCGGCGCCTTGTTTGGTCGCCGAAATCGCCAGCGGCGGCGCGCGGTTTGACCTGGAGATCCAGCACGCTACGCTGGCCAGGAGATGTCCGAGGAGCAATCGCCGACCGGTAGCGAGCTTTCGTTCGAGCGCGCCGAGTTCGAAGGCCAAGCTCCCCCCGCACTTGCTTGTGCGTTTTGCCACAAGCCACTGACCGGCCAATACTGGCAAATCGGCAAACGCCCGGCCTGTGAGCAGTGCCGCGGCTCGATTGCGCGCGAACTCGAGTCCAGCCAGTCGAGCAAAAGCTTCCTGCGCGCGTTTGCTTACGGCGGCCTGGCCGCGTTGGCCGGTTGTTTGGGCTGGATCGCGATCGAAAAGTTGTTCCACGTGCAAATTGGTTTCGTCGCCATCGGTGTCGGCTACTTGGTCGGCAAGGCCGTGCGCAAAGGCTCGGGCGGTCTGGGTGGCAGGCGCTATCAAGTGCTGGCGCTCGCTTTGACCTACGCGGCCATCGCGCTCGCGAGTTTGCCGGACTTACTGGAGGGCTTGCGTCAGCAGACAAACGCCAGCGCCAGCGCAGCATCGGGCCCGCCCTCGCTGGGCGGCTTCCTCTGGGCTTGGGCGATGCTGCTGGGCATCGCGCTAGCCTCGCCGTTCCTGCAGGGGAGCGACAATATCATCGGTCTATTCATCATCGGCATTGGTCTGTACGAAGCGTGGAAGTTCACGCGCCCCGTGTCGCTGCAGGTGCTCGGGCCATTCTCGGCAGCGGCGCAGCCCACGTCTCCGCTCGCGCACGGCACTCATGCAGCCGATTGAAGCGGGCAGTTTGCACTCGGGCGCCAGCATCGGCGCTCCCTGCATCAATTGCGGCGTCGTGCTCGCGCCCGCGCTCTTGCTTTGCCCGAGCTGCAAAGCGCTCGTGCACCGCCGCGAGCTCGAAACTCTGGCCAATGCAGCCGAACAGGCTAGCCAGCGCGGCGAGCACGCAGAGGCCATGGCTAGCTGGCGCAAGGCCTTGGACCTGCTTCCGCCGGAATCGAAGCAAGCCGCGCGCATCACCCGCGTGATTCGCGACCTGCGCGAAAAACTGCAGAGCGGCGCGGCGCGGCCGGCAGCGGCCGGAGCAGCGTCCACGACCGGAGCGGCGTCCACGACCGGAGCGGCCCCCGCGGCCGGAGCGGCGTCCGCGCCATCTGCACAGACCGGCTGGAAGCGCTGGGGCGCCGCGCTCAGCTCCGGGCTCGCGTTCGCGCTGTTCAAGCTGAAATCGCTGTGGCTGCTGGCGCTGACCGGCTGGAAGCCGCTGCTCATCGGTCTGACCAAGCTCGGCACGGTCTGGACCATGCTGCTGTCCTTGGGCGTGTACTGGACGCTGTACGGTTGGCAGTTCGCGCTCGGCCTCGTGCTTTGCATTTACGTGCACGAGATTGGCCACGTGGTGGCGCTCAAACGGCTGGGTATTGCCGCGAGTTCTCCGATGTTCATTCCCGGCCTGGGCGCCGTCGTGCGCCTGAACCAATACCCGATCGATGTCGACGAAGAAGCGCAGGTCGGCTTGGCCGGACCGCGTTGGGGTCTCGGTATTTCGCTGGTCGTGTTCGCGTTCAGCCGCCTATTGCATTCTCCGATGCTGGGCGCCATCGCCCACGTGAGCGCGTGGATCAATCTGTTCAACTTGCTGCCCATACCTCCGCTCGATGGCGGCCGCGGCTTTCGCGCGTTGGCCAACCAACAACGGTTGATCTGCGCCGCGCTCCTGGGCGTCGTGTACGCCCTGACCGATCAGGGCTTCGCGGGCATCATCGCGCTCGTAGCGCTCGCTCGCGGCTTCGAAAAACGGCCGAAGAGCCCGGGAAACTCGCGCATTTTGCTGGAATTTCTGGTGATCGCCACGCTGCTCGCGATCGTCGCCCGCTTCGCTGCTTAGCCGAGCGAGAGCTCCGAGGTCGGCCCGCTTTACTGCCTAGCCGAGCGCGAGCTCCGCCGTCGCGCGCGGAAAGCCGATCGCGAAGCCCATCGTGTAGCGCGCATTGATTTCGCTCAACGCGCACAGGCCGTGTGTGTCGCCGAGTCGGTAACGGTAAGCATCGATGCCAAATGGTCCGAAATAGCCGGCGCCGTGGAGCAAGCCAGCGACGCGCTCCGCCTGCGCGAACAAGTTCGCAGACTCGGCGGGCTCGAGCTCCGATGCCAGCGCCAAGCGCACGCCTCGAAACACACCGCGTTCGCTCACCTGCTGCACACAGATCCGGCCCAGCTCGCAGCGCCCGCCTTGCCAGATGAACCCGTGCAGACTCAGTTCGAGCGTGGGCGTGACGAGCGGCTCGACGATCACGCCGTCCCGCGCCAAGGACACGTCCAGCCACGACCACTGTTTGTCGCTGATCGGCCCGTAAAAGCGCATCTGCCCGCGACCTGCGAAGGCCAGCGGTCGCTTGAGCAGCCATGGCCGTTCCGCACGCCTGAGCAACTCCTCCAGCGGCGCGCGCTCGGTGAAGTAGTGCTGCTCGACGAGACCACCGCCGGCCCGATGTGCAAACAAGCGATGATTTACCCGCCGCAGCACACTCGCTTCCGGGTGTGGCTCGGCCTCGACACCGGCGGCGGCCAAGCGACTCAGTGCCAGTGGAGTCGGGCACCAAGCGCGCCCGACGAACCCGCTCGCCGGCACGGCAGCGCCGGGCTCCACGAGTGTGTCTTCCGGACCCAGCAAGGCGCGTGAGCCTTGGCCATAGAGCGCCAGTTGCTGCAGCAATTTCGTGCGCGGCACGTACTCGCCATTCAGCCTCGAGAGCTCGAGCTCCGCGTCCAGATTGAGCACCCAAGCAAACTTCATGACTGCGAAGGTGCGGGCTCGGGCGGCTGGCGACCCTTGGGCTCGGGAATGTACGCAACCAGCGCTCGAATGAACTCCTCGCTCATACCCGCCTTCTTGCGCGCGCTCTCGGCAATGGGATTGCCATGCATCACCCAAGGCGAAAGCGGCGGCGGTAGCTCGGCGGCCCAAGTGTGGAAGTCACAGCCACCCGTCCAACGCCTGAACCAACGGGTCCCAAAGCCCACGTGCGCAATCTCCTCTTTGGCGATCCGCTCCTGGATCTGCGCGCCCGGTTCGTCACCAACCGCTCGAAAGCGCGCCGCGAAGTCGCCCGCATATTCCAAGTTGGCGGCCTCGAGCCCCATGCCCATCACCGACACGAAGGCCAGCTTGCTCGGGCAGCTCGGCACTCGCTTCCAAAACCACTCGCGCACACCAAAATCCCCGATTTTACAACCCAAGTGCTGGATGTGCTCGCGATACAGGTTCATGTGCCGGATCTCGTCCAGGCAAATGCCGAGCAGCCCCTTCCGAAACTCGAGCTCTGCGTCCGCGAACGCCAACAAGCCCCAGCACATCAGCTCGGCCGCCTGCAGCTCGTGATGAAAGAACGCGTGCAACGCGCGCGCGCGATAGTGCGGCTCTTTGAGCGCCTCGAGCCTCGGTGTGCGCTCACCGCGGCGCGCCGCGCGAAACTCCGCGGGTCGCCCCGGCTGCGTCAGACGCACCGGCGTCGCTGCCTCGCGAAAGCTCCCTGGCACCACCGAAGGCGCCAATTTGAAGCGCAAATCGTCGCTCAGAACATAGTGTTCCGCCCAAGCTTCGACATCGGCAAAGGCAAGCATCGATGGCTGAACGTCGGACAACCGCGGAACTTTTACGACAATCCGCCTCGCTTCTCAAGATTCGTCACATCGTGGCTTGCGAAATCGGCAACGAACCCCGGTCGCGCTCCGGAGACGCCGCTCGCTGATGAGAATTATACTGTGAACACAGTATAACTTCTGCGCGGCCAGGTGTTCATCATCGGACAAGCCCTCAGTCAGCCAAAGTCCACACAGAACGATCTGACTAATCTCGAGGGAATTCAAACTACCTCTCGTTCGCGAGGGGCCCCTCGACCACTGCCGCCGATCGCCGTCGGGTCCACGAGAGTAACCGTGGCACCGGCCGACGGTGGTTTGGCCGACAAGATCGCCAACCGCTCGGCTGCTGGACAATGGGCTTTCGCGCGGCGGGGGGATCTCAGTCGTAAGAGATGACTCCGCTCGGCGCGATTGCCACCCCACACACTGCACGCTCGATTCGGTTCATTCGGCGTTGCTGGGACGCCTTTGGGGACTTGGGAACCTCGGCGGCTGGGCGGCCTCATGCAAGCGTTTAGCGTGCTCTTGGGGGCTTGAAGCGCTGGACATTGGCGTCGAACGCGGGCGCCTGGGACGAGCACACTGGCGCGCATCGAGCTGCGCTGCGGGATCGCGATCGCCCCCCTAAGGCCGACAGCGCTAGCCTCCTGGCCCGGGCCGTGACATGCCCCCGTCCGTTATGTCCGCTGTTCCGCCGCTGTTTGCTTGCTTGCCGCCGCCTGGCTCCGACGCCGATGCGGCGCTCGAGGGCTTTCTTCGTTACACCGCGGAGGCGGGCCTCACGCTCTATCCGCACCAAGAAGAGGCGATCTTGGCGGTCATGAGCGATAGCAACGTGATCGTGCACACGCCGACCGGGTCGGGCAAATCACTGATCGCTGCGGCGGTACACTTCAAGGCCATTAGCGAGGGCCGGCGCTCGTTTTACACTTGCCCGATCAAGGCACTGGTCAGCGAAAAGTTCTTCGACCTGTGTCGCGAGCTGGGTCCGGACCAGGTCGGAATGATGACTGGGGATGCGACGGTCAATCGCGACGCGCCGGTGATCTGCTGCACCGCCGAGATCTTGGCGAACATCGCTTTGCGCAACGGTCGAGATGCGGACGTCGATTACGTGGTCATGGATGAGTTCCATTACATCTCGGACAAGGAGCGCGGGGTAGCCTGGCAGGTGCCGCTGCTCACCCTGCCCCAAGTGCGTTTCATCCTGATGAGCGCGACGCTCGGCGACGTGAGCGCGTACGAGAAATTGATCACACAGCGAACGGGTGCCGAGGTCGTGACGGTGCGCTCAGTCGATCGGCCGGTGCCGCTGCACTTCGAATACCAAGAGAAGCTACTGCAAGAGGCTACGCAGACCTTGATCAACCAGGGGCGCGCGCCGGTCTACATCGTCAATTTCACGCAGCGCGGCGCCGCCGAAGCTGCGCAAAGCCTGCTAAGCCTCGATTTTTGTAGCAAAGAAGAGAAAAAGACCATCTCCGAAGCCTTGCAGGGTGAAAGCTTTCGCAGCCCCAACGGCAAAGAGATGCTCAAGTTGCTGCGGCATGGCATCGGCATTCATCACGCGGGGCTTTTGCCGCGCTACCGCCTACTCGTCGAGAAGCTGGCCCAACGCGGGCTGCTGAAGCTGATCTGCGGTACCGACACGCTGGGTGTGGGCGTCAATGTGCCGATCCGCACGGTGCTCTTCACCAAGCTTTGCAAGTACGACGGCGAGAAGGTGCGCATCCTGACCGTGCGCGACTTTCAGCAGATCGCGGGGCGCGCGGGCCGCAAGGGCTACGACGACGCGGGCTACGTGGTCGCTCTGGCGCCGGAACACAGCGTCGAGAACTTGCGGCTGGAGGCCAAAGCCAGCTCCCAGAACAAGAAGAAGTTCGTGCGCAAGAAGCCGCCCGATTGGGGCTACGTGCATTGGGACAAGGCGATCTTCGAACGCCTGGTCAGTTCCGCTCCGGAACCGCTGGTGGCACGCTTCCAGATCAGCCACGGCATGCTGCTCGCGGTGCTGGGCCGCCCCGAAGGCGGCTGCTCGGCCATGAAGTCACTGGTCAAAGATAGCCTCGAACCGCCGCCGCAAAAGCGAAAGCACAAGAAGCACGCGCTCGAGCTGTTGCGCTCCTTGTGGCAGGCCGGCGTGATCGAATTTCGGACCGCAGCCGAAGGCGGGGGCATCCGTCTGAACGCCGAGCTGCAAGACAACTTCTCGCTCTTGCAGGCGCTCGGCCTGTACGTGGTGGATGCGGTCGAACGCTTGCCCCAAGACAGCCCGAGCTACGCTTTGGACGTGCTGACGCTGGTGGAGGCGATCGTCGAAGATCCGGACGTCGTTCTGCGCGCGCAGGTCGACAAGCTCAAAGGCCAAAAAGTTGCGGAGTTGAAGGCTGCTGGCGTCGAATACGAAGAGCGAATGATCGAGCTCGACAAGGTCGAGCACCCCAAGCCCAATCTCGAGTTTCTGAACGAGAGCTTCGCTGCGTTCGAACAACAGCACCCCTGGGTCTCGCGTGAAGTGCTGAAGCCGAAATCGATCGCTCGCGAGATGTTGGAAAGTCTCCAGTCCTTCAGTGGCTACATCAAGGAATACGGCCTGTCGCGCTCCGAGGGTTCGCTCCTGCGTTACCTGTCGGAGGTGTACAAAACGCTCATCCAAAGCATTCCCGAGCTGGCTCGCACGCCAGAGCTCGAAGAGCTGATCGAGACCTTGGGCACCTTGGTGCGCGGGGTCGACTCCAGTCTGCTCGATGAGTGGGAGCGCCTGAAAAACCCGGCCTTCGTCGCCGCATTCACGGAAGAGATCGAGATCGCACGCGACGACATCACTCAGAATACGCGCGTCTTCACCGCGCTGATCCGCAACTTGCTGTTCTCGGTGCTGCGAGCCTTGCAGGACCGAGACTACGAGACCGTAATGGACCTGGCAGAAATCGGAGGATTTGCCGGTGGACCGATCGAGCTCGAGCGAGCCATGCGGCCATTCTTCGAAGAGGGCTCGAGCATTCGCTTGGACGCCCAGGGGCGTAGCCCCACGAACACCGAGATCGTGAAAGAGGACGAGTATTGGGTCGTCACTCAGTCGATCTTGGTCGGTGACGATGTGAGCGAATATGCCGTGCGCGGTCGCGTCGATTTGAAGCGTTCTGCCGACGAACGCCGGCCCGTGTTCTTGCTCGATCAATTGGGCGCGGTTTGACGGCTCGCGACTTAGCCTCTCTAGGGTCCTTTCGGGTTGCCGAAAATGTAGTTGGAATTCATTCAAGATTGGTCACATCTTTTCGCGTGGCGAACCGCGCGCAGCGACGCTCGAGCGTCGCTCCGTAGTCCTCGTGCCACCGAAAAGGGTACTTCGTACACGAAGTACCGTTTCTGCGGCGAGGGGCGCCTTCCAGAGGCGCGGGGCTACCGCCGGCCTTCGCACGTCCGGGACGCCGAAGGCTGAGCCGATACGCGGCGCAATCCGTGACCATCAAAAAAAGCAAATCCGCTAGCGATCGACTCGATAGCGGATTTCTGTGATCGGCTCCAACGAAGGGCCGCGGACGCTCAGCCCGCGGCGGGAACCTTCACGCCCAGGGGCAAGCCGCCAAAGCCTGCCACGGCCGTCTCGATCTCGCGCTCGCGCATCTGCTCCTCGGCGCGGATCAGCGGGTTGTAGTTCTGCAAATTGCGCTCGCCGTTGGGCGCGCCGGCCTTGAACCACAAGCGTTGCGTCAGCGCGCCGTACATCAAAGGCATGTAGGGCAAGAACTCGCTCGAGCCTTCGGTCGAACGGTGCGAAATGAACACGGAAAAGCCGTAAGATTTGATGTTCGCGAGCGCCTCTTTCAGGCTGCCGACGCCCACCTTCTTACACTCCTCCAAAATCCACTCGAGATCTCCGCGCGAGCTCAGGAACTCTTCGACCATTTCGCCATCGGCCAAGCCGAGCACCACTTCGATGGCCAGGCGTGTCTCAGTGAAGGTGCCGGCTTGGTTGAGCTTGATCAGCACGCTGTTGCCGGCGCGCTGCTTCATCTCTTTGCCGCACAGGTACGGGATGATGAAGCGCAGCTGAGTGACCACCAAGTCGTCGAGCACGATTTGCGTGCGTTCGCCGTACTTTTCGTTCATCAGCTTGTGGCCAGCCACGTCGTGTTCCGAGGCCGGATCTTCCATCGTCGCGAAGTTATCGGCGCTATTCACGACCGTGCCGTCGAGCTCGATCAGCTCTTCACGTGTCTTGCGACCCGTGCCGGAGAAGCGCATGTCGTACATGCCCTCCTTGATCAGATCTTCGCCCTTCTGAACTTCGCTGAACGCGTTGTCGGTGCCGATCGCGTAGTCACTAACGGCCAATTTGAGCTGCCCCGCGCACTCTTTGATGCGCGTCAGGCCCTCGAAATTGTCCTTCACTGGGAACACGAAACCGCGCTCCTTCGCGGTGCCGGTGGGCAGGCCGTCGCGCACCAAGTTCTTCTCGAACTGGCGGAAAAATTTGGTGCCGATTTCGAACACTTCTTTGACGGAACTGGCTTTCATGGCGAAAAAGAACATCTCTTGGATGTCTTGCTTCGTGCCCGGCACGTGCTCGCCGCCACAGACCATGTTGAAGGCGATGTTCGGGAAATAGAAGGTCTTGGTCTTCTTGGTGAGGAAGATCTCCCAGGCTTCGAAACCACTGGCCTTGAGCAGGGTCTGAAAGAACGCGGTCGAGGCGGCCAGGCACGCGTTCCCACCCCACAGCTTCTTGTTCGGGCCGGCCTTTTTGACCATCGCGAGGTCGAAATCCGCGGCAGCCTCGAGGATGTCTGCCGGGGTCTTGATCACGACCTTCTTCGGCAAAAGCTTGGCGATGTTCTTGTCGATCGACTCGATCGCCTTGTCGTTGGGAATGTAGACAGCCTCGTTCTCACCGTCGGAAGTGCCCTTCGGGATGCCGTTGCGCTCGGTGATCGTCCACGAGTCTTTGCCGCGCTCGACGTCGGCGGTGATCTCACCCTCCAAGGTGAAGTTGGCATACGAGGAGAGGATCTCGCGCCCTTTGAGCTTGAAGTTGGATACGGTCGTCTCTTTTGCCATGCGAATTCCTTGGTCGGTCCGTGGAGCCACCCCATTGCCCGAGGGTGTCCCAAACCGGAGGGATGTCATACCTGAAATCGCGGTCATCTTGGAGGCTAGGGCATGGCGTTTTGAGAAACGATCGCTCCTTGGCCCGCCGGCCACCTCCGCCTGGCGCAGCCCCTCAGCGAATCCTGGCGCCGCGAAACGTGCAGGAATCGAAAGTGAAAGCCAATTGTGACGAACGGCGCCCAACGGCGCTGCCGTCATGCAATCGACTTGTTTCGGTCGCGGGTCTGAAAAAGCTATTGACCCCTGGCGAGTTTGTTTTTTGGGCGCTCGACGCGCTTCGTGACACCCGAAAGCGCGCGATCTCGCCGCGCAGCTCGTGGCGCGTTCGATTCACGCACTTGGCCCGCCCGGTCTGGGCACTCGCTGCGCGCTGTAGATCCCGCGCTGACCGGTCAGCAAATAGCACAACACGCAAACGATCGCCGCGTGCGGGAACAAGGCCCCGCCCAGCAGCTCGACGGCCATCACTGACAACGCAAGCGGCGTATTGGCCGCCGCAGCAAAGACCGCAGCCAGGCCGACCCCTGCACCGAGCTCGAGCGGTAAGCCGAGCTGCCGCGCCAGCACGTTGCCCAAGCTGGCGCCGACGAAGAACAGCGGTGTCACCTCGCCGCCCAGAAAGCCCGCACCGAGGGTGACCGCCGTGAACAAGATCTTCAACGCAAAGGCGTACGCGGGCAGCCCTGGGTCGCTGAACGAGCGCAAAATCATCGGCACGCCGAGCCCCAGGTAATCACTCGTGCCGACCAGCCGCCAAAGCGCGACCACGACCAGCCCGCCCAGGAACATGCGCACGGGCAAGCGCGGCACGCGCGCCGCCGCCTGCTGCTTGAAGAAATGCGTGAGCTCGACGAAGACCCGCGTGGCTACCGAAAGTGCCAGCGCGAACACCAGCCATTTGCCGAGCAGCAGCGGTGAAAGCGGAATTGCAGCGGGCGTCGGATACAGGCTGTGCTGGATGCCCAGCGCGCGGGTTGTCATATCGCCGATCACCGCCGCGGTCAGCGCGGGTAGCAACGCCCCGTACTCGATGCGGCCGAGCACCACGAATTCCAGCCCGAACAACGCGCCGGCGATGGGCGTACCAAAAACCGAGCCGAAGCCACCGGCAACGCCGGCCGCCAGCAGCTGCCGACGCAGTGGACCAGTCAACCGCAAACGATGCAGCACGGCATCGGCCAAGCTTGCGCCCATTTGCACGGCGGTGCCCTCGCGCCCCGCGCTGCCGCCGAACAAATGCGTCAGCACCGTGCCGATCAGCACCATCGGCGCCATGCGCAGAGGCAAGCGCGGACCGTCATCATGAATGGTATCGATGATCAGATTGTTGCCGCCCGCGATCTTCGACCCAGCGCGCTCGTACACGAAGCCAACCAGTAGCCCGGCAATCGGCAGCGCATACACGATCGACTCGTGGCCAGTGCGATAGTCAGTAGCGCGTTGCAACAAGGACAAGAAAAGCGCTGAAGCCGCTCCGCACAGCACGCCGATCACCGCGCCCAGCGACAGCCATTGCCCGAAGCGTAGCGCTGCGCCGCGCGCTCGCGCGCCGGCCTCGGCAGGCGCGTTCACACGTCCTCGCCCGCGCCGCGTTGGCACGTTGCCTCGGGCTGTCCCTGAGCGCAGCCAGTGACGCCGAAACAGGTGAGCCGCGCAGGCGCGCGGCTTAGCGTGACGGACTTGGCGATCATCGTTCTCAGTCGGCTCGGAAGCGGCGATGATCGCATGTTAGGAGGCAAAAACACAAGCTCTGTGCCCGATGCTCGACGGTGCTAAAGCATAGTGACGTAGCAGTTTGGGCCCTTGCAAATGCAGGTTGCGCCCTGCTCACAAATAATCGTGCAGTGGCCGCCCTCGCAGGCCCCGATCGTGCACGTGTCGCCGGCCGCGCACTCGATCGAGCAGCGGCCGCCGCTGCAGTCCGCGATCACCAGGGTCGAGTGCCCCGCGCGGGTCCCGATCGGGCCGATATAGCAACCGCCCGTAGTGCACTCGCCGATCTGACACGTGCGTCCGCGGTCGCAGCCAATCGCGCATGCCCCGCCGCATTTGTCGAGATCACAGCGCGGGCCATCGCACTGTAAGTTGCATCCGGACTCACAGCTCGGCATGTGGCAGCTTGCCCCGTCGGTGCAAAACATATTGCAACCGCCTGGGCACGAGTCGATGACGCATTCCGCGCCCGCGCCCGCGCATCGGGTCGTGCAACCACCCGTTGCGCACGTCGTCGCGCAATCGGAGCCGGAAGTGCACGTCGAATTGCAGTTCCCTGACGTACAGTTGGTGTTGCAGGTCGCGGCGTCGCAGGTGAGCGCGCAGCCCCCAGCGCACGTCAGATTGCAGGAGGCGTTCTGGCAAACCCCCGTGCACAAGGCACCTGGGCAGCCCAGGTCACAACTCGCATTTTTATTGCAGTCAAAGGAGCAGGGCGAGGTCACGGTCCCGCTGCAAGCAAAATTGCAGGTCTGGCCATCGCTACACTTGCAGGCGTCACTCAAACACGAGTCCGGCCGCATGCCGGCGACCCCTGACCCGCCGGAGCCACCTGCAGGTGAGCCCGAGCCGGCTGCGCCACCGTTATCCGTTGCGCCACCCTTGCCCGCTCCACCGCCCGCCGCGGACCCGCCGGAGCGGCCTGCGCTGTTTCCAATCGAGTCGGTTCCGCCCGCGCCGCTGCCAGCGACGCCGGTTGCCGCAGGAGTGCCGCCGTCCGCCGGCATGCCACCGCGCCCGAAGCCGGCCGTTCCCGCGGATGCGGACGACCCAGGCGACTCTGTGACCGAGCCTCCGCAGCCGAACGACAATGTGACGCAGAGAAGTATGCCGCGCCCCAACGCGATGAATCGATTCATTGCCATGCGCCTGCTCCTCTAGACCAGAGTAGACTATTTTGTTGCCCGAGCGGCCCGCGAAACGGGACGACCGGGCAAGCGCGTTGTCTCGCGGAGGCGACGGCGGCGCGCCGTTAGCTCTGGACGACAGCGGCCTGAGGATGACTGGCGAAGGCCAGCTCGCCGCAAACCACGTGCAACGCTGGGCGTGGCTTAGAGCCAGTCCTAGAACTGTTTTAGGACTGGCTCTTAGGCTGCGCCGCAGCTCTACCGGTCGTTGATACCTTTACCCGCCAGGATCAGGGGCGCGCATTTCTCGATCCGCGCGGTGCGAGTCTCGGACTGCTTCGCGCCAGCGAAGTGCAGAACATAAGCCCGCTGGCGCCCAGGAGTCAGCGCCTCGAATGCCTTCGCCAGCTTGCGATCCTTTTTGAAGATCTGGGTCAGCTCCTGCGGCAGTTCGAGCTCGCGTTTCGCCTTGAAGTCGACCTTGAGCCCTTGCTTCTCCACTGCGATGGCGCTCTTCACATAGGAAGCCACCACCGATTTCGTGACTTGAGCCTCGCTCCGAAACTCCAAGCGCAACGCCGACTGCGTGTTCTCGCCTTGGCTGCGAAGCAGCCCGAGCCTGTCCTCGAGCAGAGCTCCCTTGAAGAACATCAGGGAGCAGTGATCTTTGAACGGTTGGATGATCGCGATGTTCGTGCTCTCGAACATGAAACAAGGCTTGCCCCACTTCAGTTCTTCTTCGAGCCCGCAACCGATCAGGAGCGACCGCAGCTTCCGCATCTCAGCTTGCCACTTTTTGGCGCGGTTCACGAATTCATCGACCTTGGGATTGAGCGTGCTCATGGTCAGCCTTGGCCGGATGCAGCATACAACACTCAAGGTTGGCAACCCAGCCCCTTTGCCCCTTCCTAGCGATGCGCACGATTTTGCGGCGCCTGGCTCGGTTCCTGTTTAGTATGATCGGAGGGCTGGTTGGTCTGCCGCTCGCGCCGTCGTGCGGCGAGGTCTGCCACGCAAGCGTTGGCGGCGGACACGCCGTGCGCGCGTCCGCTTCATCGCGATCGAGCGCCGATTGCTGCGCTAAGAAGTGGCACAAAAGCGCTCCCCCGCGTTGCTAGGGGCCCGTTCATTGGTAGCTCGGAGCTGGCACTTCTCGTACGCTGGGCGGGATGGCGCGCTCGAATTGGAAACCGCTGAGTGCTGCGCTCGTGGTCGGAGCGGGGCTCGTGCTGACTCTCGCGCCGATCGAGCGTCCGGTACACGCGAGCGATGGCTCGCAGGGCCCCTGCGCCCCGGAGATGGCGTTCACCGCGGGCATTTGCATGGACCGCTACGAGGCGCGCTTGCTGCAGCGCGGTGAGGACGGCTCGCTCACACCGTTCCCGCCGTTCGCACGTCCGAAACAGGGTGCGTTCGTGGCCGAATCGCGCGCGGGCGTACGCCCGCAGGGCTACATCAGTCAGCTCGAAGCGGCGAGCGCGTGTCAGAACGCGAGCAAACGCTTGTGCACGCTCAGCGAGTGGTATCGCGCCTGCCGCGGCGAGCACGATACCCTCTACCCCTATGGCGCCAAGTACATTCGGGGGCGCTGCAACGTAGGCAAACCGCACCTATTATCGATGCTGCACGGCAGCGATCCGCTCGCTTGGAGTTACGAGACAGGGTTCAACGATCCGGAGCTCGATCGCAGGCCGGGCTTCCTCGCCGAAACTGGGGTGTACCAGGGATGCGTGACGAGCGCTGGCGTCTTCGATCTCGTGGGTAACCTTCACGAGTGGGTCGCCGATCGCGTGGACGCCTCCATCGCCCAGAAAATGCCGCTCAAGGCTGGCATGCGCGCGCGCCTCGGCCAAAATGTGGGTAAGGGCGTGTTCATGGGAGGCTTCTTCAGCACCACGAACGAGCACGGTGATGGCTGTGAATTCGTCACCATGGCGCATGAGCCCCGCTATCACGACTACTCGACCGGCTTTCGCTGCTGCAAGGATCCCTAGCTCGTGCGCAACTAGCTCGGCAGGCATGGTCGGATGAGCGCACCCCTGCGCCCCGCGGCGACGGAACGCGGGGCGCACACCGCTGCCGTTGGCTGCCGCCAGTTCAGTTGTTCGGGTCTCCAGGATGCGCGCGAATTGCTCGGGACCTCGAGCAACTTTGGCGTAGCCGTGAGCGCCGAAGCCGAAACCGATCACCAGCCTCGAGGGCAACAGCGCAAAGCGCTGCGTCACCATCACTCTTCGAAAACCTAACCGCCAGTATGCCGACCGACCCGATTCGGTATCAGCGCGCCGAAATCCAGCTGGCAAGGCCGGCCAGATCAGAACCCGTCGCGTCCGGCGCGATCAGCTGCTCGCCAGTTACACCTAGGCGATTGAGCCAAAATGTTGGAAAACCAAACCATTTGGCGCCTGCGGCGTCCCACCCGCCAAAGGCGGAAAACGCGATCTGCTCGATCCGCAGCCCGAGTCGCGCCGGACCGAGCGCATAGGCCCGCGCGTCCGGCTTGTACGTTTGCGCCGCGTCGCTCGAGATCAATACGTCGAATACGCCGTCCAAGGTATTGCGCGCGATCAACCGGCCGAGCATCTTTGGCGAGTAGTTCGACAGTGGGGCAAGCTTCAGGCCAGCCTTCTTCCAGGCCAGTAGCGCCGCCCGAGTGTCTGGCCATGGCTCGAGCTCGCAATATGCTTCGACGAGGCGCTGTCGTGCCTCCGGCGACAGCGAGATGTTTCGCTCGTTGGCTGCATAAACGAGCGCCTGTTCGGTGACGGCTTCGAAGTCGACGTAGCGGCGAGCGACGGCGCGCAACCACGAGTACTCGAATTGCCGAATCTTCCAGGCGTTCCACAGCTCCAGCCCGCGGCCGGGGGCAATCGCGTCGGCCGCGCGGGCGACCGAGCGCGGATCGAAGATCGTAAACAAATCGAAACAGATGCCGCGGATCTTCGGACCTTTGGCGGGGCTCGGCGGCGACCCCGCCCACGCGGGTCCAGCGAAGCTTTCGGCGGCGGCAACTCGCGTCACGAGGCTCAAGAATTTCCGGCGGGACATGGCCCGGAACATGGTCGCAGCGGACTCCTTGGTCGAGTGCGCTGCAGTGCATGACTGGCATGCATTTTCGTATCTCTGGTAGTAACGTTTTCGTTGGCCATGAACTGGGATGATTTGCGCTTCTTTTTGGCAGTTGCGCGGCACGGGTCGCACTCGGCCGCGGCGCGCGCGCTGGGCGTGACTCAGCCGACCATTGGCCGGCGCATGGCTGCGTTCGAGCACCGGCTCGGGGCCAAGCTGTTCGTGGCCACGCGCCTCGGTCAGGATTTGTCGGCCACCGGGCGCGAGCTTCGGGTGCATGCCGAACGCGTGGAACTGGACGTGCTGGCGGCGGAGCGGTCGTGCGCGGGGCGCGACCTCGGGCTGCGCGGCAAAGTGTCGATCACTGCTTCGGAATGGCTGATCGGTGCGGTTCTAGCGCCCTTGATTGGTCCGCTGAGCGCGCAGCACCCGGAGCTCGAACTCGACCTGGTCGCCGAGGCTCGGCACCTGAATCTCATGCGAGGCGAGGCTGACGTGGCCCTGCGCCCGTCGCGCTTCGAAGAGGATGACGTGGTGCAGCGTAAGGTCGCGCTGGTCTCTTTCGGACTTTATGCGTCCGAAGCTTATCTCGCGCTGCACGGACAGCCTGACTTCGCGCGCGGCTGCGAAGGCCACCGATTGATCGCCATGAGCTCGGCACTCAGCAAAATTCCCGATCTGGAATGGCTGCCGCCCCTGACTGGCAAGGCCTTCGTGGCCGTCCGTAGCAACGGCCGCGAGGCCATGGCCACCCTGGCCAGCGCCGGCGTGGGCATGGCTTGCTTACCTCGTTTGATCGGCGATAGATCGCCGCACTTGCGACTCCTCGGCGCGCCGAGCGTGGCACCGAAACGGGCGCTCTGGCTGGGCGTGCAGCGCGACGTGCGTGGCCTACCCCGAGTCCGCGCGACGATCACATTCTTGGCTGCCGCCATCGAGCAAGTTCGGGCGGCACTCGCGCCAGAGCCGACAGCCTAGCGTCGAATGCCCCATCCTTCGCGGAGATCATGGACTATCGTGCGGCGAGCGGCTGCCTCGTTCCGCGATCTCCGCGCGGACGGCGGCTCGCAAATAAACCTCCGCAATGTCAGATTCATCGAGCATTCCGAGCACGCGCTTGTCGCCGGAAACGATCGGAATTTCCCGCAGCTCGTTGGCAATCATCGCTTCGGTGGCTCCACGCAGATCGTCTTCTGGCGTTACCGAGATTGCCGGTTGGAGTAGATCCGCGGCCAGCGTCCAGTGCGCGTGCGAAAGCTCCGCGGACAACAAGCGCAGGGTGTTGGCCGTGACCAGGCCGATCAAGCGATTGTCGGCATCGAGCACTGGGAAAACGTCTTGGTCGCTCGCGCGGCTCGCGTGCTGGAGGAGCTCGGACACCGGAGTGTGTTTGAAGAAGCAGACAGGTGGCGCCTGACCTTTCATCAAATCACGCACGTGAACCGTGCGCAGGACATCTAGTAGCAGCGCGTCTCGGTGGACCGGCGAGTCGCGCATCGTGGGCATTTGCGAGGGATAAAGGGATCGATTGCGCAGCGCGACGAATGCGATGCCTTGGGCGAGCATCAATGGCACGAGCAAATCGTAATTTCCTGCCAGCTCGCAGACGAGCACCAAGGCACTGAGCGGAACATGGGCGATCCCGCCGTAAAACGTGCCCATGCCGACCAGCGCGAATGCCCCCGGTTGCAAGCGCGGGTCGTGCGTCAGTAGCTGGGCCGCGCGTCCGAAAGCGCCGCCGAACAGACCGCCGATGGCCAGCGATGGCGCGAAGTCTCCGGCGCTGCCGCCCGAGCCAATGGTCAGCGACGCAGCAAACAACTTCGCAAGCGACAGCGCCACCAGTAACCCCACCGGGATCCAGCCCGCTGGCAGCCAGGGCGAGCCAGAGATCGCCATTTGTACCGCGCCGTAGCCGCCGCCCAACAGCCCGAGGCCCTCACCCGGCGCGTGCAGGTAGTTACCGACCAGGACCACTGCGGGGGTGCACAGGGCGCCAAGCGCCAGTCCACCCGCGGCGGGCCGCGTCCAATCCGGAATCGGTAGACTCTCGAAGAGCTGATGTACTCCGCGATAGACGCGAACGAACGCTGCCGCGAGCGCAGCGATCAACAGCGCGAGCAGCCCGAACAGGGGCAAATGCGCTGGCACGAAAGGAAAGCGTGGTACGCGCGCAAAGAGCGTGCTCTCACCGAAAAGCGAGATCACTACTGAATACGAGACGACGCTCGATAGCACCGCCGGGATCAGCGCTTCCGACTCGAAGCCGTCCTTGTAAAGCACCTCGACGGCCAACAATGCCGATCCCAGCGGACAGCGAAAGACTGCCGACATGCCGGCTGCGACGCCGGAGACCATCAGCACGCGGCGTTCGCGAGCCGAAGCCCGTAGCCAACGCCCCACGAGGCCGCCCAAGGCGCCGCCGATTTGCATGGTCGGCCCTTCGCGACCGCCTGCCCCCCCAGTTCCGAGGGTAAACATCGACGCGAGCGCCTTGACCCAGATCACTCGCCGTCGGATCAGCCCGCCATGAAGGTGAAAGGCCTCGATCATCGCGTCCCCACCGCCGCCGCGCGTTTCCGGCGCAAGACGGCAGACGAGCCCGCAAGCCAACCCGCCCAGTGCCGGCAGCACCAACAGCAGCCAGGGACGGAAGCGATGCGCGCCCTCGCTGGCGGCGAAGGTTTCCCCATCCGCGCGCAGGGGAATGTAGCCCGCTAGCTCTTCGAGCACGCCGCGCTGGAAATATTCGAACCCCGCGAAGAGAGCGGCTCCGACCAGGCCGGCGGCCACGCCGACCAGTACTCCGTCGAACAGGTTGCGACCGACCACACCTAGCTGCAGACGCCCAGCCTGCGCCAACAAGCCGCGAGCGATGCCCAGCTTGCGAACATCCGCCACTCGTCTGAAGAAGGAAACGACGCGGGGGATGATGGGCATTCTTGAGCGAGCCCAGTCTTTAGGCCGCATATTGTCGGAGATCAAGCAGCTGCGCTTGCTCCAAACGATGAAGGCCCCCCGTCAGCGAACTCGGGTGCACATGAAGAACCCTGGCTAATTCACCCGGCGCCAAGTTCGGGTTCTGGTCGACGATGCGCTGGACCAATCGCTGCGGCCCGGTAACGCCGACCTGCGAGAGCATGCGCTTGGACTTCGATTCGAGGCCGTGCGTGACCGGCCGCAGAAGACGCCTGAAGCCGAGCACCTCGCCGAGTGGCGCAACTTCGGCTGTGGTCGCTTCAAAGGCCTGCTTACGTTGCTTCAATCGCTCACGAGTTGCTCAGATTCGGTGGCAAGATGCAAATGGCGGGCAACACTGTGGCCAGAGTAGCTCCGCAAATGCTCGGCCCGGCGCAGCAAAACGCAGCGCGACCGGCGGGAAACATCGCAGCAATCGCCTCACGGCCCGGCTCGCCGATTCTTGTCGAGGACATTGTGCCGAAAGTGGAGCAGTTTCGAGCCGAGCGCTGAGCGCGAAAAGCGGTGCGCCGTATCACGACGCCCCGGGTGTGTCGTGTTGACTCGCCTGGTCCATCGCTCGCTGCGAGTAGGGGCTCCGCTTGCCGCGCGCGGCTCCACGCGCATGGCCTGATGGCACGGGGCATGCATTACCTGCGTCATGCCAAGTCCGGACGCGCGCTCCGAATCGGTGCCGGCGCCGGACAGATCGGCACGCATCGTGGCTACCGAGGACGACGATGAGAGATGCCTGCGCATCGAGGAGACGCTTGCTCGCGCCGATAGAGCAGGCCTCGTTGAACGCAACGCCAGGATAGAGGTGTGGATCGAGCAGAGCAATGAACGCCGACGAGATTTACAGACGAGATTGAAGATGAAAACGCAACTCGAACCGCTAATCCCCGGAGTTTCGGTCCATCTCGGCGGGACGACATCCGTGGACGTGACCCAGCCGGGGATCGATAAAGCTTATGGCATAGCGAAACTTCGAGACACACTCGGCATCGGCATCGACCAGATGCTCTTCGTCGGGGATGCCTTGTTTCCAGGTGGAAATGACTATCCGGCCAAGCAAGCTGGCGTCGTGTCGGTGCAGGTCAGAGATGCGAACGAGACCAAGCGGGTGATCGAAACCATCATTGCCTGCTTGGGAGACGGGCGCGCTGTGGACCCACCGGTGAATCCTTCATGAGCGGCTTCCAACTTCAGCGGCTTGGGATGATCATGGAGCCACAGCCGGGCAATGCTCACGAGCTGGAGGGCACCCTGAACCCGGGGGCGATTCGCGGACCCGACGGTGAACTCTACCTGTTTCCACGGCTCGTGGCGCGGGGCAACTATTCGCGCATCGGCATTGCACGGGTTCGGTTCGACCACGCGGGCGATCCGTGCGGCGTCGAACGTCTCGGTATCGCGCTCGAGCCGGAGGCCGACTACGAGCGCCGCCCTGACGGCGGCGGGGGCTGCGAGGATCCGCGGGTCACGTTTCTGGAGCCACTCAAGCGCTACGTCATGATCTACGCGGCGTTCTCGGCGATCGGGCCGCGAATCGCCGTGGCGATCTCGCAGGATTTGTTCCACTGGACGCGGCTGGGGCTCGCGACGTTTGCGCCCTACGATGGCATCGACTTCGTCCATGTGGACAACAAGGACGCGAGCCTCTTTCCTGTCACGATCCCCAATCATGCGGGGAAAATGCAGCTGGGCATCCTCCACCGCCCGCTTTTCCCGGGCACGCGACCGGAGGAAACGGCAACACAGTCCGATGCGCGTGCGGTGGATCGCGCCCGCGAAAGCATCTGGATCTCCTACTCCCCGATGGCGCCGGGCGAGCTCGAACCGCCACGTCTCGGATTGTTCAATTCCCATCACCGGCTCGCGACTCCCGTGGCAGCCTGGGAAGCGTTGAAGATCGGCGGAGGCACTCCGCCCGTCCTGACGCGGCACGGCTGGCTCATCGTTTACCACGGGGTCAGTAAGGTCTTGCATGCGGACAGCACCGCTTGCGAGCTCTGTTACTCGGCCGGGGCGATAATCTTGTCGAAGGAGCATCCCCACACCATCCGCTATCGTTCGCCAGAGCCCGTGCTGACGCCGCAGCTCCCGGCAGAGCGGCGGGGGATCATCGCGAACGTCGTATTCCCGACCGGCATCGATCGCCGTGACGACCTCGGAAAGCCGGATCGCTTCGACGTTTACTACGGTATGGCAGACAACCGCATCGGCGTCGCGCGGCTCGATTTGCCGGACCATTTACCGTTGGGCGCGAGCCCAGACAAACTGGGATGACCGTCGGCGCATCGCCGGGCGTATACGCGACTCGCCTGGTAGCCGAGCGCATTGCCCCGCGCTCGGCCAGCCGGTTGTCGAGCCTATTTCTGCCGGGGCCAGACGGGAAGCGCCCGTGTCACGGCGAGGAGAGCCGCTACGCCAAGGATCCTCACTTCAAGGAGCTGGTGCTGTTCCACGAGTACTTTCACGGCGAGGATGGACGCGGTGTAGGCGCCAGCCACCCGACTGGCTGGACTGCGCTCGTCGCGCGTTGTCTCGAGTCACTGGCCAAAAGTCGCTCGGCGCAGGAGCGGGCAGCGTGAGCGCCGCACTTCGCGAGCCCGCAGTTCCGCCGGAGCTAGCCGATGATGGGCCGAGCACCTCCGCCTCAGTTGCACTGATCGGCGCCACCGCTCAGCGTGCAGTCATTGGCGCCGCAGCAGACACCTTTCTGGCAGGCTTGACTGCCGCAGCTGATGGCGCAGCTGGTGCCGCCGCAGCTGATCAGATCGAGGCAGTCACCGGCGCCACACGCCACGTTGGTGCTCTGGGTGGCCTTGCTCTCGATTCGGTTTTGGCAAGTGCGTTTGCCGTCGCATTCGATCAAGCAGCTGCTGGTTTTCGAGCTGCAACTCGTTTTTCCTGGACAGCTGTTCGCGCCGGTACAGTGAACCTGACACTCAGTTGCGTCACAACTCACGTCGTTGGTGCACGCGAGGTCTCCCTTACAGCTGACCTCGCACGAGTCACCGCCGCAGGCGACTGGGCCAGGACAGCTGTTTTCGCCGGTGCACTGCACATTACAACTTGCGGCTCCTCTGCAATCAACGCCATTTGAGCAAGAGTGCTTGCCAGAGCACACGACCTCGCAGGGCACTCCGGCCGGGCACTTCAGGAGTCTGTCACACGCTCCACTGGCGTCGCAGGTGATGACGCACACCGCTCCGCGGCAGGTACCCACGTTGGAGCAGGCCTTCTTGCAATCCGCAGCTGCCGCAGCCGGATCGCCACCCGAACCGCCGCTCGACCCCGCGCCACCCCCCGACTCACTCGCACCGGAGTTGCCTCCGGTGTTGATCGAACCCAAGCTGCCGCCCGTCGAGCTGCTGGCCTTCCCACCCGTCGCCTCGCTGCCACCCGTCGCCTCGCTGCCACCCGTCGCCTCGCTGCCGCCCTCCGTCTCGCTGCCGCCCTCCGTCTCGCTGCCACCGTCCGCCTCGCTGCCGCCCTCCGCCCCGCCGCTGCGGCCTGACGCACTGCCGCCCCCCGCCTCGCGTTCGCCCATTGGCTGGCTGCCACTCGGCTCGCCGGCGCTGCTCGAACCGGCTGTGGCGAACAACCCTGTGTCTGCCGGGCCGCAGCCTGTTGTTGAAATCAGAATGCCCACGCACCAGGCGTAACCGCCCACCTTGTACGCCTTATACATACCCGCACTCTACGCCGATTCGGGGCCCCGCCAAGCCTCGGATCGGATCGGATCGCCCAACACAGAGTCTCGGGTAAACGAAACCGTTATACCGGGCCAGCTCGGGTTCAAAATCGCCACAGTCGAGGAGGAGAATCGCAGTTACGCGCTGCGCGATAGCTATCTCGAGCATGAAGACCCCGGCCAACGATGTTGCGAGCGCGACCCCTATGGGCTTGCGAACATGGGGGACACCCATCCGGGTCGTGATCGCCAGTCGAACCAAGAGCTTCTTGCCAATAGACCGCTCGCAACTGGAATGCGGATGGTTCGGGAAGGCCCGTCGAACTCAAAGGGCGCGCAGCGCTTTTTTTTGCGGTCGTCAGCAACGCTTCGACGGCCCTCTTTCGAACCCGAACAATCAGTGCAGGTAGCGCTTGATCGCGCCGTACCAAACTCCCGCCATCCATTCGTATCCCTGCTGGTTGGGATGCACGCCGTCCATGCCGAGCCCATCGCTAGGAAAGCCCTTGAACATGTCGACCAGGACCACGTGCTTGCCGGCATCGATCCGCTTCTGGACGACAGCAGGCAGGGCGTTGTCGAACATCTCGCCGATCGGGCCGTACGATCCCTGCTTGATGGGGACAATCGTCGTCACGACGAGCAGTGCGTCGGGGCCGTCTTCGACGATGTGATCAATCAACGCTCCCAATCGATCGGCCATCCCCGAAGGCATCCGGGAGGTATCATTCGTCCCGGCGTGCAGGAGGACGACATTAGGCGCCAGCTCGACGAGCAGCTTCTTGCCTTTGTAGTTGGCGTCAGTCGACTTCCCGGTGACGATGTCGTCGATTTGCTGGATGGTCCAACCGCTGTGCCCTTCATTGTTTTTGGGAAACGTGCCCCAGAAACGGTTGCGGGGCCATTGGAGAGCTTGCCGACGTAGGTGAGACTCTTCTTGTCCGCGGTTGCGTCAGCGAAGACTTGGACTCGATAACCACCGTCGTAGTTGACGCCCCACGTGATGGAATCCCCCAGAGGCAGGACCTTGCAAGCGCCGGTGGTTGGACAGGGATTGAAGGTTCCCGTCCCGCCGCCTGCGCCAGCACCGCCCGCGCCAGCACCGCCGACTCCTGGCTGACCCGCGGAACCTGCGGCTCCCCCGAAATCGGTGCGGCCGCCTGATGACGGACCCATGCCCGCGGTGCCCGGCCTGCCGCCGTCCCCGGAGCCGCTCATGCCCCCGCCGCGGCTCGAGTTGCCACTCGAGCCGATTGCGCCTGCCGTGTCCGTCGCTCCTCCGGTGCCTCCAGATACCGACGGGCCTCCCGAGCCCGAAACCGGCCCGCCCGCGCTCCCCGGGGGGGCGCCTCCGACGGCACTACTGCAGCCCCAAACACCGCTGGTCATCAAGCCAGCGATCAGCAACCGGCTGGCTCGGTTCAATGCTTGCTTCCGCATCGCGTTTCTCGTTCGTAGGCCGCACGCCATCGCTCAAAATTGTTGAAAGAACTTTGCGATTTCCGGTCCAGAGAAGCTCGGCACGCTGTGCGTTCCTCCAGGCACCGGACACCAAACGACAGGAAAATTTCCACTCGTGCACACGTCGTACACGGTGCAGCTGGTCTTGCCATCGGCCATCGTGGCGGTCTTCGTCTGGGTCGAATCGCAACCGTTCCGCTTGATCATCGCATCGCGCGCCGACTCGCCCCCCGAAATGTTTAGCGTGGCGTCCGCATCGCCATGCGTAAACCATGAGGGGATTGGGTTCTTGAGGCAGCTATTGCCGCCGCCAAACAGCGTCCCTGACATCACGCCAAGGGCGCGGAACACGTCGGGCATTTGGCACCCCAGCGTGAGTGACATGATGCCGCCGTAGCTGAACCCGGTCGAGAACAAGCGGTTCTTGTCGACGCAGTAGTTCGTTTCGAGCGCCTCGAGCATCGCCTTGGTGAAGGCGATGTCTTGGCCGTTCGTGTTGCCCCACCCGTAGTCGGTGCCGCCTGCGGTCGTAGGAAGTCCTTGTGCAGCGACGTAGATCGCGTTCGGAAACGTGGCCCGGACGCCATAGTACGCGAGAAAGCCGCCACCGATATACATCTCTGCCTTCGTGCTGGCGCCGTGCCAGAGAAACACGATCGGGTACGGCTTGTTCGAGTCATAGTTGGCTGGCAGTACCGCGAAATATTGTCGGTCCGTGCCGCCGACATTGAGGATGCAGGGACCTTTCGCGGAGGTGTCGCAGGCCGCTGGCAAGGTCGACTTGCCGCAGCCTGCACTGCTCGACGCCCCGCCCGTTCCAGAACTGATCGCTCCCCCAGAGCCGAGCGCCGCGCCGCCGGTACCCAAGCCTCCGCCCCGCCCGCCTGCCGCACTGCCGGCGGTTCCAGCGCCGAAGCTCCCTCCCGTTCCAACGACTGCGCCTGCCGACCCCGTGTCACCCGCGGAGTGGGGCCCCGCACCGCCGCCCGATGCAGCACCGCTCGATGCAGCACCGCTCGATGCAGCACCGCTCGATGCAGCACCGCTCGATGGACCGGTGTTACTGTTGTCACCTCCACAAGCCACGAGCAAGAAAGCAGCCATCATCGGTCCTGCGAACGAGGGCCTGGTGCATCCGTTTCTCATACAAACGCTTTCTTGGGGCCGGCTTCGCGGAACACGACCGCCGGCCGGCTGCTGCCCGTCCCTATCGCTCGTGTTGGCGCTTTGAGCGTCTAGAGGTAACCGATCGGCTCTCAAACTGGCACTCTTGCTAGAGCGGGATGAAATATCTGGAGTCATGCATCGCACCTTGGCTTCTTCGCTGGCCCTTGCAACATGCCCATGGATGGTATCACCCTTGCTTGCGAATTTCGTTCTAGAGTCCGAATCGCGCCGGCGACGAATATGGTCTCTCGTTGTTGTGATTAGGGTATCTTATAAGAGTCGCAGCCGAACTCTCGCGTCGTGACTGCAACATTCCTGATTACCGCACCTGCTCCAGCCCAGATGCGGGCGTTCGAGGACGCGCCGGGCTGGCCCATTGCATGGCTGCCCCGTTCGGTGATTCCACCTACTTTGGTGCAGCCGTCGAGTTTCACGAAGTCCTGGAGTTGAGGCACGCCGTAGGCGGGATCAATGCAGACACTGTCTTTCGTCGTGGGTCATGAAGGCGGGCACCGGCTAGCCGTGCGTAACGCACCCGCTGATCGGCCCACCGGAGTGAACGGCGACCGCACCGATGGCGCCAGCATGAACCTGCGCGAAGCTCAGGAACCGGTCACTGGCGCGGCCATTTCCCTAGCACGCGAGAAGGCGACAGGCGCGTCCGCCTCAAGCGCGAGTTCGTAGTCGTGGTCGTGGTGGACGGCATCAGCCTCGAGCTTTTCACGCGTGGCGTGGATCTGTGAACTCGAACGCTCCACGAACAAATCCAGCGTCCAGTCGAGCATGACCCGGATCTTGTTGCCGAAGCCGACCAACTTTCCGAGGTACAACGAGCGCCACACGAACCAGGCGATGAAGCCCGAGAGCCGAACCCCCAGCAGGCGCACCGCAGCGAATTGGTGACCAACGCTGACCAGTTGGCCGAAGTCCAAGTACTCGAAGGGTCGCTTCGCCGCGCAGCATACGCACCAAGTTTTTTGCCGTTTGGGCACCTTGTTGGAATGCGACCTGGCCAAGCGGAGGCAGAGGGCGTCCGTCCTTGCCCGGAAAGGTGGCGGAGTCACCGAGCACGAACACGTTCGGGTGCCCGGGAACCCGACAATCGGCTTCGACCGCCACACGCCCGGCCCGATCCAATTGCAGTCCGGTGCGTGCCATCAATGGTGCGGCGGCAACGCCAGCGCACCAACAAGCGGTGCGCGCCGCGAGCGCTCGACGTGAGCGCATGGTTGCTGCGAGATCACCCAGCCCGAGACGAAGAGTACCAGACCGGACAAGAGTCCGACCGATATCGCGAGCTTCTTGGATAGAGCCAGGTTTCGGAGCACGTAGGCGTTGGTTCGGCGCATGACTCAGGGCCGTACGCGAGTACTTCGGACTCGGTTACCGAGCAGCCCCGGCAGAACACAAACTACACTGCGGAAACCGCGACGGCGGGGGATTCACCCCTAAATCGGGCAGATGATGCGGACTCGGTCAGACCTCTGTAACCGCACCGACCAGGCGACGTAACTAGTTTCTGTTAGGTATTGGTGGCCCGAATCGGGCCAAGACAAGGAGTTCGTCGTGACCACCACTTCACTCGTCTCGAATGCACGCGCTGGAGCGCTGCGCATGACTCAAAAGCTCGATTGGTTGGGCCCCCTCGTGGCGCGCATCACGCTCGGCGTGCTGTTCGTGAGCACGGGCTGGGGCAAGGTTCATAGCCTGGCCAAAGTGACCGCTTACTTTACTGAGCTCGGCATTCCGTTTCCGGGGATTCAGGCGCCGATGGTCTCTTTCATCGAGCTGATTGGCGGCGCGCTGCTCGTCATCGGCCTCGCGGCGCGTATCGCCGCGCTGCCACTCATGGCCTCCATGGCGGTCGCGATTCTGACCGCGCAGCGCGAAAATGTGCACGGCCTCCCGGATTTGTTCGGGCTCGTAGAATGGACCTACCTCGCGCTTCTACTCTGGGTCGCTCTCGCGGGCCCAGGCAAAGTCTCGCTCGATCACCTGCTCTTTGGCCGCAACCGCGCGGAAACCACGTCCCGCACCATGGGCGCCGCGCTTTCGGCCAAAGCCGTCTGACTCAAGCTCTCGACCACAAAACATCCCACAATTATCGTTCGAACAAGCAATCGCAGAAGGAAGCACGACCATGATCTCGATCTTGATGGCGGCCGCAGTCTCTGGAATCATCTCGGGCGCACCGGCCCCAAGCCACACCCTCGCCTCGACGGCGATCGATCGCACGAGTGAGGCGCAGCAGCTCGACGACTCCAAGGGCGGAAAGCACGCCTGCAAGGGTCAGAATGCTTGCAAAGGGCAAGGCGGCTGCAAGACGGAAAAGCACGCCTGCAAAGGGCAAAATGCGTGCAAGGGGCAAGGTGGCTGCAAGGGCTGAGCCCGGCCTGCACAGCGAGCGACGAGGCAGCTCACGGAAACGTGGCTGCCTCGCTGCGTTTTCGTAGCGAGCAGCAGGCCATAGCAGCGGGAACCAGCCCAATCCGTCCAATGTTCGAAACCGAACCGACTTGCCGCGCTCGCTCTGCCGGGCGCGTTTGCGAGCGGTGTGCACTGGCGGAGCGCGCTGCTCGGGGCCGCCGTCGGCCTTTTCGCAGGTGCAACCATGAATTTGCACTGACCGAACGTGGCGCCGCTGCATCTGGTGATGGGGCACGGACTACCCGTCATCGTCGCGACCCTCTTGGGCGCGCGCGTGCTCGGGTATCGCACGCGAGCGTAACGCAGCGCCCGCGTGCGCTACCGAGCGAATTGACGTGAAGATCCTGGAAGTAACTCGACAAGCCGTGGCCGCTGTGCGACGGTTCAGCGTCAATCGAACCAAAGGGTGCGGCGATTTCCGCTGCAGGATCTGGATGGTCGGGCCGCCATCTCACCGGCGAAGAGCCGGAGAGAGTCCCCATGTCCGTCCCCAAACCCCCGGTGCAATCGCTTGCCTCTTCGTTGCCACCGGAGGCTTGGGGCCCCTTGCTCCGAGCCGCACGGGCTGCCACCCGCCCCCTGGAACGCTTTCTCCGGATCGAGGCAGCAAGCGGAGTATTGCTGCTAGTTGCTGCCCTGTTCGCGCTCGCCTGCGCGAACTCACCGTGGGGGCCGAGCTATATCCGCCTGTGGCACACGCCGATAGGCGTTCAGATTGGCAGCTTCACCTTCAAGCGAACGCTCGAATGGCTGGTCAACGACGGCCTGATGGTGATCTTCTTCTTCGTCGTCGGCTTGGAGATTCGGCGCGAGGTTCACGACGGTGAGTTGTCCGAGTGGCGCCGTGCCGCCCTGCCTGCGGCGGCCGCGCTCGGCGGAATGCTCGCGCCAGCCGCGCTCTACCTACTGATCGCGGGGGGGCCCGCAACCCGATCGGGATGGGGCGTGCCGATGGCCACCGATATCGCATTCGCGCTGGGTGTGCTCGCGTTGCTCGGCAAACGTGTACCGCCCGCGCTGCGCGTGCTCCTGCTTGCGCTGGCCGTCATCGACGACCTGGGAGCGATAGTCGTGATCGCGCTCTTCTACTCGTCGGGCCTAGCGGCCTCGGGATTTTTGATCGCTGCGCTCGGACTCGGAGCAATATTGTTGATGCAGCGCCTTGGTGTCCGTGCAAAGCTCAGCTACGTTGCACCGGCTTTCACGGTCTGGGCGGGCATCTACAGCGCAGGTATTCATCCTACGATTGCTGGCGTGATCGTCGGCCTGATCACGCCCGTCCGGGCTTGGCTCGGCCCTGAAGGGTTCGTGCTTGGCGTACGACACGAGATCGAGCACTTGGCGCTCGCTCCTTCGGCGCATGAGCTGGCCAGAACCTTGCATCAAGTAGATGCGGCACGCCGTGAAGCAATGTCGCCAGCGGAAAGCCTAATTGAGGCACTCCATCCATGGGTCGCGTTCGGGATCATGCCCGTGTTTGCGCTGGCGAATGCCGGAGTAGCGGTGTCGAGCGGTTCGGGCACGAGCACGTCTTGGAACGTTTCGATTGGCGTTGCGCTCGGCCTGTTGCTCGGCAAACCGGCGGGAATACTGCTTGCCAGTTGGCTGACGCTGCAACTTCGAGTCGGAATCCTTCCGGCCGGGATCAGCATGCGACACCTCGTAGTGCTCGGCGTCGTTGCAGGCATCGGCTTCACGATGGCGCTGTTCGTCTCGCAGCTGGCGTTCTCGGACCCTTCGCTCATGGCGAAAGCCAAGCTCGGCGTACTGGCCGCCAGCGGCGGGGCGGCTGTCCTCGCGCTCGCCCTGGGGCGATTCCTGCTGCACGCTGGGCTCGCCATTGGCGCTGCGCAATCAGCAGATGATGCAGAGCGTTCGACGGAGACCTAAACGTTACGACGATCGAAGTTCCGACCGGCCCGGACGCGAACGCCGAGGCAACGCTTGCTGCCCAACGAAGCGCAAGCATTGTTAGCCAAACGCTGGCTGCGATGCCCGTCGCGAATCGTGAAGCCTTCGTGCTCATTCGCTACGAGGGCATGAGCGTCGCAACCGCGGCCCAGCTCGCGGGCATCAGCGAGGGTGCTCTGAAGCTTCGTGCCTTCCGGGCGTACGAGATGCTGCGTGCGGCATTGAAGGAACCCGCGAGCTGAAAACCGACTTTCGAACCGAGACCTCGACGCAATCCGCTATCCGTCCCTCACCAGCCGGATGTCCACCTCCCAATCGACGTATTTCCACTCCTCGCTGGTCCTCAAGAGCTGAACGAGCTCTTCGAACAAGTCCACGTGCTGCTCGGCGTATTCGAACCAAGTGAGAAAGTCGAAGGGCTCACCTAGATCTCTGCTTTGGTGAAGGCGGCGCGCGATCGCGGGGAGGTACTTTAGGCATGAGGCGATGTGATTGGAGCGCAATTCGAAAATCTCGCGCCGCTCGTCTTGCGCGAGGTTCCACCAAGCATCCGACTTCCGAATTGGGATCAAGGCCGCGTGGGTGCACTCGGGACGCCCGATCGGCGGCTGGATTAGCCGCAGCGTCTCGGTTTCGGCTCGCTCCACGTAGCGCACGGCTGAGTTCGTTCCCCGGAGCACCCAGGCAGCACCGTGCGCCACCGCCGCTGGCAAATGGAACGGATGTGAAGTCAGCGCCGCTACCGGCGTGAGTGGGCGGCCCACCACCGCGTCCATGCGTAGGACGCGGTAGGTCCCTGTTTCGGCACCGACGAAGCTGACGGGGACAATCGCTGCCATGGAAACACCTGTTCGCGGGAATTGAGTTGCGGCACTGGCTCGATATCGAAACCTAGCTCGGGGAGGAAGGTAGCTTCGGTCGCTGCCAGTGGCGATGCCAAACGTCGGCTGGATTTTCCCCAAGATCAGGCCCAAAGCCCGTGTCACTTGCTCGACGAAAGCCTTCTTCTGGTCCTTCGTGTTCGTGCCTTCGGTTACGTGCACCGTTTCCTGTGAGCGGTGGATCGGGGAACCACTGTGCTCTGGGACGCCGGCGCACTCCGCGTCGGCGGCGGGGTCGGCGTCACTTTCTCAATCGAGAGTCTGCCACGATTGTCGGCAGCTACTTCTTTTGCCATGAACCTCGCGGCGATCGAGGGCTCGTCAGCACCACTCGAGCTCGAAGCGCATGCCGCTCCCGAGTTCGAGCGCCAGCGGCCTCTGCGCAACCAAAGCAGCAGTGAGTAGAGGCCAGGACTCGTTCGAGAGCAGCACTGAGTGTCCGTCCTCGAAAATGCGAGCTTGATCCCCTTGCGTGCTGGGCACGAACATGACGAATGAACCGCTCAATCGCGAACCGTCCGAGCCATCGGGTGAGATACCGCTCATTCCTTGCTGCCCGGGTCGCCAGGTCAGGATCGCGTTGGCGCTGGTTGCTGGTCGAGTCAGAAGCACGAACGAGGCGCCGGAAGGTAAAGACCCGATGCCGCTCGCCAAATTCGTTGCGCTGCTCGGGATAGTTAGGCGGAGACAATGCTTGGCCACGACGTAGCTTGCGCCGCGCACTCGCGTGCGCAGCACCTTGGTCAACAGGCTTTCAGACTCTAGCGGCGTGATCACACTGGGCCGATCGAGCGCGCCCCAGGTGGGGAAGGGAAATAGCCGCAGCTGCGCGCCAATCCGCGTCAAAACACGGTAAATTCCGGATTCGCGTGCGGCCTGGATCTCCCCCGCATCGACCCAAATTGCGGCCAAGGCACGCTCCGGCAAGTCGACGCCCGGCATGGCGAGCGCGTCGGCGTAGAGCAGACCGCAATCAGGCCGCCCGAACAGTCCGCGCTCACCGAACTGCGTGAAGCCGCCCTCGTCGACCGGGCTGCCTGCCTGCGCCCAGGACTGCACCGTGGTGAAGAAGCGGACGATCTCCTGCATCTTCGGAATGGGCTGTTCGCGATTGCCCAAGCGCAAGGTGAGCGTGAGCTCTCGCTGCCCGCTCGCCACCAAACCGTGGCTGGCCGCGGTCAAGAAATTTCCAACTATCCCCTGGGCGTGGGCGTGTGCATAGAACGTAACCATCAGTTCTCCCGGAACCGCTTCGGCGAAGGTCGGTTGCCCCGGACTCGGCGCCGTGACGTTTGCTGCGAGCGCCAAGCGTGCGCTCCTCTCCACAGCACCGACCTTGCCACCGAACAGTCGAGTAAACATGCCCATGGACCAGATGTAGCGCGGTTGAACCCGCGATTGGTAGCCTTGCCGCCAGCGCGCGGGCCGGACCGCGCGATTAGTCGAGGAGCGAGCGCCACGCGAGATGCTCGGCAATCATCTCGAGCGCACGCAGCGTGAGCGTCTTTCCAGGCTCGGTACGCGGCCAAGTCGAGGCCCCCGAGGGATGCGGGAGCGGTATCACGTCAATCGCCCGCCGACCCCGTTGCACGACTTGGCGCGTTCCGATTTGTTCCACCAAGGGCCGTGCGGGCAAAAATTGCTCGATTGCCACGCGCCCGACCGGCACGATCAGCTCCGGTCGAAGCAGCTCGATCTCCCCGTCGAGCCATGGACGACAATTGCTTACCTCCTGAGGGCTCGGCACGCGATCTCCACCCTTCGGGTTTTTGCCCGGGAAGCAACGACACACGGCGGCGATATACACGCGAGCTCGAAACTGTTCCTCGTCCAGGCCGAGTGACAGAAACCATTTAAAAAGCTGTTTGCCGGCAGTCCAAGCAAACGGCCGTCCGAGAACTGGCTCCTTGTCTCCGGGCGCTTGTCCTACGAGCAATACGCTCGACCGAACGGCCCCGCCGACGATCGGTGGCCGATGCATGTTGGGGCAGCGGGTGCAGGCACGCAGCGCGCGCTGATGAGCCTCGATCAGTTGCAGCGCTCGCTTCGATTTGCTCGTCTCGCTGGACATATGTGTCTCGTTCGTTTCTAGATCGTATTCAGGCGATCTAAATTATCCATAACAATAGCCGACTCGATTTCGCACGCTGCATGTTAAGGGGAGCGCCATGCCTGTCGCCGACTTTCCGGTCTGGACCCTGCTTTCCTTTCCCGCGCTGGTGCTGGCAATCGCCGTCTTTCCAATGGTCATCCCTCACCTTTGGGAAAAGCGCAGCGTGCAGATCGGCGCGATCTTGCTATGCACCCTGCCGGTCGTCATCTACGAGTTGACCTTCGGGCACATCGAGCAGGTGTTGGAAGGGTCGAAAGGGTACCTGGCCTTCGTGATCACGCTAGGCGCGCTGTTCACGACCTCGGGCGGCATCCATTTGAAGGGCGACATCGAGGCGACACCGCGAAACAACGTGTGTTTTCTGCTTTTTGGGGCGGTGTTCGCCAGTTTAATCGGTACGACGGGGGCCAGCATGCTGCTGATTCGTCCGCTGCTGAAGACCAATCACCAGCGTGAGCATCGCGCGCATTTGGTGCCGTTCTTCATCCTGATCGTGGCCAACGCGGGCGGTTTATTGCTCCCGCTGGGCGATCCGCCGCTGCTCGTCGGGTACATCATGGGCGTTCCGTTCTTCTGGACGCTGCACCTGTTCCCAGTTTGGCTCTTGTACGTATCCACCTTCCTGATCGCCTTCTACGTGATCGATAAGCGCGCCTACGCGCGCGAGACTCGCCAAGCGCTCGCCGCGGATCGCAGGGAAGTCGAGCCATTGTCGTTGCTCGGGCGCCGCAACATACTGTTCTTGCTGGCGATCGTGCCGGCAGCGCTGCTGCCCGAGGGCTTCCGCGAGCTTGCCCTGCTCGGAATCGGCTTGCTTTCGTTCTTCACGACCGCCAAGGCGGTGCATGATGCGAATAGCTTCAGCTTCGGCCCGATTATCGAGGTCGCGATCATCTTCTGCGGCCTGTTTCTGTGCCTCGGGCCGATCGAGGTGAAGCTCGCCGAGGCCGCTCCGCACTTTCCGGTGCAAGAGGCTTGGCAGCTGTTTTGGGGCTCGGGGATCCTATCTTCGGTGCTCGACAACGCCCCGACGTACACCGCCTTTGCGGCACTCGCCCGTGGCCTCACGCATCATTCTGCTGAGCTGGTGGCAGGGATCGATCCGATCAAGCTCGCCGCAATCAGCGCCGGCAGCGTGGTCATGGGCGCAACCACCTATATCGGGAATGGCCCGAATCTGATGGTCAAAGCGGTGGCCGAGCGCGAGCGTTACCGCATGCCGAGCTTCGGGCGTTACTTCGTGTTCGCCTTCACCACCATGCTGCCGGCGCATTTGATCGTGACCACCGCGCTATGGTGGCTCGATCGCTGATTTGCTCGACAATCGCCGGAAGCACTGCGAAACAGCCGCCCCATTTTGCCCCGCAGTTGCCGCGGCGAGCCGCAGCTACGCGCGCGAAAAATCAATGATCACGCGCGGAACCCGTGCAGGCCGGCAGCGATTGCCTGATAAAATTTTTTTTACGCATTAGCCTCTCGTTAATTCGTCCGAAAACGCCCCGAAACATACGGCGGCAATACTCCCACGAAACATCAGGAATCAATCACTGACGGGCCAAGAACGGACTTGGCTCGCGGGCGAAGTTATGCCCGCCGCCCCAACCAACCGGAGTCACAGGCCATGTGGGAACAATACAGGAAGACCGCTGTCGGCATTCAAATCGTGATCGCCATCGTGACACTTGCGGTGGTGATCTGGAGTCGCCATCTCGCCGCTGGCGGAGTGTTCTTCGTGGCCATGCAACTCAGCGCCGTCCTCGGCGCGGGCTGGTCCGTACGCCTGCATCGATTGCAGGAGCGTGGGCGCCTGATGCGTGCAGGCCGCGGCTAATCCCGCGATCCGCCAGACAAGTTCGATCGATCGGAACGTTTTCTTTTAACGAGGTTAAGAAATGTCAAGTTTGCTCACTCTACATCGCGCGCGACAGTGGTTCGCGGTGCTGTGTCTAGCGGTCGTGACGCTAGTCGGTGTCGGTGTCCCCCGATCCGCCTTCGCCGACGAACCCACTCCCGACCCCACCGGTGCCTATCAGACCACTCCCACGGCCGCGTCCATCGCGGGTTATACTAAACTCGATCCGGAGAAGGCCACGACCAAGGAGCTTGCCGCCGCACTCGATGCCGTCGCGCAGTCTTCGTCGCGCAGCTTCTTCTCGATCAATTTCATGTGGGTGCTGATCGCCGGCTTCTTGGTGATCTTCATGCAAGCGGGCTTCGCGCTGGTCGAGACCGGCCTGATCCGCGCCAAGAATGCTGCGGAGACGTTCTCGATGAACTTTGCCGTATATGCCTTGGGCATGTTCGGCTTCTTCGCGACGGGCTTCGCCTTGATGTGCGGCGGGATGAACGGCACGAACATCGGCGGCCCCGCGGTGCTCGGCGGTATCCCGACGCTCAACCACATGTTCACGGTTGGCTCGGCGGTCGCTGGCGACCACGGCTGGGGTCTGTTTGGCACCACCGGCTTCTTCCTGACCGGCGCCGCCTATGATTCAGCCGCGATCGTGTTGTTCTTGTTCATGATGGCGTTCATGGACACCACCGCCACGATCGTTACCGGTGCGTGCGCAGAGCGTTGGACCTACAAGCACTTTTGTATCTACAGCGTTTTCGTCGGCGCCTTCATTTACCCGGTATTCGGCTGCTGGGTATGGGGCGGCGGCTGGCTGGCACAACTCGGCTACCGAATGGGTCTCGGGCACGGCGCGGTCGACTACGCCGGTTCCGGCGTGGTTCACTTGCAGGGTGGCGCGTTGGCGCTGATCACCGCCATTCTAATCGGCCCGCGCATCGGGAAATACAACAAGGACGGCTCAGCCAACGCCATCCTGCCGCACGACATTCCAATGGTGCAGCTTGGCACGTTCATCCTCGCGTTCGGCTGGTTCGGCTTCAACGCCGGCAGCTCGCTCGCGGGTACCGATGGCCGCATCGGCATCGTGGCGGCGAACACCATGATCGCCGGAATGGCTGCAACGCTGAGTGGCATCCTCTACATGTGGGTCGTCGTGGGCAAGCCCGATCCGTCGATGATGTGCAACAGCATGCTGGCCGGTCTGGTGGCGATCACCGCGCCGTGCGCCTTCGTGACACCGGTCAGTGCGTTCATCATCGGCCTGATCGCCGGCGTGCTGGTGATCTGGTCGGTATTCTTCTTTGACAAGCTGAAGATCGACGACCCAGTAGGCGCAATCAGCGTCCACGGCGTCAATGGTCTGTGGGGCGTGCTCTGTGTCGGCTTGTTCTCGGACGGTACTTACGGTGCCGGCTGGAATGGTGTCGGCGCAACCGACTACTTGGGCACAGCTGGCAAGGGCGTTACAGGCTTGTTCTACGGCGACAAGACTCAAATCGTCGCACAGCTCTTCGAGGTTGGCGCGGCGATTGGTTGGAACGTGATCGTCGGCGGCGTGATCTTCTACGCCCTGGGCAAGATCGTGCCGATGCGCGTCACTGCAGCGATCGAGATCGCGGGTCTCGACGTGCCAGAAATGGGAGTCCCGGCATACCCGGAATGGATGCCGCCCGTCGCGCCCGAGGATGTCCCGCCAGAGCAAATCGAGGCAGCAATCACCTCGCTTTCGCCGGCAAAGGCGGGCTGACAGGCTCAGCAACAATACCCCGAGCGAAAAGCAACGCCCGGCTCGATCGACCGATCAGCCGGGCGTTCGTGTATTTGCAGACCTACGTCAGTTACTCTCGCTCGGCAAAGGCGTCGGCAATCCGTCCGCCGCCGAGCGAAAGCAACGCTGCATGGGCCAAAGCGCGACCAAGCCATCCACTACGACTCTGGGGTCGCGTCATTGGCGCGGCCTTGCCCGGAGCCGGTTGCTCGCAACCTCTCCATTGCTTCACTACTCGTTGGCTTTCCCCACCGCGGCCGCCAGCGCGATGGCGTGCCGGGCGATCACGCCATGGGTGCAGCTCGCAGACCTGGTGATGGTGCATCTCCTGGGCGTGGTGGCGATAGCCGCGCGTTGTGGGCTCGGCCCCTCGCTGTTTGCAGCGGTGGTGAGCGTCCTCAGCTTCGACTTCTTCTTCATCCCGCCGTACCTGGAGTTTGCCTGGCCGGACGCAGGCAGCGTGCTTACCTTCGTGGGCATGGTCGTGGTCGCCGGCGTGATCAGCGGCTTGAATCAGGGCCTGCGCAAAGAACGTGAAACAGCGCGACGAAGCGAGGCGCTCGCGAACGCCCTCTACGGTTTCAGCCAGGCACTGGCCGATGTGCACTCTTTGCATCAGCTGAGCTCATTCGCGGAGCGCGGCCTGGGGGACTTGTTCAACGCGCGTGTGCTCGTCGCGCTTCAGTCTGGCGAATCGGCATCGCTCGCGGATGAGCTCGAGCTGGATTCGGAAGACCAACGTCAACTCGCACTATCGGCATGGGCCCGGGATGAGCTCGTCGAAGATCCCGCGGTTCATGGTTTCAACCGCTGGCTGACGCTGAATGGGGCACATCGGCGCGTAGGGATGATCGGCCTGGCAGCACGCGATTCGAAACACCAAGTAGATGCGGGCGAGCGCCAACTCATGCTCTCTTGCGCGACGCAGCTGGCGGGTGCCGTCGAACGCATCTTGTTGTCCGAGGCAACTCACCGCGCGGAGTTACAGGCGGAGACCGAGCGAACGCGAAGCTCACTGCTGGCCGCAGTCTCACATGATTTGAGAAATCCCCTGGCAGCGATCCTGACCGCCGCGAGCACGGCCGCACGCGTCGACTCGAAATTGAGCGAAGAAGTCCGTCGCGATCTGATGCGAACGATCGTCGACGAGTCCGAGCGATTGAATCGTCTCGTCGCCAATCTGCTCTCGATGACGAAGCTCGAGTCCGGAGAGCTCGCGTTGCAGCGCCTTCCCGAAGAGTTGATGGAACTGGTGGACGGCTCAATCCGTGCGTTGCCGCCCGGCTCGACCGCTCGCATCGTGGTCAAGATTCCGGATGACTTGCCCGCGGTCGATGTGGACGCCGTGTTGGTCGAGCAAGCACTGATCAACTTGCTGGAGAACGCACTACTTTACGCACCCGGAAATTCGCCGCTGGAAGTCCAGGCTTGGAACGCAAGTGAAGGCGTCAGGGTGCGAGTGATCGACCACGGTCCCGGCATTCCGCCGGAGGAGCGGGAGAAGGTATTCGAAAAATTCTTCCGTGGGAGAGGTTCGAAACGAGACGGCGGCGCGGGTCTCGGACTCACAATCTGCCGAGCAGTCGCCGTCGCACACCGTGGGCGAATTCGAGTCCTGGAAACGAGCGGCGGAGGCACGACCGTAGAATTGACCCTGCCTCGAGCGGTGCCTGTGCCCGAGCCGGACGCCGACGACTAGCAGAAGCGCCCCTGAGATATAGGGCGGCGCGCAGCGAGCACTCGATCGAGCGCGCCGGCGAGCTGGCGCAGACCCTGCGTTTCAGGTGGCGCACGGGAGCGCGACCATTTCGTTAATATTTCTTAACGCAGTGGATCAATTGCGCGACGCGGGTCACGAAACGCGCTAAGCGGCCGTATGGAGAGTCCGAGCCGCAGGTTGCGAGCCTATGGTTTCGCCGCGGCGTGTGTCGCTGTCAGCTTTCTGTGCGCCAAGGTCGCCCATCCCTACGGGGACTTGGCGGAGCTTGCGATGATCCACCTGGTCGGGATCGTGCTCTTGGCGTTGCGGTCCAGCGTACGGGTGTCGATCGCGGCCAGCATGGTCAGCATCGCCCTGTTCGATTTCTTTTTTATCCCGCCAGAATATGCGTTCGCCTGGACCGACGCTAAAAGCGGCCTGACGTTCCTGGCAATGATCTTCGTGGCGATCACGGTGAGCTCGTTGAGCGAGAACCTTCGTCGCCAAGAGCGAAGCGCCCGCGCCGTGGCTTTTCGCGCGCAGGCGTTGTACGAGTTGAATGTCGAGCTTTCAGCGTCGCGCGACGTGCGACAACTCGCAGCAATCACCGCGCGTCACATCGAAAAACTGTTTACGGCGAGCGTCAACATCCTGCTGGAAACTCCCGAAGGCGGGCTCGAAACCGCGTCCGGGCCGCGCTCGGCCGCGACTGCCCGAAGTGCCTGGTTGCGCCGCGAATTCATGGTCGAAACTGCGCAATCAGGTAAGTCGATCTGGGTCCCAGTGCTTGGTGTCCGATCGACATTGGGCGTGATCGGTCTGGAACTGAGTGAGCCCTTCGAGCGCCACTCAGAGCAGGGTTACATGCTGATGGCGTGCGCCAGTCAGTTCGGATCTGCAGTCGAAGGTGCACAGATCACGGGCGCGATGCAGCGAGCACAGTTGGAGGCCGAAACGGAGCGCATGCGAAGCTCGCTCTTGAGTGCGGTTTCTCACGATCTGAAGACTCCGCTCGCGACGATGATCGCGGCCGGCACGACCCTCGCCAGCAAACTATCGGAGTTGGCCGAAGCGGATGCGCAAACGCTGATCTCGTGCGTCGTCAACGAGGGTCAGCGCCTGAATCGCTTGATCCAGAACCTGCTCTCCGTCACCAGGCTCGAGTCGACAACCGTAGAGCTGCGGCGCTCGCCCGAGTCGATCGAAGACATCGTGCGATCCGCTGCCGAGCGAATGGGCAACCGAAATGGGTCGTTGCAAGTCAGGACCCAGTTCCGGCCGGCGCCTTTTCCGCTGGTTTCGGCCGAACCACTACTGCTGGAACAAGTGTTGGTGAACCTGATCGAGAACGCTTTCCAGCACGCGCGCAGCGATGTACTGGTGAAAGTGGTGCACCCAACTGGCACCGCAGCGCTGACGGTTCAGGTCGCAGATAGCGGACCTGGCATCGCGGAGCACGAGCGCGAGAAGGTGTTCGAGAAGTTCTACCGTGGACACCACGCGGGCCGAATCGATAGCGGCGTCGGGCTCGGGCTCACGATTTGCCGTGCCATAGTCCACGCACATGGCGGCCGAATCGGTGCGCAGCAACGCATTGGCGGCGGGCTGCTCGTAGAATTCAGCGTGCCACTGGCCAGCGAACGGGCGGTGTTACTAGAGGCGGCTTCATGAGTCGCCAAAGGTTGCTCGTCGTCGAGGACGACTCGGAGATGCGCAGCGTGATTGCCCTCGCCCTCCGAGCCTACGGCTACGACGTTAGCCAGGTCGCGACTGGCGCGGATGCGCTGATCGAAGTGCACACACGAACGCCCGACGCCGTTATCCTCGATATTGGCTTGCCGGACATCGACGGTTTCGTGGTTACGGCCCGTATTCGCCAGTCGTACGAGCTACCGATCATCGTGCTGTCCGCGTCGCCCGAGGAGCTACAGCAGATTCGCGCGTTCGACAGCGGCGCCAATGATTACGTGGTCAAGCCATTTCGTGAGGGCGAACTGATGGCGCGCGTGCGCAACGCTCTCAGGCGCCCCATAGCACTCGTGGAGCGGCGCGACTTGACCGTCGGCGATCTTCGACTCGAGTCGATGCGGCGCCGCGTCTACCTCCAAGGCGCGGAATTGAAGCTCACGAATACCGAATACGACCTGCTACACGTCCTCGCGCGCAACGCCGACCGGGTCGTGACCCACGGGCAACTGTTGCTGGCGGTCTGGGGTCCCGAGCGTCTCAACGAGGTCCAGTACCTGCGGGTCTTCGTGCGCGCATTGCGCGACAAGATCGAAGAGGATCCGACGCAACCCAGACGGATAACGACGGTCCTGGGCGTGGGCTACCGCCTCGTGTCCGCGTCTTAGCCGACACGACCCCTCACCCGAGACGCGTTCGCGGGGCAACACCGGTGGCAGGTAGTCCCGACCTGTCTTGACCCCTCATTGGCGTGCGGAGCAGGAAATAAAGAAATATTTATATCCGTCAAAAATTCTTGGGCCGCCTTTATACGCATCGACATCAAAGCGGAAACATCTCGAAAAGGCCGGGTGGGTAGACACGTAGCGAGTTCACCATTCAACCACTCCGGGGTCATCCCCGAAGGAGAACGTGTTTATGAGTGCCCTAATCGAACTGCCGGCGAAGCCCTCGCTCGGGCAGAAATTCTCCCGTCTCGCAGATCGAATGCGTGACCCCGAATGGCGTCGCTTCGGCAGAAATCTGCTGCTCGGCAAGTTGTTGGGGCTGGTCGTGCTGGCGGTGGCTATCGTCGCGCTCAATCTTACCGGGAGCCTGTTCAAGATCAAAGAGGCCCTCGCGGATACGCCGGCGGCGGCGGCGGTCATGGCGGTCATGCCGGCTGATCTGATTGACCAGGCGAAAAATCCGGTAATCAATCCGATCAACACACTGTGGGTGCTGCTCGGCGCCTTCCTCGTGTTCGGCATGCAGGCGGGCTTCACGATGCTCGAAGCCGGCATGTGCCGCAACCGTGAGACGGTCAACGTGCTGGTCGAATGCGTGTTCGACACTTGCGTCTGCGGCCTGCTCCACTGGGCCTTCGGCTTCGCGTTCATGTTCGGGGGCGGCAACGCCTTCATCGGCTGGCACATGCCGGGCGATCCGACCAAGAGCCTGATCTTCATGAAGGACGTCGGCGTGCTCTCGGTCTACGGCGCCACGGGCATTCCAATCGTTGCCCACTACATCTTCCAGTTCGCGTTCGCGGATTGCGCATCCACGATCTGTTCCGGCGCGATGGTCGGCCGCACGCGCTTCGTCGGCGACGTCATCTACTCGATCGGCGTCTCTGGTCTGATCTACCCGATCTTCGGTCATTGGTGCTGGGGTCCGGACGGATTTTTGGCCACGATGGGGTCCGAGGGCGGCTTCCTGGCCAGCTTGGGCATGAATTTCCACGACTTCGCTGGCTCTACGGTGGTTCACTCGATCGGTGGCTGGGTCGCCATAGCGGGCGCGATCTGCCTTGGACCGAGGCTCGGCCGCAAATTCAAGCGTGATGGTGGGGGTCCGATGCTCCCGCACGATCTCACCATCGCGGTCATCGGCGGGCTAATCCTTTGGTTCGGTTGGTACGGCTTTAACCCTTGCTCCACGCTCTCGATCATGGACAACGCTGGCGCCGGTCGCGTCGCGATGAACACCACCCTCGCCGCCTGCACAGGCGGTCTGGCCGCGGTGTTCGTGGTCTTCTTCATGGTCAAGAAGTGGGACACTGCGGCGCTGGTAAACGGCTTCCTCGCGGGTCTCGTCGCCATCACCTGCCCCTGCTATTGGGTGAGTGACGTCGGTGCCTGCATCCTGGGCGCGGTCGCTGGCGTGCTCGTCATTCTGGGTATGGAGTTGCTCGAGCATCTGCGCATCGACGACCCGGTAGGCGCGTGGCCGGTGCACGGCGTGTGCGGTATCTGGGGCACGCTCTCTTTGGGCTTGTTCGCCTCCGGGCAGTATTCGGCGGCTGGCTCGAGCGCCACCGGGGTGCCGGACATCGTCGCCAAGTCGCCGCAAGCGCTCACTGGCTTGTTCTACGGCGGCGGTTGGGCAGTGCTCAAGGCGCAGGCCATCGGCAGCGTCATCGTGTGTGTCGCGACCTTCGCGGCGGCGATGGCCATGTTCAAGGCGCTCAACGCCGTGAACCTGCTGCGCGTCTCCAAGCAGGGCGAGCTCGAGGGCTTCGACCTCGACCAGCACGGCGCATCGGCTTACCCCGAGTACGTGATCTCGACGCTGACCGCATCGCATGCCATCGAGGGCGACAGCGTGGGTGCAGCGCGGCTGGCGACGTCAGCGCAACCGGCAGATGCCGAGTGAGCTAGGCGCAGGCGCTCGTCACTGAGCGGTAGCGCTCGAGATGATGCCCGGTTGACCGCGAGGTCAGCTGGGCATTCGTCTAATTGGATTTTGGCTGGGACCACGCGGCGCTGCGCGCGCGGGATCGGCCGTTGAGATTTTTGGACTAGCGGCGTCGTGTGGCGCTGGGCCGATCGCGCCTTGCCCGTAGATCGCATGCGCCTGGCCGGTCAGTTCTCGTAGGCCCAGCTTCATTCGCTGATCGTGATCTGCTTGTGCCAAAGTCAGTGAGCTCGAAGTATTTCCGTGCATGCGGCTGAGCTGCTTGGCGCGCGCTCCGGCGCGAGCCGATCGCGGCGAGGCGCGCGCGGGAATGGCTCTGTGGCGATCGTGCGCGCTGGGGGTTGGCCCTCGGCTTGCACTACGCCCGACGCGGACCAGATCGATCGGTCCTCAATCACAAGGAGACAGACGATGAAGCGTTCTTACCTCGGCCGCGATGCGGCAAAGTGGCTCGGTTGTGGCGTACTTGCGATTTCGGCCGCCGCCTGTGCGAGTGACCAGACCCCCGCCAAGGGGCCGGAAGCCATGGGGGAAATGAGCGAGCCCGGGCCACAGACCCCGCACGGCGATCGTGAGCGGGACACCACGATTGCGATCTCCGATGACTTCCGGAAGGAGTGCCAACTTCCCAACTCGCCGAAAGACGCTCCGCATTTCGAGTACGCTGACGCGACGCTGCACGCGCACGGCGCAAACGTTCTGGACGACGTGGCCAAGTGTTTGAGCGAGGGCCCGCTCAAGGGCCGCGTGATGACCATCATCGGTCGCACCGACGCGCGCGGCTCCGCTGCCTACAACAAGCAGCTCTCGGCCAATCGCGCCGAAGCGGCGCGAAATTACCTGGTCCAGCGCGGCGTCGCCGCTGCAAACATCCACGTGATAGCGCGCGGCGAACAAGGCGCGCAGGGCAAGGACGAAGAGACCTGGGCTCGCGACCGCCGCGTGGATTTCGAGTTGGGGGACAAGTACGCGCAAGGCAACGCCGGCGCCAACAATCTGAACGCCTCGCCGGATCCAGTCATTGAAGGCACCCGTATGCAGGCGCTCTCGCCCAACAACAACGCTTCGAAAGCCAATGGCAGCGCCTACTCAGACACTGCCGAAGGCGGACACGAGGCGGGCGCGGGCAAGGGAAAGTAGCCGGAAACGCAGCAATCGGTCGAGCCTCCGCGCCGGCCACATCGGCGCCCGGGGCGCGTCCGGGCAAGGCGCGGGCGGCCCAGCCGCCGCGCCGTCAGCCCGAGGTCACGGCATACGTTGCGACAGCGCCCCCAAGTAGTCCTTCTTCCCAATAGGCACGCCGTTGTGCCGTAAAATCGCGTACGTGTGACTCGCGTGGAAGTAAAAGTTGGGTTGGACGTGTTCGAAGAAGTAGTCCTTGCCGCTCATCACTTTGCCTTCCCAGCGCGGCTGCGTGATCGAGCGCGTGCTCGAACCCTCGAAGTCTTTCTCCGAGTAGCCATCGAGGTAGGAAATGACCGACGCGACGCGCGTGCGCAGCTCGGCAAGCGTCTGCTCGTTGTCGGCGTGCGACGGGGCCTCTTTGCCGGTCAAGCGTGAAGCGCCGAGCTTGGCGGTGTCACAGGCGATTTGCACTTGCTTCACGAACGGCAGCTGATCAGGCGCGAGCCGGAAGTTCACGAACAGGTTCGAGTCGAAGGACTTTTCCTTGGCGAAGGCCTCGGCCTTGTCGAACCAGGTATTGAGCTGACCGAGCGTCTTCTTCATCTGCAAAAATGATTCGTAATACATGTGTTTCACATTACCCTTGTTTTACAGCCAAGTCAGCCGATGGCGCGCACGACGCCGCCATCCACGCGCAATGCAGCACCGTTGACGCCGGAGGCGCGCGGACTGGCGATGAACGCCGTCAACGCCGCGATCTCGGCCGGAGACTCGAACCGTTGCAAGAGTGACGACGGCCGGGTGTGCTTGAAGAAGTCGCGCTCGACGTCGCTTGCGCTCTTGCCCTGCTGAGCCGCAACGCCACTCACGAAATCGGCCACCCCCTCGCTCTTGGTCGGGCCCGGTAGAATCGAGTTCACGGTGACTGCTGTGCCCACCGTCATTTCGGCCAAGCCGCGCGCAACCGCGAGCTGCGCGGTCTTGGTCGTGCCGTACTGGATCATCTCCACCGGGATTTGCAGCGCGCTTTCGCTGGAGATGAACAGGATGCGTCCCCAATTTCGGCCCAGCATGCCCGGCAGGTAGGCGCGCGAGAGGCGTACGCCGCTCAGCACGTTTACTTCGAAAAAATGCAGCCATTCGGCATCGCTGATCTCGCCGAACGGCTTGGCCTCGAAGATGCCGACGTTGTTGACCAAGATGTCGATTTCCGGCGCGGCTTGCACCATCTTGGCGCAGCCCTCGGCGCTGCCGAGATCGGCTGCAATCCCGCGCAAATCAGCGTCGGGCAAGCCGCTGTCGCGAATCGCGGCGACGGCGGCGGACGTGCGTTGCTCGGTCCGACCGTTCACGATGACGCTGGCCCCCTCCGCCGCCAGCTCCCGCGCAATGGCGAAGCCGATGCCTGCGGTCGAGCCTGAGACGAGAACCCGCTTGCCCGTTAATTGAAAATCCACGGCCCCAGGCATCGGGCCAGGCGCGCGCGCTGTCAACGCACCGGACCGCCACGTTTCGGCTCAAGTACATAATTTTACTGAGCTAATTTAGCGTTCAAATTCGCAAATACGACTCCGACCCGAAACAGGCCACTGGGCCCAAACGAGCGAGGTGCTATACGCGCTTCCCTTCCGCGGCCGCTTTCGCTACGTGCCGCTCCCTAACTCCAAGTACGAGGCCAAAAAGTGGCAACCCGCATCCCGCTCGATCGCATCCGCAACATCGGTATCTCGGCGCACATCGACTCAGGCAAGACGACCCTGACCGAGCGCATTCTGTTTTACACCGGCCGCATTCACGCCATTCACGAAGTGCGTGGCAAAGACGGCGTCGGCGCCAAGATGGACTCGATGGATCTCGAGCGCGAAAAGGGCATCACGATCCAATCTGCCGCGACCTACTGCGTGTGGCCGGGTTCGCAGAACCAATTCGAAGAGTACAACATCAACATCATCGACACCCCCGGCCACGTCGACTTCACGATCGAAGTCGAACGCGCGCTGCGCGTGCTCGACGGCGCGATCCTGGTGCTCGACTCGGGCAAGGGCGTGCAATCGCAGTCGATCACTGTCGACCGCCAGATGAAGCGCTACCACGTGCCGCGCATCGCGTTCGTCAACAAGATGGATAACCCGGGCGCCAACTACGAGCGCGTCTCGGACATGCTCAAAGAGAAGCTCGGGCACCACTCGGTCAACCTGCAGGTGCCGATCGGCTCGGAAGACAAGTTCGCGGGCATCATCGACCCGATCATCGGCAAGGCCTTCTATTTCGAAGGCGACGACGGCGAGAAGATCCGTGAAGTCGACGTGCCCGCGGAATACGCGGAAAAGACCAAGGCTGCGCGCGAGGACATCATCCAGCGCGTCGCCGACGTAGACGACATCCTGGCCGAGAAGTTCATCAACGAGGAGCCGGTCTCGGTCGAAGAACTGCGCGCTGCCATTCGCCGCGCGACGCTCGCGCTCAAGATGACCCCGGTGATGTGCGGCTCTGCCATCAAGAACAAGGGTGTGCAGCTCTTGCTCGACGGCGTGGTCCACTACCTGCCGAACCCGAAGGAAGTCGTCAACGAGGCGCACGACCAGGACAAGAACGAAGAGAAGGTGATCGTCGACTCCGACCCGAGCAAGCCGTTCGTCGGTCTCGCGTTCAAGCTGCAACAGGACAAGTACGGGCAGCTCACCTACTTCCGTATCTACCAAGGCTCGGTCACGGCTGGCGATACCATCTACAATATCTCGAACGAGAGCCGGAAGGTGCGCGTGCCGCGCATGTTCCGCATGCACTCGGAAGATCGCGAAGAAATCAAGACGGCGGAAGCCGGCGACATCGTGGCCTTCTACGGCGTGGAAGCGAGCTCCGGTGAGACCTTCACCGACGGCAAGGTCAACTGGACCCTGACCTCGATGCACGTGCCGGCGGCAGTGATCTCGCTGGCCGTCGCGCCCAAGGATCGCGCTGCGGAGACGAATTTCTCCAAGGCACTCAATCGATTCACCAAGGAAGACCCGACCTTCCGCGTTCATCAGGACGAAGAGTCGCAGCAGACCATCATCAGCGGCATGGGCGAGCTGCATCTCGACATCTACATGGAGCGCATGAAGCGCGAGTACAGCTGCGAGGTGATCGCCGGCAAGCCGCAGGTGGCCTACCGCGAGACGATCACGCAACGGAGCGAGATCGCCTACACGCACAAGAAGCAGACCGGCGGTTCCGGTCAGTTTGCACGCGTCATGGGCTACATGGAGCCACTGCCGGCCGACGCGGTCGAGAACTACGAGTTCGTGGACGAGACCACCGGCGGCTCGATCCCGAAGGAGTTCATCCAAGCCTGTGACAAGGGCTTCAAGGATGGCGTCAAACGCGGCAACTTGATCGGCTTCCCGGTCGTGGCAGTGCGCTGCGTCGTCAACGACGGCCAGTCGCACGCAGTCGACTCCTCCGATCAGGCGTTCCGCACTGCCTCCTTGATGGGCTTCCGCGAAGCGTACTCCGGCGCCAAGCCCACGATTTTGGAGCCAATCATGAAGGTGGAAATCTCGGCTCCGATCGAGTTCCAAGGCTCGGTCGTCGGTCAGGTCAATCAACGCCGCGGCCTGATCCTCGAAACGGTCAGCGACGAGAACGTGACCGTGACTTGCGAAGTGCCGTTGAACGCCATGTTCGGCTACTCGACGGATCTCCGCTCGGCCACCCAGGGCAAGGGTAACTTCACCATGGAGTTTGCTCGCTACGCGCCGGTGCCGAAGCAGGAGCAGGACGAGATGATCAAGGCCTACCGCGAGAAGCTGGCCAAGGAAGCGGCTGCGCGTAAGTAGGTCCGACACCAATCGCGAGCGACACTGCGCCTCGAAGTGACGACACCTCGGGGCGTTCGTGTTTTGTAACACCGCTCGGAGAGCCAGCGCCCACGACACTCTGTACTGAAGGTCGTGCGCAACGAGGGTCTTTAGGAAGGTTGCGAGCTGGCAAAGGCCGGCGAGTACCCAGTGCCTCTGGAGGTGCCCCTCGCCGCCGCAATTGCACTTCGTGCAAAAAGCACAGTTTGCGGTGAGTACCCAGTGCCCCTGGAGGTGCCCCTCGCCGCCGCAATTGCACTTCGTTCAAGAAGCACAGTTTGCGGTGAGTGCCCAGTGCCGCCGGAGGTGCCCCTCGCCGCCGCAATGGTACTTCGTGCACGAAGTACCATTGCGGGTGTGCAGACGACGAGCGTCGCTCAACCGTCGCTCGCCGCAAGTTGCCACGCGCCAAAAATGTGAGCAACCGTGAGCGAATTCTCCGCGCTTTGCGATAGCCGATGGGCTGAACTTCTTTTCGAGCGCAAGAGCGCAAGGTGGCTGCCCCCCGGGGGGTGAGGGGGCGATCGCGATCCCGCATCGCAGCTCGCGTCCGGACTGTGCTTCCCGGCATGGCGCCGACTTGCTGTGAAGGGCGACCGAAAGCGCCGCTGCGGGCCCTTCGAAGGCCCGGCGAACGCAAGTTCGGGCTTTTTTGCTTCGGCGACTGGCGACCGCCGACGGGCTACCCTACACAAGGTAGCGGAGGCGAACGGATGCATCTCAGATCTTTCGGAGCTCAGGCCAGCGGCTTACGGCTGGAGCGCATGCAAGCATCGCCACGCTTCGTGGACGGCGCATTCGTCAACACGACCCGGGTTACTCAAGGGCTGAAGAAGGGCACCGCCACCCCCACCATTGCCGAGTTCTTGTGCGGCGGGCAGCGACGCACACCCCGTGCGCCATTGCCTTCACGGAGCCCACTCGCCGGTTGGCAGCAAGCCCCCGAGACGGGGCTGCGCGCCACCTGGCTGGGCCATTCGACCGTGCTGCTGGAGATGGACGGTGCGCGTGTGCTGACTGATCCAGTTTGGGGTGAACGCGCGTCGCCCGTGACCTTCGCCGGACCGAAGCGTTTTCAGCCCGTACCGCTCCCGATCTCCGAGCTGCCCAAGCTGGACGCGGTAATCGTCTCGCATGACCACTACGATCACCTGGATTACCCGACTATCCTCGAGCTAACCAAGCGCAATGTGCCGTTCTTCACTTCGCTCGGTGTGGGCGCGCATTTGCAGGCTTGGGGCGTGCCCGCAGAGCGCATCACGGAGCTGGATTGGTGGGAGCAAGCAGACGTGCCGGGTACCGGGCTTTCGATCAACGCAGCGCCTTCGCAGCACTTCTCGGGGCGGGGTTTGGGTTCCCGCAATGCCACACTCTGGTCGTCGATGGTCGTGCGCGGACCGAAGCACTCCGTCTTCTTCAGCGGCGATACCGGGCTCACCCCAGAGTACAGCGAGATTTCGCGGCGCTTCGGCGCCTTCGATTTGGTGATGTTGGAGGTTGGCGCGTTTCACGAGGCGTGGGGTGACATTCATCTCGGGCCGGCCCACGCGCTCGAGGCGCTCAGCTTGCTCGGTGGCGGCAAATTGCTACCGGTGCATTGGGGTACGTTCAACCTGGCGATTCACGCCTGGGACGAACCTGCGGAGACGCTGCTACGCCTTGCGCCAGAACGCGGCGCACAATTGCTGATGCCCATGCTGGGTGAGCCCGTGGAGCCTGCTCGCGCGACGCAGGTGCAAGCCTGGTGGCGCGCAGTCACCGCGCTCGAAGACGAGCAGCCCAATCGGGCAGCCCCCACGCCCCCCGAGGAACTGCCTACATTGCCCCCCCTGGCGGACGGCAGCGGCGTGGAATGGCCGATCGATTGATCGAGCAACGGCAAGACGAGCCTCTATTGATCGCGATTGCCTGCGACTTCTCGCGCTACTTCGAAAGTCCCGAGTGCGCGTGTGCCATCTGACTGGCAGGCCTGTGCACTAACGGCCACCCTGCCCGGCAACGCGGGCGAAACCCAGGACTGTGTGCGGATTGAGTGCCGACGTGGGCGTGGCACCGATCGCGGCTGGCCCACGCCCCAGCTTGCGTCTTGCGAGTAGGCACAGGAGCTCCGCTCGACCAGAAATTCCGAGACGGTGAAAGGCGGAGGCCAGCTGGTTTGCGACAGTGCGCTTCGACGTCCGGCGCAACTTTGCCATCTCCTGATAGCTCTTGCCTTCGACGAGGAGGCGCGTGACGGCGTACTCCGCCGGCGAAAGCCACTCAGACAGCTCGTTGTCGGGCCGGGCCAAGCTGATGCTCTGGCGAAGGAACTGTTGGCTCTGAGATAGCAGCAGCTTCGCTCCACGCTGCGGGTCAGGCGCGTGCTTGGCGTGCGCGGCCATCACCAGCAAGAGTGGAATACGCGACGGCCAGCACGACAGCCCCATGAATACGAAACAACGCCGCAAGATCTCGGCGATACTCGACGGACACAAACCGAAGTCGACCGCGACCGATTTTCGCACCCCCTCGAGCAACGCTCGCTCGAGGATTTCAGTGTCACGGGGCGACAGCCGCGCGCCCTCGCCGCCAGACAGGCGGTGGTCACGGGTCACGACCACGGTGCAGGACTGCTCCGTGAATTCGGTATGCTCGATCCTGCACAAACCACTGACCAGCTCCGTCCACAGGGCCGACAGGCTGGCGCCCTCTTCCACGGGTCGCGCGCTCCCCATTCCAATCAGCCCGGGCCCTGCCACTGTCGCCGTCGGCCAGCAGTCGTTCATGACATGATCCATTGCCAACTCCTTGGATGTTGCGTCCGGCTCACTGCCTTCCGCGCCTATGTCGTTGAATACCGGCGAAAGCAGCCTCCCGTCGATTGCAGTGGCTCGCAGTCGCGCGCGTCCTGTGCTGTAATCAAGGCCGTTTTCATGGCCGAACTGCGTGAAGAAAGCGGCGAGCGCAGCTGCATCTTGATGGCCGAACACCTGATCGGCCGCGGCCCGCAGTGCGCATTGCGCTTGACGCCCAAGTACGTTTCCACGCAGCACGCCGTGATCCGTTGGTCAGGCAACGGCTGGGAGCTGATCGACCGCGCCAGCCGTAACGGAACACGGCTGAACGGAGAGCCAGTGGAGCCGGGCCGTGCCCACCGCATGGTGAAAGGTTCGGTCGTCAGCTTCGGTCATCCGGAGCAACGTTGGTCTCTGGTTGACGCGAGCGAACCGCAAGCGATGGTCCTGTCACTGGATTCTGGTGACGTCCGCGTCGAGAATTTCGGGATGATTGGCATCCCCTCGACCGATAGTCCGGAGGCAACGCTATTCAAGGACGCCGATGGGATCTGGCGGATGGAGGACAGCGAGGGCATGGTACGCGGCCTGCGCAACGGGCAACCCTTCGAGTTTGGCGGGCAAAGCTACGTATTTTCCTGCCCCAGCTCGAACGACCTGACCGCCAGCGTCGGCACCGCGGTCCAGCGCGCGGCCCCCACACTCAAATTCGTAGTCTCCTCGGACGAGGATTTCGTCGAACTCTCGATGGAATACGAAAACAGGAGCGTGGCGCTCGGCTCGCGCGCGCACAACTACTTGTTGCTCACGCTCGCACGCCAAAGGCTCGCGGACTCAGCGGAACAGGTCAACCCGGCCTCTTGCGGTTGGATGGACAAGGACCAGCTCGCTTTCGGCCTGCGCATGACACCGCAGCAGATCGACGGCGAGATCTTTCGCATTCGGCGCCACTTTGCCAGCCACGGGGTGCCGGAGTCGTCGAGCGTGGTCGAGCGCCGCGAACGCACGCGCCTGATTCGGCTCGGTCTGGATCGAGTACTGGTGCAGCGCGGCTGAGAGCTAGCTCTCGCTCAGTCCAAATGCTCGTGCAATCAGCGTGTACGAACGGATGCGTGCCGCGGGATCGTGCGCGTGGGTCGCGAGCATCACTTCGTCCGCCAAAGTAAGTTCAGCCATGCGCTCGATCCCACGGCGCACGGCATCCGGCGTGCCCGTGATCTGAAGACGCCGAAATTGAGCGATGCCGGCTTCTTCTTCCGCCGAATAGCGGTAAGCGAGTGCCTCTTCTGGGCTGGGCATGCGACCTGCCCGCCCCGCGCGCAGCTGGGCGAACGCAAGCAGCATGCTCGAAGCCATCCGCGTCGCGGCGGCTTCTTCCTCCGCGCAAAATACGGACACCGCGAGTATGGCGTGCGGCGCCGGCAATGCTCCGGGCTGGAAGCGTTCACGGTACGAGCGCATGGGGCGTTCCGCCGAATCCGGACTGAAATGGCCCGCAAATGCGAAACCGAGGCCGAGCTCGGCCGCTAGATTCGCGCTGTAGTCGCTCGAGCCCAGGAGCCAAATCGGCGGCAAGGCGACGTCGTCCGGCATCGCACGAACCTTCGCGAACGGGTGACCGACGGGCAACGTGCCATCACCGAAGCCCCTGAGCTCCGCCAACTGGGTCAAGAAGTCGTCGGCCAGCGGCGCGCCGCGCGAACGGCGCAAGGCGAGAGCGGTCAACTGATCCGTCCCCGGTGCGCGGCCAATACCCAGGTCGATGCGCCCCGGATGCAATGCCTCCAGCAGTCGATAGGACTCAGCTACCTTGAGCGGCGAATGGTTCGGGAGCATCACCCCACCGGCGCCGAGCCGTATGCGATTCGTCACCTGGCCAACGTGGGCGATCATGATCTCCGGCGTGGTGGTGGCGATACCGGGCATGTTGTGGTGCTCGGCATACCAGAGGCGTCGGAAGCCCAGTCGGTCCACGGCGCGCGCCAGCTCGACTGCGCCCTTCAGCGCGGCGACACTGGTGCTACCGCTGGAGTGGGGGACGAGATCCAGAACGGAGAGTGGGAGGGTGGCTGGCATGCTGGGCTTGGGGGGAAAGGGACGAGAGTGGGCACGGGGCGGGCGGACAAGAGAGCATGTGGCCGGGCAGGAGGTGGCGCTAGTGGGGGGCGTGTTACTCTCGGACCGAGACGCAGCATGTTTTGACGGCGGAAGCGCGATGAGGTTGTGCTCTATCGCAGCGCGGCTGCGTGTTCGTCGACGATGAGTAATTGATGCACAACGTCCCGGGCCGGATCTTGTGGAAGAGCTTGCGCAGCTTCGTGGACGCAGCGCGGGCGAGATCGCCGTCGCTCCACGCGCCACCTTGCTTTCGGCTGCGGGTGATGTCCTCGCTGACGATCCGCCCGAACTCCGGGGGCAGGTCGGACAGGAGCTTGCCCGTCAACCTGCCGGTGCTCGGGTTCAGATGGCAGCGTACACACAGCAGCGAAGCCAACTTCTCTTCGCGTTCGACCGCTCTGCGCGGACTTCGACGTGCCGCTCGCCCCGTGCCGAAAACGGGGCAGCCGGTCGAGCTCGACGTGCAGCGCAAGGCCCGCCACTAGCAAGAACACGGCCGCAACCACGCGAGCCGTCCAAATCAGCATTTTCCTAGGCATTCTTGGCACTCCACGCCGAGCCCGGCGCAAGAGGAGCAGCGAGCAAGCCAGCGTTGCCCGTTACCAAATGCTTCCTGTCAGGAGGCTAAGAAAACACTAACGCCACAGGCCCACGCGCTTGTTGCGGCGGGGCGCAGCTTGCGATGCCAGGCTGGAGGAGTAGTCTGGTAATTCAGTTTGGAGGACCCAGATCATGAGCAGCCCCAAGAAACCCGTCGTTCGCCGTGACGCAACCGGCCATTTGGATCCGGAGTACGAGCGCAAGCTGCTGGAGGCATCGCAAGCGAGTCGCAATCGCGAGGGGGAAAACCGCGCGTTCATCGACGGCGCTGCCCCCGAAGAACTGTCCGAAGAGTTGGGCGAAGCTTTCATTCAAGCAGCGACGTCCGGAGAGGACGCCGAGCTCGAACGGCGAGAAAGCGTGATCCCAGAGGAGTCCGGCGGCCCATTCGTACCCTCCACGGCTGGCCAAGAGTTCGCGGGCGGCACGGATGAGTCGAACATTCCGGAGGCGACACGCGAGGCGCTGCCCCGGACCTCCAAAGCCGAGGTCTGACCGAGATTCGGCGCATGCGGAATCCCCCGCGACCGCCCGCGAGCAGCGAGATTACGCCCGCGAAGCTTTACTCAAGGCGGCGTGAATTCATCAAGTCCGGCGCGCTGTTCGTCGGCACGAGTGCGACGCTGGGGGCGGGCCTCACCTCGCTTTCAAGCATGGGCAGCGCCGATCCTCCGGTGAAGCCGCCTCCGTTGCCCCCGGCGCCAAAGGGCGCCGTGCCATGGCGCATTGGCAAGCGTGGCCAATTCGCCCTGGGCGAAGCCGAGACCTCCTACCAAGATATCACCACCTACAACAACTACTACGAACTCGGCTTGTCCAAGTCCGAACCGGCGAACCTCGGGTTTCTCATCAAGCCCCGGCCCTGGACGCTACGTATCACGGGCGAGGTCGAGCAGGAACGCTCGCTGGACATCGACACGCTGATTCGTTGGTTCGGTTTGGAAGAGCGTGTGTATCGCATGCGTTGCGTGGAAGCGTGGTCGATGGTCATCCCCTGGCTCGGCTTCCCCCTGGCTGACTTGCTGAAGAAGCTCGCGCCGACTTCGCGCGCAAAGTATGTGCGCTTCACGACTCTGCTCGATCCGGAGCAGCTGCCAAATCAAGCGAGCCACGTCTTGAGTTGGCCGTACGTGGAAGGCCTGCGCATCGACGAAGCCATGAACCCGCTCGCCTTCCTAGCGCTCGGCCTGTACGGCGCGCCGCTGCCGGGCCAGAACGGCGCGCCGCTACGGCTGATCGTGCCCTGGAAATACGGCTTCAAGGGCGGCAAATCGCTGGTGGAAATTCGTTTTCAGACGGACGAGCCAGTGACCACCTGGAGCCAATCGGCGCCTTCCGAATACGGCTTCTACGCCAACGTGAACCCGAGGGTCGACCACCCCCGCTGGAGCCAAGCCAGCGAACGACGTATCGGCGAACTATCGCGTCGGAAAACGCTGCCGTTCAACGGTTATGCCGAGCAAGTAGCCGATCTGTATCGAGGTATGGACCTCGCGCGGTATTTCTGAGTGGCCAAGTCGAAGCTCCCCTGGCTCGTGCCGGCGACGATAGCGGGAGCCCTGATTCCGTTCGCGTCGATCGCCTGGCGACTGTCGCAGCATCGGCTAGGCGCCAATCCAATCGCCACGGCGTTGAATCAGATCGGCTTACTGTCGCTGATATTTCTGTGTGCTTCCCTGTCGTGCACGCCGCTCAAGATCGCGTCCACTTGGAATTGGCCGCTGCGCGTGCGCCGCACTCTAGGCTTGTGCGCGTTCTTCAGTGTCGTGTTGCACTTCCTCGTGTACTTAGTGTTCGATCAGAGTCTGGCGCTGGGCGCACTGCTTCTAGACGTGCTGAAGCGGCCGTTCATCGCGTTGGGATTCGTTGCGCTGATCCTGCTCTTGCCGCTAGCGCTCACCTCCAGCAGGCGCGCCGTGGCACAGCTGGGCTTTCGACGCTGGCAGCGAATCCATCGTTTAGCGTATTTGATAGGGATATTGGGCGTCTTGCACTTCTACCTGCGGGTAAAAGCGGACCACACTCAACCCATCGTATACGGGTCGGTTTTGGCCTTCGGATTCATGCTGCGCGGCGCGGCCGCGCTGAAAAAATTCCGAGACATGCGGCTACGCGCCAGTGTGCACGGCGTGCGCTCCGAATCGGCGTAATCTGCTACTTGCGCCGCTGCGCGCAAACGACGACTTCGAGATCGGCCCCGGCAGGCGCCTGCGGGCTGGGACCGCTCTGACAAGCGACGAGTTCGGGTGCCGCCTGCGCTTGGGCGGCCTTTGGTGACAAACGCACATCCACCACCCAAACAGCCATCGCGAGTGCAAACAGTACTTGTGCCGAATTGGGCATGGCTTCCTGCATTGGAATTAGGGCCGTGAACGGAGCGATCGGGGCGTCAGCTGAAGAACGTTTGCCACGGCGTGCAGCAAGCCATTTCGGCGAAGCCGAACACCGTGGCACGGGCGAACTCCGGAGTGCTCGAGCTCGTCGTGGTCGAGCAGCCGCGCGAACTCCGCCTGTGTGGTAGGCCCGGTGCGAACCACCGCGATCCCCGGTGGGACGAAGAGCGGGCGACTCGCGTGAGCGGGAAAGGTCATTCCGACACCATCAGGTTACGTACATGTCACATAAAGTCAACGCGTCGTCACACACTTGTCACATCGAGCAGCGGGTTTCCGGGCTGCCGGGGGCATGCCCGAGCTCGACGGCGGTCAGTGCGTCGCGAAGGTCAGCCACTCGACGAGCGGCGCCGCGAGCTTGGCTTGGCTCACGAGCAATGGACTGAACTTGGGCGA
>Ga0302322_100000033_pt1 | contig 75627 bp, 52 predicted proteins | sample Fen_T0_2_FD_203757 | JGI IMG/M metagenome (GOLD analysis project Ga0302322, IMG submission 203757) | Peat permafrost microbial communities from Stordalen Mire near Abisko, Sweden - Fen_T0_2 | ecosystem: Environmental > Terrestrial > Soil > Wetlands > Permafrost | place: Sweden: Abisko...
CGGCGGCGATCGCCAGGCCGCGCAGCCGCTGCAGCAGCAGATCCTCGCGCTCGCGATCGCGGAACGGGCTCGCGGCGTCGAGCTTGGCGGCCGCGACGTCCTCGACGATCTTCAGCCGCTCGGCGATGAGCGCGATGATGTTGCGATCGACCGCTTCGATGCGGTCGCGGAGCGAGGTGAGGTCGGGACCAGCCATGGCTCACTGTACTCGGCCGAGGCGGCCCACGGCGGGTCGCGGCGCAGCTTGCATCGGCCGCGGGGCGCAAAAACTCGCGGGCGGCGGGATCCAGGCTTTGCGCTAAGCTCTCCGTCGTGAACCATCGCGACAAGCCGGAGCTGGTCTCCGCTCCGCCGGGCGAGATCGAGGGCGAGCCGCCGGTGATCGCGCGGCTGATGATCGAGATCCGCAGCGACGGGACGCGCACGATCGCGCGCGGCGCCATGGAAGACGTCGCCACAGGTCAGCGCACGGCGGTCGAGGCGCGCGGCGCCTCCCCGCTCCAGCTCGCGGTCGCGCTCGCCCGCGATCTGATGCGGCTTCCCCGGCAAACCGCGCGATCGGCGCTCCGCGGCCTGCTCGGCAAGCGCCGCTGACCGCGCGCCGCGCGGGTCATTGTCGCCACCGCCAGACGACGTCGAGGCCGAGGTGGGCGCGATCGCCGCCGCTCAGCTCGAACGACTTGCGGCCGAGCCGGTACTGGAGGTCGAGCACTGCGGCGTTCTCATCGGGCTGCGGGTCAAGGAGCTGGCGGTAGCTCAGGAATAGCCGGTCGGAGACCCACTTGCCGCCCGAGCACGACGCGCGGGACACCGCGGTGGCCGGCTCGCACGACAGGTCGAGCTTGACCGGCAGCACCTTGCTGAGCCGCCGGCCGAGCGTGCTGGACACCAGCCGCGTGCCGGCGCCGACCAGCGCCTCGCGGGTCTGCAGCGTCGGGTCGCCGCCCGGCTCGCCGCCGACCAGAAACCCCCACAGCTGATCGTCGGTGTAGCCGCCCGGATCGCTGGTCAGCCGCGGGCGGTCGGGGTGGCTGGCGCGGCCCGAGATCGCGACGTTCAGCGTCAGCACCGCGAACTCGTGGGACAGCTGGAGCGCGAGCGTCGGATCCGCGGAGCCGTCGAACCGCAGCTCGCTCGGCGATAGCACGTAGCGCCGGCCGAGCAGGTCGACGTCACCGCCGTCGATCGCGAGATCGCCGACCAGGCCGATCGGATCGCCGAGCGAGACCGCGAGCTTGCCGCGGCTGCGCAGCGTGGTGCGAAACCCGATGCTGTCGATCGAGGACGCTTCGACCTGGATGTCGCGCAGGACCAGGTTGGCGGCCAGCCCCGCCGCGGGCTGGGCAGGGGCCGCCGCCGCCGGGTCGCCGAGCAGGATCAGATCCGGCGGCGCGTGCGGATCGAGCAGCGGCGCGCCCGGGCGCTCGGGGATCGTGACGTGGCCGCTGGTGACGATCACGTCGCCGCACAGCCGCGGCTGGTCGACGCGCAGCTCGATGCACGGCGCCTCGAGCTGGGCCGTGATGATCGGCCGCAGCCCGCCGACGGCCACGACGTCGCGCAGCGCCAGCGCGGCGGCCACCGTGGCGCGATCGACGGTGTGGAACTCGCCGTGCACCGTGCCGCGACCGAGCGTGCCATCGAGCGTGCCGGTGGTCGTGGCGCCGAGCGCGACGTTCGCCGCGACGTCGTGCAGCGTGCCGATCGAGGGCGCGATCGGCAGCACGCCACCGGTCAGCTTGAGCGAGCCCTGGGGCCGCGCGGCGCCGGTCAGCGCGAGCTGGGCGTCGAGCGTGCCGGCGGTCGGGATGCCGGCGTGGGGCAGCAGCGCGCCGAGCGGCGAGACGTCGAGCCGGGTCGCGCGGATCGTACCGGTGACCTCGCCGAGCGCGTCGAACCGGGCGCGCGCCGTGGCGTGCACCGCGCCGCCAGTGGCGTCGCGACCGGTGAGCTCGACGGCGACCGCCGTGGCGTCGAGCTGGCCGACCGCCGCGATCTCGACCAGCGCGGGCGGCGGGTGTGCGCCGAGCGGCGGCGCGACCTGGGCATCGCGAGCGACCACGCGCACCGGCGCGGCGATCGGCGCCGCGAGCGTGCCGCGGATCGCCGCGCTGCCCTCGAGCGTGCCGGCGATGATCTCGTGGTGGCCGAACAGGCCGAGCACCACCGGCAGCGGCAGCGCGGGCAGCGTCCACTGCGCGGTGAGCGGCGCGCGCAGCGCCGCCGCGGGCTCGGCGAGCCAGCGATCGGCCGAGACCGGCAGCTCGGCGTCGAGCGTGCCGAGCCGTCGCGCGCCGCCGGTGGTCCACGCGACGTGCGCCCGGGTGGTCGCCGGATCGGCGACGATCGCGACGTGCTGCGAGATCGGCTCGACGAGCGCGCCGCCGGTCACGCCCGCCAGATCGATCGAGAGCTCGGCCCGGTTCGCGGCGGCGCCGAGCGCGAGGGCGAGGGTCGCGCGGCCGCGGAGCGGCACGGAGATCCCGTGGCGGGCGAGCCGCCGCGCCACGCCGAGCTGGGCGAGCAGCGCCGGGTCGAAGGGCACGTCGTCGAGGTCGAGCGTGGCCTCGCGCAAGAGGTCGCGGCCACCGCGCTGCCAGGTCGCCGGATCGAATGGGTGCGCGGGCAGCGCGAACCGCGCGGTGAGATCGGCGCCGGCGATCCCCGGCACCCGCGCGCGGGCCTGGGCGCCGAGCTCGCCGTCGCGCGGCGCGAACCCGAGCTCGCCGGTGATCGCGCCGAACGGCAGCTCGACGCCGTGGATCGCGAACCCGCCGCGCAGCGCCGTGGGCGCCAGATCGACCGCGCCGTCGATCTGGCCGGTCCGCGGCGGGTCGAGGCCGACCCAGGTGGTGACCTCGGCGAGCCCGGCGAGCTGCACCGCCCCCAGCGTGACGGCGGCCTGGTGGATCGCGGCGCGATCGAGCGCCCGCCAGGCGGTGAGGTCGAACGGATCGCGCGGCGCCGTGGTGTCGAACGCGAGCTCGACCGTGCCGAGCTGCGGCGCGTGGAGCTCGGCGGCGAGCGTGGCCCGCGATCCGACGAGCTCCACGCGCGCCGAACCGCGGAGCCGCGAGCTCGGCGGCACCCCTGCCACGGCGGTGGGCTCGGCCACGAGCCGCGCGTCGATCTGCCAGCGGCCGCCGCGGCGCGCGAGGTCGAGCGTGCCGCGGCCGCGGATCGCGCGCGCGGCGCCGGCGAGATCGAAGCCGGTCGGCGGGTCGAGCTCGCCGGGCGACACCGCCCCGCCACCGCCCTGCGCCAGGCCGCCGAAGCTGGCGCCCGACAGGCCGCTGGCGTCGAGGTGCGCGGTGAACGCGCCGGCCGGCCGGTCGAGCTCGCCACGCGCGATCACCGCCGCGTCGCCGGCGCCGAGCGCGAGGTCGCGGAGCGCGACGCCATGTTCGGTGATCGCGATCGCGCCGCGCGTCCCCGACCACGCGATCGCGCCCTGCGAGATCCGGATGCGCTGCACCGCGAGCTCGGTGGCGGTCGCGCTGCGGCTCGCGAGCCCGTGGAGCTCGAGCGCGAGCGCCGCGCGCGGGCGCGCCGTGGCGTGCACGCGGAACCCGCCGCCGGCCGCGTCGGCGCTGGCCGCGAAGCCACCGAGCGCGGCCTCGCCGTAGCGCAGCCCGGTCGCTTCGAGCTCCGCGTGGTCCAGGCGCGGCGCGGCCCCGAGGCGCAGGTGGAGCGCGCCGGTCGCGGTCGCCAGCGCGATCGGCGGCCCGCCCGCGATCGCGAGCCCGCCGCCCAGCAGCCGCGCGCGGACGTCGAGATCGAGCGCCGGGGCGAGCGTGCCGGTTGCCTGCGCGGTGGCCGTGATCGCACCGGCGATGCGGTAGCCGGCGACCGCCGTGCCGCGCGCGCTCGCCGCGGCGCGGAGCTCGTCGACCACGATCGGCCCGGCGGCGCCGCCGGCGCGGTGGCCGGCCGCGCTCGCGAACGCCTGGAGCCCGGCGTCGCCCTCGCCGAGCGCGAACGCCCGCAGCGCCGGGCCGCCGGGAGCATCGAACGCGGCGTCGAGCGCGACCATCGCGTCGCGCAGCGGCGCCGCCCCGCCGCCGCAATCGGCGGCCTCGCGCGGCTCGCAGTGGACCAGGAGCGTGCCGCGAAGGCCCGCCGCGCCGCCGTCCAGCGCCGCGATCACCGCGCCGCGCCCGGCGAGCCGCCGCCCGGTCGCCGCCGCGAGATCGATCCCGCGCGCCGCGATCACGCCGCGCCCGGTCTGGGCCACCGGCTCGCCGTCGAGCTGGGCGTGCAGGGCGGCGTCACCGGCGCGCGCGTCGATCACCAGGTGGCCGGTGGCCGCGAGCGCGAGGTCGGCGACGAGCTCGCCGGGGATCGCCGCGCCGAGCGCTGGCACCAGGGCGCCGAGCGCGCCCGCGGGCGCCCACACCACGGCCGCGCCGCTCGGACGCGCGCGCTCGATCGCGAGCCCGGAGACCACGATCGCGGCGCCGCCGAGCGTGACCTGGCCCCCGGGGATCCGCACCCGGTCGTCGATCACCACGGTGCCGGTCGCGACCGCGTCGGCCGCGCCGTTCTGCCACCGGCCGTGGCCCCAGCCGGAGATCGTGATCCCCTCGGCGCCCGCCGCGATCGCACCGGTGGCGTCGATCGCGGCGATCGTCTGCGTCGTCGCCCCGGCGGTCAGCTCGACCGTGGCGCGCCGCACGGCGACCCGCGGCAGCGACACGCGCCACAGCCACGGCGACGGCGCGCCGCGCGGGCCGGGCGGCGGGCCCGGCGGCTGGCGGCGCACCTGCACCCGGACGTCCTCGGCGACCACGTCGTCGACCTGCACGGTTTCGAGGACCAGCGGCCACAGCGCGATCCGCGCCCGCAGCGTGGCCACGGTCACCACCGGCCGGTGATCGCGGCCGGCGAGCACGACGTCGCGGGCGACCAGGGTGCCGAGCAAGCTGCCCTCGATCCGCCCGACCCGCGCGCCGCCCGGGATCGCCCGCGCGAGCGCCGCTTCGAGCCGCGCGCGCAGCTCGCCGCGCCCCCACTCGGTATGCGCGGTGACCAGCAGCGCCCCGGCGACGATGACGACCACCACCAGCGCGCCGCCGACAAGGCGCATCATCGAGCGCACCAGGCGGCGCATCAGAACGCCTCGCCGATCCCGAGCGCAAACGCCAGCTTGTCGAGCCACCGCGTCGCGCGCAGCGGATCTTGCGGGCCGCGCTCGTTGAGCCGGTAGCCGAGGTCGATGCGCACCTTGAAGTCGCCGACCGGCTTGGCCCAGCCCCCGACGCCGGCCGCCCAGTAGAGGTTGCCCGGATCGAGCTCGGCGGGGGTCTCGGTGACGTCGGCGCCGTCGAGGAACACGTTGACGCCGACCGGATACGACGCCACCGTGCCGAGCCGGCGGCGGAGCTCGACGCCGGTCTCGAGCAGGCCCGCGCCGCCGATCGCGACCGCGTGGGGCGCGCCGGCGAGCGGCGACAGCTGGCGGGCCGCGAACCCGCGCTGACCGCTGGTGCCGCCCGAGAAGTAGCGCTCGGTGACCGGCACGTCGCCGTAGATCGCGCCGACCCGCGCGCGCGCCGCGACCACGATCCCGCCGCCGATCGAGAGGTAGCCGTGGGCCTCCGGGGTGAGCTGGAGGTACGTGAGGTCGCCGCCCGCGGCCGGCGTGCCGTAGGTGGCGCGCAGGTCGAGCAGCGCGCCGCGGTGAGGCTCGATCGGGTTGTCGCGCAGGTCGAGCTGCAGCGACGCCTGGTACGCGCCCCGGCGCTGGGGTCGATCGAGCCGGAGCCGGTGCTTCGTGTCGGGGTCGAGCGCGGCGCTGACGTCCGTGAACGCGAGCGCCTCGAGCACCCAGCCGATCCGCAGCTGGAGCCAGCGCGGGCCGAGCGGCGAGGCGATCGCGAGCCCGAGGTGCTCGCCGGTCCACGTGTACGCCTCCACGGTCTGGTAGCTGGCGCCGAGCTCGGCCTCGGCGCGCATCCGCGGCCACAAGAGGTCGAGGTAGCGCAGCGCGGCCAGGCCGAGGATCTTGGGCCGCAGCTCGTGGACGTCGATCTGGTGCGGCGTGGTCACGGCGACCCGGGCATCGGTCGAGAACGTCAGCAGCGGCAGCGCGGCCGGCGTGATGCCGAACCCGCCGAGCCCGCGCACCTCCCAGTTCAGCGGGTCGTAGCCGACCCCGCCGCCGACGTGGAGCTCGTAGCGGCTGGCCTCGACCAGCTCGATCGCGATCGCGACCACCGCGTCGTCGGCCGCGCCCTCGGCGACGAACCGCGCGCTCGAGAACCGGCCGATCTCGTAGATCGCCGCTTGCGATTGGTCGAGCGCGCGCTGCGAGAACCGGTCGCCGGGCGCGAACGTCAGCCGGGCGCGCACCGCGTCGCGCAAGGTGCCGGGGAGGCCGTCCGGAAGCCGGATCGCGCCGAACGTGCAGCGCACGCCGGCCACGACGTCGTAGCGCAGCGTCGCGGTCGCGGTGGTCGGATCGGCGAGCACGCTGGTGCGGACCGCCGCGTGGGCGTAGCCGGCGTTGACGACCAGCGCGGTCAGCGGCTGCTTGGCCTCCTCGTAGGCGGCGTAGTCGAACGGCGCACCCTCGCGCAGCGCGACCAGCGCGCGCGCCTGGGCGGTCGCCAGCTCGGGCGGCAGGCCGGTGACCTCGACCCGCGTGGTCGCGCGCCGGCCCTCGACGACGTGGAGCACGACCACCGGCGACCCGCCGCCGCCGCGATCGACCCGCGCGGTGACCTGGACCTCGAAGAACCCGCGCTTCAGGTACGCCGCGCGGATCCGGTTGATATCGGCGGTCACCAGGAACGGATCGATCGCCGCGCCGTCGCCGATCGCGTCATGCAGCGCGAGCGCAGGCTCGAGCTCGCCGGTCGGCAGCGCCTGGTTGCCCTCGATGCGGATCGCGGCGATCCGGTCGGCGGCCGGGGTCTGGACGCGCGCCGGCGCGCCGCACGCGGCGGCGATCCCCACGACCCCCAGAACATGGCGACGCGACAACGTCGCCGATCATGACCCGCGATCGGCGCGGTGCAACCGGTCCGCCCGGCGGACGCGCCGGCATTTTCGATCAACGGCTGGGCAACCGGTTTGCCAGCTCGAGCGTCGATCCAGCGGTCAGTAACGCTTGCGCCACAGCAGATCGAGGCCGTTGTAGCTGCGGTTGCCGACCGTGCCCTGCAGCATGACCCGGCGCGACAGCCAGTACTCGACCTCGCCCTCGCCGGTGTTCTCGTCAGGCCGCGCGTCGAGGTGCTGGCGGTAGGCGAGGAACAGCGAGTGCGTGATCCAGGTCCCGACGGTGACCGCGGCGCTGGTCGCCGCCGTGGCGGCCTCGTAGCGCAGCACGTCGATGTCGATCGGCAGCGCGTCGCGCACGAAGCCGCCGATCTTGTTGGCGACCAGCGACGCACCGGCGTCGGCGACCCGGTCCGAGCCCGCCGCGCCCCGGGCATCGCCGGCGGGGTCGCCGCCGAGCAAGAACCCGAGCAGCTCGCTCTGCGAGTAGGTGCCCGGATCGCTGCTCAGCGACAGCTCCGGCTTGCTGACCCGGCCGCGGACCTGGGTCACCGTGGTGACCTCGGAGAAGTCGTGGCTGATCCGGACGTCGAGCAGCGGATCGAGCGAGCCGTCGAACCGCACGCCGGCGCGCTCGACCGAGTAGCGCCGGCCGAACAGATCGAGATCGCCGCGATCGGCGTCGATCCCGCCGAACAGGCCGAGCGCGGCGCCACCGGCGCGCAGCTCGAGCCTGCCCTGGATGTTGCCGCGGAACTCGCTGGATTCGATCTGGGTCGAGTGCAGCGTGATGGCGACGACGAAGCTCGGGTTGGCCGGCGCGGCCTGGGGCCGCGGCTCGCGCGCGCGGCCAGCGCCGCCGGCGAACGCCATGTCGTCCGGCATGCCGACGGGCTTGAGCGGCTCGTGGCGATCGCTTGGCACCACCACGAAGCCGTGATCGATCTGCAGCTCGGCCTTCCACTGGTCGCCGTCGCGCGCCAGCGAGGCCGTGACGTCGGCGCTGATCGTCGGCTCGATCGCGCCGATCGGCGAGACCTTGCGCAGCGTCAGCTTGGCCTTGCCGCCGCGCGGCGCCGCGCCGTCGAGCGCGATCGAGCCCTCGACCAGGACGCTGCCGCCGCCGAGCTTGCCATCGACCTTCAGCTGGACCTCGTGGTTGGCGATCACGGCGTCGATCTTGGCCTGGCGCAGCGTCCCGACCGTGGCCGCGATCGGCAGCCGCGCGTTGGTCAGGTGGGCCTCGCCGGCGATCTGGGTCGTGCGCAGATCCAGGCCGTTCAGCGTCAGGTGGGCGTCGAGCTGACCCGACGACGAGCCGCCGGGCCCGGGCACGAACACCAGCAGCGGGATCAGATCGAACCGGGTCGCCTCGACCGTCACGCGGCCCGCCGCGAGCGCGCCGGGATCGACCACGGCGGCGATCTTCAGCACGCCGCCCTCGGCCTCGGCGGCGTCGAGGTCGAGCGTGGCCTGGTGGCCGTCCCAGCGGGCGACCAGCGCGAGCTTGTCGACGCTCTTGATCGGCTTGCCGCGCGGCCCCGGCGGCACCTTGAGCCCGGTCGCGGTCAGCCGCGCGACCGCGGTCGGCGCGCCGAACGTGCCGGCGAGCTCGACGTCGCCGGCGATCTGCCCGGCCGTGATCTCGGTCTTGCCGAACACCGCGAGGATCCTGGCGGCGCCGACCGACGCGAGCGTGGCCCGCGCCGCGAGCTCGGTCTGGCGCGCCGCCCCGGGGTCGTCGCGGAGCTGCTGCACCAGCGCCATCATCGCGACCGGAACGTGGGCCTGGAGGTCGACCAGCGCGCCGTCCTTGGTGCCGAGCGTCAGCTGCGCCGTGGTGTCGCGCGCGCCGGACTCGGCCGCGATCCGGAGATCGACCGGCTGGACCAAGAGCCCGCCGCGCAGCTGCGCGACCTCGATCGACGCCTTCAGCGTCCCGGCGCCGGGACCTACCTCGGCCGCCAGGCTCACCGTGCCGCGCAGATCGCTGACCACGCCGAACCGATCGAGCATCGCCGGATCGATCGCGACGTTGGCGGCGCGCACGGAGGCGCGCTGCAGCGCGCTCGGCCCCAGCTGCGCCCACGCCGCCGGATCGAGCAGCCGATCCGGCGTCGCGAGCTCGACCTGGGCGGTGACCTGGCCGATGCCGGCGAGCGACGCGCCGAGCTTGGCGGTCACCGCGTTCGGCGCCGGCTGCGAGACATCGAGCACGACGTCGATGCCGCTTGCCCCGCGCAGCCGCGGCACGATGACCTGAACCGCGGCGATCCGGCCGCTCGCCGTGGTGCTGGTCAGCTGGAGGTCGCCGTCGAGCCGCCCCGCGTAGCCGCGCTCCAGCCCGGCGAGCTCCGCCAGCCGGCCGAGCTGGACCTCGCGCAGGGTCAGCCGGCCGCTGCGGATCGCGGTGCGGCCGCGGCGCTGCCACGCCTTGGCGTCGGTCAGCTCGGCCGGCGCGTCGAGCGCGAGCGCGAGCCGGACGTCGCCGACCCCGCGGCTCGCCGCGTCGAGCGTCACCGCGAGCTCGCGATCGCGCAGCGTGGCGCGCGCGTGGGTGTCGAGCACCAGCCGCAGCGCGCCCGGCGGCGGCGCCGCGCGCACCGCCGAGCCGGCGATCGACGGCGCGATCGCCGCGCCCAGCGACGCCGCGAGCCAGCTCGCGCCCGCGCCCGCGCTGGCCGCCGCGATCGCCGCGCCCAGCGGCGTGCCCGAAGCGCGCGACGCCGCCGCGGCCGTGGTGCCCGGCGTCGGCGCGGCGTCGATCGACACGCTCACCGCGTCGATCGCGACGTCGCCCTGCCAGGCGCCGCCCTGCCGCGCCACGGCGACGTGGCCATCGAGCTTGCCGTGGTAGATCTTGGCGATGTTGTCGAGCGACAGCGACCGGACGTCGACGCTGGCGGCCAGATCGCCCGCGCGGCGGCCGGCGCGCTCGTAGCGGGCGGCGAGCGCGATCCGGCCATCGGGGCTCGCGCTCGTCAGATCGCGCACGGCGATCCGCGCGGGGCTGATCTCGATGTGCCCGGTGCGGCCGGTCCAGTCGGCGCCGGCGCCGGCGCGCACCCGGTGGCGCAGCAGATCGACCACCAGGCTGCCGGAGGTGCTGCGCGTCCCGGCGGCGGGCACGCCGGGCGGCGTGACCAGCGCGTCGAGCTCGATGAGCCACGGGTTCTGCACCGGTCGAGACCGCACGGTGACCGCGATCTTTCCGTCGGCGCGATCGGCGGCGTCGAGGTTCAGCGCCCCGAGCTGCAGATCGCCGCGCACGAGCTCGGTGAGCTGGACGTGCGCGGCGCCGTACGGCCGGTTCGGCAGCGCCTTGGCGTCGACCGCGACGTGCAGCGACGCGACCGACAGATCCTTCATCCGCAGCCGCCGGCCGTCGATCGTGCCGGCGACCGAGAGGCTCGGCGACGGCCGGAGCTGGCCGCTCGCGGTGAGGTCGGCCTCGAGCGCGCCGTGCACCGGCGCCGAGCCGCCGCTGGCCTTCGCGGGATCCGACGTCGTCGCGTGGAGCTCGGCGTGCTCGATCGCCAGCACGTCGCCGGCCACGCGCACGCGCGCGGTGAGCTTGGCGTGGACGCCCTGGCCGGTCGCGTCGACCGTGGCCTCGGCGCGTTCGCCCGCGGCGTGGACCTCGAGGTCGAACGTGGTGGTCGGCAGATCGCCCAGGCTCGCCCAGCCGCGGATCGTCGCGGTCGCGGTCGGCAGCTGGCCAGCGCTGCCCGGCAGGACGTCGAACGCCACGTGCGCCGCGGCGCTGCCGTCGAGCGCGCCGCGGGTCAGCGCGGTGAGATCGAGCGCGCCGGTCTCGAGCTCGCCCCGGGCGTGCTTCGCGGTCAGATCCGCCGCGCCGGTCAGCCGCAGCTCGGCCTGGCCGACCTTGCCCGTGATCGCGAGCTTGGTCCACGCCTGCTCGGCGACCGGCGTGGCCGTCACGGTGAACGCGAGGTCGGCGGGCAACACGACCGCCGGGATCAGCCGCGCCACCGCCGCCGCCGGCGCGACCACCGAGGCCGTGCCGCCGATCGCGGGCGCGCGGCCCTGGCTGCCCGGCACCACCGTGACGTGGCTGCCGGTGAGCAAGACCTCGCCGGCCCGCGCCGACAGGGATGGGACCGCGAGCCCGCGCTCGTCCTTGTGGATCACGACCTGGAGCGCCAGCGGCGCCGCGGCGCGCTCGCGCCAGCGACCGTGCAGATCGAGCGTGGCGTCGATCGGCCCGCCGTGCGGCAGATCCGCCGTGGCGTCGATCCTGAGGTCGTCGAAGTTGAGCTTCTCGCGGCCGGTATCGAACCGGACGTGGGCCTGGCGGAGCTCGAGCCTGGGCAGCGCGACGCTCCAGCCCGAGCTCGGCCCGGGCTTGGTCAGCCGCAGGATCTGGAGCTCGCCGCTGGCGTCGCGCCGCAGATCGACGTCGAGATCTTCGGCGAGCACCGCGCCGACCCGCGCCTGATGCGATAGCAGCGGCAGGAGGCCGAGCTCGACGGTCAGCCGCTTCGCCGAGATCGCCGGCTCGCCATCGGGGCCGCGGATCACGAGGTCGTGGAGCACGAGCTGGGTGAACGGGCTGCCCTCGACGCCGCCGAGCGACGCGCCGCCGGTGAACGTCGCCGCCAGCTGGTCCTCGACCAGGCGGCGCACCAGCTCGCGGCCCGGGCTCACGTGCATCACGCCGAGCACGCCGAGCACCGCGAGCGCGATCAGCCCGACGACGCCGAGCCCACCGCGCCGGAGCCAGCGCCAGGCGCGCCCACGGGTTCGCTGCATCAGAACGCCTCTCCGATCGTGAGGTGATACGCCCAGTGCGAGCCGGGCGCCGGATCGCGCGCGGCGTCGCCCACGCGGTTGAGCCGGTAGCCGACATCGAACCGCACCGGCCCGACGATCGTCTGCAGCCGCAACCCCGCGCCGATCGCCCAGTACAGGTTCCACGGGTGGAGCGCCTCGATCGACTCGGTGACGGCGCCGCCATCGAGGAACACCGCGGTGCCCAGCGGCATCGACTTGACCGTGGTGATCGGGACGCGGGCCTCGACGCTGCTATCGATCATCGCCACGCCGCCGAACGGGATCGTCTCGACCTCGTTGTTCCTGGCGGTGTTCGGGCCGGTGATGCTGGGCGACAGCTCGCGCTCGGAGAACCCGCGCTGGCTGTTGGCGCCGCCGGCGAAGTACCGCTCGGTCGCCGGCACGTCGCCGTGGATCGCGCCGTACTTGAGGTGGCCGGCGAGCACCGCGCCGAACCCGAGCGGCACATAGGCGCGCACGTCGGGCACCACGGACAGGTACTCGTAGGACCCGCCCGCGTACTTCGTGCCCTCGGTGGTGCGCAGCTCCGCGTAGGCGCCCAGGGTCGGTTCGATCGGGTTATCGCGCAGGTCGATGATCAGCGTCTGCTGATAGCCGCCGATCCGCTGGTCGTGCGTGACGCCGAGCGCAGCGACGATCTCGGGGTGATCGAGGACCAGGCGGTTGACGTCGCGAAACGCCACCTGCTCGAGGCCCCAGCCGACGCGCAGCCGCACGCGCTCGGTGCCGAGCCGGGTCTCCAGGCCCAGCCGCGCGAGCGGCCCGTAGCTGGTGTAGGCCTCGACCGCCAGGTAGTTATAGCCGGCCTCGACGGTGCCCTTGGCGTAGGTCCACAGCAGATCCTGGCGCTCGAGCTTGCCGAGCACCCGAAACCGCGGCTCGTACGTGGCGAAGTCGTGCGCCACGGCGTACGCCGGACGGAAGTCGATCGACACGGTGTCGAGCGGGAAGGGCCAGCCGGCGAGCGAATACCCGGCGCGGCCGCGGATCTCGTAGTTGAGCGGATCCATGCCGAGCCCGCCGCCGAGCGTGACCTCGTGGCGCGCGCTCTCGGCGAGCGCGACCTCGACCCCGACCACGGCACCGGTCGATCGGTCCGGCGTGATCTGCACCGTCGAGAACCGGCCGAAGCCATAGAGGTTGCGCTGGGTCTGGACCAGCGCCTTGGCCGAGTACACATCGGCCGGCGCGAACTCGAGCCGGTCGCGCGCGGCCTGGGCGAGCTCGCCGGTCACCCCGGTGACCACGACCTTGCCGAACTTCGACCTGGGCCCGGCGGTGTACGCAAGCTCGACGATCGCGGTGCGGGCGGCGCGGTCGGCGACCACGCGGGCGTCGAGCCGCGCGTGCGCGTAGCCGGCGTCCTCGACGACGCCGAGCAGCCTGGGCTTGGCGGTCTCGTAGGCCTCGTAGTCGAACGGCTGGCCGTCCTCGAGCGGCAGCTGGGCGCGCACCTGGTCGCGCGGCACGTCGTCGGGCAGGCCGCGGATCACCGTGCGCGTCGCGGCGCGCGGGCCCTCCTCGATCGTGTAGATCACCGTGGCGTCGTCGCCCTTGCGTTCGACCCGCGATCGCACGTCGACGTCGATGTAGCCGCGCCGCAGGTACTCGCCGCGGATCCGCTCGGCGTCGACCTGCACCAGGTACGCGTCGGCGGCGCCGTGGCGCTCGAGCACGCGGTGCTGCGCCAGGCCGGTGAGCAGCGTCTGGTCGCCGAGCTGAGCGTTGCCCTCGAAGTTAACCGCGACGAGCCGGTCATCGCCGGCGCGACGCGCCGCACCGTGTGCGCACGCGGTGAGCGCCGCGACCACGCATGCGAGGGCTCGCCGTACAGGCACGGGGCCGACCAACGCAAGTTCGATACCGGGCCAACTATGGGAAATCCCGACGCCGGGCTGTGCGCTGCCGCCACGTGCGCGTGACACCACGGCACGCCACGCGCCGTCACCGCGACGGGTGGGCGTGGTCGCGATCGCGCTGGGCGCGGTACCGCATCGACGCGACCAGCGTCGGGATCGCGACCGCGGCGAGCACCACGGCGGCCACCCGCCCGGCCGTGCCGCCGGTCAGGAACACGACGGCCACGAGCACGGCCAGCATCACCGAGAACAGCGCGGTCAAGCCGACGACGCTGTGCGGGACGCCGTCGGGCTCGCGATCGAGATCCTCGGTCGGCGCCAGCTTCGCGTCATCGCGCACGGGGTGGTGCGGCGGCGCGTGGTCGAAAAACGGGGGCGGAGCCGGTGGCGTACGAACGATGGGAGACGGGTGGATGTTCATGGATCAACTCCTGAAGGGCCAGTAACGGCGCCGGGGAGCCGCCGCACGATCGGCGTGGCGGCGGGCTCCCCGGCGAGCAATGCGCGTCAGATCCGGCGCGGACGCAAGATCATCCGGTACCCGGCGAGCAGGATGACCGCGCCGAGCACAGAGGCGAGGAGGCCCGGGCCTTCGCCGAGCGTGTACCAGCCCATCGCACGGCCCAGCGCGCCGGCGACGAAGGCACCGGCGATGCCGATGACCATGGTGACGATGATGCCGCCCGGATCCTTGCCCGGCATGACGAGCTTGGCGAGCGCACCGATGATGAGACCGACGATCAGCGTGATCAAGAGATGCATGGCGTGATTCCTGGTTAGCGTGGAGAGACGAGCGCAGCGGGGTTACTTACGGGGGACGAGCCGAGCACGAAGCTTGCCAAGCGCGCGATCAACGCTGTGGCGCAGCCGAGCGACCACGCTGCCGCTCACCGACTTGAGCTCATCGGCGGAGCCGTGCGCATGGAGCGGACCGCGCTGCGCGATGCGCTCGGCGCGCGCCGCCTCCCTGGGATGCTCCTCGACGTAGGCTTCGGCGCTGCGCGCCGCCGGCTCGACCTTGCCGCCCTGGGCGAACTCGCGAACCTGTTGGTTGTACTTGCGTGCAGAGACGCGATCACCTTCGCCTTGATTCGCGTCGCGGGGAGTGGGCTTGTCAGGATGCATGAACGAACATCGAGCACGCGACGTGCCACGCGCGCTGCGAATCGCTGGGAGGCCCCCCGGTTCGCGCGATCGGGCGCGCCTCGCCCGCGGGGCGGTCGCGCGCGATGGCCAACGCGCCGTCGCCCCACGGCCTCGCGACGAGGTGAGGCGCCAGGTCGCGATCGCCCGTGCGGTGCGCGTGGCCCCCTCGCCCCGGGCCGCGGTCCCGCCGTCCCGCCGCGGGCGCCGCTGACACGGCCGCATCCGCCTCGCTCATCCCCCGCGGTCGCCGAACCGCACAGCACCCGGCGGTTTGCGGAGATCCGATCCGCGCCGCGTCCGGCGACGCCGTGCCGCGCAGTTCTCACTCCCGCTTCGCGCGCGCCTCGGCCTCGCCCGGCACGTCGAACTCCGCCGGGTCGAACGTCCACTTCCACCTCCAGGTCGCCTGAGGTTACGCTCCACCGCGGCCGCGCCAGCGGGCCGCCATGAAGCCTGCGAGGTAGCTCCATGCCGGAGCCCGAGGACGACGCCAAGCACTACATCCCGGACGAGCGGGCGGGCCAGTACGCGCGCCTCGACGAGCTCGGGCGCGGCGGCCAGTCGATCGTGTGGCGCGCGATCGACGTGTTCGTCGGACGCGAGGTCGCGCTGAAGGAGCTGCGCGAACCCGCGGCGCTGGCCGCGTCGGGCTCGTCGCCCACGGCGCCGCGCGAGCGGTTCCTGCGCGAGGCGCGCTTGACGGCACAGCTCGATCACCCGGGCATCGTCGCCGTCCACGAGCTGGCCCGGCGGCCCGACGGCACGCTGGTCTGCGCCCAGAAGCTGGTCCGCGGCGATACGCTGAAGGCCCGCCTCCTGGGCTGCGCGACGCTCGCCGAGCGGCTCGCGCTGGTCCCGCACGTGACCGACGCGTGTCACGCCGTGGCCTACGCGCACTCGCGGGGCATCGTCCACCGCGACCTCAAGCCATCGAACATCATGATCGGCGCGTTTGGCGAGACCGTCGTGCTCGACTGGGGGCTGGCCAAGCTGCGCGGCGAGCCCGAACCCGCGGTCGGCGATCCGCTGCCGGGATCCGCTGCCGAGCTCACCGCCTCCGGAGCCGTGCTGGGCACGCCGGCGTACATGAGCCCGGAGCAGGCGCGCGGCGCGGTGGCCGAGATCGACGAGCGGAGCGACGTGTTCAGCCTCGGGGCGATCCTGTACGAAGTGCTCACCGGGCGCCGGCCGTTCGAGGGCGACGACGCAGCCGAGGTCATCGCCGGCGTGCTGCGCGGCGCGCACCGGCCGGTGCGCGAGGTCTGCCCCGCGGCTCCGGCGGAGCTCGCCGCCGTGGCCGAGCGCGCGCTCCGTCACGATCCGCGCGAGCGCTATCCCGGTGCCGAGTCGCTGGCCAAGGAGCTCGTCGCGTACCACGCCGGCGGCCGGGTCACGGCCTACGACTACGGCGCCTGGGACCTGATGAAGAAGTTCGTCGTCAACCACCGCGGGCTGTCGGCGATGGGCCTGGCCGCGCTGATCATCCTGCTCGGCTCGTCGATCGTGATCGCGCGCCAGCTCGAGGATACCCGCCGCGCGCTCGCCGACTCGTTGCTCGAGCGCGCGCAGCTCGCCGAACGCGACGCCGACTGGGCGCGCGCCGCAGGCTATTACGCCGCCGCGCGCGTGCAGCATGACTCGCCGGAGGGCCGCTGGGGCTACGCGCTGGCGTACGAGAAGATGCCGCGCCGGTCGTTCGCGCGCCGGACCGCGGACCGCGCGTTCGTCGATGTGGCGGTCCTGCGCGACGGGCGCGAGCTGGCGCTGGGGCTCGAGCCGCCGTGGGTGATCGCGCGAGATCCGCGGACCTTGCGCGAGCTGTGGCGGTACCAGCACGCCGAGCCGCTCAGCCGCCTCGCCGTGGTCCCCGGCGGCCAGGTCCGATTGCAGCTGCAATCGATGGTCAGGTACCTCGACGGCGCCACCGGCCGCGTGCTGGCGAGCTTCCCGCGCGGTCAGCCGGCGCCGTGTGCGTCGGCCTCCGTGCCGTCGCGCGTGGTGTTCACCGCGCCGCCGGCCGGCGACTGGAGCCTGATCGTCCCCCGACCGTCGGGCGAGCCCCTCGTCCTGCTGCGCGCCATGGCCGGGGCCGGGACTCCGCTGTGCGCGGTGTCGCCCGAGGGCGACCGGGTGGCGGCCCTCGACGCCGCGGGCGTGGTTCACGTCTGGGACCTGAACCAGGGCGTGGAGGTCGCGAGCCGGTCCGCGCCGAACGCGACGGAGCTCGTGTTCACGGCCCACGGCGTCGCCGTCGTGCGCGGTCGCACGGTCCAGGTGTTCGGCGCGGGCGAAGGCGACTTCTTCCTCGCGTTGCCCAGCCGCGGCGGCGCCGCCATCGCGTCGCCCGACGGGCACCGGCTGGTCATCGCGCGCCAGACCAGCAACCAGGCGGACATCGTCGACCTGCGTGCGCGGGCCCAGGTCAGCTCGCTGAGCTACGCCAGCGGCGCGGCCAGGTTCGCGTTCTCGCCCACCGGCGATCGCGTGCTGGTCGCCGGCATCCTCGACGGGACCCAGCTCTCGGCGTGGGACCTCCCCACGCCCGCGTCGTCGCCGCCCCTGCCCGCCCATCACAGCGTGTATCGCATCTCGCAGGACGGCCAGCGCCTCCTGATCAGCTCCCCGCTGCGCGTCGTGGACGCCCGCGGGCGCGTGTTGCGGACGCTCGACCTGGGCGGCGCCAGCCTGCTGAACGCGGCGCTCTCGGCGAACGGCCGCCGCGCCATCGTGTCGACGGTGGATGACGTGCGCGTGCTCGACACCGAGACCGGCGCGGAGGTCGCGCGCATCGCGGTCGGCAACAGCCGGCGGGTCGGCATCTCGCGCGACGGCGATCGCGTGCTGACCAGCGGCGCGCAGGAGATCGCCGTGTGGGACGTCGACCGGCGGCAGGCGATCTGGCGCGAGGCGCGGACGCGCCCGGTGCGCGGGCCGCTCGTCCTCGCGCCGGATGGCCAGCGCGTGGTGTGGGGTGGCGAGGGCGTCGTGCACTACCGCACCGTGCACGGCGAGGCCCGCGAGCTCGCGCTGGGCGAGAACCTGTTCGACGCGGAGTTCAGCTACGGCAGCGGGCGGCTGGCCGTGGTCACCAGCCGGTCGATCGGGGTCTGGGAGCTCGACGGCCTGCGCCCGGTGTTCCGGGTGTCGAACCCCGCGTCGGTCTATCAAGAGATCTACTGGTCGGCCGACGACGCAACGCTGTTCGACCTCCGGGAGTTCGTGAACACGGTGCTGCTCGACAGCGCCACCGGGCATCGCCTCGCGACCCTCGAGCCATCGAAGCCGGCCGCGAACGCCGCCCACGATCGGCCCTCGCCGAACCTCCGGTACCGGATCGCCCGGGGCGATGATGCGTTCGACCTCCGCCCCCTGCCCGCGCCGGACGAGCAAGCCCCCGACGCGAGCCTGGCGCGGGTGCTCGGCGAAGCGGGGCTCGCGCTGCGCGGGGTCGAGCTCGACGATGCCGCGCCGAGCGATTGAGCCGCGTCACCCGCCGCGGAACCGGTCGGCGGCGAGGCCGTAGCGCTCCATCCAGCGCAGGATCTGGGTCCGGTGCTTGCGCATCGCGCGCGCCACCGCCGACAGGTTCCCGCGGTGGTGCCCGAGCTGCGCGACCAGCTCCGCGCGCTGGCGCTCCTCGGCCTCGGACAGGGTCGACGGCTCGGCATCGTCGCCCGGGTCGATGACGGCGCGTGGCAAGTCCGCGCGCGCGATCGGCCGTCCGCCCGCGCGCGCCAGGGCGCCCTCGAGCGCGTGCTCGAGCTCGCGCACGTTGAGCGGCCAGTGGTACTCGAGCAACGCCTGCGCGGCGTCGGGCGCGAGCGCGAGGTCGGGCCGGTCGGGCGCGAGCCGGTCGAGCAGGCCGGCGATCAGCAGCGGCACGTCCTCGCGCCGATCGCGCAGCGGCGGGAGCTCGAGCCGCACGCCGTCGAGCCGCGCCAGGAGATCGTGGCGGAACGTGCCGTCGCGCACCATGGTCGCGAGCTTGCGGTGGGTCGCGCTCACCACCCGCAGGTCGACGTCGACCGGTCGGTCGCTGCCGACCGGCGTCGCCTGGGACTCCTGCAGCATGCGCAGCAGCGCCACCTGCGCGGGCAGCGGCAGGTCGCCGATCTCGTCGAGGAACAGCGTGCCGCCGTCGGACTGGCGCACGAAGCCGAGCCGGTCGGCGGTCGCGCCGGAGAACGCGCCCTTGCGGTGGCCAAACAGCTCGGACTCGATCAGCTCCCTGGGGATCGCGCCGCAGTTCACCGCGACGAACGCCGCGCGCCGCCCGGACATCTCGTGGATGGCGCGCGCGATGAGCTCCTTGCCCGTGCCGCTCTCGCCGCAGATCAGCACGGGCGCGCGCGATCCGGCCACGGTGCGGGCGTCGGCCGCGACCCGGGCGAACCCGGGTGACATCGTGCGCAGCGCCGGGGGCGCGGCCGCGAGCTCGTGCGCATCGAGCACCGCAGGCCCCGCTCCCGTGCGCAGCGCGGCGTGGAACCGGAACAGCGTGTGGCCGAGCTGCAGCCGGTCGCCGTCGGCGAGCTCGGCGGCGGCCACGCGCTCGCCGTTGCGCAGCGTCCCGTTCTTCGAGCCGAGGTCGGTCAGCGCCCAGCCGCTCGGACGCAGGTCGAGCTCGGCGTGCCGGGTCGACATCCAGGCGTCGGGGATCGCGACGTCGAGGACGCCGGGCTCGGGCAGCGACGCCCTGCGCGCGTCTCCCCGGCCGAGGCGCACGCGGCTGTGGCCCGCCAGGCGATAACACACCGGGCCCGCGCGCGGCCGCTCGCACTCGAGCTCGAGGTAGAGGTGCGGCGTCGCCCGCTCCGGCATCGCCGTGCCGTTCGAGATCTCCGACAGCGTGTCGGTCGCGCGCGCCACGCCCGCATGATACGTGGTCGCCTGCTACTTGCGCAGCCGCGCCGCCTGCTCGATCAGCGCGACCACCTCGGCCGGTCGCGACTCGTAGATCGCGTGACTTCCCTTGACCTCGACGGTCGTCGCCATCGCGCGCCTGGCCATGAACCGCTGCGCGGCCGGCGCGATCATCCGGTCCTCCGTGGTGACCAGGTACCAGCTGGGCTTGGACCGCCACGCGGTCTGGCCGACGGTGCCGGTCAGCGCGGCGACCGCCCACGGGACCTGGGCATCCGCCAGGAAGCCCGCGCGTTCGGCGCTCAGGTCGGCGGCGAACGCGGCGTGGAACTTCGACCGGTCGAGGAACAGCAAGCCGTCGACCGGCGGCAGGATCGGCGGCACGGGAGCTCCGGGCGGTGGATCCTGGATGAGCGCCTGCACGGATTCGCCACTGTCCAGCGCGAACGCGGCCACGTAGACCAGGCCCACCACCTTCGCGTGATTGCCGGACTCGCTGATCACGGCGCCGCCGTACGAATGACCGACGAGGATCGCCGGCCCGTCCTGGAGGTCGAGGACGCGCTGGGTGGACGCGACGTCGTCGGCGAGCGAGGTCAGGCCGTTCTGCACCACGCTGACGTGGTAGCCGTCGTTCCTGAGCCGCCTGTACACAGCTTCCCAGCCGCCACCATCCACGAACGCGCCGTGCACCAGCACGACGTTCTTGACCGGCGTGGAGCGCTGGGCCGCACCCACCTCGGCCGCTGCATCTCTACAACCCGCACTGGCAAGGGTCCATCCGAGCACCACGAGTGTCAGCGATTTCAACATGCAGTCTCCTTGTTCGGTTTGAGATCGCAGGCGAGCTGTGCACGCGTCGCGCCAGGCTGATCGCGGGCGCCGTGACCGCCGCGCCGCCGTGGGTCGATCGGCACGCGATGTGCTCGTCGGCGTTGCATGACGACACATCCACGACGACGATCCATACGACCCTCCGTTCGCGCGATCTCGGTGGTGCTCGCCACCTGCCTCGCGTCGCTCCTGGCGAGCTCCGCGGCGCGGGCCGAGGGGGCGATCGATTCGAGGACCGCGCGGGTCGATGGCATGAACCTCCACTACCTGGTCGCCGGGACCGCGGCCGAGACCGTGATCCTGATCCACGGCTACGCCCAGTCCTCTCGGATGTGGCGGGCGACCGCGATCCCGGAGCTCGCCAGGCGGTTCACGGTGATCGCGCCCGATCTGCCGGGGTTCGGCGACTCCGACATCCCGCCCGACGGCCTCGACATGAAGACCGCGGCGGTCCGGATCCACGATCTCGCCAAGGCGCTCCACGTCACCCGGGCGCGCGTCGTCGGCCACGACATCGGGCTGATGGTGGCCTACGCCTACGCCGCGATGTACCCGAGCGAGGTCTCCAAGCTCGCACTCATGGACGCGTTTCTGCCCGGCGTGGGCGACTGGCTGGCCTACTATCACAACCCGGCGCTCTGGCACTTCTTCTTCAACGGGCCGACGCCGGAGGCGCTGGTGCAGGGCCGCGAGCGGATCTACTTCGAGCACTTCTGGAACGACTTCGCCGGCGATCCGTCGCGCTCGCTCGCCGAGGACGACCGCCGGTTCTTCGCGGCGCAGTACGCGCGCCCGGGCCGGATGCGCGCCGGCTGGGCCTACTTCGCCGCGTTCCCGCAGACCGCGAAGGATCTCGCCGAGCTGGCGAAGACCAAGCTCGCGATGCCCGTGCTCGTGATCGCCGGCGGCAAGGCGGGCGGTGACTTCCTGGTCCGCCAGACCCAGCTCGTCGCGGTCGACGTCACGCCGGTGGTGCTCGCCCAGTCCGGGCACTGGCTGATCGACGAGCGGCCGCGCGAGACCGTGGACGCGCTCGCGCGATTCCTGTAGCCCTCAGCGCTGGACCTTGAGCTCGTCGTAGACCTTGGCGACGTTGAGCTGCGTGTTCACCCACGGATAGATCTTGTAGCTGCCGTAGCTCGCCGCGAGGCGCTGGCTCACGCGCTCGGACGCCACCGCCGGGTCGAGGCCATCGCCCAGCGCCGCGGAGACCTCGCGCCGGAGGTCGGTCAGGTAGCGGATGTGGGCGTCGATCGCCGCCATGCCGGTCGGCACGCCGTGCCCGGGTACGACGATCGCGTCGTCCGGAAACTCGCGGCGCAGCCGCTGCAGCGTGGCCAGGGCCTCGCCGCTGTGGCCGTCGAGCAGCCACGAGAACGACGCCCCGCCGCTGATGATCGGGTTGCCCGTGAACAGCACCCGGTCGGCCGCGATCCAGACGAACAGGTCGCCGCGGGTCTGGGCGAAGCCCAGGTGCTTCACCGTGACGACCTTGCCACCGAGGTCGAGGTCGCGGGAGTCACCGTCCTTCAGCAGGATCGCCGCTCGCGTCGGCTTCAGCTCCTGCAGCCCCGAGTGGGCCCCGAAGTACCGCGACATGAACGCGATGTCGTCCGCGAAATGGCCCTGGATGTAGTTCTGCGTATTCTCGTGCTGGATGACCTGGGTCGCCGCGGGCAGGAACTGATTGCCGTACGAATGATCGCCGTGATAGCTCGTGTTGACCGCATAGAGGATCGGCTTGGTGGTCCGCTCGCGGATCAGCGCGACCAGCTGCTCGGCCAGGCGGCGATTGATCATCGTGTCGATGATCAGCACGCCGCGTTCGCCGATCACGAACCCGCCGGAGGTCGCCACGGGGATGCCCGCCGCGTTCTTGCGGGCAGCATCGTCGGGGCACACCGCGAACACGTCGGGCGCGATCTCGCTGGCGACCAGCACCACGTGATCGGGCGTCCACACGAGCGTTGGGTCTTCGGGCCTGCGATCCGCGGCGGCTCGGTGATACGCGGCGTCGGACGCCACGAGGGTTGAGTTCGGTCCAGCGCTGGCGCAACCCGCGATCGCCAGCCCCGATACGAAGGTGAAGCATTTGAGCGACATGCCTCCGGGCGCGAGCCAGATTCGTGCCGGCCCGCACGCGCGCGATCTACCAGGGACGACAGCACGGCTTGCCACAGCTGCCACACACAGGATGCCACGCACACGTGCCACTCCTGAGGCATCCAGCTCCGGGCACACACCCCTACATGCGCGCCGCGGGTCGACCCGCAGGAATCCGTGGCGCAGGGTCCATCCCCGGTCCCCCCGATCTTTCGACCTGGAGACGTCGCCGGCCGGCCACCACCCGGTCGCCGGCCGCAGCGCTTCCAGCGATCCGGCCGGGGGCGCGCGACGATCCGCGTGGTCGTGATTGGCGAAGCCGCGCGGCCTCCGCGCGTCAAACTGTCCGGCTCCCCACGACGCGGACGTCCGCGGACACGCCAGCGAGAGTAGTTTCCGCCGGTTAGCGCGGGCACATGCGTTGCTCGCGAACCCGGCACATGACCTGTGCTCTGGACCACCGCCGCCGCGCCCCCGCGCCGATCGCGGCCTGCGCCTGGATCTGGCTGCTCGCGTCGGCGGCCTGCGGCGGCTCCCCCAGCGCGCCCTCCGCCATCGGCCCCGCCGTGTCCCCGACCATCGCCGCCGCCGTCCAAGCGTACGAGGCATACGATCTCGCGACCAGCCGTGCGCTGTATCGCAGCGTGCTGGCCCGAGCGGCGAGCTCGACTGAAGACCGCGTCGCGGCACATCGCGCGCTGGCACGCTACGCGTGGCAGTTCGACGGCGATCTCGCCGCGGCGCGCCGCGAGCTCGCGCGCGCGCGCCAGATCGCCGAACACGCCAGCGCGATGTGGGCGCAACAAGCCCGGATCGAGCTCGCCGCGAAGCGCGCGTCCGACGCCCTCGCGAGCGCCGAGCAAGCAGCGGCCACCGCGCACGGCGCCGCGGAGCGCGTCGAGGCGGCGCTCCTCACCGGCCAGGCCCTGCTCGCGCTCAGCACCCCCGCGGGCCTGCTGCAGGCGGCGTCGCTGCTGCTCGCCGTGCTCGAGCGCCGGCCCGGCCACACCGAGACCAGCGAGCCGCTGCTCCGCACCGCGCTCGCGCTCGACCAGGGCGTGCTCGTGCTCGCCGCGTAGAAGTCGTACTTCTGGATCGCCAGCGGCGCCGAGGTGTGACGCCGCTGCTCCGTGGCCCACTCGCGACGCTCACACCGAGCCGGCGCCGCGCTGGCACGGCCGTGGGGTCCACGCCATGCTCGTCGGCCATGTCATCCAGGACAAGCGGCACGATCGCGGCCCGCTGAGTATCTGGGCACGATGCGGCATGCTGATATCGCGGACTGAACACGGAAACCGGCAGCCATTGATTGTCAGGTTGCCATCGTCGTTATCGTCGCTCCGTCCGGGCATCACGGCATCGGCAGGTACTCGTAAGCGCCGCGGGCGTGGTCCCACTCCATGAAACGCACCACCGGGATCACGTGAGAGGTCAGGTTGGCGGCAGCCAGGAGCGCGACGTGATTCGCGGTGGCCCAGAACAAGGTCACTTCCCGTGCTCCGTGATCCCTCCGTACGCGAGCGACAGACGCCACCAGATCGGCCACGACCTTCATCGCTTCGTCCGAGCTGTCGATGCTCCCGGTCTCGATCCAGAGGAGCGGCGTCGTGGTCGGGAGCGCCTGTTGCACGGCCGAGGCGTACGACGCGGAGCCCTTCCGTGGACCGACTCCGATGCCGATCTCCGTGTAGGCGCCGCTCGGTGCGCCGGAGATCGGTTTGGCCGCAGCGGGATCTCCGCCAGCGAGTGGTACGTGCCGCTCCTGGTTCTTGTTCGAGACCGGCACGTCATCGCGCCCGTAGCCAAAGAGCTCCACGGAAGTCGTGCGATCGAAGCACCTTCCAATGGCCCAGAACAGACTCACCTGGGCATTTCCCAAGACACGCACCTTACGCGGGCCGCCTCCGCGGAGCGTGCCCAGCGCCGTCGACAGCGCCCACGTCGCGCTCCTCGCTACGTCACCCCATTCGCTGCCTGTCACAACCTCGCGCGGCGTCCGTGGGCCAAGCCGGGGCCGCAACGTGAGAGCGGGAATATCGAGACTGGCAACATTGTGAGGCACTGCAGGTCTTCCCCGTCGAAGCCCCTCGCCACGCTGGTCCACGATCACGGCTACCTCGGCGCACGTCTTGCCGATCACCCGGCGGTAGACCGCGGCAGCGATTCGCTCTGCGATGGCCTCAGGGTCGGGGTGCAGCGGATCAGCCGCATGGTGAAAGCCAAGCTGGTTCACCCGGTCTCCATCCGGGTGCAGAACCCGCGACTGCAAGATGGCGTGTGATCTGACGAGCTTCAACGGCTCACCGAGGTACACTGGGAAGATGTGTTCCACGCCGGACGCAGCCTCGAGCGCCCACCGCAGCTCGTCAGTGCACCACACAGAGGCGACGAACTCGTCCGAGAGAAAGACGGTCATCGTCGCCTGCGCCTGCACCGCCTCGCGGAGCGCCACATCCAGTGGACCGAGATCGAGCTCCTCCTTGTCGCACCAGGCGAGCACGCCACGGCGGGCGAGGTGCCCAGCGACCGCTTCGACGAGTGTCTTGTGAGCCGACGCGTGGGAAAGGAACGTCGAGGCGAAGTGCAGAGCGCTGTTGTCGGATTGTGGGGTAGTCATGCGTGACTCCATGACGCCGTCTTGCCGGGTACGTTGAAGGCGATATCGTTCATGGGTCATCCTCCGGCGCCCAGTCGCAGCATGATCCGCGATGGCACGCGCTTGCCATCGCGCGACACGAGGTCAGCCACCGCGATCTGGAACGTGGGCAACTCGCCGTCATGGTCGATCAGCTGCTCCATGCCAGCGGTGCCAAACATGGAACACGCGAGGTCGGCCGCCAGCGGTTGCAGCTCGGCCGCGACGGGGACGACGTCGAGCAGCCGGTTCTTCGGCAGCTTGCCTTGCTTGCGGCGCTTGCGGGCGGTCTTGAATGCCTCGAGTGCTTCCTGCCAGGAGACGAAGCGCGCCTCGAAGAAATCTGGCAGCCGATCGGGTGGGGGCGGTGACGGCGCGGGTGAGTCTTCGTGACGGGCCTCCCGCTTGGCGGCGGCGTTGCGCTTGGCTCGGAGCTGCTCGACGTGGGCGCCGAAGGGTGCCCCGCCGTTGTCGGTGCGAGGCCGCGGCCGGTCGTCGTCTTCGAGATCAGTCTCGGACGCGCTGTGCACGGCGACGAGCCGCTGCAGCCAGCCGAGCTCGAGCTCGAGCCGCTCTGGCGAGATGTCGATCTCGCGGCGGATGCGATCTTCGAGCCAGCGACCAGCGTCTTGGAGAGCTGCCTTCTGCTTCTCGCGCTTGGCGTGGCTCGAACCCCAGAGGACACGCAGGAGGGCCAATGCGTCGAGCGGCTCGCGCGTGTCGTGCAGGCAGCGCTGGGCGTCGGCGAGGTAGGTGACGCTGCTGCGCGACTCGATGGCGTGCGCGTCGCGCTCGAGCCGCTGCATGTCTTCCTTGGAGAGGGTCATCAGCAGCCTCCGCGGTGGAGTTCGATCAGCCGGTGCTCACCTTCTGCCCAGCGGTCTGGCGAGTCGATGAATGCCTGGCGCCAGTGGGCGGGGTCGACGCGCGCCGCACCGGACGGATGGAGCGCGAAGCGCGCGCTGGCCCGGACGCGACCGAAGCCGTGGGCTTTGCCGCCGCCAAGCTTGAGCGCGCTGGCTGGTTCGTTGCCGAGCGCGGTGAGCAGGCCGCCCAGCTCGGCGAGGGTGGCGTTGAACACACCGATGCGTCCGGTGAGTTGGGTGCCCGCGGGGATGGCCTCGACTTGCTGACGGGTCGGGGCGGCGGGGCCGCGGCCGAGATGAAACTTGCGGCCGCGCAGGCGATGCACCTCGAAGACCTCGCCGGATGCATCGACGCGGACTGCGCCCACGTGGTGCAGGTTGGGGCCGAACCGCTCGGGGAGAAACGCGGGCTCGAACGCCGCTTCGCTCGTGGCGGCGAGGTCGGTGATGGTGATGCGGCTGCGCAAGGACATGCGGCCGAACAGCGCGCATGCCGGACACGTGCGCTTCTCGTCGCAAGCGCTCCGCAGGACCGCCGCCTCTAGCACGGCGCTGGTCAGACGCGCCCGTCGGATCGAGCTGGTCGAGGATCGAATCTTGACGGGGCGGTCACCGGGGAACAGGCTCGTGCAGCTCCGCGTGATGGCCTCGTAGCGCGCGCGCAGGACGCCCTTGAGTGACGAGCCCGGGATGCCTGGGCGGTCGCAGATCCGCGCGGCGCGCTGGACCACGTGGGGCGGGCGGGCCGCTTTGCTGCCGCTGCCGATGTGGAGCGGCTGCTCGGCGGTGAGCGTGACGTCGATGTAGCCGGCGAGCGTGCCGGCGATGTGTCGATCCCAGCATGCTTGGGCGCGCTCGACACGGCGCACGTCGGGCGCGAGTGGCACGAAGTCGTATCCGGGGTCGGTCACGTCGGTCACAGCAGCGCCTGGAGGGCAGTGCGGCCGGCGTCGAGCCAGGCAGCTGCCTGATCGCGCACGACGAACCGCATGGCCAGGCCGTAGCGAACGCCCGACGTGGTCGGGAGTTCAGCCTCGGGGAGGAGGCCGTACAGGTTGCGCTCCTCGGCGGTGGCGAGCGCGGCGACGCCGCTCGGCCGCGGCGCACGGCCAGCTTGCTCGTGGACGATCTCGTCGATGGCGACGGTGACGACGCCCAGACCGCGGCTCTTGCTCGAGCCGAGCTGGGCCATGCCGCTGTTCAGCTGATCGAACGCGGCGCCCAGCAGGCCGAGCTGCCACACCTGGTAGTTCTCGAGCGCGATCTCACCGAAGAACGCGACGCCAGCCGGGACGAGTTCCTGGTCGAACGGGCCGTGCTTGACCGAGCCGAGGATGCGATCGATGGCCACGCCGTTGCGAACCTCGAGCCGGTTGGCGCTGATCTGGTTCGCGCTTCTGGGCGCGAACGCCGCGTCGGCGCGCGGGTCGTCGGACCACGGGAACAGGTCGCGTAGCGACGCGCGGGCCTTGATGGCCAGCGAGCCGAACAGCCGGCACGCCAGGCAGTGGTCCTTGTAGATGGCGTAGGTGGCCGCTTCGAGGTTCTGGTTGCGGGCGCCGCAGCTCCTCCGGCCGTCGGCGTGCTCGAGTGGGTCGTCGCACGCGCCGACGTGGCCGGTGGCGAGTTGCTGACCGCGCAGGGCGGCTTCGGCGGCGGAGCGGACGACGCCCCTGAGGCTGGCGCCCGGGATGTAGACGGTGGTGCCGTGGGTAGCGTGGCGGGTGCGCACGCAGGTGAGGTCAGCACCGCTCGGATCGAGGGCGATCTCTCCAGCGCCGATGCGCAGCGGCGTGACCGTGGTGATGCGTGCGCGCAGGACAGCGCGGTTGTAGCTCCGGCGAAACATCAGGCGACCTCCTTGCACTTGTCGGCAAGCGCGTCGCGCCAGGTGTGCAGCTGGGCAGTGACGGCCTCGCCGGTCACCGTCGTGTACGGCTCGCCGCGAAGCAGTGCGCCGGCGGTGGTGCTCGCGATCGAAGACCAGGTGAACGTGACGCGGCCGAGGCCGCGCGAGGTGAAGCCGCCGAGCGCGGTGAACCCCTCGGCGAGCTGTTCGAAGCCCATGGCGAGCAAGCCCATGAGCCATGGCCGGGGGTTCTCGACAAAGACCTCGAGGGCGAACGCCACGCCGGGCGAGACGACCTCGAAGTCGTACTTGCGCGCGCCGCGGACCCGACGCAGGTCGCGATCGATGGCGACGCCGTCGCGGACCTCGACCGGGATGCGGCTCGTGGCGCCGCCCTGTTCCGATTGCTGCAGCAGCGCGTCGCAGAACCGGACGTGGCTGGCGACGACGTGCGAGCCGAACAGCCGGCAGGCGGCGCAGTGCGCCTCGGTCGACACGGCGGCGCGCTGGCCCTTCTCGTGGTGGCCGCAGCTCTTGCCGGCGAGGTCATCGTCTTCGTCGGCGAGCGGGTCGCAGGCCCACACGCCGGCGGCTCGACCATCGACGCCGCGCACCAGCGCCTCCACCGTGGAGCGCACGATGCCCTTGAGGCTGGCGCCCGGGATGAACGGGCGGCCCCCGGCATCCTTGATGACCGGCAGGTCGACACCGTCGAGGTCTCCGCCCGCGCCGCCGATGCGGAGCGCCGTGCGCGTGACCAGCGAGCCGGTGAGCCGGAGGCGCGACTCCAGGCGGTGGAAGTCAGCGACGCGCGCGGTCATGGTCTGCCCTTGCTTGCCTGGACGTACGTGAACGCGCGGGCGAGGAACACAGCGTACAGCCGCCAGGCAGCGACCCTGGCGCGATCGGCCTCTGCGTCGCGCAGCGAGCGGGTCACCGCGTCGAGCGGGCCGGTGATCTTCGCGATCACCGTGTCCGCGAACGCGCGCGGCCAGGGCTTCGATTTCCGGCTGACCTGATAGAGGAGGTAGTTGGTGATCTCCTCGGCGCAGGTCGCCTCGCCGCAGATCGAGACCAGACGGTTGAGCTGGGTCTTGTCGGGTGGCTTGCCGCTGGCCTCGCGGACAGCGGCTTCGGCGGCGATCACGAGGGGTTTTCGGTGGGCGCGAAGCAGCGTTTCGATGTCCATGTTCATCCGTTCGGTTCGCTGAGGAGGAAGTGAGGGTCGAAGCACAGCACCTGGCCAAAGCCCTGGTCGCGGCGCTGGCCGACGCCGTCGCGCTCGAGCGCTTCGAGCCGGCTCACGACATCGCGCCAGGTGGCCTGTGCAAGCTCGAGCACGAACACGCCGCCGGCGGCGGTGGCACGAAACGTGGTCATCTTGCCGGTGCGCTGGTCCCACGCGCCGTCGCGCGCGAACCGGCGAGCGGCGAGGAAGCCGGCGGAGCCGCCGATGGCGTCGCTGAGATCGCGCTCGCCGTCGGAGTCGCCGTCGGAGTCGGTGCGCTCAGAGGGCCATAGCGGGGTCAGCAGGGTCATGGGAACGAGGCGGCCGACGCGATCGGTGGCCAGCTGGGCTGCCTCGAGACGGGCGCGCAGCGCACGATCGAAGGCGGTGGCACGCTCGGCGATCGGGCGAAGCGTGGGGGCTGGCTCGACGGCGATCTCGGCCTGACCGTAGCCCGCGGACCGGCCGCGGCCGAACGAGACGACGCCACTGCCGAGCGCCTGGGCGAGGCGTTGCTGGCTGTGCGTGGGGATCCTGCGGATCGTCCCTTCCAGGATCGCCCCCGGCGCGAGCAGCACCTGGCTGAACAGCAGGCCGTCGCGGGCCGATTGGCGAGCGCGATCCATCTCGACGCGGACCACCGTCCGCGTCATGAGCGGCTGGGTCGCCTGGCGGCTGCCATGCGCTGTGCGCAGCGGCTGGCGACACTGCGTGCACGCGGTCGTGGCGCGCTCGACGGCGCGCTGGGCGGCGGCGGCAGATCCGGCGTGCAGCAGCACCAGCCGATCGAGCAGCGTATCGACGATCCCATGCTGGCGTTGCTCACCCTTGCACCAAGCCGCGGTGCTCGGCAGCGGCCCCGAGATGCGATCGCTGCCCGCGGCCGGCGCCGCATCCGCGGGATAGAGGAAACCGAAGCGCGCACCGCGCTCGGCGTCGAGCAAATCCTGGGTAGCGGCGTCGCTGTCGGCGTCCGAGACCAGCTCACGAAGCGCGAAGCCCACGGCACCTCGCAAGGCCGAGCCGGGGATCTCGTGCCGCGTCTCGCGGTAGTTGCCGTCGACGACCGAGGCGCCAATCAGCGCGGGAGACGCCAAGGTGACGCGCAATCGCAGATCGCTGGAAGCCAGCCGAGGTTGGTCGCGCGCGGGCGATCGCTCGCGCCACGCGACGGCGATCTCGACCTGCGCAAGCCCGCGGCTGCGCCCGGCGCCGACGTGGGTCGTCGCGCGCGCCGCGGCCTCGAGATACGGCGCGAGGGTGTCGTTCACCCGACCGCGCGCGGCGAAGCGCAGGGCTTCGCGCTCGGCAGTCAACGGGATGCGCCGGACTACGAGCTGCTTGTTGGCTGCGCTGCGGCTCGCGCGCGCGACGGCCACGCTCGGGCGCGCGGCCCATCGGAATGCGCCGACTGGCACGGCGTCTCCAAGCACAAGGCCCGAGAACGCGCGCTCGCCCGCGCTGATCCTCGCGCGGCGCGTGCCGAACACGCGACACGCCAGGCAGGGCCCGCCATCGCTGCCCAGCGTACAGCTCTGAGCCGTGGCCGCCGTTGTGCCTGCCAAACCCTCGCCGGCGGTTTCGCCCCTTCGCGCCTCGCCGGTTGTCGCGCCCGTTCGCGCCGCGCCCGCTGCTTCGGCTACCGAGTCTTCGCCGGCGGTTTCGCTGGCCGTGCCAACCTGCTCGGGATCGATGCCGTCGCCGCCTGCACATGCCCGGTGCTCGCCGGTTCCACGCAGGAGTGCCTCGAGCGCTTCGCGCAGCGCACCGCGCAGGGCGGTGGCCGGGATGTACGGCCTACCATCGGGGAGCTGGGCGTGGCTGGCGTGGAAGCCGTACGGCGTCGCGGATGCGCCGCCGATGAGCGGGCTGCCGGAGGGAAAGCGTACCGTCAAGTCGAACGACCTCATCGCAAGGGCCCTCCGAAGCTGAGCAGCCGCGCGAGCTGCAGCGCATCGCGGCGGGGGCGATGGGCAAGCACCGCCGCGGGATCGCGCCAGTCGACACCACACGCCGTGTACCAGGCACGCCACACGTCCGATCGCGCGACTTGATAGCGCAGCACGTTACCGAGCTCCTCCTCGCTGACGTGCGGCTCCGGGGACGGCTCCGCGGCGATGTCCCGGCTGCGTTCGCCCTCCTCGGATGCTCGCTCCGACGAGCGTGCGACCTGTGCCCGGCTGTCGCGCGCGTCGTTGGCCACGGAGGCATTCGAGAGGATCGCGAGCTGGGCCGAGGGTATGCGCGCGAGCGCGCCTGCCTTGTCGAGCGCCCCCCGCCACTGCTCGGAACCGGGCGCCAGGGGAAGGATGTCGCCGCGCTGCAACGCCCGCGGCGGCCGCGCCGTCATCATATCCTCCGTGGTGACCACCGTGAAGTCGAACCCCGAGCGCCAGTCGTGCTTGCGGCAAGCAGCCTTGGCGCTGTCCTCGAGCTGGTGCGCGTGGTCGACGAGGCGCCAGGCAGGATAGTAGACGCTGGCGATCACTGCGCCGATCCCGATCCCGAGGCGGCCGAGGCGATCGACGATCGGGCGCGAGATCAGGCCGCTGGCTGCGCGCGCGTGGTCCGCGGCCAAAGCTTCGACGGCGTGGGTCAGTCTCTCGACGTAGCCGAGCACCTCGCCGGGCGGCAGGAAGGCGCGGACGTCGTCACCGCCGGTCACGAGTGGCAGCCGCTTGTCGTCGGGGATCGGGGCGAGCGCCTGCTCCTGGGCGCGCTGGAAGCTGGCGGCCACGGCCTCACTGACCACCGCCAGCTCGACCAGCGTGCCCAGCGACTCGAACAGCGCGCCCAGGCTATTGCCGTCGGCCGAGAGGACGGCGATCCATCCTTCGGTGGCGATGTCCTCGATCGATTGGCTCATCTCGCCACGTCGCTCTCCGCGCACCCGCCCCGCATCGTGGCCCCGGTCCAGCATCGCGCTGCACTGCGCGCACACTTTCTCGGGCTCGCCGTCGCGCATCCGCTCATGCGTCGCGAGATGCCTGCGGCAGTACGCGCACTCGTCTTCTTTGGCGCTGGGCAGCGCGCCGCCGGGCGGCAGCGCGGCGTCCTTGGCGATGTCGAGCCGGTGGCGCAGCCACCGGATACTCTGCGCCTCCCCCGCGCCGCGCTCGAGTGGCACAGCACAGGTCGCCATGACGCCGCCGCGGGTGGCGGCGCGGTAGCGGTCCACCAGTGTGCGTGTACGCTCCGTGGCGTCTCGCTCCGAGCGGGCGATCACGACCCCGCGGCCCCCACCCGCGAAGATCGCCAGCTCGCGCTCGCGCACCTGGTTGTCGAAGCCGAGGATCGCCTCGCTGGCGCCGCGCATCGAGATCGGGCGGCCGGACGACGTGATCAGCTCCTGGATCGCGTTGGCGTCGTAGCCGACCAGCCACGGTTCGTGCCCGGCGGCGGCCACGGCGCGCTCGACGCGACCGACGATGCCCCTCAGATCGAGCGGCTCGAGTGGCGTCATCGCGCCCTCCCGTCGCTGCGAACGCATCTCCTTGAAGTCAGGTGACGGACGGAGGCCGCCCGAGGCGAGGTTGAGCTGCGCTGCGCCATCACGGCCTCCTGACGAGGAACAGGTTGCTGGCGCAGCCGAGGTCGCGCTCGCGCAGCTGCGGCGCCTCGTCGGCGGATGATAATGTCGCTCCACCCGCTGGTCGCGCGAGCCGCATGACGAGCTTCGCGTTGTCGAATGCGGCTTGCACGGAGTCGCCCATGGCGAGACGGCGGTACAGCTCGGTGGCAAACTCGCGGGCGTCGGTGTCGCCGACCAGGCCACGCATCGCGATGACGCAGTCGACGTGTGGTTGCAGCGCCTCGGCATATGCGTTGCTGGAGCACGCGGCGATCACGACGACGCGCACCGGATCGCCGCCGAGCCGGAGCAACTCGGCGAGGTCGGCGGCCGGCAGCGGGCGCGCTTCGCCGTGGTCGTCCTGGAATACCGGGCCGCCGGTCCCGCCGTGGCCGCTGAACTGGATGATGCCGGGCTCGCGCGCTTGGAGCTCGCGCACCAGGTCCATCGGCCTGGCGTTCGGGATGGATGCGATCGTGAGGCGATCGCCCGGCTTGATGTCGCCGAGTGCAAGCTGGATCTGGCGGATCTCCTCCGCGAGCCCTAGCTGCGTGGCTCCCAGGGGCGATGCTCCGAGCCACAGGGCGAAGTTGCGCGCCGGGACGGGCGGATGCGGTAGCTCGTAGGCGAGCGTGTAGCGATCGCCCTCATACTGGAAGACCTGCACATTGCGGCAAGCGCGCGGGTTTATCGCATTGCCGACGAGAAATGCGAGCGAGCTCGGGCCGGCAATGAACACGGAGAGCGTCTCGCGCATTGGATGTGCGGCGCAGATCTCCCGGATCAGCTCGTCGAGCTCGTGCACCACGACCGGTACGGCGTCGCGCTCTAGCCGCGCCTCGGCGTGCCCATGGATGATCATCGCGAGTCGCTTGGGGCGCTCGAAAGCGTCCTGGATCAGCGAGTCCGCAATGGGTTTCTGCGACGACACGGCAAGCGCGACTGACGCCGCGGACTCCGTGGGCGAAATCGGCGACGGACTTCGCGCGAGGTACGGCGCGGCCTGACCCGGCAGCTCCAGATCGAGCGGCAGAACACCGGTGGGGCTGCCGTTGCGCGCCTGATGCACCAAGGTGATCGCGGCCATCTTGCCGAGCCGATGGCCCAGGTAGAAGAACGCCGGCAGAGCGGCGCGCCCGGTGACCCAGTAGCGACAACCGCCTTGCTTCTCGTGCTCGCGAGCCTGGCGCACCAGACGATCGATCCCATCGAGCACCGGTCGCCACCGGGTCGGCGTGCCATCTGGGCACGTCGCCACACCTTGCTCGGTGAGCCGCAGGATCTCGGCCCCGGCTGGCACGCTCTCGCGCAGGCTGGCGGCGTCCTGCTGGTTCGCCTCGGCGAGGTCGAGCCACAGCACGATATTGGCGGTCACGGCTGCTCCGCGGTGAGATGAGGAACTACGTCTGTCGCGTCGTGCATCGATCTGCCCTTCTGGCTCTGGTTGTGCTGTCGAGCCCCGCACCCAGGACGCCCGCCGCCGGCCGATCGAACACGCCGGACCGATGTTTCGGACCGCTACTCCGCACCACGCACGTAACGCAGAAACCGGGTCCGCCACCGGGGGTGTGACGTGCCGCGGAACGATGCGCGGTGCGCCCACGCCGCCGCATGGGTCTCGTCGATCGCGTGCCCCCGTCGGCGCTGAATGCTGGGCGAGCAATGCACGATCCGCATCGCGGCCCACGCCGCGTCATCGGCGGTCCAGCGATCCGGGAGCGTGACGATCAGCGCGGCATGGCCGACCCGGTCGTGCCGGCCATCGCGCTCAAGATCGATCGAACAGTAGGCGATCACAGCACCGATCTCGGGCGCGACCTGCGGCCGAAACCAGGCCCCGAACAGCTCGGCCTCGCAGATCATCGAATCGGCGTTGACCCAGTCCGAGCCGGGGGTGAACCCGCGCTGATGGCGATCGTAACCCAGACACCAGGCGAGGAAGCCGGCGCCGTCACAGCCGCGCCGGCCGCGGACGACGCTGTCAGGCGTGCGCGCCGCGGCATCGCGGCCGCCCGCTCCGACGACGTAACGGCCCTGGCCGACGAGGGAGCGTGCCCGAAGCACGGCCCGGTACGCGGCTGGCAGCTCGGACGACCCCATCCTTGGGTGATGACGCTGCCCGCGGCGGAACCGAACACGGTCGCGCGGCGTCATCGCAGCCGGCGGCGCCCCATGCAGCGAAGCTGGCCCACGCCACCACAGGAACCGTGTGAGCGACCTGCCGCTGAGCAGCCGCCAGACGCTCGATCGGGTCCAGCGCTTCCGGCTGGGCATAGTACGCCTCGGTGACCTGGGCCGCCGGGGCGTCCTCGACGGAGCGCAGGGTCGCGATCACGTAGCGCGACCCGGCAGCGAGAAACGCCGACGGAAACCCATCCCACGACTCGGCGTCGTTGCTCGCGGCCGTGGCGCACCCACTGAGCACGACGATGTGAGGACCGAGCCCCGCTTCGAGCACGTCGGCGGCGGTCAGGTTGCCGTCGGCGAGCGTGATGGCGCGCCCCGCGGCCGTGGTGATGCCGTGTGCTGCAATGTGCAAGTTGCGCGCGCCGCGCGCCGACATCAGCACCTGACGAGACGCCGCCGTTCCCACGGTGGCCACGCCGCCCATCGCCGCGGCGAGCTCGCGCACCTCGCGCGCCGCCTCGGGCAGATCGCCCCGCGAATCACCGAGGAAGATCATGCGATCGTCCCAGCTGGATGCCGAGGCGCGCAGCGCCGCGAGCCCGAGCAGGCGAGCGACCGGACGCGCCTCGATCAGATAGCGACCGCGCAAGCGCAGCGCAGCAAACGGCACATCCGCGAGCGCGCCGTTCGCGACCACGTACAGCGGGTCGCGGCGGTCGGAGAGGCCGACCGGGAGGAGCGCCGCGGCGGCCTGCTCGCTGGCGTCCGAGTCCTCGGGGGCGAGGCTGAAGCGGTGCGCCCTCGTCAGCGTGTCGGCAGAGAGCCGATCGAACGCCACGTCGCCGCGCGCGACGTGTGCGCGCCAGGTCACGGCGCCAAGGGTCAGGAACACCAGCGCCTCGCGGTCGCCGATCGTCGACATCAGCGACCGACTGTCGAGCGGCGGCGCGGAGGCCACGCCGAGCCGGTGGCGGATCCGCGCAGCGGTCAGCGCCTGCTCCGCGGTGGTGCCAGCGCCCACCCCATCGCCGAGCACGACGTCGAGCCAGGCGCGGGCGTGCAGCGATTCAGCGATGACCAGCGCGTCGACCCCTCGCCGCTGCTCGACGAAGAGCGCGAGCAGCTCCTCGTACGGCAGCGTGCGCCGCGCCAGCACCCACGGCCGCAGCTCGACGCTGGTGGCCGCGCCGCGCAGCTGCTCGATGATCGTGATGGCAGTGTGGTACGATCCCTCCGCCAGGTCCGCATGGCCGGCGGCGCGGTGCGAGCGCGCCAGCTCCAGTGCGATGCGCCAGCGATAGTCTCCGTTGAGCGACCCGTCGTTGGCCTGCGTGAACAGCGCATCGGCCGTCGCCGGATCAGCGCGGCGAGCGGCCACGTAGCCCTCGACGAGGCGGACCCTTGCCAGCTGTTCGGCATCGGGGCTGTGCCCGAGCTCGCGCGTCGCGGCGGACAGCTCGAGATCGGCTGCATCGAGCCTGCCCAGCTGCGATAGCGCGTCCGCGCGGTTGAGGCGGAGCGCAAACGCTAGCTGCGTCACCTGGCCGTCGAGCCCGCGGGCGACAGCTTGGCTGCGCATCGCCTCCGACGCGTCGAGGTAGCGAAGCGACGTCTCCAGATCGTCCGGCGCGCCCAGATCGAGCAGGAACACCGCGTGCTTGAAATAGATGTGCGCCAGCTCGTCCGGCCATGGCTGGCTCAGCTGCGCGGCGCGCAGGAAGCCGTCGCGCGCCGCGTTTGCCATACCGGTCCAGTCATATGCCTCGGCCAGCGATGCGGTCGCACGTCCACGTACACGGGCGTCACCGCTCTGCTCGGCCTCTGTGACGGATAGCTGAGCCATCTGGAGCTCGTCGCTGAATCGGCTCTCGCTCTGCGCAAGGTATGAAAGGAAATCGGCCGCTCGCGACGCATCGGCATGCCGTCCGGCGCGCTGGTAACCGAGCAGCGCCTCCATGAACCACTTGCGCGACGCGCCTTGCTCCGAGACGTCGTCGCGGTCATAATGAATATATCCGGCGAGGTAAGCTGCATCGGCCGCCACGTCGGTGCCGACGAGCTGGTCGGCGACGGCGAGCGCTTCGTCCGCGCGATGCGCCGTCCATGCCAGCCACGCGTTCGCCAGGCGTACTCGCCCACCCCAGCGGGGTTCGCGACACGCCCGCGCCACCTGCCCCCAGTCCTTGGCGTCGAACGCGTGGTTGCACTCGGCGCGCACGCGGCCAAGCGGTGCCGGCCACAAGCTCAACGCCGCGACGACCAGCGCCCAACGCCAGCCCCCCCGCAGCCCGGCCCAGCGACTCCGCACGATCCGACACTATCATGCGCGCTCACTGCCCCACGGCCGCGCGCGGCGTTTCCGGCGCCGCGACAGCAGCTTCCGCAACCTCGACCTCCGCCCCCTCGCCACCGCGCATGCGGGGCTGGATACTTCACCGGTCAGGATGCGAGCTCTACCGGGTTCCTACTAAGATGACGAGGTGGAGGACGACGAGATCCGTGCGGCGCTGCGGCGCGGAGACGATAACGGCGCGTTTCGCCTTCTCATGCAAGCGCACGGCCGTGCCGTCTACTCGGCGTGCTGCCGAATCCTCCGGGACGACGCCTCCGCGGAGGACATGTTGCAACAAACCATGACCGCCGCGTTCAACCACCGCAGCAAGCTGCTCGGGGTCGACTCGATCCGAGGCTGGCTGATCCAGATTGCAAACCGCAAGTGCCTGGACGCGCTGCGCGCGGCGAAGCGCGCCGGCGCACTCCACCGCGAAATCGCCGACCGCGACGCGCCCGAAACCAGCGTGCTCGATCGACTCGCCTCGACCGAGGAGCGCCGGGCGCTCGAGGAATGCCTCTCCGCGCTGCCACCTGACATCGCCGCCGCCGTGCGGATGCGGTACCACGATGGTATTCCGTGGGCGCAGATCGCCAAGGCCGTCGGGATACCACTCGACACCATCCGCATGCGGGTCCAGCGCGGTGCGGTGGACAGCCTGCTCGACTGCCTGACGGCCAAAGGAGTCGCCCCGTGACCACGTCCGACGACAAGTGGGCGATGATCGAGCGGCTGGACGCCGGTGAGCCGGCGCGCTCTCCGGAGGAAACCCAGGCCCGGGCGCCCTACGAGCGGCTGTTCGAGCGCATCCGCGATCTCGACGAGATCGCCCCGCCAGTGGGCTGGGAAGACCGCGTGGTCGCGCGCTGGGCGGCGGCCCGACGGAAGCGGCGGCTGCGCATCGCGGTCGGAGCCACCGCCACGGTCGCACTCGCGGCCGTGCTGCTCCAGCTGTGCTCCGTGCCAGACACTCGCCTTGACGTGGCGGTGCTCGCACCTCCCGGCTCGACGCGTCGGGGCGATGCCTCCGTGGGTGACCTGCTACGCGTACAGGCGCGTGGCGATCAAGCGCACCTCGAGCTGCGCGTCTACCTCGGGGCAGGGCTCGTCGCGCGGTGCCCGGGCAATCCGGCCTGCCGGCGCGACGCCTCGCTGCTGGAGCTCGACTGGAAGCTCGCAGACGCAGGTGCGTACCAGATCATCATGCTGTTGAGCTCCTCCGACATCCCGGCCGGCGGCGGCGCCATCGATCGCGACCTCCTGGATGCGCGAAGCGCCGGGACGAGCATCGAGATCCACCACCTCACCGTCGCGCCGTAACTGTCCGATATCCATCAGCGTGAATCGCCCACGTCGCCGTTGTTCGCGGCGGTGGCGTGATCTCGCAGGTCGCTGTTCGATCGCGCGTCGTGGAGCGTCTTGCTGATCGAGCATCACGACCACTCACGAGGGCGCCATGAGAATGATATTCGGTGTACGCACCAGCGAAACGCTTTGTCTTTCCATCATCGCAAATGGGCAGCTGCCGCCGCAGCCCCCCGATCTGCGGATCAAGACGACCGGTCAAGACGCAGCCATCGCGTGCAGCAATGGTATCTGGGTCGCGACCCTGGAGGCCGGTGACCACATCGTCTACATGCCGGCTTCCGGCGACAGCTGGGTCGATGCCCCGCTCGCCATCGCGCTGAGCCCATCAGCGACGATCGTCAGCTGTGGCGCAGTTGGTACGCCGCTGGCCTGGACCGCTGCGACGGCTACCAGCGACCCCAAGAATCCCGGGCCGCCTCCGAGCGTCAGTGCAGTCCCGCTGACCGATTCGCCGTGGCTCGGCTCCACGTTGACGACGATGAGTCCACAGGTGACAGACGCGCGGTCGTTTCCTTCCTACCCGAGCCGCTCTCATTGACGCGATGCCGCAATGCGCTCGAGGCACCTCGAGCCACGTACGATGGGCCACCTTGACGACGCGATCGGCGGCGGGCGGCTCGGCGGGCGCCGCGCTCGCTCAGGGGCCGATCGTGCCGCTCTCCACGATCGTCACGCCGGCGGCGCGCATCTCGGCGATCGCGCGCTCGCCATCGCCCGCGGCGCGCTCGACCGGCCGGCAGCCATCCTCGATCAGCCAGGTCTCGAAGCCGAGCTCGCGGGCGTCGAGCGCGGTGGCCTTCACGCAGTAATCGGTCGCCAGCCCCATCACGTAGACCCGCGTGATCCAGCGCTCGCGCAACCACTCGGCCAGCCCGGTCGGCTTCTGGTGGCCGTTGTCGAAGAACCCGCTGTAGCTATCGATCGTGCGATCGGTGCCCTTGGGAAACACCTCGGTGATCTTCGCGCGGGCGAGATCCTGGTGGAGCTCGGCGCCGTGGCTGCCCTGCACGCAGTGCGGCGGCCACAGCACCTGCGGCACGCCGCCCAGCTCGATCACGTCGCCGGGGCGCTTGCCGGGGTGCTGCGTGGCGAAGCTCGCGTGGTCGGCGGGGTGCCAGTCCTGCGTCGCGACCACCGTCGAGAAGTGCGGCAACAACCGGTTCGCGACCTCGATCGTCGCGTCGCCGCGCGGCACGGCAAGCGCGCCGCCGGGGCAAAAGTCATACTGTAAATCGACGAGGATGAGCGCTCGCATGGTCGTATCGTAGACCGAGACCACCGCGCGCGCCCGAACTAGCGGCCGGCGCTCGCGCGCCTCGAGCCGTACGCCGCGGCGCGATGTCCCACACCCTGCTCCTCCCGCGTGTCGACGGTCACGACCGCCCCCCGGCCGGCCGAGCGCGGATCTCGCCCCTCCTAGATCGAGAGCTCGAAGCCCTGCTTGAGCAGGCGCTCGTACTTTCGGCGATCGAACCGGTAGAGCCGGGCCGCGCGGTGGCGAACGCCTTGCTCGAGCTCGTCGGTCTCGACCAGCAGATCCATGGCCAAGAGCTTCTTGCGAAAGTTGCGCTTGTCGAGGCCGGTGCCGAGCACGATCTCGTAGAGCCGCTGGAGCTGGGTCAGCGAGAATCGCGGCGGCAGGAGCTCGAAGCCGATCGGCGCGTAGCGCACCTTGCCGCGCAGCCGCTCGTGCGCGCGGGCGACGATGTCGTCATGATCGAACGCGAGCTTGGGCAGATCGTCGAGCGCGAACCAGCCGACGCCCATCGCGTCGGTCGCCGCGCGGATCCGGTGATCGCTCAGCTTGGCGAGCGCGTAGTAGGCCACCGTGACCACCCGCTCGCGCGGATCGCGGTCGAGCGCGCCGAACGTGTAGAGCTGCTCGAGGTAGACGTCGGTGACGCCGGCCTCCTCGCGCAGCTCGCGCTGGGCGGCTTGATCGATGGTCTCGTCGAGCCGCATGAACCCGCCCGGCAGCGCCCAGGCGTGCTGGAACGGCGCGAGCCGGCGCTGGATCAGCAGGACCTTGAGGTCGGTCTCGTCGAGCCCGAACACGACGCAGTCGACCGCGAGCGCGGCCCGCGGGTAGTCGTAGGCGTAGGTCATCCGGTGCTCGCCCCGGCCGGGCGGGACGCCTTGCCCGCCGCGATGTAGGCGCGCAGCTCGGCCAGCTCGCGATCGAAGCCGCCCGACAGGATCGGGAACCGGCACCACGACCGCGGATCGACGTTGCGATCGTCGAGGTGAAAGCTCGGCGCGATCCGCTCGCGCTTCCACTGGTTCTGGCACCACAGCCGGAAGAACCGCTCGATCCAGGCGGCGAGCTGGAGCGGCGTCTGCTCGGGGTAGCGCGGCAGGAGCTCCTGGAGCACCTCGACCGGCGTGTGCTTGTCGCGGATCGCCGCGTCCTCGATCGCCTCGAGCAGCACGTAGGGCATGAGGTCGGCTTCGTCGGTCTGGTGGGCGCCGGGTCCCGGCGGCCGCAGCTCCGCGGTCGGCTGCTGCGCGTTGATCGCGTGCAGCGCCGCGACCGGCCCGAGGCCGACCGGCCCCGCGGTCTCCATCCAGGCGAGCCACGCGCGCAGGTAGGTCTTGTCGATGCCGCCGAGCGGCGCGAGCCCGCCCGCGGTGTCGCCGTCCATCGTGGCGTAGCCGACCGCCGCCTCGGAGCGGTTGGACGTGGTGATGAGCACCGCGCCGCGCACGTTGGCGAGCATCCAGATCGACGGCGCGCGCACCCGGGCCTGGATGTTCTGCAGCGCCAGATCATCGGTCGCCCAGGTCAGCGCGCGGCCGAGCGCGGCCTCGAGCGACGCGATGTACGCCTTGTACTGCGCGTCGACGTCGATGACGTGGAACTCGGCGCCCACGGCGCGCGCGATCTGCTCGGCGGCGCGGCGCGTGACCTCGCCGCTGTTCTCGGTCGGCTGGTACGCGCAGGCGAGCAGCGCGCCGACCGCCGCGGACGCGACGTCCTCGCCGCCGGCCTCGATCACCGCGCGGAGCCGCCGGCACGCCGGGAGCTGCGCCGCCACGCCGCCGGGGCCGAGCTCGGCGAACGCCAGCCGGATCGCGAGCGCGACCAGCACGGTGCAGGCCGCCGAGTCCGCCCCCCCCGACAGCGAGATCACGTAGCCCTGGGACCGGCTCTTGCGCAGGTAGTCCCACAGGCCGAGCGCGACGGCGCGCGCGAACTCCTCCTCGCGCAGGCTCGCGAGGTCCTCCCACGACGGCGCGGCGACCACCACCGGCGCCGGGCTGCGCGCCGGCCACGCGAAGCCGTGCTCGACGAGCAGCGACTCGGCGTCGTGGCGCGGCTGGTGGCCGCCGCGGCGCGCCTGCTCGCGGCGGTTGGCGTCGACGTCGATCACCGCGCAGGTCAGCTCGACCTCGCCGAACCCGAACCGGCGGCCGCGCGCGACCAGCTCGCCGTTCGACGCGATGAGGCCGCCGCCGTCGTAGACCACGCGGCCGGCCTCGTTGCCGAGCAGGTTCGCGTACAGGTAGGCCACGCCGAACGCGCGCGAGCCCTCGGTGACGAACCGCTGGCGTACCGCGAACTTGTCGAACGCGAAGTGGCTCGCCGAGGGGTTACACAGGATATCGGCGCCGCGCAGCGCGAGGTCCACGCCCGGCCGGTTGGCGACCCAGGCGTCCTCGCAGATCTCGAAGCCGATCCGCACGCCGCCGAGGTCGAACAGCAGATCGCCGATCGGGTAGCGCCGGATCGTGCCATCGGCCGCCACGCGCTCGATCACGTCGATCGCGCCGGCCGGCCACGGCTTGAACCACCGCGGCTCGTAGTGGATGCCGTCGCTGGCGAGGAACTGCTTGGCGGTGAACCCGGCGATCGCGCCGTCGACGAGCAGCGCCGCGGCGTTGTACAGCGCCTTCTCGTGATAGACCGGCAGGCCGACGGCGACGACCATGCCCGAGGTCAGCTGGGCGAGCGCCTCGAGCTGGGCGAACGCGGTGTCCTGCAGGCCGTCCATGAAGAACGCGTCCTCGCAGGCGTAGCCGGTGACGGCCAGCTCGGGCAGGCAGAGCAGGGTCGCGCCGGCCGCGCGCGCCTGGTCGATCGCCGTGCGCAGGTGGGCGAAGTTATCGTCCCACGCGAACGGAGTCTGGTTGACGCACGCGACCGCGACCTTGACGAGTCTCATGGGCGATCCTAGCGGTTGGAGATGAGATGCTCCGAGAGCAGCGCGGCGGTGCTCTCGACCTCGAGAAACCGCCCCTGGAGCGCCACCGCGTGCGGGTGGCTGTCGGTCACGACGATCCGGCCGAGCAGGCCGCTCGCCTCGATCCGGGCCAGCGAGTCGCCCGGGAACAGCCCGTGGGTCGCGATCGCGTCGATCGCCACGGCGCCGGCCTCGCGGTAGGCGCGCGCGGCGCTGAGCAGCGAGCCACCGGTGCGGATCATGTCGTCGTAGATCACGACGCGCTTGCCGCTGACCTGGGCCGAGACCCCGGTGACCTCGGTCTGCTCGTCGTGGCGGCGCTTGTAGACGAACGCGGCGGCGACGTTGAGATCGTTGGCCAGCGACTCGACCCACTTGGCGCGGCCGGCGTCGGTGCACGCCAGCACGAAGTCGCCGCCGCCGAGCCGGCGCGCCGCGGCGGTGACCAGCGACTTGCCGTAGATGTGGACCGGCCGGATGCCGCCCTCGAAGTAGTGCGCGATCGCCTCGACGTGGAGGTCGAGCATGAAGACCTGCGTGCCGCGGCTCGCCATCGGGATCGACGACAACAGCCGCGCCCGGGTCTTGGCGGTGACGACCTCGCCGAACCGCACCGAGCGCTCCATCGTCGAGTAGCCGAAGAACGGCATCACCAGGCTCAGGCGGTAGGCGCCGCCGGCGACCAGCGCGCACGCCAGGTCGTAGAGCTCCAGGGTGGAGGCGGCGTCGATCGTGCCGCCGATCAGCATGACGTCGCGATCGGTCGGGTCGGTGTCGATCCGCAGGTAGTGCTCGCCGTCCGGGAACACCTTGCGCGCGACCACGCCGACCTCCCAGCCGGTCCGGGCGGCGACGTCGTGGCCCAGGTAGTCGTAGGCCTGGGTCGAGAACACGATCGGCGCGGTCATGGCTTGGCCTCGCCGGCGCGGCGCGCGCGGGCCTGGGCGATCAGCGCCAGCTTGCGGGTGTGGACGTAGGGATCGAGGCCGACCGGATAGGGCTGCGGGTTCAAGAACCGGCGGGCGCGCGGCGACAGCTCGGCGAGCTCGCGGGCGGCGCGGTCGCGCGCGACGTCGATCGGGTCGGCGGCGCGGACCGGCTCGCCGCCCTGCACGTACGTGACGAGCAGGTCGGACGCGTCGTCGAACGCTGGCGCCACGGCCGGGCGCACCGGGTCCTCGATATCGTGCAGCGCGGCGGCGGTGAGCCCGGCGTCGACGTCGTAGATGATATCGGCGACCAGCTCGCCGTCGCGGCGCAGCCGGCGGACCGCCAGGTTGCCGGGGTTGGTGATCTTGACCGACTGCTCGGACAGCTTGATCGCCTGGCGCCAGGCACCGTGCTCGTCGCGCACGGCGCCGAGCTTGTAGATCCCGCCGAGCGCCGGCTGGTCGAACGCGGTGACCAGCCGGGTGCCGACCCCGAACGCATCGATCCGCGCGCCCTGCTCGTACAAGGCGCCGATCACGATCTCGTCGAGATCGTTGGACGCGACGATCTTGGCGTCGGGGAACCCGGCCTCGTCGAGCATCCGCCGCGCCTCGATCGAGAGGTGGGCGAGATCGCCGGAGTCGAGCCGGACGCCGGCGAGGTCGTGGCCGCGCGCGCGCAGCTCGCGGCCGACCGTGATGGCGTGGCGCACGCCGCCCAGCGTGTCGTAGGTATCGACCAGCAGCGTGCAGTTGCCGGGCAGCGCCTCGGCGTAGGCGCGAAACGCGGCGAGCTCGTCGCCGTAGAACATGACCCAGCTGTGGGCGTGGGTGCCGCGCACCGGGATGCCGTACAGCTTGCCGGCGAGCACGTTCGACGTCGCCGCGCAGCCGCCGACGTACGCGGCGCGCGACGCCGACATGCCGCCGTCGATGCCCTGGGCGCGGCGCAGCCCGAACTCGATCACCGGCGCGCCCCGGGCCGCCTGGACGACGCGCGACGCCTTGGTCGCGATCAGCGTCTCGAAGTTGATCATCGTCAAGAGCGCGGTCTCGACCAGCTGCGCGTGCGCGATCGGCCCGGTGACCCGGACGATCGGCTCGTGGGCGAACACCAGGCTGCCCTCGGGCGCCGCGTCGACCGTACACGCGAACCGAAATGCCGCGAGGTAGCCGAGGAAGCCCGGCGGGAACAGCGCCCCGCCTTCGCCATCGCGCAGGCCGCCGAGATAGGCCAGGTCGTCGGGGGTGAACCGCAGCCCCTCGAGGTAGCGCAGCGACGCCGCGAGGCCGCACGCGATCGCGTAGCCGCCGCCGAACGGCGCGCGCCGGAACGTCAGGTGAAACACCGCCTCACGCGCGGCTGTGCCGGCCTTCCAGTAGCCGCAGGCCATCGTGAGCTGATACAAGTCGGTGAGCAGCGACAGCGAGCCGCCATAGAGGTTCTCGGGTTCGGTCACTGTCATCGTGTATTCTTTACACCAAGCCACAAGATGTCAACGGACGCGGTCGTTATCTGGGGAGAACTACTATGGGACCGCTTCCCGCCGGAGCGCGGCGGTGACCAGCTCGGGGGGGCGCCGTCCAACGTCGCGTGGCACTTCGGGCAGGCGGGCGGCTGGGCACAGCTGGTGACCCGCGTGGGCGACGACGCCGATGGCCACCGCGCGCTCGCCCGGATCGGCGGCCTGGTCGACACCTCGCTGGTGCAGATCGATCCCGAACGCGCGACCGGTGAGGTCACGGTGGCGCTCGAGCGCGGCGAGCCGCGCTACACGCTGTGCCCGGGCCGGGCGTGGGAGCGCATCGCCTGCACCCCGGACGTGCAAGCGGCGATCGGCGAGGCCGGCGCGCTGGTGTACGGCACGCTCTCGCAGCGGACCGCCGAGGGCCTGGCCCAGTGGCGGCTGGCGATGGCGGCGGCCCGCGCGGGCGCGGTGCGGGTCTACGACGCGAACCTGCGCCCGAGCGATCAGGCGTCGCAGGCGATCGCCAGCGCGCTCGACCACGCCGACGTGATCAAGGTCAACGACCGCGAGCTCGCCCAGCTCGGCCAGCTGTTCGGGTGGGGCGATCCGGTCGCGCGGCTGCAGAGCGCCGGGCCGGCCCGGCCGCGGCTCGTCGTGGCGACCCACGGCGCCGCCGGATCGACGATCTACCCGATCGAAGGCGCGCCGATCGAGATCGCCGGCGTGCGCGCGGCGCCCGGGGGTGACAACGTCGGCTGCGGCGATGCCTACCTCGCGCTGTTCGTGTTCGGCATGACCTCCGGCTGGGACCTGGCGACGTCGGGCCGGATCGCCGCCCGCTGGGCCGCTGCGGTCGCCGGGGTGCGCGGCGCCACGCCGCTATTCGACGACGACCAGATCGCCGATCTGCTGGAGCTCGGATGACCGAGCCGCCCGAGGTGCGCGACCCGGCGGAGCCGACCGAGACACCGCCGGGGACCGAGACGCCAGACATGCGCGACCCGCCGGATCGCTGGGACCGCGCCGCCGCGTGGCTCATGCAACGCGGCGCGCTGCCCGCGCTCGCGGTGCTGACGCTCGGCATGGCGATCCTCTACGCGGGCGTGTTCCGCGGCGAAGTCGTCGGCGACGACCTCAGCTTCCACATGGCCGAGAGCGCGCGGATCGCCGACTGCCTCGCGGCCGGCGATCTCGACCTGTGGAACCCGAGCGCCAACGCCGGCTTCGCCTCGGCCTACTACTACCAGGTGGTGCCGCAGCTGATCTCGGCCATCCCGGCGGCGGTGTTCGGCCATCACCTGTGGTTCTTTCAGCTCAGCGTGTTCCTGCCGCTGGTGCTGGCCCCGGCCGCGGCCTACCGGGGCATGCGGCTGCTCGGCGCCACGCCGTGGCAGGCCACGCTCGCCGGCCTCGCGATCGGCTTCTTCAACGGTGAATCGCGCTGGGGCACCGGCAACGTCGGCACGTTCAGCGTCGGGCTCTACACCCAGACCTGGGCGCTCGCCGCGTTTCCGATCGCGCTCGGCCACGCGGTGCGCTGGGCCACGCAGTCGCGGAGCCTCGCGCCGGCGATCGCCTGGGGCGCCTTCATCACCCTGTGCCATCCGTTCGCCGGGGTCTCGCTCGCCGTCGCGCTGGTCGCCGGCTGGATCGGCCTCGCCGTGCTCGCCGGGGTCGAGCGGCTGCTCGCGCGGCTGGCGCGCCGCATGCTGGCAACGCGCGCGACTGCGCTGCGCAGCGCGGCGCTCGACCGCCCCGTCGACCGGCCTGCCGGTCACACGCAGCCCAGCGATGCCCCTTCGCCCAGCGACGCTTCGCATCCGCGCAACCCCGCCGAGCCCGGCCCTCCCCGCGACCCCGCCGAGCCCAGCCACGCCGCCCATCCCCGCAACACGGCCGAGCCCAGCACCGCCGCCGCCGAGCTCAGCCACGCCGCGCATCCCCGCGACCCCGCCGAGCCCAGCCCCCCCGCGCATCCCCGCTACCCCGCCGAGCCCGGCGACGCTTCGCATCTCGCCGATCCGAGCAACGACCCACCGAGCCCCGGCCTCGCCGCTGTCGCGAAGGCCTGGGTCGCCGCCCGCTGGCGCGATGCGCCCCGACCGTGGATCGGGACCTGGCTGGCGGAGTTTGGCCGGCTCGCGATCCTCGGCGGCTGCCTGTTCATCGCCTGGATGCCGATCTGGCTGCCGCTCGAGCTCGACTACGAGGGCTTCGGCGGGTTCCCGCATCGCGTCAACGACGAGGTCGGCCCCGGCTTCGCTACCCTGTTCCACTGGTATGCCTTCGGCTCGATCCTCGACTACAGCCGGCCGCTCGTCCTGACCTGCCTGCTGCCGATCGTCGCGCTGTTCGCCCGGCCGCGCTCGCTGCGCTGGCTGTGGGCGCCGGCGGTGGCCTACGCGCTGCTGCTCGGCGTCGGCCCCCACATGGGCAAGACCGAGGACGATCTGATCCCGGCGGTGCGCTTCCTCGGCGCGCTGCAGGTCGTGCTCGCGCTCGCGATCGGCGCCGGCGCGCTCTGGCTCGCCCGGGAGATCTGGGATGCCCCCGAGGGCGCGGCGCTGCACCGCCCGATCCGCGGCGCGCTGCGCCTCGCGATGCCGGCACGCCGCCGCGACTGGGCCCGCGATGTGCCGCTGCAGTACGCCGTGCGCACCGGCCTGGCCGCGCTCGGCGCCGCGCTCGGCGTCCTCTTGATCCTGCCGGGCGCCGATGCGCTCCAATCGCGGGTCCACGTGCTCTCCGATTACCCGGACAGCCACGGCGGCGAGCTCCACAAGATCGCCCAGCTCCTGCAGCGCGAGCCGCCCGGCCGCAAGCAAGTGGGCCCCGGCGCCGAGAGCCACTGGTGGAACCTGCTCACCTACGAATACGGTCGCCGGCCGGCGCTGCTGATGATGGGCGGCGGCGGCCTCCAGGCGAGCCCCAACTACGATTTCCTGTGGACCGTGCGCGACTTCCCCAAGCACGCGTGGGTCTACGACGCGCCGATCCTCGTGTTCGAGAAAAAGAGCGCCAGCAAGATGCCGGCCGCCCCGCAGATCCTCGAGACCACGCACTACGAAGCGCGCCGGCTACCGTCGCCGGGCCTGGTCTCTCCGGTGCAGGTCACCGGCACCCTGCCGCCGGGCAAAGCCGCCCACGCTGCCGCCATGACCTGGCTCAAAGGCGACCAGCCGCTCAAGGATCGCGTGCTGGCCTACGACGGCTCGGGCGGCGCCGGCGACGAACCGCACGGCCGCGTGGTGCGGTCGTTTCGACAGGACTCGCCCGGGGACGAACCCGACCTCTACGCCGAGGTCGAGACCACCGCGCCGACCACCTTCATGGCGCGCGAGAGCTGGCATCCACGCTGGCATGCCTACCTCGACGGCGCCGAGGTGCCGGTGCGCCGCGTCACCCCGGACTTCCCCGCCGTCGACGTCCCCGCCGGCCACCACGGCATCGCGCTTCGGTTCGAGCGGCCCTGGTGGGCGCTGGCCGCCTGGCTGGCCTGGGTGCTGGTGCCGCTCGCGGCCTGGCGGATCACCCGCCGCCGCGCGAACTACATTGACACGCCTTCAAACATGACGTAAACGTCAACTTGAAGAAGCGATGAGCGAACGCATGCGGATAGGCGAGGTGACCAAGCTCGCCAACGTGACCCCGCGTACCGTTCGCTACTACGAAAGCATCGGCCTCATCCCGCCGGGCGAGCGGGAGGGCAACGGCCAGCACTACTACACCGCGGAGACCGTCGCCCGGCTGCGCAAGATCGATCAGCTGAAGCAGCTGGGGCTCTGCCTCGACGAGATCCGCGACGTCATCGATCTGTACTTCACCGATACCAGCGGCGTGCGTGCCAAGCAGCAGATCCTCGTCATCCTGCGCGCCCACCTCGCCGAGGTCGACCAGAAGGTCGAGGCCCTGCGCCAGTTCCGCGCCGACCTGCAGGCCAACATCGAGCGCTTCGAGCGCTGGCTCGCCGAACAAAAGCGCTGATCCGACGCCGCCCTGACCGCAGCTCGCGACGAGCCCATGGCGCCGCACGCGGCGCTGTCTGCGATTGCCATTCTTCAACAAGGATTCACCGCGATGACTGAAACGCTCGGATTCATCGGCCTCGGCCTCCTGGGCCTGCCCGTGGCGACCAACCTCGCCTCCGCCGGCTACGCGCTCCGGGTCTACAATCGCACGGCGAGCAAGGCCGACCTGCTGGTCGCGCGCGGCGCCCACCTCGCCGCCCACCCGGCCGACGCGGCCCTCCCGGGCGGCATCGTCGTCTCGCTGATCTGGGACGACGCCGCGCTCGACACCATCGTGACCAGCGAGGGCTTCCTCGACCGCCTGGGCCCCGGCGGCATCCACATCTCGATGAGCACGGTGCTGCCCGAGACCGCGAGGCGCCTCGCGGCCCTGCACGCCGAGCACGGCTCGACCTACGTCGAAGCCCCGATCTTCGGCCGCCCCGAAGCCGCCGCCGCCCGCAAGCTGGTCATTCCGCTGGCCGGCCCCGCGGCCGCCAAGCTCCGCGTCCGCCCGGTCCTCGAGGCCCTGGGCGCCCACAACATCTTCGACTTCGGCGAAGCCATCGGCGCCGCCACCACGGTCAAGATCCTGGGCAACTTCCTGATCTTCTCGGCGGCGCGCTCGATGGCCGAGGCGCTCGCGCTGGCCGAGCACAGCGGCGTCGAGCCCAGCGCGGTGGTCGACATGCTGACCACGACCTTGTTCGCCGCGCCGATCTACCAGAGCTACGGCAAGCTACTCGTCGCCAAGGCACCCGCACCGCAGAGCGCGATCCCGCACAAGGACCTCGGGCTGTTCAAGCACATCGCCGCGCAGGTCGGCTCGCCGTCGCCGATCGCCAATCAGCTCTTCGAGCTCCTGCCCCACGCCGCCCGGCCGGCGTAGCGCTGCCCGCGCGCGACGGACGGCCCTGCTACGGAGTAGCGAGTCCAAGCTGCGCCGCTGCCTCGAGCAAGCCGATCCGATGAGGACGGCAACGCCGAATAACAGGTCTCGACGACAACGTCTCGCTGAAGTGGCCCGCCCCGGCATATGGAGATGTATGCAGATGATACACGGCAGACCACCCGTCTCGGTCCCAGCCCGGCCGTTCAGCTCTGCGCGGTAGCGATTCGAGGAGCGCACCGACACCCACCTCGGGACAACGCAAGACGGGCCTTGTCCGGAGTCGCGCAGCGGCTCGCGGATTGCAATCGGCTGACCCGAACCGTTGCAACGGTTCGCGAACACGCCGCGTGCTGCCGTCGAGCAGCGACGTCGTGCTTCGGATCACTAGCCAGCAGGGGAGAATCGTCATGTTGATCAGGAAGCTTGTCGCGGAGTTATTGGGCACCGCGGTCCTCGTGGTCGTTGCGGTCGGAACAGCGACGCTCGCGTTCGGATTCCACCTGCAGGGTGGCAGCGCCGCGGCCGGGGTGGTGATGACGGCGCTCGCGTTCGGGCTCGTGGTGATGGCGCTGGCCTACGCGATCGGTCCGATCTCCGGGTGCCACGTCAACCCCGCGGTCACGCTCGGCTTCGTGGTCGCCGGCCGGATGACGCTGCAGGAGGCGGCAGGGTACTGGGCCGCGCAGGTCGTCGGCGGGATCGTCGGTGCGATCGCGCTGTGGGCGGTGTTTGCGAACAGCGACAGCTACAGCACCGCGGTGACCGGGCTCGGCGCCGATGGCTGGGGTTCACACTCGATGATCGGCCTTGCGGCCGGTGGCGCGTTCCTGGCCGAAGTCATCCTCACATTCGTGTTCGTGCTGGTCGTCCTGCTGGCGACACGCCATACCGCCACCGCCGGGTTCGCCGGCCTGGCGATCGGGGCCGGGCTCCTGGTCGTCCACCTCGTGGGGATTCCATTGACCGGCACGTCGGTGAACCCGGCGCGCAGCCTCGGGCCGGCGCTGGTGGTCGGGGGCGATGCGCTGCGCCAGGTGTGGTTGTTCCTCGTCGCGCCGATGCTCGGCGGTGCGCTGGCTGCGGTGTGCTCCCGGTTCCTGATCGCCACCCATCCCGTCGTGCTCCCCGGCCGGGTCGAGACCGTCGCGACACCCGCACAAGCTGGCTGAGCGAGTCCGCCGACCGTGGCACAACCGCACGCCAGCGCGCGCAGCGCTGGAGCGACCGCGGTGTGGGGGGACCCGCGATAGGGGCGGCGCGGGAGCGCGTGGAGCGCGTGCTCGGTGGGGGCGTCGAGGATCGCGGTTGGCTCGTCGAGGATGACCAGGAGCGGAGCGCATCAAAGCCGGCGGCGATCCGATCGTGAGGCCGCGCTGAGTCTCGGCGCACAGGACGGCCAGGTACAGCAGCGCGACCCGACCGAGCGCATGGCGAGACCGAGCCACAATTCATGAACGCCGCGGGCTCGCAGATCGTCCGAGTGCTAGCATGCCCGCTGTGCAGCAGGACGAAGCCGGCCTCGCCCTGAACGGCAGTCCCACGCGCGATTCGTCGAGCGACGAGCTCGGGTCGCGCGACGAGTTCGTCCAGGTGATCGGCGCCACCAATCAACGCGCGAGCGGCCTCTTGCGCGTGCTGCTCGCGCGCTGCCGGCCCGACGCGGCGATCGACGATCAGCTGATCGCGATCGAGCAGCTCGGCCGGTACGTGGTCGCCGGCCCCAGCGTGCCGACGGCCGGCCACCCGGCCCTGCTGCGGCTCGAGTGGCTCGTCGTCGCGCTCGAGAAGCTGCCCGAGGCCAAGCGGCGGTTCCAGGCCACGCTCGCCGCGGTGCTGGAGGCGACCCGCGGGGTCAAGCTGCTCGGCGAGATCGGCCTGCCCAACAACCGCGGCCTGCTCGCCGAGACCACCGATCGGCTGACCCGGCGGTTCCTGCCCGAGCCGCCCGCCAACCACGAGCTGTGGCGGCTCGCCGGCCACATCATCCGCGACATCGGCGATCTGGCGTGGCTCGGCCCCGCCGCCGATCCGCTGCTCGAGCGGCTCGCCGCCGCCGGGGGCGACGCGTGGCGGCCGCTGCGCACGTCGATCCTCGACGCGATCGGCCTGGTCACCACGCGGATCGCCGCGCTCGGCATGGCCGAGGCGCTGCGCACCCGCAACGTCAGCGAGACGCTGCGCGGCTCGCCGCTGTACCGGCTGACCCGCGCCGGGCTGCCCGAGATGCCAGCGCTGATCGCCGCGTCGCGCGAGCACCTCGAGCGCGTGCGCACGGCGCTCGAGGATCACGGCGTGTCGATCGAGGTCGTGTACGCGATCGATTCGATCGAGCGCGGGCTGGTCCGGCTCGAGCTGCTGCTGCCGTTCGTCGGGCCGGCGCGCGACGAGCCCGGCCACCAGCTGCGCGACGTGATCGAGGCGGTCGGCCGCGGCCTGGTCGGCGGCCACAGCTTCACCCAGCTGCTGGGCGATAACCTCCGCTTGCTGGCGCGCAAGGTGATCGAGCGCGCCGGCCGCACCGGCGAGCACTACGTCACGTCGTCGCGCGGCGAGTACTGGCGGATGCTGGGCTCGGCGGCGGGCGGCGGCGTCCTGACCTGCGGCACCGCGGTCGCCAAGTTCCTGGTCAAGTGGGGCCACTTCGCGCCGTTCCTCGATGGCTTCCTGTCGTCGTCGGTCTACGCCGGCAGCTTCGTGATCATGCAGCTGGTCGGCTTCACGCTGGCCACCAAGCAGCCGTCGATGACCGCCGCGGCGCTCGCCGGCTCGATCCGCGATCGCACCGGGCCCGGCCAGCTCGACGAGCTGGTCCCGCTGATCGCGCGGATCGCCCGCTCGCAGTTCGCGGCGGCGGTCGGCAACGTCTCGGCGGTGATCGTCACGGCGCTCGGCTTCGATCTGCTGTGGCAGCGCGTCACCGGCGGGCACTTCCTCGACGCCGCGACCTCGGCCACCGTGGTCGCGTCGTTCGATCCGCTGGGCTCGGGCACGATCCCGTTCGCCGCGCTCACCGGCGTGCTGCTCTGGATCTCGAGCCTGTGCGCCGGCTGGTTCGAGAACTGGATCGTCTATCGCCGGCTCCCCGAGGCGATCGAGCACCACCGGTTCGGCAAGCGGTTCGGCAAGCGCCGGCTCGCCCGGATCGCGCGGTTCGTCGAGCACGAGTCCGCCGGGTTCGGCGGCTCGATCGCGCTCGGCTTCCTGCTCGGCATGATCCCGGCGTTCGCCAAGTTCTTCGGCCTGCCGATCGATGTTCGCCACATCACGCTGTCGACCGGCTCGCTCACCCTGGCGATCTCGTCGGCCGGCCTCCACAGCGTGGGCTGGCACGCGTTCGGCTCGGCCGTCATCGGCGTCGCCGTCATCGGCCTGCTCAACTTCGGCGTCAGCTTCGTGCTCGCGCTCATCGTCGCGCTGCGCGCCCGCGACGTCCCCGCCGGCGAAGGCCGGGCGCTGCCGGGCGCCGTGCTGCGCCGGTTGTTCCGCCGCCCCGTCGAGTTCTTCTACCCGCCGCGCGACGCCGGCCCGCCCCAGGCAACCCAGCAGCACTGATCGGAGTCGAGGCGAACCGCCTCGTGGGCCGCGGCACATGGCCTGTACGCCGCGTCCAGACCCCGTGTATGCTGCACGCCGGCCAAGGAGCAATATGACTCGAGTACGTTCATGCGCGCTGGCTCTCGTCGTGGTGGCGGCCTGCGGCGGCGATGGAGCACAGCAAGTCCCCAAGGAGATCTTGCCGCAAACGACGTACGAGGCGCGCTGCGAGACGCCGCGGACCGGCGTCGATCCGGCCGGCAACAAGTACCCTGATATCAAGGGCACCCTGCTCGATGAGCAGCTGTGGCTGCGATCGTGGACCAACGAGACGTACCTCTGGTACAGCGAGGTCCCGTCGCTCGACCCCAAGACCTTCGACACCGCGGTCGACTACTTCGCCAAGCTGAAGACCAGCGCGGTCACCGCGTCGGGCAAGCCCAAGGATCAGTTTCACTTCACCTACGAGACCTCGGTCTGGGACTCGCTGTCGAGCTCGGGGGTCGAGGCCGGCTACGGCATCGACTGGGCGCTGATCGCCGCGTCGCCACCGCGCAAGCTGGTCGCCGCGCTGGTCCAGCCGAACAGCGTCGGTGCGGCGCAGGGGTTCAAGCGCGGCACCAACGTGCTGTCGATCGATGGCGTCGATCTCGCGAATGGCTCCGACATCGCCACGCTGAACGCCGGCATCGCCCCCGACACCGGGGCCTCGCATGCGTTCGTGATCACCGATCCGGACGGCACGAACATGCGCACCGTCACGCTGACCGCGGGCCCGATCACGCTGACCCCTGTGCAGCGCGTCGCGCTCACAGCACCGTACGACAAGATCGGCTACCTGCTGTTCACCGATCACATCGCGACGTCGGAGGCCGAGCTCATCACCGAGATCTCGGCGCTGCAGCAACAGGGCGTCACCGACCTCGTGCTCGACCTGCGCTACAACGGCGGCGGTCTGCTCGACATCGCGTCCGAGCTCGCCTACATGATCGCGGGCCCCGGTCCGACGACGGGCAAGGTGTTCGACCGCGTCGCGTTCAACGACAAGATCCCGGTCAGCGACGGCGATGCGACGCCGTTCCGCACCACGGCCGAGGGGTTCTCGGCGACCAAGGGCCAGGCCTTGCCGCACCTCGATCTGGCGCGGCTGTTCGTGCTGACCGGCTCGGGCACCTGCTCGGCGAGCGAGGCGGTGCTCAACGGCCTCGCCGGCGTCGGCGTCCAGGTGATCCAGATCGGCGACACCACGTGCGGCAAGCCCTACGGCTTCTACCCGGCCGATAACTGCGGCACGACGTACTTCTCGATCCAGTTCCAGGGCGTCAACAACCAGGGCTTCGGCGACTACGCCGATGGCTTCATCCCCGGCGACCTGTTTCCGGGCTGCAAGGTCGACGATGATTTCTCGGCGCAGCTCGGCGACCCGGCGGAGAAGCGGCTCGCCGCCGCGCTCGCCTACCACGATACCGGCGCCTGCCCGGCGGCGCTCCAGAGCCAGGCCGTGCGTCCGCGCGCGATCGCCGCGGAGGCCGGCGCCATCACCGCGAAGTCGCCGGGGCGGCAGAACGCGATCCTGGGCCGATGAGGTCCACCATGCGAGTTTCGACGAGCAGCCTGCCCCTCCCGCGCGCGCGATGGGCTCAGCGGCGGCCGCGCTTGGCCGACCTATCCAGCATGCACAGCGTCCGCTTCCTGCTGCTGGCCGGCCTGGCGTCCTCGGGGTGCGGCATCATCGACTTCGATGTCGATCAGGACATCCCGGCGCAGACGATCCCGGGATCGACCGTCCCGACCCCGATCTCGACGCTGTTTCCGGTCCCGCTCAGCCTCGACCTGAGCTCGAAGATCAAGCAGCAGAACACCGGGGCGATCAACAGCGTCACGCTGTCGTCGCTCGAGCTCACGATCACCGCGCCCGCCGATCACAGCGTCGACTGGAGCTTCCTCGATCAGGTCGACCTGTTCGTCGCGAGCACCAAGACCGGATCGACGCTGCCCAAGACCAAGCTCGCGTCGGCGACCAAGCCGACCGGCCAGGTCCTGCAGTTCACCGTCGCAGGCGGGGTCAACCTCAAGCCGTACGTCGACGAGGGCGCCCAGGTCGAGAGCTCGGGCACCGGCCACGCGCCCGCGACCGCCGTGACCTACGACGGCAAGGCCGTGTTCACCGTCCACCCGCTGTAGCTGCGCTCAGCCGCCCGACAGCGCCTTGACCAGCTCGTAGAGGTACTGCTCGCCGTCGTACAGCGCGGACGCCCGCACGCGCTCGTCCTTGCCGTGCGCGCGGACATCGTAGATATCGGACGCCAGGCCCGAGTGGCCGTAGGTCGGGATGCCGATGTTGCGCAGGAACCGGCCGTCGGTCGCGCCCGACGACATCGTCGGCACCGCGGGGATGCCCGGCCAGAACTTCTGGGTCAGCTTCTCGATCGCGGCCAGGAGCTCCTTGTTGAGCGCCGAGGGCTCGCTGCCCACGTCGCGGGCGAGCGCGGTGATCGTGAGCTTGGGATCGGCGAACACCTTCTCGAGCTGCTTCTGGATGTCGGCGACCGGCTGGCCGGGCAGGATGCGGCAGTTGATCGTGGCGCGCGCCAGCTGCGGCAGCGCGTTCTCGGCGTGGCCGCCCTCGAGCATCGTGGCGACGCAGGTGGTGCGGAGCTGCGCGTTGTAGGGCGTCAGCGCGGTGAGCCGCTCGATCGCGGCGGGATCGGGCTTGTCGCTCACGATCGACTTCATGTCGGCGCCGAGCTGGCCCTGCTCGAGGCCGCCCATCTTGGCGAAGTAGCCGCGCGTGGTGTCGTTGAGCTGGATCGGAAACTCGTACTTCTCGAGCCGGGCCAGCGCGTCGGCCAGCTCGTAGATCGCGTTGTCCTTGCGCGGCTGCGAGCTGTGGCCGCCCGTGTTGTGGGCCTCGACGGTGAAGGTCTGGAACAGCTTCTCGGTGGTCTGGATGCTGTTGGCGAACGGCTTACCGTCCTTCACGCCGACCCCGCCGCCCTCGTTCAGCGCGTACTCCGCGTCGATCAGATCGCGGTGATTCTTGATGAGCCACGTCATGCCGACGCCGGCCTTGTCCGCGGTCTCCTCGTCGGTCTCGAGCGCCACGATGAGGTCGCGATCGGGCTTGTAGCCCTCCTGCTTCCACCGGATCATGTTCACGATCCACGCGGTCGCCATGTACTTGTCGTCGCCGGTGCCGCGGCCGTAGAAGAAGCCATCCTTCTCGGTGAGCTTGAACGGATCGGTGGTCCAGTCCTCGCGCCGGGCCTCGACGACGTCGACGTGGGCGACCAGCAACAGCGGCTTGCGCTTGCCGGTGCCATGCAGCCGCGCGACCAGGTTGCCGCGCTTGGGCCCCGACTGCAGCACCTGGACGTCGGCCTTGGGATAGCCGGCGGCGACGAGCCGCGCGCCCATCGCCCTGGCGGCGGCGTAGGTATCGCCGACCGAAGGCGTGGTGTTGATCTCGACGAGCTCCTTGTAGACCTCGCGGGTCAGTTGCTGGATGGCGGGAGGCGCCGGCTCGGCGGAGCTCGGGGCGGCCCAGGTGGCGGCGGCGAGGCCGGCGACCAGGGCGACAGGGGCGGTGCGCGTCATGGCAGGAGAGTCGCAAGATCGCGAGAGCCGGCGCAAATGCAATATGCGGCGCCCGCGCGGATCTACGGCCCTCCCGAGCCACGTGGGGCGAGGGGCGCGGCCGGGAGCGCCGGCGGCAGTGGCGGCGCGACCACCGGTGGTGGCGGCGCCGGCCGCGCCGGCCCGTCGGTCGCCTCGCGCGGCGCCGGGAGCACGATCTTCAAGCTGCTCAGCTTCCATGGCTTGCGCTCGCCGCTCCGGTAGAACCCGAACACCGTGCGCACCCCGCTGGCCTTCTCGAACTCGGCGACGGTGTCGAACGTCGCGTCGGTCCCGCCGATCACCTTGGCCTCGGACACCGTGATGATCCGGCGATAATCGCCGAGCGCGACCAGGTGCTCGCGCTGCAGCTCGACGAACTTGTCCTTGGGGGCGGTCTTCTGGAACACCTCGGTGGCCTGGTCCCAGACCTCGGCGGCCTGGCCGTCCTTGAGCTTGCGCAGGATCGCGTCGGCCGCGTGGTGGACGCTGCAGTTCTTGAGATCCATCGGGTCGTCGCACGCCTTGACGCGCGACTCGCGCTGCGCCTCCGAGATCGTGAGCTCGGGCGGCAGCTCGACGCCGATGCCGAGCAGCTTCCAGCGATCGTGATCGTAGTGCAGGCTGACCGCGACCTTGCAGATCGCCTTGTCGTACGCGACGGTGAGCGACACCCGGCCGACCCGGCCGGTCGGGCCGCTGCCGGTGACCAGCGAATCGTTGACCGCCGTGATCTCGCGGAACGGCCCCACGGTCTGCGCCAGGTCCTTCATGTCGTCGACGAACCGCTCCTTGCGCGCCATCTCCTGGAGCCGGGGCGACGACTTCTCGTAGACATCGTCGATCGCGCCCTTGCTGAGATCGGCGAGGATCTGCTCGGCGTACGGCCGGAAGTCCGGCGTATCGTTGCCGTGGAGCTGGAGCCCGACGATCACGAAGATCCAGGCCGCGACCAGCACGAAGCCGACGACCGCGCTGCGGATCAGCAGCCGGCCGCGCCGCGTCCGCGCCACCTTGGGCAGATCGTGCAGCGACTCGCCGACGTGCGACAGCCCCTCGCCGAGCTTGGTCACGCTCGAGCCGACCACCGGCACGTGGCGCGACAGATCGCCGAGCTTGGTCACGCCCTCGCCGAGCTTGGTCACGCCGTCGCCGAGCTTGGTCACGCCATCGTCGAGCACGTCCCGGGCGGCGGTGGTGAGCCGCTTGTGGCGGGGCCCGGCTTCGGGCGCGACCGCCGTGGCGTGGCCGCGCGCGATCGCCCCGTCGGGGTCGTCGCCATCGTCGCTGTTCCCCGGGGGCTCGGTCGCCACGCGGGCATCATGCCACGGAGAAGAACCGAGCGACCAGGTTCTCGGCGACGTCGCGCCGGTAGGCGGCGGTCGAGCGCACGTCGTCGATCGGCTGGATCGCCGCGCGCACGGCGGCGCGGGCGGCCTCGGCGGCGTCGCCCAGGCGCTGGCCGCGCACCGCCGCCTCGACCGCGGCGACCCGGATCGGCCGATCGGCGATCGCCCCGAGCGCGACCCGCGCCGAGACCACGACGTCGCCATCGAGCGCGATCGCGGCGGCGCCCATGACCTTGGAGATCGACTGCGCGCGGCGCGTCCCGACCTTGCGCCACGCCGTGCGGGTCGCCGGCCCCGGCACCGGCACGTGCGCGCACACGATCAGCTCGTCGCCGGCGAGCTGGGTCGTGCGGTAGCCGGTGCACCACGCGTGGTACGGCACGCGGCGGTGGCCGCGCACCGAGGCGACCTCGAGCTCGGCGTCGAGCGCGAGCAGCACCGGCAGGCTGTCGCCGACCGGCGACGACGTCGCGACGTTGCCGCCGAGCGTGGCGCGCGCCTGGATCTGCAGCGCGCCGATCTCGCGGGCCGCGGCGGCCAGCGGCGCCAGGCGGTCGCGGATCGCCGGGTGGCGCAGCACGTCGTGCCACGTGGTGCCCGCGCCGATCGCGATCGCGTCGTCCGCCACCCGGACAAAGCACGTCGCCGGCAGCCGCCACAGATCGAGGATGCCGGCCGGCACCGGGCGGTGATTGGCGTTGACCATCAGATCGGTGCCGCCGGCGAGCACCATCCAGTCGGGGTGGGCGGCGCGCGCCGCGAGCGCCTCGTCGAGCTCGCGCGGCCGCAGGTAGCCGGGCTCGGTCATCGCGCGGCGACCTCGCGCGCGGCGGCGATCACCGCGTCGACGATCAGCTGGTAGCCGGTGCACCGGCACAGGTTGCCGGCGAGCAGCTCGCGGACGCGATCGCGCGCCGCCCGGCCGCCGTCGGCGGCGTCGACCAGGCCGCTGTCGACGATGTGCGCCGCGCACACCGCGATCCCCGGCGTGCAGATCCCGCACTGCGCGCCGCCACACGCGACCAGCGCGCGCTGCACCGCGTGGAGCTCGCCGCGCGCGAGGCCCTCGACGGTGACCACGCTGCGGCCGTCGCACTGGCCGATCGCCACCAGGCACGAATTGACCGCCTCGCCGTCGAGCAGCACGGTGCACGCGCCGCACTCGCCCTCGCCGCAGCCCTCCTTGGTGCCGGTCAGCCGCAGCTCGTCGCGCAGCACGTCGAGCAGGCGGCTCCACGGCGAGCACTCCACGGTGCGCGGCGCGCCGTTGACCTCCACGGCGAGCCTCACGCCGGCTCCCAGCGCCCGCGCGACGCGGCGACCGCCTCGGGCGAGATCGGCAGGGTGTCGAACGCGCAGCCGAGCGCGTCCTCGACCGCGTTGGCCACCGCGGCGGCCGGGCCATCCATCGGGATCTCGCCCACGCCCTTGGCGCCGCTCGGCCCGAACGGGTACGGCACCTCGACGAGGATCGTCTCGAGATCCGGCGCGTCGGCGAACGTCGGTATGATGCAGTTGGTCATGCTCGCGTTCCAAACTTTCCCGTCTCGATAGACGACGTTCTCGAGCACCGCCCAGCCCAGCGCCTGCAGCGTGCCGCCCTCGATCTGGCCGCGCACGATCACCGGATTGAGCGCCTTGCCGACGTCGATCGCCTGCACGCAGCGCGTGATCGCGACCTCGTAGCTATCGAGATCGATCTCGACATCGACCAGGCACGCGCCCCAGCCGTACACCGGATACGCCGCGCCGGTGTACGTCGCGTCGTCCCACTGGATCCCGGGCGGCGGCTCGTACCCGATGGTCTCGGCGAGCTCGGCGCGCACCGCGGCGGCGTGCGCCCGCGCGAGCTCGACCAGCGAGCCGGTGAGGCCGTGCCCGGCGGCCCACGCCTCGAGCTTGTCGCGCACCGCGCCCGCCGCGCGCGCGACCAGCCCGCCGACCACCATCGCCGTGCGGCTCGCCACCGTGGGCCCGCTGTCGGGCACCCGCGCGGTCGATGGCTCGACGACCACGACGTGCGCGGGATCGACGCCGAGCGCCGCGGCGGCGAGCTGGGTGAAGATCGTGATCGAGCCCTGGCCCATGTCGCTCGAGCTCGACCGGACCTCGAACCGGCCGTCGACCGCCGCGACCGTGGCCCGCCCGGCGAGCCGCTGCTCGCCCGCGCCGGTGAACCCGGCGCCATGAAAATAGAAGCCCACGCCGCGGCCGCGGCGCACCTGCGCGCCCCGCGAGCTGGTGCCGCGCGCCACCGGCTTGGCACCGGCCACCGCCTCGATCGCCGCGATCACCTCGGCGCTGCCGACCGACGCCTCGAGCCGCTGGCCGGTCGCCGTGGTGTCGCCGACCCCGAGCGCGAGCCGCTTGCGCAGCGCCAGCGGATCCTCGCCGCGCAGCCGCGCGAGCTTCTGGATCTGGCGCTCGTAGGCGAACGTGGTCTGCGGCGCGCCGAACCCGCGGAACGCGCCGTGCGGCGGATAGTTGGTCGCGACCACCCGGCCGCGCACCCGCACGATCGGGCAGCGATACGGCCCGGCCGCGTGCAACACGCCGCGCGACAGCACCACCGGCGACAGCGTCAGGTACGCGCCGCCGTCCATCACGACATCGATATCGATCGCCGCGAGCTCGCCGCGCGCATCGACCGCCAGCCGGTGCGTGGTCGTGCACGGATGGCGCTTGGTCGTCGCGGCGATATCCTCCGCTCGTTCATAGACGATCTTGACCGCCCGCCCCGCCTTGTGCGCCAGCAGCGCGACGTGCGCCGCCAGCATCGACGGATATTCCTCTTTGCCGCCGAACCCGCCGCCGGTCACCGACTGCGCGATCACCACGCCGTCGCCATCGCACGCGAGCAGCGCCTTCATCGCCTTGTGGACGTAATACGGACACTGCATCGAGCCCACGATGTGGCACCGGCCGTCGCGCCACTGGGCCATCATCGCCTGGGGCTCGATGTACATCTGCTCCTGCGGCGACGTCACATAGCGGCCCTCGATCACCTGCGCCGCGCCGGCGAACGCGGCCTCGAGCTCGGCGTCGGTCGTGTGGCCCTTGCGGATCCACAGCTGCTTGAACACGTTGGTCGTGCCGTACAGCGGCTGGGCCACCGCGAGCGCGCTGGCGACATCCAGCACCGCCGGCAGCGCGGTGATCCGCGGCCGGACCGCGCGGGCCGCGGCGAGCGCCAGCGCCCGGCTCGGCGCGGCGACCAGCGCGATCGCCTCGTCGCGATGCATCACGCGGCCGCCGATCGGCGCCAGCGCCGGCTGGTCGTCCTCGATCAGCGCGATCGCGTTCTTGCCCCAGATATCGGCCGACGTCACGACCACGACCTGCGACCAGTCGAACGCCGGATCGAGCTCGACCGCCTCGAGCACCCCGTGGCAGACCTGCGACCGCACGGTCTGGCCGAACCACGCCCCGGGCGCGTCGAGATCGTCGAGGTACAGCGCGCGCCCGGTCACCTTGGCGACCCCGTCGACCCGCGGGACCGACACACCCACCAGGGAGCCAGGGCGTTCCATCCCACAGATCTAACCTCACCACGCCCTCCGAGTAAAACGCTCCCACGACAACTGCGCGGGCCCGCGCGCGGCGCCGGGGCGGCCCCGGGGTACACTCGTGCCCGTGCGAACCAGACGCCTCGGCGCCCAGGACATCACGGCGGTCGGCGGCGGCGAGCTCAGCCTGGCGACCTCGGCGGCGCGCGGCGTCCCGGCCCGCGAGCTCGAGCTCGTCCTCCACGAGGCGATCGCCTTCGGCATCACCGTGTTCGACGTCACCGCCGACGCCGACAGCGAGAAGCTGGCCGGCGACGCCGTGCGCGCCCAGCGCGTCCGCGACCGCGTCGTCATGGCCACCCGCGTGCCCCTGGTCGCACCGCGACCGGGCGTCCCCGCGCGCGACGTCCTGCCCGAGCGGCTGCCCGTCCGCTACCTGCAGGACCGCATCGAGGCGACCTTGCGGGCGAGCCGGCTCGAGGTGCTGCCGCTCGCCCAGCTCCCGCTCCGCCCGGCCTGGCGCGGATCGCGCGCGTGGCCTGAGCTCGCCGGCACCTGCGCGCGGCTGATCGGCGAGGGCAAGGTCCTGCAGTGGGGCGCGATGCTCGACGAGCCCGGCGACGAAGCCGCGCCGGCGGTGATCGCCGAGCCGTGGCTGGCGGCGATCTCGGTCGTCTATCATCTGTGGGATCGCCGCGCCGAGGCGGTGTTCGCCGCGGCCGACCAGCGCGAGCTGCCGATCTTCGTGCGCCACCCCCTCGCCGGCGGCGCGCTCACCGGCAACCTCGCCCCGGGCGTCCGGCTGCCGCCGCGCGACGACCGCAACGAGCTCGACCTGCCCGCGCTCGAGCGCATCGCGGTCGGCGCGGCCCGGCTGTCGCGGCTGGTCGAGCGCGAGCCGCCCGCGGTCCGCTCGTGCGAGGCCGCCCGCGAAGCCGCCGAGCGCACGCCGCGCCCCGCGCACCTCGAATGTGACGACCTCGCGGAGCTCGCGCTGCGCTTCGTGCTCGATCGCGGCGGCGCCCGCCCGGTCGCGCTGCCGCGCCTGCACCGCCGCGACCACCTGCTGCCCGCGATCGCCGCTGCCTCCGCCGCGCCGCTGTCCGCCGGGTTGCTCGCGCGCCTGGTCGACACCGACGCCTCCGCCGCCTGAGCGCGGCTGCGCGCCCTGGGGCGGCCCACGTGCGTCGTTTCAGCACCCCGCGAATTTGCGACTACGCATGTCGCGCGCACAACGCAACACGAGCGTCACATCGCAAGAACGATAGTCTTCGATGCACCAAACGTTGCTTGAGGCGGCGACCGCCAGGCCGTATCACGTGTCGCGCCACGGCGCGCGCGACATACTCCGCAACTACCGCACACGCAGGATACACACCCGTCATTGGAGGATCGGATTCGCCGCGCTGTCGGGCCACGTCGATGGCAACCGTGCGCTCGCCGTCGTCTCGCCAGGGACCGGCGCGGCGGTCGTCCCCACGGAAGCCACGATCCGCGACTTCTCCTACCCGTTCGCGCGCCGGCTGTACATGAACCAGGTCGCCGACGCCCGGCTCCCGTCGGACGCGGAACACCAGCTGCTGGACGCGATGCTCGATCGCAGCTTCCTCGATCCGATCCTGCTCGTAAACCAGTTCGTCACCTGCCTTTCCGTCGAAGACGGAGGCTGCCCGTAACACGGGTTCGGGAACGCCGCCGCGGCGCCACGACCGCCGCGCCGCGGCAACGATGGAGGACTACCGCGTTCGCGCGCGGCCGAGATCGCCCTGCGCTGAAATGTCAGTCGGTCCCAGCCGACTCACGCATCGCGAACGCTGTGTCAAGCGCCAGCGTGCCGCGTTCATCTGCGCCGGCGATTTCGGCGCGGCAACACCTCGAGCGCCGCGTCGCGCGACGCGAGCTCTCCCGCCTACCCATCGCGGCAGGTCAGCCGCCCCTGCGACATGCCATCTGAGCGGATGGCTCGCCGTGATCTGCGGTCGCCGCGGGTCCGTCGCTGTCATCGCAATGTGACGATCTCGCCGAGCTCGCGTTTCGCTGCTCGTGCGGTCGCGCCCGAAGCCAGCCGTCGAGCGCTGCATCCACCGCATCCACCGGTTACCTGGGCGGTTGCGATCCCGCGCTTGCCCACCCCAGAGCACAGCGGGATCGACCGGATCGGCGGCGGCGAAGCGCCCGCTGCAGCGGCTTGCCGCCGTCAGCGAGCGTCTGGGGCGCGGGCGCGGGCGCTCACGGCCCGGATCGGCGGGGAAACGACATTACATCGACCGCCCGGCAAACACGTCTGTCACAAAGTGATTGTCTGGATGTCAATCGCGCCGAGCGCGAACCGCAGGGCCACACGACCGCAGCGCGACACGTTCCAGTTTCGTCGCGGGCCAAGCCCCCAAACGTTGCCAAATGAAACTTGAAGGATCGTGACCGGCGCCTTAATAAGGTCTCGCGCAATGGATCCGGATCCGACGGTGCGCAACGCAGTACGCGGTTCATCTCTCAACGCGTTTCACAGGAGTTCCTCATGAAGAATCTCTCCATCGCTGGTGTCCTCGCAGGCGTGACCCTGATCGCCCCGCTCGCTCACGCTGACACGTTCGCCGGTTCGGACACGCTGAAGAGCGCCATCCTCGAAGCCATCTCGCAGGCCGAGCAGCTCCAGGTCCTGCCGGTCGGCGCCCTGGTGTACACCGGCGGCGGCTCGGGCGTCGGCGAGGCCGGCCTGCGCGCCGGTACGCAGGGCATCGCCCCGATGTCGCGCGCGTTCTCGACCGCCGCGATCAACGATCTGCTCTCGCAGGGCGTCACCCCGGTGACGAACGCGATCGGGCTCGATGGCGTGTCGGTGTTCGCCGAGGCCGGCAACGCGACCCCCAGCATCGACTTCGCGACCCTCCGCGGCATCTTCGGCTGCACGATCACCACCTGGGAGCAGGTCCCGGGCGCGACCCTGACCGGCCCGATCGCGGTGTACCGCCGCGACGACGCCTCAGGAACGACCGATACGTTCAAGACCCTCACCGGGCTGGCGGCGTTCGGCACCTGCGCGACAATCGTGCCGAGCACCGAGGCGATTGCCTCGCACACGTCGACCGAAGCCAACGCGATCGGCTACGCGGGCCTGTCGGGCAAGGTCGCTGGCAACAAGGAGCTCGCCGTGGTGAGCCCGGTGACCGGCGCCGCCGTCCTCCCCACCGTCGCGAACATCCGTGACTTCTCGTACCCGCTGTCGCGCCGCCTGTTCGTGAACTCGGTCGCCGACGGCCGCGCGCCCTCGGCGCTCGAGCAGTCGCTGCTCGACCTGGTCCTCGACCGTAGCTTCATGGACCAGATCCTCGTCGACAACGGCTTCGTCACGTTCGACTAACCAGCTCGCTTCTATCGGCTCTGGGGCGAGACGTCGGCGCATGCGTGCGCTGGCGTCTCGTCCGCTTTTGTGGTTCGGCCCCTCGAGCTCCGCCACACACACGTCGGCCGAGCCCAATGCGATCGGCCCCGGCGAACATCCGTGACTTCTCGTACCCGCTGTCGCGCCGCCTGTTCGTGAACTCGGTTGCCGACGGCCGCTCGCCCTCGGCGCTCGAGCAGTCGCTCACTTCTATCGGCCCTGGGCGAGACGTCGGCGCATGCGTGGGCTGGCGTCCCGTCCGTCGTCGTGGTTTCGGCTGCCGGCAAAGACGTCCGTCGTCAGCGTGAGTATCCGGGTGGCAATCGTTTCGGTTGCGCGGCACGTTCCAGATTGGTCGCAAGCAAGGCCACCAAACGTTGCCAAATGAAGCTTGCATCACGGTAAGCAGCGCACTACGAAGGTGCCGCCCACTGGATCCCATCCAGCGGGCGCGCGAGGGCAGTCTCCGGGGTTGCTCGGCACGAGCCGATCTACCTGTGTACAGGTGCGGCGCCGGCCACTGAGGTGCCGGCGTCGCTTCCAGTGTGTTGTTCGGATCGATTTTCGTCGGGTCGTTGGTCGCAAGTCAACATTCACAAGGAGAACGTCGTGAAGCAAGTCATTCGCTATCTGGGTGCGCTCTGCCTGAGCAGCACGGCTCTCGTCGGCTGCGCCGATACCGATCTCGGAGCGGAATCTGCTCCGGGCGTGACCACGTCGGCGCTCGCCGCTTCTACCGCCACCGTCAAGCTGCGATTCGTCCACGGCTCCCCCACGTCGCCCGCGCTCGACATCTACATCGCCGCGAGCACCACGCCGACCTGGACCGCGGTCGCCTTCGGCACCACCACGCCGTTCGCGGACGTGGCGCCGGACGGGCTTCAGCTGGTGGTCCGTACCGCCGGCGCGGCCGCCACGGACGCCCCGCTGTACACCTCGGATGTCGTGGTCGCGGCCGCGGGTGATTCGGTCACCTCGATCGCCGGCGGGCTCCTCGGCTCGACCGCGGCCACCGCCAAGTTCCGGATCCAGGCCTACACGGCGGCGTTCGCCGCCCCCGAGCGCGGCGACGCGGTGGTCCGGTTCGTTCACGACTCGCACGGCGTCGCCGCGGCGGGCTTCGACGTCGATGCCGATGGCACGATCGAGGCGCCCGGCATCGCCGCGTTCACCGCGTCGGACGCCGCCGGCATCGCCGTGGAGCGCTCGCCGCGCGGCGCGCAGCTCGCGATCGTCACCGGCACTGCCGCCACGAAGCTGACCGCGTTCACGCTGTCGCCTGAGGTGCTCGCGCAGCGCGGCGGGATCTTCCTCGTGCTGGTCGGCCTCCCCAGCTTCGTTCCCCACGATACCCGCGGCCTCGCGCTGCTCGCAGTCGGTCAGCGCACCACGACGCTGATCCGGCAGAACCCGACGCTGTACGTGCTGCCCGCGATCCCCGACAGCACCGGGATCGATGTCTTCGCGTTCGGCAACGGCCTCCGCGGGATTCCGGTCGCGCAGAACGCCGGCTTCGGCGTGCTCGCCCCCGCCCTGCAGGTGGCGCCGAGCGAGCGCGGCTACGGACTGATCGTCACCAAGGCTGCGACCGGCGCGTCGTTCGGTTGGCCCCTGGCGCTCGAGTCGACCGGGCCTCTGGTCGCCGGTGAACGCTACCTCGCCGTCGCGTCCGGGTTCGCGGATCCCAGCTGCACCGACTTTCAGTGCGAGACCGGAAGGTCGCGCGTGCGCCTGACGGTGATTCCGGATGGCTTCGACCGGACGATCGCGGCGACAGGCCGGATGCGTGGCGTCGCGGCGTCCCCCGACGCGCCCGCGGTCGACCTCGGCCAGTTTCCACCGGGCACCGGCACCCCGTTCACGGGCCTCGCGGGTCTCGAGAACCTCGCCTACCGCACCGCGTCCGACCCCGCGGGCGCCTCGGTGACGGCTTCGCCGCTCAACCCCGGCGTTCGCGTCACCGGTTCGACGGATACGCTGCGGTTCCGGTTCGCGCCGCTGTCCGCGACCGACCGGGTGTTCGGCGTCATCGCCGGCGCGTTCGCTCCTGTGACAACAGATATTCAGTCGCGCTTCATTGTTGTGAACGCAGTGGCCTCGGGTCGCTGGACCGCGCAGACGCTGTCGCCCGAGCTCTAGCGTTTCAGTCGCCTTCATCGTAGTTCGCCGATGGGCCCCTGCCATCGGCGAACTGCCGTTCGTGTGTGGCGGGGCGCGCCGTCGCTTCGTGGCTTCGTTGATTGCGTGCGCCGCAGGACCTGCGCCGCAGGACCTGCGCCGCAGGAGATGAGCGCGGGCGGAGAATGCGACGCCGAGGCGTGCTCAGCACATCGTTCGGATGCCCGCTTCGAGTGTGCCGCGGCCGCGCTGCGTGCCGGTGCTTGCCACCTGCGGTGTCGACCCTGCGCGCGAGTGTGACAGTACGTATTCAGGGGAGCTTCACGACCGTCAAACAGCCAGCACCGCGCGTGGCCACGGCCTTGAGGCTCTCTTCGTGACTCCGATTTTTCAGGTAGTTCATCGACGAGATCGGATCCCGTCCGTGACTTTTCGCGGTTGTGGTGTTTCTCCCTTTTCTTTCTGCTCGATTCATGTTTTTTGCGAGACAGGACATTTCCTTGCGATTGGAGCTTACGATGCGGAACTTGCTCGTGCTGGCGATGGCGTGTGGGTGGAGCGCCCTGGGTTGCGGCAACGATCGCGGAGCGGCCGTTCCCGATGCCGCGCCCGGCGTCGATGTGCGTGCACGCATGTGCCCCACGGCGCAGTCGACCGACGCGATCCCGCAGCGCCTCGACGCGGTCGCCCCGACCGCGTCGTGGACGTTCACCGAGCTAAGCGCGGCGGTGGAGTCGGCGTGCGGGAGCTGTCACGTCACCCCCCAGGCCAACGGCGGCTTCACGTACACCTCGGCGTACACGGGTTCATCGTCGGCTCCCGGTCTCGCCGCCGTGGCCACCAAGATGGCCACCCAGCTCGCCACGCAGAAGATGCCGCCGGATAATATCCGCAGCAGCGATCCCGCCTACTACCTCAAGCTAGGCGAGCGCCTGCAGGCATGGATCACGGCCGGCTCGCCCGAGACCGGCACGTTCCCGCTGCCCAACGAGACGGTCGGCACGGGCCAGCAGCTGCCCCCCGCGATCGCCGCGGCCATGACCGATATCGGCGACTGCGTCCCGCTGCCGGAGGTCGTCCACCAGGATCCGACCCTCGACACGATGTTTGCCAGCGCCACCAAGCTCCCCATGCAGCTCGCGGATACCGATCTGATGTCGCTCGATGCCTACGTGCTCGCGCAGCACGGCACCGTGGCGTACGACGTCGAGTATCCGCTCTGGGCCGACAACGCGCACAAGGGCCGCTGGGTCCACGTGCCCACGGTGGTCGACGCGCAGGGGAACGTCCAGCGCCAGTCGATCACCTTCGATTCGGCGACCGGCCAGTTCAAGATCCCGGACAACACCCGGTTCTACAAGACGTTCTTCAAGCAGGTGAAAGAGAGCGATGGCGTGGTCCGCTACCGCAAGGTCGAGACCCGCCTGATCGTGGTCCGTCATGCCCCCGCCAAGTCATTGTTTGGCACCTATGTGTGGGATGCCAGCGAGGGGAGCGCCACGCTTCATACGGACCCGTACCGCGACGGCACGCCATTCAAAGATCGGGTGCTGTCGCTCGTGACCGATGTCGCCACCGGTGCGCTTCGAACCTATGCGATCCCCGGGGCAAACCGCTGCAACGATTGCCACCAGGGCTCGGCGTCGGACAGCTTCGTCCTCGGCTTCACGCCGCTGCAGATCAACCGGCGCGCGATGGGAGAGGCGGGCCGGGACACGCCGACCTCCGCGGACGAGATGTCGCAGCTCGCGCGGCTGGTCAGCTATGGCGTCGTCAGCGGGGTCACACCCGATTCCGCGCCCCGGCTCGAGACCTCGAACGCCACCAAGCAACCTCGCAACATCTATGAGCTGCGGTTCCAGGCGTATGCCGCCGGCAATTGTGCCCACTGCCACAATCCGAAGGGCTTCGCCTTCGCACAGGGCATCAGGTTCAACTTCGCGCCCGGTGGTGACATCTTCCAGTTCTCGATCTCCTTGTCGTCTGTCCATAGCCCAGGCGTCATCGTGAGGGCCGGGCTCACCGCGCAGAGCTACCTGTACACGCGCGTGTCACAACCCAGTCACGTGGAGTCCGCGGAGCCCGTGTTGCACATGCCGTTGCATACGCCCGGCATCGATTGCGAGGCGGTGAACCGCGCCGGCAAGTGGATCACGAGCATTCCCAACGTCGTCAGCAACACGACACCGACCCCCAGCGACATCGCGGCAGCGCTCGACAAGGCAGACCAGTTCGACTCGGGTTGCAAGCCCACGGACACCATCACGTGGCTCGACGAGGACTTCTCGGATCCGCCGGTCTACGCGCCGCGTCGCGGTGACTGGAACGATCAGGCCCTCGGGATCCCCGCGCCGATCCGCCAGCTCGAGTTCACCGACCGCCTCCAGACGCTCGCGTCGACGCCGATCCCATTTGCATTCTGGCCCGACTCGGTCAATGGCGTGGCGTGCCAGTTCCCGACCGTGTCCGCCCCCCCCGGCGGGATATTGCCGTGGATGCTCGATGCCGACGGCAACCCCAAGCACCCGTACGGCCAGCTTCGCTACACAACGCCCGGCGAGAAGTTCTTTAGCGACGTCTGCAGCAAATGCCACGGGGTCCATGGCAACGCGGATAGCTACCTCGCCAAGTCGATCCTGGCGTTGAGCGGCGGAGAGGTGCGCGTGGCCAACCTGCACGATGGCCTGGTCGGGATGCGTGCCGCCAACCTCTCCACGTTCGACGTCATGGAGAATGGCGTCCCGCGCAACCTGGCCGGCAACTACTTGATCTGGATGGCGAGCGGCGGCACCAAGGTCACCTTCCCCGCCGGAATGGAGCCGATCATCGGCCCGAACGGCGGCAACATGCTGTTCCTCGTGCGACAGAACTGCGCACATCTACTCCCCGGCGAAGCCCTGCAAGCCCACGACACCAGCCAGGGCTATGAGGTGCTGTTCCAGTCCTGTGCGTTCGATAATCCGATCACGCCGGACCTCGGCTTCGCTGCCGATGGACGAACGCCCCTCAACCCTGACCTGCAGAAAGCGTGGCTCGACCGTGCGGTACGGAGCGTGGGCTGGTCGATCTTTTACTATCTCAAGACGAAGCTGGCAGTAGACGACTGGGCGCAGCCAGGCTGCCCCACGTTCCCGTGAGCCAAGCTCCACTTCCCCTCCAAAGGACTTCAGGACTTCCATGGAATCGCTGATCACCTATCGTATCGCAGTGCTCCGGCGCTGCCTGCTGGGACTGACGATCGCCACCGCCGGCTTTGGTGTCGTCGCGTGCGGCGGCAATAACGCCGTCCAGCAGGACGCGGGCGTTCCGTCCCCCGACGCCGCGGCTCCCGATGCTTCGAATCCCGATGCACCGGCTGCCGCGAACGGGCAGCTTCGCGTGCTGGGCGCCGGCCCCGCCAACGGAGCGATCGACATCTACATCAAGGGTCAGACGACCGCGATCACCTCTGTCGCCTACGGCGCGGCCGGCGCCCTGGTCACGTTGCCCTCCGGCGATTATCAGTTCGAAGTGCGCAACTCCGGAACGCCCTCGACCACGTCGGCGTCGTATACGTCCGACGCGATCACGGTGCCGGCCAACGGCGTGGTGACGGTCATGGCGGCCGGCGTCATCGGAGGCGCGACGACGAGCGCGTTCCGTCTCACCGGGTTCGTCGACCCGACCACCGCGGTGCCGGCAGGCAAGACCCACGTGCGGTTCGCGAACACGATCTATTCGAGTCCGACCATCGACGTCGACCTCGGGGATGACGGCACGGTCGAGATCTCGTCGTTGGCGCGATACGCGGCTTCCGACGCCGCCGGCATCGACGTCCCCGCCGGCGCCGACCTCTCGATCGGTCTCCAGGACGCGGCGCATGCCAAGCTGGTCACCTTTGTCGTCCCCGCGGCGATGCTGGGTGACGGCAAGGACCTCTACCTGGTCCCGTCCGGGCTGACCAACCTGCGGTCCCGCGATCCGCGCGGGACCGCGCTGCTGGTGCTGGGAGCCCCAGGCGCCGGCGACCCGCAGACCGTGCACCCCGATCCCGTCCTGTACTTGCTCGAGACCTCGCCCGACGCAGGCAGCGTGGATGGCTACCGCGGGGCGGACAAGCTGTTCAATGCGGTCGCGTTCGGCAAGGTCGCTTCGAGGAGCGTACACGCGAGCGCCACCGGCTACACGCTGGACGTCCGGCCGGCAGGGTCAGCAGCCTCGACCGCGCCGCTCGGGTCGTTCGAGACCGGGCCGGTCGCGCTGGGCGAGCAATATCTCGTGGTGTTGACCGGGCTGGTGACGCCCACCGATCCCAGCGTGGACCCCCTCGCGCTGCACGTCTATCACGATCAGATGGAGATCACCGCGACCGATCAGGGCCGGATCCGCGCGGTCCATGCCGGTGTCGGCGTGGCGACGATCGACGCAGGGCTGTTCGCCCCAGGCGCCACCGGGGCCTTCACTGCCGTGGCTGACTTCGCGTCGCTCGCACCCGGATCGGCATCCCCTGTCGCGGGGACGACCTTCACCAATCTGAATATCGTGACTCCCGGTGTGCGCCCCACCAGCGACCCGACCACCGTGCGCAAGTTTGCGAGCTTCGCAAACGGCCTCGCGGGGACGGACCGCATCTTTGGCGTACTTGCGGGCGCCTGGTCACCGGTCGGCACCCAGGTTCCGTCGAAGTTCATCTTGGTCAAGACCGCTCCGGCGGCCTGGACCACCACGATCCTGTCGCTCCAGTAGACCGGTCGCGCGGGGGGACGCGAAGCCAGCCGGCGTGCGCCCGCGCGCACCTCGCAGACTTGCTTTTGCGAACGACTCCGCGTGACGGCGCGGAAGCGATCCCGGCTGCGCGTTCACCCGATCGTCGACCACACGGCACCCGCAGGGCTCCGGGCTCTGCTCGATCTGCCTCATCGAGCTGCGAAAGGTTTGTCATGCACGCACCACGATTGTTCCATCTATCCTTGATCTGGCTCGTGCTGGCGGGCCTGGCCGCCTGCGGCGAAAACGACGCGGCCGGGCCGTCGTCGCTCACGTTGACCTCCGCGAAGACCGAGCTCGACGCGGGCGACACGATCGATATCACCGCCACGTACGACGCGGCCACCACCGGCTCACCGGCCGGCGACGCGACGTGGACCACCTCGGATGCCGCGATCGCCACGGTCGCTGCGGGGGCCGATGGTCATGCAACGGTCCGCGGGGTCAGCGCCGGCAGCGCGTCGATCAAGGCGACAGGCGCGGGCGGGGTCGTCGGTGAGCTCACGGTGGTGGTGCACGCGGCCACGCTGCGCTCGGTCGCGATCACGCCCGCCCAGCCAAGCCTGGCGCTCGGCACGCAGGTCCAGCTCGCGCTCAACGGCACCTACAGCGACGGCGCGGTCCACGCCATCACCGCGCAGATCACGTGGGCCTCGTCGGCCGCGACCACCGCGCAGGTCAACCCGACGGGCCTCGTCCACGCCGCCGCGCTCGGCACAGCCACGATCACGGCCACGGTCGACACGTTCCACGCGACCGTGACCGTGACCGTGACCGACGCGACCCTGACGTCGATCGCCGTGGCGCCCGCGGATCCCACCCTCACGGTCGCTGCCAAGCAACAGCTCACCGCGACTGGCACGTTCAGCGATGGCTCGGAGCAGAATCTCGCGACCATGGTCACCTGGACGTCGGCTGCGCCGGCCATCGCGACCGTCACGCCCGGCGGTCTTGCGACCGCGGTCGCGGTCGGCACCACGCAGGTCACCGCCACGCTGGGCGCGATCTCCGGGTCGACGACGCTCACGGTGACCGCCGCGACGCTCGTCTCGATCGCGCTGGAGCCGACCGCGCCCAGCGTGCCCGTGGGCCGAACTCTCGCGATGGTCGCGAAAGGCACGTACAGCGACACCACCATCGTGGACATCACTGCGCAAGTCACGTGGCAATCGAGCGCCATCGCGATCGCGTCGGTCGATGGCAGCTCCGGTCACAATGGCGAGGTCACCGGGCGTTCGCAGGGCACCGCCACCATCAGCGCGACGCTGAACGGCGTCGTCGGCACGATCGGCCTCACGGTCACCGCACCGGTGATCGAATCGATCGCGATCACGCCGGCCGCCGCCCAGATCGTTCCCGGCGGCACGCAGCAATATGTCGCCACCGCCACGTTGGGCGACGGAACCACGCAGGTCGTGACCGCCCTCGCGACCTGGGTGTCGGTCGATCCCGCGATCGCCACCGTGTCGAGCGCCGGCCTGGCGACCGGCGTGGCGGTCGGCACCACGACGCTGCGGGCCACGCTGCAATCGATCACGGGTGAGGCGCCGCTGGTCGTGCTGGGTCCCGCGGTGTCGCGGATCCAGCCCGACGACGGCAGGACCGGCATCCGGGCGAACGCGCCGATCGCGGTCACGTTCAACCAGGCGATCAACCCGGCCACGCTGACCGTGCAGTCGGCGTCCGGCGCCTGCACCGGCAGTCTCCAGCTGTCGTCGGATCACTTCGCGACCTGTATCGGGTTCGCCGCACCGACGATCAGCGCCGCGGCCGTGACCGCCACCCCGGCGGCACCGCTGACCCCACTGACGACCTATCAGGTGCGTGTGGCGGGGACGATCACGAGCACCGCCGGGGTCGCGATCGGCGCGGACACCACCCAGCCCACCGGCTTTACCATCGTGGCCGCCGGCTCGTGCGCGACTAACCTGGTCATCAGCCAGATCTTTGGCGGCGGTGGCAACGTATTTCGCAGTGACTTCATCGAGCTCCACAACGCCGGCAGCACACCGATCAATCTCGCCGGCTACGCGGTCCAGTACGCGTCGTTGACCGCTACCACCTGGACCGCGCAAGCGTTGCCGTCCGCGATCGTTCCCGCGGGCGGTTACTTCCTGATCCAGGAAGCCAGCACCGGCACCACGCCCGAGCTCCCCGATCCGGACTTTGTGCCCGCCACCGGCATCTCGATGAGCAGCACGTTCGGCAAGGTGGCGCTGACCCCATTCACCACGGCGCTCTCGGGTGCCTGTGCGGTAACGCTGCCCGCGACGATCGACATGATCGGCTACGGTCCCAGCACCAATTGCTTCGAAGGCACGGCGACGGCGGCGCTCACGAACTTGACCGGCGCGACCCGCAACAACGACGGATGCACCGACGCCGGCGCCAACGCAACGGACTTCACCTTGGGCACCCCCGTTCCGCGCAACGGGACGACGACGCCCAAGGTCTGCACCTGCTCGAACTGAACGGGAGCGTACGGGAGCGTCTGACCCTCAGAGTCAACGCCTGCACAACATGAGATTGCGCGCGGCATGCGGACAGGGCGACCGACAACCGGTGACATGTGCAAACCTGCGGTCGACGGAAGCGAGATCGACCGATGATCCGCGATGTATTGTCCGAGTTGGCGTCAGGCACGATGACGCTCGATGAAGTGTACGAGCTGTACGACACCATCATGTACTCCAACTCGACGACTCCGGAGGCCGGTCTCGGCTTGTCTCACCCAGAGTGGTCTGCGCACTGTCACGGAGTCGGCTTTGATGAGCTGAATCGAACTATTTCCTCATCGTCACGGTGGCTTGTGCGCCGAAGTCGGCGCGTCGCGCGTGCCCGCCGGCGCCCACGCGTGGGCGAATTCTCGCCAGAGTAACTTCACGGGGCTCCCCGGCGAAGCCCGTGCGCGACATCCGGACTCGTCCGGCGCCGGTGGCCCTCCCTCCCGGTGCACTGCCTGGCGCGCCGCGTGAGCCGACCCCCGTCGGGCGGTGGCGGTCGGCAGGACGCAGCTCACCGCCACGCGGGGCGCATGCTCCGTGTCGACGACGCTCACGGTGACCGCCGCGACGCTCGTTTCGATCGCGGGGGAGCCGACCGCGCCCGGCGGGCCGGTGGCCGAACGCTCGTGATGGTCGCGAAAGCCACGTTCAGCGACCGGCCGCGACAACCGCCAGGTCGATGCCACGAGGCTGGTACCGCGGGCGTCCACCTGAACGTCGTCGCGTTCGGTGACCGGCACCCCGTCCAGTTCTGGAAGTTTCCGTCCACGACGAACCCGCAGCGCCACCCTCGCACG